>Ga0213881_10000013_pt1 | contig 186858 bp, 148 predicted proteins | sample BarmaccoBMER_R08_FD_160104 | JGI IMG/M metagenome (GOLD analysis project Ga0213881, IMG submission 160104) | Barbacenia macrantha exposed rock microbial communities from rupestrian grasslands, the National Park of Serra do Cipo, Brazil - ER_R08 ...
TCGTCCATGAGCGGTCTCCCATGCTTGAGGCTCGGCGCCGGCCCGTCCGGCGCAACCCTCGTATCGCACGCGCCGAGGCCGCTCGCTTCTGCTCGCATCGGACATGTAGACTGAGGAGGCCGCTCGCGTGAGCGAGCGGCCGTCTCGAAGGATGGAAGCAAGCTCGGTGTTTGTGGCCATCCTTCGAGACGGTCGCGCGCAATGCGCGCGACCTCCTCAGGATGACGTTCGAGAGTAGGAAGCCTGCTGACGTGCTCGCTCTGAACGACGCGCCATCTATTCGCCACGCCGCGGCCGATGCCGCGCCCGTGGTCGAACTGCTGTCGGCGGAGAAAATTTATTCCGACGGCACGCGCGCGCTCGCGCCCGTCGATCTGGCCGTGCGCGGGGCTGAGTTCCTCACGCTGATCGGTCCGTCCGGCTGCGGCAAGAGCACCGTGCTCAAGCTGATGGCGAATTTGATCGAGCCGTCGGACGGGCGCATTCTCTGGTGGCGCGGCGGCTTCGACAGCATCGGCTCCGATGGCCGCCGCCTCGCCTTCGTATTCCAGGATCCGACCCTGATGCCGTGGGCGCGCGTTGAAGGCAACGTCCGTCTGCCGCTCGATCTCGCGCAGGTGCCGGCGCCGCTGGCCCGGACGCGTGCGCTCGCTGCGCTCGCCCACGTCGGCCTCGACGGCTTCGCGCACCATTATCCGCGCCAGCTCTCCGGCGGCATGCGCATGCGGGTGTCGATCGCGCGCGCCCTCGTTACCGAGCCCGACCTGTTGCTGATGGACGAGCCGTTCGGGGCGCTCGACGAGTTCACCCGCAACCGGCTCGACGCCGACCTCGTGCGGCTGTGGTGGGAGCGCAAGCTCACGACCGTGTTCGTCACCCATTCGATTTACGAGGCGGTGTTCCTCTCGACGCGCGTCGTGGTTATGGCGGCGCGGCCCGGCAAGGTGTTCAAGACGATGACAATCGACGAGGCGCAGCCGCGCGACGGCGCGTTCCGCGACAGCCCGCGGTTTGCCGAATATTGCCGCGCGCTCTCCGGCTGGCTCGCCGAAGTCTCCTCCGCCGCGACCGGCTGCTGAGAGGTTAACCGATGCGGCCGTGGGTCCAGTCCGAGGCGGTGATGCGGGTCGCGGCGCCGGCGCTGGTCGGAATCTTCGTCGTCATCGTCTGGGAACTCGTCTGCCGCGCCGCGCACGTTCCGATCTTCCTCTTCCCCAAGCCGACCGACATCGCCGCCAGGTTCACGGAGGACGGTGGCACCCTGCTGCGCGCCCTCGGCATCACCTTGCGCATCGCCTTTCAGGCGTTTGCAGCCGCCATCGTGATCGGCACCCTGATCGCGTTTCTGTTCGTGCAGAGTCGCGCCATCGAAATGAGTCTCTTTCCCTACGCGGTGCTGCTGCAGGTGACGCCCATCGTCGCGATCGCGCCGCTCATCATCATCCTGGTCAAGAATACGCAACTGGCGCTCACCGTCTGCGCCACCGTGGTCGCGATCTTCCCGATCATTTCCAACACCACGCTCGGTTTGCGCAGCGTCGATCCCGGGCTGGTGAACCTGTTCCGTATGAACCGCGCCGGCCGGCTGCAAACGCTCTACCGCCTGCGCATCCCGAGCGCGCTGCCTTATTTCTTCGGCGGCCTGCGCATCTCGAGCGGGCTTGCGCTGATCGGCGCCGTGGTCGCCGAGTTCGTCGCCGGCACCGGCGGGCGCAGCGCCGGCCTCGCCTACGAAATCTTGCAATCGGGATTCCAGCTCGACATCCCGCGCATGTTCGCGGCGCTGTTCCTGATCACGCTTGCCGGCGTGATCTTGTTCGGCATCATGGTGGCGCTCTCCAAGCTTGCGCTCGGCGAATGGCACGAAAGCGAAGTGGGGCCGGAAACATGACGCTGATCATCGGCGCCGAGGGGATATTCACCGGACTGCCGGGCGCCGCCATGCGCGCGACCGGCGCCATTCGTTTTGCTGACGGCCGCATCACCGAAGTCGGCGCGCTCACGCCGCAGCCGGGCGAAGAAATCATCGATGCCTCCGGCTGCGTCGTTTATCCCGGACTGATCTCGACCCATCATCACCTGTTCCAGAGCATCCTCAAGGGTGTGCGCGGCGGCATCGACCTGCCGCTGTTCGGCTGGCTGCGCGCCGTGCCCTACACCTTCTGGCACAAGATCGACGAGGAGGCGCTGCGCACCGCCGCTCGCATCGGGCTCGTCGAGCTGCTGCTCTCCGGCACCAGCACCGCCGCCGACCATCACTACATGTTTGCTGAGAGTTACCGCTTCGATCCCGCCGACGTGATTTTCGACGTGGCGGAGGAACTCGGGCTGCGCCTCGTGTTCTGCCGCGGCGGCGCCACCAAGGCGCGCAGCTTCGACACCCCGGAAATCATCCCGATGCCGACCGAGCCGCTCGACCGCATGATCAAGTCGGTCGAGAGCTGCGCCCAGCGCTATCACGATCCTTCGCCCGACAGCCGCCGCCGCGTCGCCTTCGCGACCACCACGCCGCCCTGGGCGGTGGAAGCCGCCGAGCTCAAAGTGATCGCCGCCGCGGCGCGCCGCATGGGCTTGCGCATCCACAGCCATCTGTCTGAAACCAAGGACTACGTCGAGTTCTGCCTCGCCACCTACGGCAAGCGGCCGCTCGCCTGGATGGCCGATCACGATTGGGTCGGGCCGGACGTGTGGTTCGCGCACCTCGTGCACCTCGACGACGACGAGGTGCGCCTCCTGGTCGAGACGCAGACCGGCTTTGCCCACTGCCCGCAGTCGAACTGCCGCCTCGGCTCCGGCATCGCGCCGGCCGAGAAGGTCGCCGCGCTCGGCGGGACGGTGTCGCTCGCGGTCGACGGCGCGGCGTCGAACGAATCCGCCGACATGATCAGCGAGATGCACAGCGCCTGGCACACCCACCGCGCCGCCAAGGGCGCCGAGGTGGTGAGCGTCGAGGACGTGGTGCGCTGGGCGAGCGCCGGCGGCGCACGCGTGCTCGGCTTTCCCGATATCGGCACGATCGCGCCGGGCAAGCTCGCCGACATCGCGATCTTCGATCTCGCGAGCCCGCGCTATTTCGGCCTGCACGATCCGCTGGTCGGGCCGGTCACCTCCGCCGGCGCCGCGCATGTGCGCCATCTCTTCGTCGGCGGCCGCAAGGTCGTCGATAACGGCGCCGTGCCGGGTCTTGATCTTGATCGCCTGCGCCACGACGCCGCGCGCGTGGTCGCGAAGCTTGCTGCCTAGCGCATGATCCCGAAAAGTGGGAACCGGTTTTCGGAAAAAGATCATGCGCCAGTAAAATCCTTTCCGGGAGAACCTGATGCTCACCACCAAACAAAAGGTCTTGCGCCGTTTCTGGTACGCCACCATGCCGCTCGACAATCTCGCCGACGGGCCGAAGCCCTTCACCTTGCTCGGCGAGAAGATCGTTTTGTTTGCCGACGAGAACGGCAAGCCGGCGGCGCTCGCCGACCGCTGCTGCCACCGCACCGCGCGCCTCTCCAAGGGCTGGTGCCGCGACGGCCACATCGTGTGCGGCTATCACGGCTGGGAATACGACCGCACCGGCAAGCTCGTGAACGTGCCGCAGTTCCCGTTCGAGCAGCCGATCCCGGAAGCGCAGGCGACGCCGTTCCATTGTGAGGAGCGCTACGGTTACGTCTGGGTGGCGCTCGACGATCCAATCAAGCCGATTCCCGACCTGCCCGAGGAGCGCGACCCCGGCTACCGCCGCATCCATCAGTTCGACGACCGCTGGAATACCGCGGCGCTGCGCATGATGGAGAACTCCTTCGACAACGCGCACTTTTCCTTCGTGCACCGCGGCACCTTCGGCCAGGAGGATCAACCCAAACCGGAGGGTTACGAAATCATCGAGACCGACGACGGCTTCCGCGCCGAATCGACCGTGACGATCAAGAACCCGCCGCACGCCGTGCGCATCACCGGCACGGCCGACCCGATCACCAAGCGCCACATGCGCAACGCGTGGTACCTGCCGTTCTGCCGCAAGCTCGACATCGAATACCCGTCGGGGCTGCGCCACATCATCTTCAACTCGGCGACGCCGATCGACGACGGCAGCATCCAGCTGGTGCAGATTTTGTTCCGCAACGACCGCGAGGAGGACTGCTCGACCCAGGAGTTGATCGACTGGGACGCGGTGATCATTGCCGAGGACCGCGACATATTGGAATCGACCGACCCCGACGCCGTCGTCGACATGAGCCGCAAGCTCGAGATGCACATGCCGTCCGACCGCCCCGGCATGATCATGCGCCGCCGCCTGCACGCGCTGCTCGAGGAACACGGCGAGCAGGAAGTGGCGCGCGTCCCGTAGGGTGGGCTAAGCGCGCCAATGGGCGCGCGTGCCCACGTGGTCGCGTTCGATCAACAAACACCGCCGTCATCCTGAGGAGGTCGCGAGCGCTTGCACGCGACCGTCTCGAAGGATGGAAGCGGTCTCGGTGCTTGTTGCCATCCTTCGAGACGCTCGGCACTCGTCATAGCCGCCGCTGCGCGGCGGCGTTCTTTACCTACTAAGAACGGCGGCCGAAGGCCGCCTACGGCTCCTCAGGATGACGATTGTGTTTGCTGCTAGGCTTTCTTCTTCGCTTTGCGGCGCGCTTTCTTCACCGGGCGCGAGGCGGCGGCGGTCATCCCCCGCTCGATCCATTTCTTGAGCGCGGCCTCGGTGCGGTAGCCGTCAGGCGACACGCGAACGAAGCCGCGCATCACGCGGCCGCCCATTTCCATCGGCGCGACGTACGGCTCCAGCAGCACGCGATCCATCGCCTCGATCTCCACGCGCACCAGCACCCCCCCCCCCCCCCCCCCCCCCCCGCCGCTCACCGAGCAGCACATGCCGCCCTTTGTCATGAAACACAGGCCGCCCATCAGGTTCTTCTCGACCACGTCGCGCCGGCCCGACAGCGCGTTGCGCACGCGGCCGGCGGTCTTTTCATCATAGGCCATGGCGTCTGCTCCTTAGTCATTGCGAGGAGCCCGAAGGGCGACGAAGCAATCCAGAGCAGCGCGTACAGCCCCTGGATTGCTTCGTCGCTACGCTCCTCGCAATGACGTGTTGCGGTCCATCAACCCGTCCAGCTCCCGGTAGTCCGGCAAGGTCGTGTCGATCGGACACCCGCCGACCAAAACGATGCGATCCTCCTGCGGGCGTGACAGCAGCTCGTTGAACGTGCGGGCACGGGTCACGATCAAATCCGCCGGCCGGTCGATCGCAATGCGGCCAGCCGCACCGAGCCCCATCACTTCCGCCGGCGTCGTCGTCACCGCGCCGATCCACGGCCGTTCGCAATGGTCGAGATGCGCTATCCGCGTCGCCTCGCGGAAGACTTCGATCAGATCCAAATCGCCATAGGCGTGGAAGGGGTCGCGCGTGTTGTCGCTCGCCACCATCACATCGACGCCGGCCGCCGCGAGCTCGTGCAGCGGCGCGACCCCGCGCCAGCGCGGCGTGCGGCCGCCCGTGCGGTCCTGCAGATACATGTTGACCATCGGGAGCGACACCACCGCGAGCCCGGCGTCGGCGACCCGCGCGATGGTGTCGGCGCGCTCGTTGTCGCCGTAGAGCGCGAGCGAGCAACAATGCCCGACCGTGATCCGGCCGGTGAATTTGTTGCGCACGGCCGCGTCCGCGATCGCGCCGAGCGATCGCGCCTGCTCGGACGCGCTTTCGTCCACGTGGAAATCGAGGTCGAGGCCGTTCGCCTTGGCGGCCGCGAACGCGCGGTCGAGCGCCTTGTCGAGCTCGCGGATCGGTTCGCCCGGAAAGCTGTTGCCGCCGAGAATGCCGCCGTGACGCGCGGTCGTCTCGACGATATGGCGGAACTGCGGTTCGTCGTCGAGCGCGAAGAACAGCGGATAATTCGATACCGCCTGGAGCGCGAGGCGGTCCTTCCATTCGGCGCGTATCTCGGCGAGCACCGGCCACGAGATCGCGGTTTGCCTGCCGTAGCAATCGATATGCGTGCGCAGCGCACCGGTGCCGTGCGCGAAGGCGCAGCGCAGCGCGAAATCCATGCGCGCGCGCACATCTTCCGCGGACCAATTGGCTTCCCGATCCGCCATAGTGGTCGTGCGCGCGCCCGCGATCGTTCCGTCCGGATTCGCCGCGCGCGGAAAGATGTGGCCCTTGTCGATGTGGGTGTGCGCATCGATCAGGCGCGGCAGCACCATGCCGCCGTCGAGGTCGATCGACGCCATGCCGTTTCCCGCCCGCGTTCCGGCCGGGGCGAGCGCGGCAATGCGGCCGGCCTCCACGCGGATGTCGCAAGCGAACAATCCGTTCGCATCGGGCACCGCGTCGAACCGTTCCACGCGCAAGACTGCTGCCGGCACGCACGCGTTGCTCAGAAAAAAGGCAGTCGAAGGAATGTCTGCGAAGCCGCGCGTCATGTGAGATGTTCCATCCGCGATGCGGAAACCGTACGGTGGCCACCGTACAACAATTTGTCGAACAGGTACCACATGCAGCGAACGGTGCGCGGACGGCTGGTGAGCTTCGCGGGCGATCCGGCCGAAACTCCGGACGCGGTGCGCTACTGGCCCGACGGTATCGTCGCGATCGATGCCGGGCGCATTGTCGCGGTCGGCGACGCGCAGGCGATCGCTCCGACCTTGCCGCCGGAGACGACGGTCGATTATTACCCCGACCATCTCATCATGCCGGGGTTCATCGACACGCATATTCATTACGTGCAGGTCGAGGCGATCGCTTCGTTCGGCCTGCAGCTCCTCGATTGGCTCGAGAACTACGCCTTTGTGGCTGAGCAGAAATTCGCCGATCCGGCGTTCGCGGCGAAACAGGCGCGCTTCTTTCTCGACGAATTGCTGCGCAACGGCACGACGACCGCACTCGTCTATTGCAGCATGCATGCGCACTCGGCCGAGGCGTTGTTTGCGGAAGCCGAGCGTCGTGGCATGGCGATCGCGGCCGGCAAGGTGATGATGGACCGCAACGCGCCGGACGGGCTGCGCGATGACGCGACGTCCTCATACGCGGAGTGCAAACATTTGATCGAACGCTGGCACAAGCGCGGCCGCGCGCGCTACGCGATCACGCCGCGCTTCGTCCTCACCTCGACCCATGCGCAGCTCGACGCGGCGGCGCGGCTGCTGCGCGAGCATCCCGATTGCTACCTGCAAACGCACCTCTCCGAGAACCTCGACGAGGTGGCAAAGGTACGGCAGGCGTTCCCGGACGCGGCGAGCTACACCGACGTCTACCGCCAGTATGATTTGCTCGGGCCGACCACCGTGCTCGGCCACTGCATTCATCTGTCCGAAGACGAGATGGCGCTGCTGTCGCACACGCGGTCGGTCGCGGCCTTCTGCCCGACCTCGAACCTGTTCCTCGGCTCGGGCCTGTTCGACCTCGCGGCGATGACGCGGAAAGAGCGGCCGGTGCGGGTGAGCCTCGCGACCGACGTGGGCGGCGGCACCAGCTACTCGATGCTGCGCACCGCCGACGCCGCCTACAAAATCTGTCAGCTGCGCGGCAACAAATTCTCGGCCTACCAGGCGTTCCATATGCTCACGCGCGGCAATGCGCACGCGCTCGGGCTCGAGCAGGAGATCGGCACGCTCGAACCCGGCCGCTACGCCGATCTGGTCGTGCTCGACGCGCGCGCGACGGCAGCGATGCGCGCCCGCATGGCGGCGGTGCACGATCGGCTCGACGAGGAGTTATTCGTGCTGATGATCATGGGCGACGACCGCTCCGTCGCCGCGACCTATGTGCAGGGGGAGAAAGTGGTGGAGCAGCAAACTCAAACGTCATCCCCCGCGGAGGCGGGGGATGACGGGCGGAGTTCGTTGCACTCGCGTTTGTAGTTTGCAGCCCGAATTGGGCGAAGCGAAATGCGGGCCTTACGAAAAAGCCGGCCCGAAGGGCCGGCTTTTTCTCTCCGACGAAAGACGTTTCTACCTCACCAGCCGCCGGTGTCACGAGCGCCGCGGCGCTGATAGGGCGCGTAGTAACCGTTCGGCACGTTGTAGCCGTTGGGCGCGTAATAGCCCTCCGGGACGTAGGTCGGGCCGGGGCTCGCATACTGCGCGAGCGCCGTCGAGGCTGCGCCGGACACGAGCGCCAGTACCAGACCCGTCGCGGCAATGGTTTTGGTAAACATTTTCATCTCCATCGTTTAGCGGCTCGCACCAAGCGCGAGGCCTGAAGCGGGAGATAGGCGCCGCCTCGCGACGCGCAAGCCAATCGGTTGCCGCGACTATCACGAAGTTGCGCAAGGCCGTCACGTGCGCGTGAGTCGTCGACCGGCGTGCCTGAAAAATCAGCGTGCCTGAAAAATGGACCGACTCCGAAGGCTGGTGGAGCAACGGCTACTTCGGCTTCCCGACCACGCCCTCGACGTACCAGTCGAAATTGCCCATCTTGTCGCCGCCCCAGGCCTCGTCGTCCTTGATGCGGACGACGCCGGTGTTGTCGGTGATCGGTCCGGTGAACGGATTATAGCCCCGAGCGACCTTGTCGGCGGCCGCGGTGACCTTCTGCTGCACGTCGGTCGGCACGTCCTGGCCGAACGGCGCCATCGCCATCATCCCCTCGCCCAATCCGCGGCGCACCATCGCCGGCTTGAAGTTGCCGTCGATGACGCTCTTGGCGACCTCGGTCATGAACGGTCCCCAGGTGAAGCCGAGCCCGGTGATCCATCCCTTGGGTGCGAGTTGGCGCGCTTCGATCGACTGGAAGCCGATGGAATGAACGCCGCGGCTCTCGGCAATCTGGATGATGGTCGCCGGCGAATCCACGTGCATGGTGAGAACGTCGCATCCCTGATCGATGAGCGCGTTGGCGGCCGCCGTTTCCTTCGCTTTGTCGGCCCAGCCGCCGGTGACGACGACGCGCGTCACCGCGCTCGGATTGACCGAGCGCGCGCCCAGCTCGAAGGCGTTGACGTTGCCGAGCGCGTAGCCGATCGGCAGCCCGACGACGAAGCCGAGGTTGTTGCTCTTGGTCGAGAGGCCGGCGGCGACCCCCATCGGGTACCAGGCCGCCTGCGTGGCGGCGAAGAAATTGCCGAAGTTCGCCGCCTGCATCCAGCCGCCGGCGTGATAGAAAAACACGTCGGCATGGCGCTTGGCCACGTTAAGCGCGAATTGCTGATGGCCGAAGCTGGTGGCGAAGATCAGCTTGGCACCCTGCTGGATCATGGTTTCCATGATGCGCTCGGATTCGGCGCTTTCCGGAACGTTCTCCACCTCGATCAACTTGAGCCCGGGAATGTTTGCTTTCATCGCCTCGAGCCCGTCCTTCATCGAACGGTTGTAACCGAAGTCGTTGGTGCTGCCGACGTAGATCGCGCCGACGATCAACGCCGGCTTGTCCTGCGCCCGGACCGATGCCGGTGCCAGCACGGCGACCGCCGCAACGAAAAGCACGAGAAGTCTGGCGGAAAAGTTCATGACGCCCTCCGTGAGGTCCAGCTCTCAAATTGAATGCAAAATCCAGACCAAGGATCATTCGGTGCCGAGATAGCCCCGTCCGAGCGCGGCGGGCGCCGCCAGCCGTCGGCGCCACCCCAACACCAGCAGCACCAGCAGGGTCAGCAGATAGGGGACCATGCTCATGAGGAACGGCGACACGCCGATGCCGCGCGCCTGCAACTGCAATTGCAGCGCCTCGGCGCCGCCGAACAGCACGGCCCCGGCGATGATCCAGAGCGGGTTCCAGTTGGCGAATATCACCAGCGCCATGGCGATGAAGCCGCGGCCGGCGGTCATCCCCTCGGCCCAACTCAGCGTCAGCGCGATGGCCAAGTGCGCCCCGCCGACGCCGCCCAACAGGCCGCCGAGGAAAAGGGCCTGATACTGCAGCCGCTCCGGTTGCCGTCCGGCCGCAAAGGCGGCTTGCGGATTCTCCCCGACCGCTCGCACCCCGAGCCCCCAGCGCGTGTAGAGGAGCAGCGCCCACACCCCCGCGGCGGCCGGGACGGCGAGATAGACGAGCAGATCGAAATCGAAGAAACCGCCGAGACGCAACCGCGGCAACGCCTTGACGATACCGCCGACGAACGGATGGCCGATGATCGCGCTTGCCCCGGTCGCAAAGAACATCATGGTCAGCCCGGTGGCGAGCTGATTGGCGCTGCGCCCGACCACGAGGTAGCCGAACAGCAGGTTGAGGAGGCCTCCGGCCATCGCGGCGGCGAGCACGCCGAGATAGGGATCGCCGGTGAGCGAGGCGACGGCGAAGGCGACCGAGGCGCCGATCAGCATGACGCCTTCGAGGCCGAGATTGACCACGCCCGATTTCTCGCCGATCAACTCGCCCAATCCCGCGTAGAACAACGAGGTGCCGGAGAGGATCGAGCCGGCAAGCGCACCGCGCAACAAGTCGATGCTCATGACGAGGCCCGCAATGCCTGTTGCCGGCCGAGCACGATCAGCAGGATCAGCGCCGAGAGCATGTTGACCGCGGCGTAGGGCACGCCCTGGGTGATCTGAAGGATGTCGCCGGCGGAACTGATTTCAGCGAACAGGAAGGACATCAACACGATCCCCGCGGCGCTGCCGCGCGCGAGCCAAGCGATGAGAAAACCGATGAAGCCGTAGCCGGGCGAGAGTTCCGTCACCAGCCGTCCCTGGATCGCGGACACTTCTGCCATCCCGGCGAGCCCGGCGACCCCACCGGCGATCGCCATGACGATGACCATGTAGCGGAAGATCGGAACGCCCAAGCGGCGCGCCGCCTCCGGATTGCCGCCGATCGCGCGCATCTCCAGGCCCCAGCGCGAACGTTCGACCAGCAGCCAGTAGACGAGGACGCAGGCGAGCGCGTAGAGCAGCCCGGCATGAACGCGTGTGTTGAAGAAGGTGGGCAAGCGAGCTGCCTCGACAAACGCCGGCGACTGCGGATAGGAGGAGCTCTCGCTGCTCCGCCACGCGCCGAAAATGAAATACTGGACGATCAGCGGGGCGACGTAGTTGAGCAACAAGGTCGAGATGATCTCGCTCACCAGACCGAGCGCGCGCAGCAGGCCGGGCAGCGCGGCCCAGACGGCGCCACCGGCAAAGCCGAGCGCCGCGATGAGCGGCAACAGCAGCGGCGCGGGGAGGTCGGAGAAAGCGAGTGCACCGGCCGTCGCCAGCCACGCGCCCATGTACAGCTGACCCTCGCCACCGACGTTGATCAAGCCGATACGCATCGGCAATGCCACGGCGACCGCCGTGAGCAACAGCGGCGTCATCCGCACCAGCAATTCGGAAAAACCGTAGGCGTTGCCGATCGTATAGCGGAACGTGTCGGCGTAGGCGGTCAGCGGACTCTTGCCGGCGATAAGCATCACCAGCGCGAACGCGCCCAGCGCCGCGAGGAAGACCGCGCCGTAGCGCAGCGGCACGCGCGTCCGCGCGAGCGCATGCCGCATTGCCGCCGACCTGTCAGCACGCATGGGCGTCAGCCGGTGCACCGGTCATCAGCGTGCCGGCGATCGTCGCGTCGAACTGCGCGGGCGCAAGTTCGCCGGCGACCGCGCCGCCGAACATCACCACAAGCCGGTCGCAACGGGCGAAGAGTTCGTCGAGATCTTCCGACACCCACAGCACGGATTTACCGGCGGCCCGCGCGTCGAGCAGCAGATCGTGCACCGCGGCGGCGCTCGCTACGTCGAGGCCGCGGGTCGGATGGAGCGCAACGATGAGCGCCGGATCCACCGCCAGCTCGCGCGCCAGCACGGCGCGCTGCTGATTGCCGCCGGACAAAGTCGCCATCGGCTTGCCGAGCGACGGCATCGGCACCTGCAGCCGCGCGAAGGATGCGGCCATTACGGCGTCGACGCGCGGCCAGTCGATCCCGGCGCCGGCGTGATAGCGCGCACCGGCGCCGAGCGCGAAGTTCTCCCGCAGAGAGAGGCCCGGGATGCACGCCATGTCCACGGCATTCTCCGGAATGAAGGCGACCCCGCTGGCGCGAACCCGGGCGATCGTCCACGAGGTCGCGTCTTGTCCCCACAGGAGCTTCCGGCCGGCCGACGCGCGCTGCGCGCCGAGAATCACGTCGCCGAGCTGGCGTTGGCCGTTGCCGGCGACGCCGACGACGCCGACGATCTCGCCGGCATGAATCCGTAGCGACACGTCGCGCAAGGCGACCTCCCCGCCGCGGCTTGCGGTCGAGACCGCGCGCAGCTCGAGCACGCAGGGACCGCGCTTGCCGGCACCGTGCTTGTCGCGGCGGCGCTCGGTCACCCTTCGGTCGAACATGAGCGCGACGAGCGCCGCCTCGCTCGCGGCGCTGCGCGGCATCGCGCCGGCGATGCGGCCGTGGCGCATGACCGTGATCCGGTCGGCGCATGCAAGCACGTCACGCAGTTTGTGGCTGATGAAGAGAATGCCGTAACCCTCGGTCTTGAGCGCCGCCACGACGCGGAACAACGCGTCGGCATCGGGCGGCGCCAGCACGCTGGTCGGCTCGTCGAGGATCAGCACGCGGGCACCGGCGGCGAGCTGCTTGAGGATTTCGAGCCTTTGCTGCTCTCCGATCGACAGCTCGCGGACCCGCATCGAGAGCGGCAGGGCGAGATGAAATCGCTCGCAGGTGCGGGTGATCCGCCGCATCAGCTCGGCCGGCCGAAGCAGCGCGGGCAAATCGGTAAGGAACAGCGCCACATTCTCATACACGCTGAGCGCCGGAACCAGCATGAAGTTCTGAAAGACCATTCCGATGCCGAGCGCGCGGGCGTCGCGCGGCGAGGCTATCGTGACTCTCCTTCCGCCGACGCGAATCCCGCCGGCATCGGCGCGATAGAAGCCGCACAGGATCTTACACAGCGTGCTTTTGCCGGCGCCGTTCTCCCCGAGCAGGGCGTGCACCTCGCCGGCGCGCACATCGAGATCGATACGATCGTTGGCGAGGAGGGCGCCGAACCGCTTGACGATCCCGTGGGCTACGAGAAACGGGGGCTCAGAACTGCGGCTCATCGCTCATCCTCCATGACGGCGTCGGAGGCCTTCAATGAACGCAAGGGCGTGTGTCGCGACTTCACCCACCTCGGCGTCGCGTTTTGCCGCTGCATGAACATTCCGGCGCCCTATTGCACCGGCTATCTCGGCGACATGCCGGTTGACGCGCCGATGGATTTTTCCGCCTGGTTCGAGGCCTATCTCGGCGGGTGGTGGTACACGTTCGATGCGCGCCACAACATCCCGAGCATCGGCCGCGTGCCGATCGCCTTGGACCGCGATGCAGCCGACGTGCCAATTACCCACACCTTCGGGCCCAACACGCTGATCAGTTTCAGGGTCTGGACGGATGAGGTCAGCTAGAATCTTAGGCTAAGCAGCCGCCATTTCGGGCGCCGCGAAGCGGCGAGCCCGGAACCATAAGGACCGTTGTTATGGATTCCGAACTCGCGGGCTCCGCGATCCGGAATGCCGACGCGGCGAACTCTCACTTCATCGCGTCATACACTGCGTGGGTCCACGCGCCTTCGGGCTTCTTGGTGATCACCGGATCGGAGCCGCCGGTGAGCAGAGTGGCGACGGTCCGGTCGTAATCCTTGGGATCGAGCTTGCCGTCGCCGGTCGCGAGGAGCTTGGCGATCTCACCCATCATGCGCGTCTGGTGCTTCTCGGTCTGCGCGCCGGTCGCGTCGTTGGCCAGCACGATCTTCGCCGCCTCCTCCTGATGCTGGCGCGCGTAGTCCCAGCCCTTCATCGACGCCTTGACGAACGTCGCCACCCTGGTCACGAAGGCCGGGTCTTTGAGCTTTGCCTCCATCACGTAGAGGCCGTCCTCGAGCGTCGCGACGCCTTCGTCCTCATATTTGAACACCACGAGCTGAGACGGCTTGTAACCGCCGTCGATCACCTGCCAATACTCGTTGTAGGTCATGGTCGAAATGCAGTCGGCCTGTTTCTGCAGGAGCGGATCGACGTTGAAGCCCTGCTTGAGGACCTTGACGCCGCCGGGCGAACCGTCGGTCTTGAAGCCGAGTTTCGCCATCCAGGAGAGGAACGGATACTCGTTTCCGGAGAACCAGACGCCGAGCGTCTTGCCCTTGAGGTCGGCGGGCTTCTTTATGCCGGTGTCGGCGCGGCAGGTCAGCTCGAGGCCCGACCGTTTGAACGGCTGGGAAATGTTGACCAGCGGCACGCCCTTCTCGCGCGACGCCAGCGCCGACGGCATCCAGTCGATGACGACATCAGCGCCGCCGCCGGCGATCACCTGGGGCGGTGCCACGTCCGGCCCGCCGGCGTTGATGCTCACGTCGAGATTGGCGTCCTTGTAGTAGCCCTTGTCCTTGGCGACGTAGTAGCCGGCGAACTGCGCCTGCGTCACCCATTTGAGCTGCAAGGTCACCTTGTCGGCGGCGCCGGCGTGGCTTGCCATTGCAGCAAGGAGCAGGCTCGCGAGAGTTGCTGATATCCAACGCATCTGATCATCCTCCGCTTGACGAATCGACCGGACCGGTCAGGTCCGATAGGACGGGTGCCAAAATGTGATGCCGCGCTCGATCAGCGCGATCAGTCCGTAGAACGCCGTCCCGGCAATCGCGGCGAGCAGGATTTCCGCCCATACCATATCGAGCGACATGCGCGCCACTTCGATCGAAATGCGGAAGCCCATGCCGACGATCGGCGTCCCGAAGAATTCCGCCACGATCGCGCCGATCAGCGCGAGGGTCGAATTGATCTTGAGCGCGTTGAAGACGAACGGCATCGCCGCCGGCAGCCGCAGCTTCATGAGCGTCTGCAGGTAGTCGGCGCCGTAGGAGCGCATCAGGTCGCGCTCGGCGCGCCCGGCTGCCGCGAGTCCGGTCACGGTATTCACCAGCATGGGGAAGAAGGTGATCACCGCGACCACCGCCGCTTTCGACTGCCAATCGAACCCGAACCACATCACCATGATTGGGGCGATGCCGACGATCGGCATGGCGCAGACGAAATTGCCGAGCGGCAGGAGTCCGCGCCCGAGGAAAGGAATGCGGTCGGCGACAACGGCGGCCAGGAACCCGGCGGCGCAGCCGATGACGTAGCCGGCGAGCACACTGCGCACGAAGGTCTGGACGAAATCCTCGCCGAGCACCCGCAGCGCAGCGGCAAAGCGCATGGCCACCCGGCTCGGCGCCGGCATCAGCACGGCCGGAACTCCGAAGCCGCGCACCACGACCTCACACAGATAGAACATGAAGGCGCCGAACAGGAGCGGGACGCCGAGATCGAGCGCGCGGCGGGCAGCTGGCGTGCGCGGTCTGATGGCCGCCAGCCGAGCGGTCGAAAGCGTCGCGGCGATCCAAGTGCCGACGACCACCGCCCAAAATCCGAGGCCGGCAGCACCGGCGATCGTCGGGTCTTCCAGCAGCACCAGCGTGGCGGCGCAGCCGGCAACAACGCCGGCGAGAGAAAGCGCGATCGGCACACCCGCGTTGCGCCAGCCGCCGAGCGCGACCAGAGCGGCCGCGATGAGGGTCAGGGCGAGGGCGCCGGGTCGCGCGAGGATATCGGGGACGGCGTCCTCCGCGAGCGGCAGCGCGGCGCCAGCCAGGATGACAGCGGCGGCCACGCCGGATGTCAGTCGGCGGCTCCGGCCGGTCATGGCCGTCCTCCCATGCGGCGGATCACGATGCGTTCCGCGAGCCCCGTGAGGCCGACGAGGGACGCGGCCAACAGGCCGGCCGCGAACAGCGCCGCCCAAATCTGCACGGTCTGGCCGTAGTAGGACCCGGCCAACAGGCGGGCGCCGATGCCGCCCTGGGCGCCGGTCGGCAGCTCGGCGACGATTGCGCCGACCAGCGAGATGGCAATCGCCACCTTGAGGCTGGCGAACAGGAACGGCACCGAGGCGGGCCAACGCAGCTTCCGGAAAATTTGCGCGCCCGTCGCCGACCACGTGCGCATCAGGTCGCGCTGCATCGGGTCCGGCGAGTTGAGACCCTTGACCATGCCGACCGTCACCGGAAAGAACGACAGATAGGCGGAGATGATCGACTTTGGCAGCAGGCCGCGCAGCCCGATTGATCCGAGCACGACGATGACGATTGGTGCGATCGCCAGGATCGGGACCGTCTGCGACGAAATGATCCACGGCAGCAGGCTCTTTTCGAGGGTGCGCACGTAAACGATGAGGACCGCGAGCACAACGCCGAACACGGCTCCGATGGCGAAGCCGAGCACGGTCGCCGACAGGGTTACCCAGCTGTGGAACACCAAGCTGCGGTTCGAGGTCGGCGGGTAATCGACGACCGACTTCACGAGCTCGCCGACGATCTGATGCGGCGCCGGCAGCAGCGGCCGCTCCATGTTCAGGCTTTTCGTGAGAAGCTCGGAGACGCCGTAGGCGGTCTGCTCGCGCTCGAACGCGTCGCGCGCGAGTGGGGCGTTCATCAGCACCGCGGCGAGGTACCACACGGCCAAGAGCGCCGCGACGATAACGACGATCGGCGCCGCGTTGCCGCCGGGCAGACGGCGCCAACCCGGCGGCCGGCGTGGGTGTGCGAGCGCGTCACTCGTCATCGGAATGTCCGGAGCGCAGGCCGGCGCGGACCCGGTGGGCGATCGCGATGAACTCCGGCGTGTCGCGGATATCGAGGGTGCGGTCGCGGGGGAAATCGCAGCCGACCACGTCGATGATACGACCCGGACGCGGCGACATGACCACGACCTTGGTGGACAGAAACACTGCCTCGGGGATCGAGTGAGTGACGAACATCACGGTTTTCCCGGTCTTGTTCCACAGTTGCAGCAGCTGCTCGTTGAGATGGTCGCGCACGATCTCGTCGAGTGCGCCGAATGGCTCGTCCATCAACAACAGCGCCGGGTCGAACGTGAGAGCGCGAGCGATCGAGGCGCGCTGCTGCATGCCGCCGGAAAGCTGCCAGGGGAATTTGCGCTCGAAGCCGATGAGATTGACGAGCGCAAGATAGTCTCGCGCGCGCTTGCGGCGCTCGGTGGCGGAATAGCCCATGACCTCGAGGGGCAGCATCACGTTCTTTTCGACGGTGCGCCACGGATAAAGGGCAGGGGCCTGGAAAATGTAACCGTAGGCGCGGGCGCGCCGCGCGGCCTCGGGCGACACGCCGTTGACCAGGACGGTGCCGGCGGTCGGCTGCTCCAGGTCGGCGATGATTCGCAGGAGAGTCGTCTTGCCGCATCCGGACGGGCCGATGAGGGAAACGAAATCGCCTTCCTCGATGCACAGGCTCACGTTCGAGAGTGCCTCGACCTTGCCGTCGGAAGTGTCGAAGGTCAGCGACACGCGCCGAATATCGATCGCCGATGCGCGGTCCGCCGCCACCGGCTTTCGATCGTAGGCGAGGTCATGGACCATTCGCAGCGACAAGGTTTCTCTGGCGGAGCGACGCAGGTGCATCGCGAGCCGGCCGGGACCCATCATATCGGCAAGCCTCGTCAAATCGCGAATTTTCCACGCAAGCTGCATGCCAGCGCCATCCCTCCCCCATTCGCTGCGCGAATCGGGTAGGGAACCCAGAGGGCGCATCGCGTGCCCAAATATTGATCAATCGGGAAGGAAATCGGGGGAGGCTTGACGCCGGCAGCCGGGCCGGGCGCGTGCCTTCCGGTGCTCACGTGCTACCATATGCCGTGAAGCCCGCACCGTTCAAATACCTCGCCGCCCGCTCACTCGAGGAGGCCCTCGCGCTCAAGGCTGAGCATGGCGAGGACGCCCGTTTTCTCGCCGGCGGCCAGAGCTTGGTGCCGGCGATGAACTTCCGCCTCGCGCAGCCGGACGTCCTCATCGACATCAACCCGCTCGCCGACCTCGCCGAGATACGCCGCAGCGGCGGCACCTTGCGCATCGGTGCGCTCGTACGCCACCGCACGATCGAGCGCGACGCGGTCATCGCAGCGTGTCACCCGCTGCTGCGGGAGGCGGCGAAATACGTCGCGCATCCGCAGATTCGCAACCGCGGGACGTTCGGCGGCAACCTCGCCCATGCCGATCCGGCCTCGGAGTTTCCAGCCGTGGTGCTGGCACTCGCCGGCCGCCTGCGCGCCCGCTCGAAGGCCGGCGAACGCTTTATCGACGCCGGCGATTTCTTCATCGGCCCGCTCGCGACCGGCCTGCGCGCCGACGAGATGCTGGTCGAGGTGGAGCTTGCCGATCTTTTGCCGCGCACCGGCGCCTGTTTCCTCGAAATCGCGCGCCGGCGCGGCGATTTCGCGCTCGCCGGCGTCGCCGCGACCGTGACGGTGGGCGATGCCGGCGTCTGCATCGCCGCGCGGCTCGCCTGTTGCGGAGCGGGCGATCGTCCGATCCTCGCGGCCGAGGCCGGCCGCTCGCTCGTCGGTACGCATCTCGCGGCCGGCGACATCGATGCGGCCGCCGTGCTTGCCGAGCGCGCCGTCGATCCGCCCGGCAATCTGCATGCCGGGAAAGATTACCAGCGCCATCTCATCGGCGTGCTGACGCGGCGAGCGCTGAACCAGGCACGCGAGCGCGCCCATACCGTGCGGACGGACCATGACGGATGACCGGCATGTCGTCGCCGTCACGGTGAATGGCGTCCACTACCAGCGAGAGGTCGACTCGCGCCTGCTACTGAGCGATTTCCTGCGCCACGAGCTGCGCCTTGCCGGCACGCGGGTCGGCTGCGAGCATGGCGTATGCGGCGCCTGCACGATCATTTGCGACGACGGGCTTGCCGTGCGGGCGTGCCTGATGTTCGCAGTGCAGACCGACGGCCGCAGTATCACGACGATCGAAGGCCTGGCGGCGGGCCAAGACCGCCTGCACCCGCTGCAGCAGGCACTGCATGAGGCGCACGGCCTGCAGTGCGGCTACTGCACGGCCGGCATTCTCATGACCATGACGGCGTTCCTGCGAGAGAACCCGTCGCCGAGCGAATCCGACGTCCGCGAGGCGCTGTCCGGAAATCTGTGCCGCTGCACCGGCTATCAGCACATCGTCGACGCGGTGATGCTCGCCGCCGCCCGCATGGAGGGCCGCTGACATGGAGCCGCGGTATTTCGGCGCGCCCGTGCCGCGCAACGAAGACCGCCGCCTGCTCACCGGCCAGGCGCTGTTCGTCGATGATGTCGAGCTTCCCGCCATGCTGCACGCCGCCTTCCTGCGCAGCCCGATGGCGCATGGGCGCATCCGCAATATCGACGCCGCTGCGGCGCGCCGCTGCCAAGGCGTCGTCGCTGTCTACACGGCGGCCGATCTCGGCGATTACTGGCGGCCCGGTCCGTTGCTGGTGCCGCCGCCGCCGATCGCCGGCTTGGTGTTTAACGAGCGTACGCACGTGCCGCTCGCCAAAGATAAAGTGCGCCACGTCGGCGAGCCGATTGCGCTGGTGCTGGCGGAAAGCCGCTATCTCGCCGAGGACGCGCTGGCGCATCTCGACGTCGACATCGAGCCACTGCCGGCGGTGGTCGATCTGGAGCAAGCCGTCGCCGCCGACGCGGTACGCGTGCACGACGACGTGCCCGGCAACGTCGCTGCGCGCGCACGGCAGGTGAAGGGCGACTACGCGGCCGCCGCGGCGCGTGCCGCGCACCTCGTCCGCCGTCGCTTCGTCTACGACCACGGCGCCTCCTGCCCAATGGAGACGCGCGGCATCGTCGCGCAATGGGACGCGCGCGCCGCCCGGCTCACCGTGTGGGACACCACGCAGGGTCCCGTGTTCATACGCAATGGGCTTGCCGGCATGCTCGGCCTCGGCGAACGTCAGGTCCGCGTGATCGCGCCCTTCGTCGGCGGCGGCTTCGGGCCAAAGATGATGATGTTTTATCCCGAAGAGGTGCTGATCCCGTGGGCGGCGATCAAACTCGAGCGGCCGGTCAAATGGATCGAGGACCGCCTGGAGCATTTCTTCGCCACCACCCAGGAGCGATCGCAAATCCACGACGCCGAGATTGCGCTCGACCACGATGGCCGCATCCTCGGCATCAAGGACGTGTTCCTGCACGACACTGGCGCCTACGATCCCTACGGCCTCACCGTCCCGCTCAACAGCCAGTGCACCTTGCTCGGCCCTTACGTGGTGCCCGCTTACGAGAGCACATTCACGGCGGTGTTTACCAACAAGACATTGGTCACACCCTATCGCGGCGCCGGGCGGCAGCACGGCGTGTTCGTGATCGAGCGGCTGCTCGACATCGCGGCACGCGAACTCGACATCGAACGGGCGGAAATCCGCCGCCGCAATTTCATTCCGCCCGACGCTTTCCCCTACGACAACAAGATCATCTATCAGGACTTCGCGCCGCTCGAATACGACAGCGGCAATTACGGCCCGGTGTTCGAGAAGGCGCTCGCGGCGATCGGCTATGCGCGCTTTTTCGCCGAGGAGCAGCCGCGTCTGCGGCGCGAGGGGCGTTGCGTCGGCATCGGCATCGCCTGCTACGTGGAGGGCACCGGCATCGGCCCTTATGAGGGCGCGCGCGTGCAGGTCCAGGCCAGCGGCAAGGCGAGCGTTGCGACCGGCATCGGCACCCAGGGCCAGGGCCACTTCACGAGCTTCGCGCAGATCGTCGCCGATCAGGTCGGGGTCGACGTGCGCGACGTCGACGTCGTCACCGGCGACACCGATCAGTTCTATTGGGGCGCCGGAACCTTCGCCAGCCGCGGCGCGGTGGTCGCCGGCAACGCGGTGAGCGAAGCCGCCAAGGTCGTGCGCGCAAAAATCCTGCGCACCGCCGCGGAGCACTTCGAGTGTGCTGAGGAGGACCTCGTGCTCGAAGGCGGGAAGGTGTCGGTGGTGGGCGTGCCGAGCAAGGCGGTGCCGCTGGGTGCGCTGGCGATGAAGGCAAACCCCATGCGCGGCGCGGTCGTTCCGGGGACCGAGCCCGGTCTCGAGGCGACGCGCTATTTCGGCCCCCGACGCGGCGCCACCGCCAACGGCGTGCACGCCATGATCGTCGAGGTCGATCCGCAGACGCTGATGATCGACATCCGAAAATACGTGGTCGTGCACGATTGCGGCACGGTGATCAATCCGCTCATCCTCGCCGGGCAGATTCACGGCGGCGTCGCCCAGGGGATCGGCAACGCCTTCTACGAGCAGTTGATGTTCGACGACGAGGGCCAGCTCATCAACGCTTCGTTCGCCGACTATCTGCTGCCGACGGCGCTCGAAGTGCCGCGCATGGAGCTCTTCCACACGGTCACGCCCTCGCCGCTCAATCCGCTCGGCACCAAGGGCGCGGGCGAGGCCGGCGCGATTCCGGTGGGGCCGCTGTTCGCCCAGGCGATCGAGGATGCCCTCGACCTGCCGCGCCGCGGCGTCGAGCTGTTGGAAATTCCTCTCAGCCCCAACCGTTTGTGGAAGCTGTTGCAACAAAAGGAAAAATGAATTGGTTTCTGTCCCACTGGTTGGCGCCTTATATTATTTCCCCGCCCAATGGACGAAGCGGCGCTCGATCATGAGGAACATCAGATTGAGCCCGTAGCCGAGCACTCCGGCGGCGAAGATCGCCGCATACATGCGCGGCATGTCGAACAGTTGCTGCGCCTCGAACACGCTGTGGCCGAGGCCGTCCTGGGAGCCGATGAACATTTCGGCCACCACGATGATGACGAGGGCAAGCGACACCCCGTTGCGCAGGCCGACGAAGGTCTGCGGCAGGGATTCCAGCAGCATCACGTCGAACAGCACGCGCAGCCGCGAGGCGCCCATCACCTTGGCGGCGAGCAGGCGGGTCTTGCGCGCGTTCATCACGCCGTACGCCACGTTGAACAGGATTACCAGGATGGCCCCGAACGCGGCGACCGATATTTTGGTCTCGTCGCCAACGCCGAACAAAACGAGGAACAGCGGGAACGTGGCGGAGGCGGGGGTCGAGCGGAAGAAATCGATGACGAATTCGAGCGAGCGGTAGACCCGCTCGGCGGAGCCGAGCACGATGCCGAGCGGAATGGCGATCATCGCGGCGATCGCCGTTGACGTGGCGGTACGGTAGACGGTCTTGACGAAGTCGAAGCCGAGCGGGCCGCCGTTCATGCCGTTCCACAGCGCCGCGAAAGTCGAGACGGGCGAGGGCAGCAGCACCGGGTCGACCCATTGCCGCCAGGTCACGATCGACCAGGCGACGAGAAGGCCGGCGACGCCGAAGATCGGCAGGAACGGCTTGAGAGCGTCCGGCTTCACGCGCGCCTCACTTCCCGTTGGAACACGTCGAGGCAGTGCGCCTTGGTGCGTACAAAGTCCGCATCGGAGAGCGTTGCGTCCGTGCGCGGCCGCGCCGAGGCGACCGCAGCGAGGTCGGCGATGCGCGCGGGATGGCGTGAGAGCAGCAGCACGCGGTCGGCGAGATAAACCGCCTCCTCGAGGTCGTGCGATACCAGCACCGTGGTGGTTCCGGTCTCCATGAAGATGCGCTGCAGCTGTTCGCGCATGAACAGCGTCATCTCGTAGTCGAGCGCGGAGAACGGCTCGTCGAGAAACAGAATCTCCGGCTCGACGATGAGCGCCCGCATGATCGAGACGAGCTGCTGCTGCCCGCCGGACATCTGATAGGGATAAAGATTGAAGTCGAGCGTGATGCCGAGATGGGCGACGAGCCGTTCGGTGCGGGCGCGCCGCTCGGCCGGCGGCACTTCCATGATCTTGAGCGGATAGGCGATGTTGTCGAACGCGCGCAGCCACGGAAACAGCGCCTCGCGATAGTTCTGGAACACGTAGCCGAATTTGATTTCGCTCAGCCGCATGCCGTCGAACAGGATTTGCCCGCCGTCCGGCGCTACGAGGCCGGCGATCATGTTGATCAAGGTGCTCTTGCCGCAGCCGTTCGGCCCGAACACGGAGATCAGCTCGCCGCGGGGAATGTCGAGGTCGAAGTTCTCGTAGACGGGCGTCGTGTCGAACCGCTTGCACAGGCCGCGGATGGTGACATGGGGTGGCTTGGCCGTGCCGGCCGCGCGCAAGGCCATCGCTTGCAGCCGACGGGCCTGCGGCGCGGCGTTCATCGGGCGTCACCCATCGCGCTCGCGCTCAGAACGACTTGAGGTTCTGCTTCACGTCGATCTTCTCCGGCACCACGCCGATGTCGTGGCCGAAATCGGCAAAGGCCTGCAAATAGCCGAGCTGCTTGTCGCTCATGTCCTTCGTCATGATGTAGCCAAGCATCGGCACCGTATCGACCAGGTTGTCCGGCGTCAGAGTGTTCTTGGTGAGGTATTTGCGCGCGTCGGCGGGATTGGCGCGGATGTAGTCGATGGCCTTGGTCCAGGCTTGCGCAAAGCGGGCGGCGACGTCCGGGCGCTTGGCGATGAAGGCCGAGGTGAAAGCGCAACCGGCGGCGTAAGCGTCGGCGTCGGGGCTGCCGAGGATGTACTTGGCGATGACGCCCGCCTCGATGGTAGTGGCGACGCCGAGGTCGCGCATAATGGTGGCGCTGGGTTCGAGCGTGTAGCCGGCGTCGAAGGTGCCGGCCTTCATCGCGTTGACGTGCTGGCCCATGTCGAGCTGGTCGATGGTGTAATCGCCGTCCTTCAGGCCGACCTTGGCGAGGATGCCCTTGGCGGTGTTGAGATTGGCGGGGCCGGGCGCCGACATGAGCTTGAGGCCCTTCAGATCCGCGAGCGACTTGACCTTCTCGGCGAGGCCCGAGCGCACGACGAACTGCTCCATCTTGTAAGCGGCGTTCTGGCTGTGCATGGCGACAAACATGGCGACACCGGGCTTTTTCACGTCGGCGTTGAGCCCCTCCAAGGTCACCAGGACGGCGGAAACTTCGATCTGATTGGTCATCATGGCAGCGACGTTGGGCGGGCCGCCCATGAGGATGGTGATCTCGGGCTCGATGTCGAGGTCCTTGAAGTAGCCGCGGTCGCGCGCGAGGAAGAAGGGCAGCGACGAGCTGATGGGGAAGACGCCGACCTTGACCTTGTCCTGCGCGAGCGCGGCGGTCGCGCACAGGACGGCGCCGGCGGCCGTGGCTATAAGGCCACGAAAGGCTGCGGGAATGCACGTCATGATCTTCTTCCGATCTTGTACCCGGCGGGGGCCGTTGCGGCTGTAATTGAAGCAAATTCGGTGCCGTGATTCAGGACACCGGCAACTTCATGATTCCTGAGCATTTCCATGCTCTAATGCCGCTTTGAACCCGAAGTTCGCATCATTTTGTGGCACGCTCCTTTGCGAACTTCGGAATCGAAGGGCACTAGGAACTTATTGATCTAGTGTGGCTTTGGTTCAGAAGTCCGCATCTCGGACTCGCTGCAAGAATGATGCGGACTTCTGAACCGCCACACTACGGGTGGGTTGGGCGAAAAGGGAAACCTAATCGATGGGTTTCGCCGCCATCGCGGCTCAACCCGTCCAGCGAACCTTTTTTGTTTGCTCCATCATCGCCGCGTAGCCCGGGCCGCGGTCGATCATCGGCAGGGCGCCGCGGTGCGCCCGCAGCTCAGCGCGCAGCGCGGTGGTTTTGCCGTCGTCGATCGCGCGACCATCGTCGGTTTGGATCAGCACCACCCCGTACTCCGTTCGCGCCGCTTCGGCCGAGACCTTGCCATCGGTCACGTCGCGCAGCACCAACGCGGGCTCGCGCTCGAGGGGGTCGCCCCAGCCGCCGCCCCCGGTGGTCATGACGCGCACAATCTCGCCGGCCTTGACCGGCGCGCCGTCGACGAGGCCGTCAAGCTCGCGGGTCGCGCTGTCGCCGACGATGCTCACCCGGAACGGCGCGCCCGCCCTGCCGCCGGCAATGCCGTAGCAGCCGAGCCGCACCCGGTCGGCAGTCACGATGGTGCGGCAATCGACCAGCGCGCGATAGTGCTTATCGTATCCGAGACCGCCGCGCCTTCTGCCGGCGCCGCCGGAATCCGTGCGCAGCGCGAGGTTTTCGACCAGCAGCGGGAAGCGCGTCTCGGTGAACTCGGCCGGCTGGTTGCGCGAATCCGGCACGATGTGGATGGCGTCGTTCCCGTCGGCGTAGTAGCGCCCGCCCGAGCCGCCACCGAGCACCTCGCGCGAAAGGAACGGCTTGCCGGTCGAGTCGAGCCCGAAGAAGCCGGTGTAGCGGATGGTCTCCTGGTCGGCCGGCATGCGGCCTTCGACTGCCTGTGCGACCACGCCGGCGAGCAGTCCGAGCGCGCGTAGCAGTACGAACGAGCGCGCGTTGGTGGCGGCCGGCCAGCGCGGCGTGATCAAGGTGCCCTTGGGCGGGAACTTGACCTCGAATACCTCGCACACGCCTTCGTTGACGTGGATCTCGGCGGCGCGCTCCGGCGTGTCGGCGAGGTTGCGCAAGATCGGCGCGATCCATTTGATCAGGAAGGCGCCGTCGGCGTAGTCGGCCGGCCAGTTGATCGGCCCGGGCGACTGCGGATCGGTGCCGGTGAAATCGAGCACGATGCGGTCACGCCGCTTGATCATCTTGAGCGCGAGCTTGTGCAGGCGCGGCGCACTCACCCCGTCGTGCTCGACGTAGTCCTCCCAGGCATATTCGCCGTCGGCGATCTTGGGCAGGAGTTCGTGGCGGAATACGTCGCGGCATTTCTCGATGATCGCCTGAAAGCAGGCCTCGACGGCGGCTTGGCCGAAGCGGTCGAACAACTCGGCCATCCGACGCGCGCCCATCAGGCAGGCCTGCACCTCGCTGTCGACGTCGGCGGCGAGCATCTCGGGCACGCGGGTGTTGCGGGTGACGATGCTAAAGACCGCGTCGTTGCGCACGCCGGCGCTGTAGAGCTTGACCGGCGGCACCGCCAACCCTTCCTCGAACACGCTGCGCGCGGTGCCGGGCATCGAGCCGGGCACGCGGCCGCCGATGTCGTCGTGGTGGCCAAACGCCTGGATGTAGGCGACGACATCGCCGCGATGGAACACCGGCACGGTGCTGCACAGATCCGGCAAGTGGCCGATGCTGCCTTCGGTGAGATACGTGTCGTTCATCAGGAAGACGTCGCCCGGCCGCATGGTCGCGGGCGGGAAGTCGCGCACCACGGCGTTGGGCATGGCCGAATAGGAGCGGCCGGTGAGCTTGCGGCAATGGCGGTCGAACAAGCCGACGCGATAGTCGTGCGCCTCGCGGATCATCGGCGAGCGTGCGGTGCGCTCGATCGCGTACTCGATCTCCGCCTCGATCGAGTTGAGCGTGCCCTCGACGATCTGCAGCACGATCGGATCGACGGCCGGGCGCGAGCGGCCCGCCGGCCGGCGCTTCGTACGCGTCCTTGAGAGGCGCTCGAACCTGTTCATGAATCGCGCCCTTTGGACTGCCGGCGGATGATCAGGATTCCGTGCGGGTCGACCGACAGCGATTGCCCGGGAAACACGACGGTGGTCGAGCCGAATTCTTCTATCACCGCCGCTCCGGCGATCTTCCAACCCGGCGGCAAGGTGGCGCGCTCGTAGATGGGCGTGTCGCGGAAGGCGCCGCCGAAATAGACCGGCCGCCGCCGCGCCCGCGGTTTGCCGGCATGCCGCGCCAGCCGCGGCATGCGCGGGCGCTCGATCAGCCCGAAGCCGGACACGCACACGTTCACCAGCTCGACCTTTTGCGCGCCGGAATAATTGTAGCCGAAGGTTTTTAGATGCGCGGCGTGGAAGGCGGCGATGAGGCCGGCCAGAAACTTGCGGTCGACGGGGCCGCCGGGCGCCGATACCCGCACCTCCATCGACTGGCCGGCGTAACGCACGTCCGCCTCCCGCACCAGGCGGACGCGTGAAGTTGGGATGCCGTCGCGCCGCAAGGTCGCAGCCGCCTCGCGTTCGAGCCCATGATAAAGCGTCGCGAGCGCCGTAAGGTCGATCGCGTCCTCGTGCATCACCTTGGTGACCATGTGGTCGGTGCGCCAGTCGACCGCGAGGAGCCCGAAGGCCGAAAGGTTGCCGGGATTGGGCGGCACGATGAGCGCCTGCATGCCGATGAGGTCCATCACGGCGCTCGATTGCGCCGGGCCGGCGCCGCCGAACGACAACAGCGCGAAGCCGCGCGGGTCGATGCCGCGCTGGATGGTCATCTGACGAATGGAGTTGGTCTGGTTCCAGTTGGCGATGTCGATGATGCCGTGAGCGAGCTGTTCGGGGCTCATGGCGCCGGGCAGCCGCGCCGCGAGGGCCTTGAGGCCGGCGCGGGCCCGCTCCGCGTCAAGGGCGATGCCGCCGCCGATCAGCGACGGCGGAATGCGCCCGAGCACCAGGTTGGCGTCGGTGATCGTCGGCTCGTCGCCGCCGTTGGGGTAGCACATGGGGCCGGGCTCGGCCCCGGCGCTGCGCGGCCCGACCTTGAGACCGCCCTCGCGGCCGATCCAGGCGATCGACCCGCCGCCGGTGCCGATGGTCGCGATGTCGATCATCGGGATGCGCACCGGAAACGGGCCGACCGCGCCGCTGTTGGTCAGCCCCGGCTGCCCGCCTTCGATCAAACAAATATCGGTCGAGGTCCCGCCGGCATCGAGCGTCGCCACGTCCGGGTAACCGGCGACGGCGGCAACGACCGCGCTGCCGAGCGCGCCGGCGGCCGGCCCCGAGAGCGCAGTCGTGATCGGCCGCCGCATGACCTGTTCGGCGCTCGCGACCCCGCCGTTCGACTGCATTACCAGGAACGGCTTGCTGCGCAGCGCGGAGCCCAATTCGTCATGCACGCGCGCGAGATAGCGGCCCATATGCGGTTTGACGAACACGTCGACCAGCGTCGTCACGGCGCGCTCGTATTCGCGATATTCCGGCAGCACCTCGCAAGAGAGCGAGAGCGCGGCGTCCGGGTACTCTTCCCGCATGATCTCGGCGACGCGCCGCTCGTGCGCCGGGTTGGCATAGGCGTGGATCAAACAGACAGCGATGGCGGCGACGCCACGTCGTCGAAAGAACCGCGCGGCGGCACGCGCGCTCTCTTCGTCGAACGGGCGCAATTCCTGGCCGTGGAAATCGAGCCGGCCGCCTATCTCGCGCACCAGGCCGAGCGGCACGATCCGCTCGGGCTTCACCCAGAAATACGAATTGCCGTAGCCGACCGGCACGGTCTGACGCGCGATTTCCAGGATGTGGCGGAAGCCTGCGGTAACGATCAGCCCGAGCGAACGGATTTCGCCCTGCAACAGCGCGTTGGTGGCGACGGTGGTGCCGTGGGCAAGCCCGGCAACGGCGTCCGGCGCGGCGCCGGCGGCGTTGAGGATTGCGTCGATGCCGCGCTTGAGCCCGATCGCTGGATTGGCCGGCGTGCTCGCCACCTTGGTGACGCGGATTGCGCCCGAGGCGGCGTCGACGGCGACGATGTCGGTAAAGGTCCCGCCGGTGTCGATGCCGATGCGCAAACGGGGCGGGCGGGGCGTACGGGCCATGCCGCACAATGACCGACCTGCGGCGTGCCCGAAAGCCGAAAATATCGGCGCTCGGGGAACCGTCCGACTGGAGCTTCGGGCGACAGAGCGGGTTAGTGAAGCGCAGCCGCGCCGCAGGCGATCGCTTTGAATCCGCAAGCGGATTCGCGGCAGTGCTGGGCGACTTTAAGTTCGCGGCACTGGCGCGGAGCGTGTGTTGCCGCAGAAACGAACATGCCCGGCGCGAGGCCGGGCATGCGTTGGTTGGTCAGTAACCTGGTTCGCTCACTTGAAGTGATAGGTCATTCCCGCGTAGGCCGTGCTTTCGATCGACGATCCGGGCGCGATCTGCGCGAACAGCGGCGCGTTATGGTCGGTGCCGAACTTGTTGTACCAGTAGCGGTAGCCGACGTAGGTCTCCCAAATACCCTTCTTGTTCCAGAACAGTTGGGAAGTGTCGAGCGTGAGACGAACGTCTTCGAACACTTCCACCTTGGTCTCGGCGTCGGCAAGGCAGGCCGCCGTGTTGCCGCAGGCCGCCAGCAGATTCGCTTGCGAAATGCCGGTGCCTTTCGGGCCGATGAGGTTGAGGATGTTCTGGAACGTGAGCGGTACGTTCGGCCCGAGGAAGGTGAGAGGCTCGTTGACGAACGTCTCGACCCGCCAGGTCACGTCGAACTCGCGGTTGCCGCTGTAGGCGCCGAGGCCGAAGTTGCAAGCGCCCGGCGGGGTGGTGAAGGGATTGACGACAGCGACGCCGAACCCGGCATTTCCGCACGAGTCGAACGCATTGCGCGTATATTCCTTCTCGGCCATCAGCGCGATGTTTACGGTGCCGGGCAGATTCAGCGCGAACTGCAAGCCGGCCATGCCGACCGTGGTGTGCTCGTCGAGGAACTCGTCCTGGACGCCGGCATTGCCGCCGATCTCGATCGAGACGTCCTTGAGGAAGGCATTGCTGAACGCTTTGCTGTGCGAGATCTCGTTCAAGCCGAACGTGCTGCGGGCGACCGCGAAGAACTCCCGGCTGCCTCGGGCACCGGGTATCCCGTAAGACGGATCCTTGTCGCCGTATTGGTCGAATTCGGCGTGGATGAAGTTTGCGCCGTATTGCCAGATGTCGAAGTGGTCGATGCTCATCAGATTTCGAGCGAAGGTGTCGCTCGTTCCGACAATGCCGCCGGGCACGGTATTGCTGCTGCCCGGCAAGCCCGGATTGGTGGCGCGCGCGTAATAGGTGTAGCTGATCGACGTGTCGTTGACCAAGAAGAACGGCGTCGACGGCGGGGCCTTGGCCTTGACCGGCAGATCGGAAGGGGGCGGCGTGACCAAGCCGTCTTTGAAGTGATAGGTCATGCCCGCGTAGTACGTGCTTTCGATCGACGATCCGGGCGCGATCTGCGAGAACAGCGGCGCATTATGGTCGGTGCCGAACTTGTTGTACCAGTATCGGTAGCCGATGTAGGTGTCCCAAATGCCCGGCTTGTCCCAGAACACTTTGGACGTGTCGAGCGTGAGACGCATGTCTTCAAACACTTCCACCTTGGTCTCGGCGTTGGCAAGGCAGTCTGCAGTGATGCCGCAGGCCGCAGCCAGGTTTGCTCCCGAAATGCCGGTGCCCTTCGGGCCGATGAGGTTGAGGATGTTCTGGAACGTGAGCGGCACGTTCGGCCCGAGGAAGGTCAGAGGCTCGTTGACGAACGTTTCGACCCTCCAGGTCACGTCGAACACGCGGTTGCCGCTGTAGGGGCCAAGGCCGAAGTTGCAGGCGCCCGGCGGGGTGGTGAAGGGATTGACGACGACGACGCCGAACCCTGCATTTCCGCACGAGTCGAACGTGTTGCGCGTATATTCCTTCTCGGCCATCAGCGCGATGTTCACGGTTCCGGGCAGGTTCAGCGCGAACTGCAATCCGATCATGCCGACCGTGGTGTGCTCGTCGAGGAACTCGTCTTGCACGCCGGCGTTGCCGCCGATTTCGATCGAAACGTTCTTGATGAAGGGGTTGCTGAACGCTTTGCTGTGCGAGATCTCGTTCAAGCCGAACGTGCTGCGGGCGACCGCGAAGAACTCCCTGCTGCCCTGGGCCCCGGGTATGCCCATCGCCGGATCCTTGTCGCCGTATTGGTCGAATTCGGCGTGGATGAAGTTTGCACCGTATTGCCAGATGTCGAAGTGGTCGATGCTCATCAGATTTCTGGCGAAGGTGTCGCTCGTGCCGGCAATGCCGCCGGGCACGGTATTACTGCTGCCCGGCAGGCCCGGATTGGTGGCGCGCCCGTAATAGGTGTAGCTGATCGAGGTGTCGTTGACCAAGAAGAACGGCGTTGGCGCCGGCGCCTTGATCGGCATGGCGGCCGGTGCCTTGGTCGGCAGGTAGTTCAGCACATCGGTCGACAGGTAGATCGGCACATCGGCCGGCATGGACGTTGGCACATCGCCGGCAGCGGCGTAGCTCATCGGGCCCAGTGCAGCGGCGCTCGCGAGCAGGATCGATCGTAGTTTCATGGCACGTCCCCCAAAAGCCCAGCATCCCCGTGTCATGAATTATTCGCGATTACTTGAATCGGCCAAGCCGCAATTTTTAGCAGCGATGTGAGTTTTATTTCGGCAGGGCAGGGGTTTGGGCGGGTAGACCCGGTTGTTCACGGCCCCGATGCTACTTCACCGCTTACCCGCTGGTTAGTGGTAACCCACTGATATTATTGCGCCAAATGAAACCATTGCGGGTACCTGCTGCGCGCGGTACGGGCAGGCCGGCGGCGATTTGCTTCGAGCCGTTTTGTTGAACAGGGTCGCGACCGCCGTCGGGCCGCTGTGTCCGAATTTTTACACTTGTTGCAATTCGGCAACAAAAATTCGACTGTTTGAAACGGTTGACGCTACGACACACGCGCCGGCCGCAGGGTTCTCCCTGCGTCAGTGCGAGGCGCGTAGCGCCGAAGCAATCCAGGGCATCACCGCTGTCCCTGGATCGCTGCGGCGCTACGCGCCTCGCAATGACGGCAACTGCCGTAATTTTGGGCACTGGCTGCCCCCAATTACACTCTTCTGCCGTAAGGTGTTTTGGCGGATGATGCGGCGCAATAGGTACCGAGGATTATGCGTCGCGAGATTGCGTTTCTGCGGCACGGCAAACCGGTCCGGCTCGACAACCCATCGCCGACCCTGACGCTACTGGACTATCTGCGGCTCATCGAACGCGCCACCGGCACGAAGGAAGGCTGCGCCGAGGGCGACTGCGGCGCCTGCACCGTGGTGCTGCGCCGGCTCGTCGGCGGCCGGCCGGTCTATCAGCCGGTCAACGCCTGCATCCTGCTCGCCGGCCAAGCCGACGGCGCCGAGGTCATCACGGTCGAGGACCTCGCAGACGGCACCGACCTGCACCCGGTGCAGCGAGCGCTGGTCGAACGCCACGGCTCCCAATGCGGCTTTTGCACCCCCGGCTTCATCATGACGCTGTTCGCGCTCTACCACGCGCCGCGCGCCGGCCCGCTCAACCGCTCCGCCGTCAATGATTGGCTTGCCGGGAACCTGTGCCGCTGCACCGGCTATCGCCCCATCGTTGACGCCGCGCTCGATGCCTGCGCGGGCGCGGCCGCCGACCGGTTCACGGCGAACGAAGCCGCCGTCCGGCTGGCGCTCGCCGCCCACGACGACGGGCAGGACCTCATCACCGGCGAGGAGGCGTTCTTTGCCGCGCCGGCGAGCATCGCGTCGCTAGCGGGGCTTTATCTCGCCCATCCGGACGCGGTGCTCGTCGGCGGGGCGACCGACGTAGGCCTTTGGATCACCAAACAGCTCCGCTCGCTCCCGAAGATCATCTGGCTCGGCCGCGTGCGCGGCCTCGACGCCATCGAGGAGGAGCCGGACGCGATCGTCTTCGGCGCTACCGTCACGCATCAGGCGGCGCGGCCGCACCTCGCGCGCATCGATCCCGACCTCGGCGAACTCATGCGCCGCTTCGCCGGCGTGCAGATCCGCGAGGTCGGCACCATCGGCGGCAACATCGCCAACGGCTCGCCCATCGGCGACACCCCGCCGGCGCTGATCGCGCTCGGGGCGACGCTCGCGTTGCAGCGCGGCCAAGGCACCCGCAGCTTGCCGCTGGAGGATTTCTTCCTCGCCTACGGCAAGCAGGACCGTGGCGCGGGCGAGTTCGTTCGTTCGGTACGCGTGCCCAAGCTCGGCGCCAACGAACACCTGCGCTGCTACAAAATCTCCAAACGCTTCGATCAGGACATTTCCGCCGTCCTGGGCGCGTTCAAGCTGACGCTCGACGGCGCCCGGGTCGCGAGCGCGCGCATCGCGTTCGGCGGGATGGCGGCGACGCCCAAGCGCCCCCGCGCCGCGGAGACGGCGTTGCGCGGCGTGGATGTGCGCGATCCCGCGAGCTGGCGGCCGGCCCTTGCCGCGCTCGCCGAGGATTTCACCCCCATTTCCGACATGCGTGCGAGCGCCGATTATCGCCGCGACATCGCACAGGCGCTGCTCACGAAGGCGCTCACCGAAATCGGCGGCACGCCCACGCGGCTCACGCGCGTCGTCGGCCGGCGCGAGGACATCAATGCGGCCGCTTCCTGATATTGCGGGAGAAGCGCCGCTGCGCGTCGTGCGGGTCGCGACCGCGCACGACTCGGCGATCGGCCACGTGCGCGGCAGCGCGGTCTATGTCGACGACATCCGGGAGCCCGCCGGCACCTTGCATCTCGCGGCCGGCGGCGCGCCGGGCGCGCGCGGCCGCGTGAAGACGATGGATCTCGCGGGGGTGCGCGGCGCGCCCGGCGTGGTCGCGGTACTCACCGCGACCGACATCCCGGGCAAGAACGACGTGAGCCCGGTCGCCGGCGATGACCCCATGTTCGCCGCCGGCGCGGTCGAGTTTCACGGCCAGGTGCTGTTTGCGGTGGCGGCGGAAACCCGCGATGCCGCGCGCCGCGCCGTGCGCCTCGCGCGCATCGAGATCGAGCCCGAGCCGCCTTTGGTGACGATCGAAGCCGCGCGAGCGGCCTCCTCGCGCGTGCTGCCTGATCGCGCGTTCGTCGCCGGTGATGCCGCCGCGGCGCTCGCGGCAAGCGAACGGCAGGTCTCCGGCACGTTGCGCATCGGCGGCCAGGAGCATTTTTATCTGGAAGGCCAGGTAGCGCTCGCCGTGCCGGGCGAGAACGAGATGCTGGTCCATTCCTCGACCCAGCATCCGAGCGAATTGCAGCACCTCATCGCCCATATGCTCGCGCTGCCCAACGCGGCCGTGACCGTCGAGGTGCGCCGCATGGGCGGCGCCTTCGGCGGCAAGGAAACGCAGGCCGCGCAATGGGCGGCGATCGCGGCGCTCGCCGCTCACGTCACCGGCCGGCCGTGCAAAATCCGGCTCGACCGCGACGACGACATGATCATGACCGGCAAGCGCCACGACTTCCGCGCCGACTACCGCGCCGGCTTCGACCGCGACGGCCGGATCACTGCCGTCGACATCGACATGGCTTCGCGCTGCGGCTACTCGGTCGATCTCTCCGGCGCCATCAACGACCGCGCCCTGCTTCATGCGGACAACGCCTATTTCCTGCCCGCCGCGAATATTCTCACCCGCCGACTCAAAACTCACACGGTCTCGAACACCGCGTTCCGCGGCTTCGGCGGCCCGCAGGGCATGATGGCGATCGAACGGGTGATCGACGCGATCGCCTGGTCGCTGGGGCTCGATCCGCTCGATGTGCGTAAACGCAATCTCTATGGCGAAGGGCGCGACGAGACGCCTTACGGCATGCGCGTGACCGACAACATTCTGCCCGAGCTGATCGAGGAGCTGGAGGCATCGTCCGATTATCGCGCGCGCCGCGCGGCGATCGCCGCGTTCAATGCGCAAAGCGCGACGCTCAAGCGCGGGCTTGCGCTCACGCCGGCGAAGTTCGGGATTTCCTTCAACACGCTCCACCTCAACCAGGCCGGCGCGCTCGTGCACGTCTATCAGGACGGCTCGATCCATCTCAACCACGGCGGCACCGAGATGGGGCAGGGGCTGTTCGTGAAAGTCGCTCAGGTGGTGGCGGAGGAATTCGGCGTCGACTTCGACCACGTGAAGATCACCGCCACCAATACCGGCAAGGTGCCGAACACCTCGGCGACGGCGGCCTCCTCCGGCTCCGACCTCAACGGCATGGCCGCGCAGGCGGCGGCCGGCGCCATCAAGGCGCGGCTTGTTTCCTTCGCGGCGGAGAAGTTTGGCGTCGCGCCGGAGCGGATTTCGCTCCGCGAGAATCAGGTGTTCGTCAACAACGAGGCGATTCCATTCGCTGACCTGGTGCGGCAGGCCTATCTCGCCCGCATCTCGCTGTCGTCGACCGGGTTCTATCGCACGCCGAAAATCCACTGGGACGCGGCCAAGGGCAAAGGCCGGCCGTTCTTCTATTTCAGCTACGGCGCCGCCTGCTCCGAGGTGCTCGTCGACATCACGACCGGCGAGATGAAGGTCGAGCGTGTCGACATCCTTCACGACGTCGGCCGCTCGCTCAATCCGGCGATCGACATCGGCCAGATCGAGGGCGGCTTCGTGCAGGGCATGGGCTGGCTCACCACCGAGGAACTGGTGTTTGACGCCGACGGGCGCCTGCTCACCCACGCGCCCTCGACCTACAAAATTCCCTGCGCCTCCGACGTGCCGGCCGATTTCCGGGTCGCGCTGTTCGACGGCGCCAACCGGGAAGACACCATCTACCGCTCGAAAGCGGTGGGCGAGCCGCCGCTGATGCTCGCGATCTCGGTGTTTGCCGCCATCGCCGACGCCATCCACGGCCTTAACCCCGGCGTGCCGGTGCCGCTCGACGCCCCGGCCACGGCGGAATCGATCTTGCATGCGGTACGTCAGATCGTAGGGTGGGCTAAGCCGCGTAGCGCGCGTGCCCACGCGGAGCACGTATGATTCACCCGGTCGTGCAACAAACTCACCGTCGTCCTGAGGAGGTCGCGCGCGCTTGCGCGCGACCGTCTCGAAGGATGGCAGCAGGCTCGGTGCGCGTGGCCATCCTTCGAGACGCCGGCCTCTGGCCGGCTCCTCAGGATGACGCCGGAGTTTTTCGAGGGGCCGCTTAATGCCCCCCGTCTGGCCCACCATCGAACAAAGCATCGCCGCGCACGGCGCGGCCGCGCTGGTGACGCTCGCCGACGTGCGCGGCTCGAGCCCGCGCGAGCGCGGCGCCCGCATGGTGGTGCGCCCGGACGGCAGTTTCACCGGCACCATCGGCGGCGGAACGCTCGAGTGGATGGCGCTCGCTGAGGCGCAGGCGCTGCTCGCGCGGCCGCAGGCGGGCAGCGTGCGACGGCTGAAAAAGTCGCTCGGCCCCGACCTCGGCCAATGCTGCGGCGGCCGCGTCACCGTGCTGATCGAGCGGTTCGGCGCCGAGGACCGCGATGCGGTGGCGGCGCTCGCGGCCGCCGAGAGCGCGGGGCTGCTCGTCACCGTCACGGCCGGCGAAGGCGAGCGCCTGATGCGCCGGCAGGCAGCGGCCGGCGACCGCATCCCGGAGAGGTCCGGCGCCTATCTGCGCCTTCCCGACGGCCGCCTCGTCGAGCGTTTCGGCGCGGCGTCGACGCCGCTTTATTTGTTCGGCGCCGGCCATGTCGGCCGCAGCCTGGTGCTCGCGCTCGCGCCGCTGCCGTTCGCGGTGATTTGGGTCGATCCGCGGCCGGGCGCGATCCCTGAACAGGTACCCTCCAACGTCACCTGTTTCACCGACAACGATCCCATCCGTTTCATCGACCGGGCGCCCGCCGGCGCGTTCATCGCGGTGATGACGCACAGCCACGCGCTCGACCTCGACATCGTGATCGCGGCGCTCAAGGCAAACCGCTTCCCCTACGTCGGCCTGATCGGCAGTTCGACCAAGCGCGCGCGTTTTGTCGCCGCCATGAACAAGATGGGAATCGCGGCCGAGGCGATCGGGCGTCTCGTCTGCCCGATTGGGGTCACCGAAATCCGCGACAAGGCGCCGGCCGCGATCGCCGCCGCCACCGCCGCGCAATTGCTGATCCGCCGCGACGCCTTGGCGCGCGAACAGAACGCGCCGCGCGATCTCTCCCGTCCGGACGATGCCGCGCATGCTTGAGCGCGCCGCCGAGCAAGGGGTGCCCGCGCCGCTGCTGCAGGCGGTCGGCATCAGCAAACGCTTCGGCGATCTGCTGGCGAATGATGCCATCGACCTCGACCTGTGGCCGGCGGAGATTCATGCGCTCTTGGGCGAGAACGGCGCCGGCAAATCGACGCTCGTCAAAATCATCTACGGTTTGATCCAGCCGAGCGCTGGCGAATTGCGCTGGATGGGCCGCCCGGTCGTGCTCGACGGGCCGGCGCAGGCGCGCGCGCTCGGCGTCGGCATGGTGTTCCAGCATTTCTCGTTGTTCGAAAACCTCACCGTCGCCGAGAACGTGGTGCTCGGCCTGCCGCCGACGGAATCCTTCGCCGCGGTGTCGGCGCGGCTGGCGGAACTCTCGCGCGCCTACGGCCTGCCGCTTGATCCTAAGCGCGAGGTGTGGCGGCTCTCGGTCGGCGAGCGCCAGCGGATCGAGATCGTGCGCGCGCTCATGCAGAACCCGAAGCTCCTGATCCTCGACGAGCCGACCGCCGTGCTCACGCCGCAGGAAGCCGATCGTTTGTTTGAGACCCTCGAGCGGCTCAAGGGGGAGGGGCGCGCCATCCTCTACATCAGCCACAAGCTCGAAGAGGTGAAGCGGCTGTGCGACACCGCGACGATCCTGCGGCTCGGCAGGAAGGTCGCGACCTGCGACCCGCGCCGCGAGACCGCGGCGTCGCTTGCGCGCATGATGGTCGGCGGCGAGATCGGCGAGGTGAAATCGGGCGCGGGCCGCTCGGCCGCCGGCGCGCGGCTCATCGTGCGCGACCTCTCGCTCGAGCCTGACGATCCGCACGGCGTGCGGCTCGACCGCGTGTCGCTCGAAGTGCGCGGTGGGGAAATCCTCGGCGTCGCCGGCGTAGCCGGCAACGGCCAGGACGAATTGTTTGCGGCGCTCTCGGGCGAGCGGTTGGTGGACGCGGACGCGATCCACATCGACCATCGCGCGGTGGGGAATCTTTCCGTCAACGATCGGCGGCGGCTCGGTGCCGCCTTCGTGCCGGAGGAGCGGCTCGGGCACGCTACCGCGCCGCGCATGAGCCTCTCCGACAACGCGCTGCTCACCGGCCACGCGGTCACCGACATGGTGCGGCACGGTTTCATCAATCGCGCCGCCACGCTCGCCTCGGTCGACCGCACCACGAAGACCTTCGACGTGCGTAAGTCGAAGCGCGATCCCGAGGCCGTGAGCCTCTCCGGCGGCAATCTGCAGAAGTTCGTCGTGGGGCGCGAGATCCTGCGCGAACCCGGCATTCTCGTGGTGAGCCAGCCCACCTGGGGCGTCGACGCCGGCGCGGCTGCGACGGTCCGCCAGGCGCTGCTCGATCTCGCCGCGCGCGGGGCCGCCGTGCTCGTCATCAGCCAGGACCTCGACGAGCTCGAGGAAATCGCCGACCGCATCGCCGTGATGTTCGAAGGACGCATGTCCGCGCCGCTGGCCGCAGCGCAAGCCGACCGCGAGACGATCGGTTTGCTGATGGGCGGCAGCAGCTTGAAGCCGCGGGAGGCCGCCCATGCTGGTGCTTGAACGGCGCGGCGAAAGCTCCACCGCAATCGCGATCGCCTCGCCGCTGCTCGCGATCGCGCTCACCTTGGCGACGATCGCGGTGTTGTTTGCTCTGCTCGGCAAGAACCCGCTGCAGGCGCTTGCGGTTTATTTTCTCGACCCGCTCACCGATTCCTACGCGCTGCAGGAGATGGCCGTGAAGGCGACGCCGCTGGTGCTCATCGGCGTCGGACTGTCGTTCTGTTACCTCGCCAATGTCTGGAATATCGGCGCCGAAGGTCAGTTTCTGATCGGCGCGCTATCCGGCGGCTGGCTTGCGGTCGCCACCCACGGTACCGGCGCCGGGCCGTGGGTGCTCCCCGCCATGCTTGTGCTCGGCGCCGTCGGCGGGGCGCTCTACGCGCTCATCCCGGCGATCTGCAAGGTACGCTTCGGGGCGAGCGAAATCCTTGTGAGCCTGATGCTCGTCTACGTCGCCGACCTGCTGCTCGATTATCTGGTGCGCGGCCCCTGGCGCGATCCGCAGGGATATAATTTCCCCACCACCGCCGAGTTCGATCCGGTCGCGCTGCTGCCGGCGATGATCGAAGGCAGCCGGCTGCATTACGGCGCGCTGATCGCGGTTGTCGTCGTGATCGTGGCGACCGTCGTGCTCGGACGCACCATCCGTGGCTTTGAAATCCGCCTCGTCGGCGCGGCCAGCAAGGCGGCGCGCTTTTCCGGCTTCGATGCCGACAGGCTCGTGGTGACGACGTTCGTGATCTCGGGGGTGCTCGCGGGCCTTGCCGGCGTCATTGAGATCGCCGGCCCGGTCGGGCATTTACAGCCCGCGTTCTCGCCCGGCTACGGTTTCACCGCCATCATTGTCGCCTTCCTCGGGCGCCTGCATCCGGTCGGCATCCTGTTCGCCGCCCTCTTCCTCGCGCTCACCTTCATCGGCGGGGAGGGTGCGCAGATCACGCTCAAGGTGCCGCTCGATCTCACCAAGGTGTTCCAGGGTTTGCTGCTGTTCTACGTGCTCGCGTGCGATTCTCTCGTTCTCTACCGCATCCGCCTCGTCATGCCGCAGCGAAGGACCGCCGATGGGATTGCTTGAGTCCATCGTTCTTGCGGTGCTCGCCGCCTCGACCCCGCTGCTGCTCGCGGCCGCGGGGGAGCTGGTGGCCGAGCGCGCCGGCGTGCTCAACCTCGGCGTCGAGGGCATGATGATCGTCGGCGCCGCCTGCGGCTTTGCCGCCGCCTGGCTGACCGGCTCGATCGTGATCGGCGCGCTGGCCGGCATCGCCGCCGGCACCGCGCTCGCGGGAGTCTTCGCGCTGCTCACCCTCGGGCTCGCGGTCAATCAGGTGGCGACCGGCCTCGCGCTCACCATCCTCGGGGTCGGCCTTTCCGGCCTGATCGGCGCGGGCTTCGTCGGCGAGCGCATCGCCGGCGCGCCACACCTTTATATACCGGGCCTGACCGATATCCCGTTTCTCGGCCGCATCCTGTTCGGCGAGGACCCGTTCGTTTATCTCTCGCTCGCCATCGTCGTCGGCATCTGGTGGTTCCTCTATCGCACGCGCGCCGGCCTCGAGCTGCGCGCGATCGGCGACAATCCTGCCTCCGCCCATGCGCTTGGGCTTCCGGTGCTGCGCAAGCGCGCGCTTGCCGTGCTGTTCGGCGGTGCCTGCGCCGGCCTCGGCGGCGCCTACCTGCCGCTCGCCTATACGCCGTTCTGGATTTCCGGCATGACCGCCGGCCGCGGCTGGATCGCGCTGGCGCTGGTGGTGTTCGCCTCGTGGCAGCCGGCGCGCCTCGTCGCGGGGGCGTATTTGTTTGGTGCGGTGACGATCCTGCAGCTGCATGCCCAGGGCGCCGGGGTCGGCATCCCCTCGCAGTTCATGTCGTCGCTGCCCTATCTTGCGACCATTCTCGTGCTGGTCGCGCTCTCGCGGACGCGCGGACGTGCCGGGGCCGCCGCGCCCGCCTCGCTGGGCACCGTGTTCGTGCCCGATCGCTAACCCCGTCAGCAACTCGGAGAAGTGTCAGATGAAACGAATGATAATTGGCGGCCTCGTTGCCGCGCTCGCTTTTGCCGCGAGCACGCTCGCCGCGCCCGCCCAGGAGAAGCTCAAAGTCGGCTTCGTCTACCTCGGGCCGATCGGCGACTTCGGCTGGACCTTCCAGCACGAGGTCGGCCGCCAGGCGCTGGTCAAGCATTTCGGCGACAAGATCGAGACCAGCTATCTCGAGAACGTCAACGAAGGTCCCGATTCCGAGCGCGCGATCGAGCAACTGGCTCGAACCGGGCACAAGCTGATCTTCACCACCTCGTTCGGCTTCATGGACTTCACGCTCAAGGTCGCGAAGAAATATCCCGATGTCTTTTTCGAGCACAACACCGGCTACAAGCGCGACAAGAACATGGCGACCTACTCGGCGCGCTTCTACGAAGGCCGCTACATCCAGGGGCAGATCGCCGCGAAAATGTCGAAGAGCGGTGTGCTCGGCTACATCGTCTCGTTCCCGATCCCCGAGGTCATCTCGGGCATCAACTCGACCATGCTGGGCGCGCAGTCGATCAATCCGAACATCAAAGTGAAGATCATCTGGGTCAACACCTGGTTCGATCCCGGCAAGGAGGCCGACGCCGCCAAGGCGCTGGTCGATCAGGGCGCCGACGTGATCATGCAGCACACCGACAGCCCCGCCGCCATGCAGGTCGCCGAGGCGCGCGGCATGCATGCGTTCGGCCAGGACTCCGACATGGTCAAGTTCGGGCCAAAGGCGCAGCTCACCGCCATCGTCAACAACTGGGCGCCGTACTACATCGATCGCGTCCAGCTTGTGCTCGACAAGAAATGGACCTCGACCGACACCTGGGGCGGGCTCAAGTCGACGATGCTGCAGATGGCGCCCTACACCAACATGCCCGACGACGTGAAGAAGATGGCGGAGGAGACGCAGGCCGCGATCACCGCCGGCACCTTGCATCCGTTCAAATGCCCGGTGGTGGCGCAGGACGGCACGACGGTCGAATGCAAGGGCGGCACTCACCTCGCCGACGAGCAGATCCTCGGCATGAACTTCTACGTCAAAGGCATCGACGAGAAGATCCCGGGGAAGTGATAAACTCTGCACTCGTCATCGCCCGCGGCGGCCGGCGGACGCGTGCAGCAAGCGCGGTGCTTGTTACGGCGCCCTCTCCCCTTGCGGGAGAGGGCTGCTCGATAGTTTCAACCGACTCCGGCGGGTGAGGGGGTGCAGGATCAAACCCCTCACCCGAGTTGCTTTGCTGAGCCACCGAGATGCCCTCTCCCGCAAGGGGCCCTGAAAGCGGAGAGGACGCAATTACAAACACCGCGTCGCGTGGCAATAACAAATTATATCGCCACCGACTCGGCGTCGTAGCTGAACATCAATCGCTACGAATGCCCCAATACCTCCGGCTCGATGTAATGCAGGGCGACGCCGACCCGCTCGTCGATCTCCGCTTCCCACGGCCGCTTCTCCAAGGCCCGGGCGGTGTCGTCATGGCCCGCTTTCCAACGCACGCGAATCCCCGCCCGGGTAAAATCGACATCGCGCGTATTGCCTTCGCCGGCGACGTACGGTGCATTGAGCTGCACGATATGCATGAACGTTCCGCACCCCCACGCCGCCAGCTCCTTCACGTCGGGCTTGGCTCGCTGATCTTCGGGCACCATCTTGACCAGCTCGCGGATGACATGACGTAGCCGATGAAGCTGTTGCTGGCGGGCGATGTGGCTGTCGTCGCGGCTCGCGAATTGAATGTCCTTCTGGCGGCTGAGGACGTCCTCCAGGGATTGCGGCGCGGGTCCGGAGGTGTGCCACACCTGATCGGCGAACACGATGGAATCGCGCCTCGGAATGTCGTCGAACACGGCTTCGATGGGTGTGTTGGAATAGATGCCGCCGTCCCAATAGGGTTCGCCGTCGATGAGCACGGCCGGAAACGCCGGCGGCAACGCGGTGGAGGCGAGCACGTGGGTAAGGCTAAGCGGCATGCGGGCGCTATCCCAATACTGCATGCGGCCGGATTTCACATTGACCGTGCCCACGGTGAGGCGAGGCTTGCCGGAATTGAACCAAGTGGGATCGGTCAGGGCGGTCATCGTCTTGTTGAGTTGCTCGGTCGTGTACAAGGCGGCGCGGTCGACACCGAGCGGAGCCCTGGCGCCCCAAGCGAGCGCTTTGTTGGGCGCGTAGTATCCCTGCACGCCGCCGAAAAGCGCCATCAGATGGGCCATTTCATTGGTGAAATCGGCGAGCATTTTTGTGTTTACCAGCCACGGTGCGAGAAACGGGGACTCCTCCCACCACGGCCGGTATTCCATCAGCCTCCAGAATTCACGGAGTCGATCGGCGCGCTTTTCCGGCGGATTGCCGGCTATGATGCCGGCGTTGATTGCGCCGATCGAGGTGCCGATGACCCAGTTTGGCTCGATACCGGCCTCGTGCAGCGCCTCGTAAATGCCGCCTTGATAGGCCCCCAGCGCGCCTCCGCCCTGAAGCACCAAGACCACCTGGCCGGGCAGGTTCCGCGCAGTGCTCGCCGGCCCGGAAGGCGTAGATACGGGAACGTCCATGCCGATCTCCTTGTTTGCTGCCGGAAGGCATATCATTCTGCGATTTACTGGTCACGAGCAACTCACAATCGGTTGGTCGGCGGTCGACCGGCTCGCATGACAGGTTTGTCGTTGCGGCGCCCTCTCCCCTTGCGGGGCCCTTGCGGGAGAGGGCTTCTCCACCTGTTCAGCAAACTCCGTTGGGTGAGGGGGCAGGATCAGACCCCTCACCCCACTTATTTCGTTGAGCCACCGAGATACCCTCTGCCGCAAGGGGGAGCACAAATACAAGCAACGCGTTAGCGATAGCAAATCATATCCCCACCGACTCTGCGTCATAGCGGAACAGCCAGTCGTAACGCTCGCGCACGCGATCGTCCTGAAATTCGTGCGCGACGTAAGCCTGCGCCGCGGCGGCATCGGCGGTCGCGTGGTTATGGAAGCGCGCAATATTGGCGGCGGAGCCGGCCACGACCTTATTGGCGCGCTCGCGCCGCGCCGCTTCGTAGCGGGAGAACGCGGTCGCGTGGTCGCTCGGATATTTCTCCAAACAACGCGCCAGCACGAGCGCGTCCTCGAGCGCCATCACCGCGCCTTGCGCGAGGAACGGCACCATCGGATGGCAGGCGTCGCCCAGCAGCGTGCAGCGCCCCTTGCTCCACGCGTCCATGGTCGGGCGCAGCGCCAGCGCCCATTTGTACGGCACGTCGATGTTGCGGATGAGCGCATGCACGTCCGGGTGCCAGCCGGAAAAATCCTCGAGCGCTTCCTGGGTGGTGCCGCGCAGGTTCCAGCCTTCGACCGTCCAGTCGCTGCGCTCGCGCACGCCGACGAAATTCATCAGCGTTCCGGCGCGCAGCGGATAATGCACGACGTGGCCGCCGGGACCGATCCAGTTGGTGCCGAGGTTGCGCGCGATCGACGCCGGCAGGCGGTCCATCGGCACCACGCCGCGCCACGCGACGATGCCGCAGAACTGCGGCTTCGGCGCCCCGAACAGGTCGGCGCGCAGCACCGAATGCAGGCCGTCGGCGCCGATAACGAGCTTGGCCGTCACGGCCGCGCCGTCGGCGAAGCGCAATTCGACCTGGTCGGGCGACTGCGTGAGCCCTACGCATTGGCGGCCGAGATGGATGGCGCCGGTTTTCGCCCGCTCGAGCGCCCGCGCGAGCACGCCATGCAGGTCGCCGCGGTGGAGCGTGAGATAAGGAAAGCCGTAGCGCTCGACCGATTCCAGGCCGAAGTCGAAGATTTTCCAGCTCTGCCCGGTGTTCCACAGCCGGATCGCCTTGCCGGAGGGGAGCACCTGCACCTTCTCCAGCGCCTCCTTGAGGCCGAGCGCATAGAGAACGCGGGTGCCGTTGGCGCTGATCTGCACGCCCGCTCCGAGTTCGCGCAGCTCGGGCGCCTGCTCGTAGATCTCGACATCGATGCCGCGCCGCAGGCACGCGAGCGCCGCCGCGAGGCCGCCGATGCCAGCACCTACGATCGCGATTGCAGGAGGCATAATCGATGAAGATCCCACGGCTGCATTATACGTGAACTACGGCGCGACTTCAGCAAAGCTACAAGCGCGGTGCGTCGCTGCCCTATCGGCCGGCCCGAGACGAGTGCCTCCTGCGACCCGGATTCAAGAAGTCAATCTCTTGTTGCGCCTCGGAGGGCCCATGGTCCATGATCGCGCGAACTTGGAGATCCGTGATGGACGTCGAAGATCCAAGCGATCAGCCGGACCACACACAGCTCGAGCGTAACAAGGCTCAAGGAGCTTCTTGGGAGATGGTCGTTGAAACCTCGATCATGAAGCACGTCCACACCTTCGAACGTGAGGTGGTCGACGGAGCCAGACGGTATGACTTCTTGATAGAAGGCAAAGGCGGAGAGCCGTTGGCGCTCGTCGAGGTCAAGTCCGGCGAAATCTCAGACCCTCGACAACTAATGGACCAAATCGATGCCGCGACGAACACGGAGAAGAATACCTACATCATCGCACACCCCGATCCAGAGCAAGTTCTTGAGGCCTGCGAACGATTCCCGGAAATTCTTGAGCACGCGGCGAGATCAGGCGTCGACCTCTTCATAAAGGACCTTTCGACTGTCCCGATCTTAAGCGAGCACGAGTCAGAACGCAAAGGCGACGATCATCGACCCGACGCACACGACGAGTCCAGGAAAAATGCAGCGGAGGATGATCGGGCGGCTCGTGACGATCGTGAAAAGGAGCTGACCGAGCCAGCACCCGAGGAGCGGTCCGATGCGCCGCGCGAGGATGCGGGGGGTGACCGCGAGCCTGTAACCGATGAGCATGACACCTCCGACAAAAGGGGCGATGAAACCGCAACACGCGAACCGAGCGACGAGGGCCAGGATCGTCCCAACGACGATAGGAGTGACGACGCAGATCGCACTTCTCACGAGCATGAAGACGTTCGAACCGAAAATGCGGAAGCCGAGTCTCGATCGACGGCTGCTTCAAGCTCGCACGGAGCCAGCGAGGCCCACGGGAACGATCGACGCGCGGATGAGGTCTCGTCGGTTGATGCAGAAGCGCCGGTGGAGGATCTGGCAGTCCTTGCCCAGAGTCATGCGGATCGGGCTCCGGCGGACGAACGGGCCGAGTCTGAAAGCGGGGCGCAGCTTGAGGTCGGTGCAGAGGGACCCGAGATGGCTTCTTCAGAAGCGGCATTCGACGTTGTTAAGGAAGCCCAAGCTCTTTCGGATGTGATCGTCGAAGCGGGTTTCTTCCAGGGAAGCGACAAAGACGACGATGCGTCGCGGGACACCGCTCCGCGTGAAGATGTGAGCGAGAGCGGAAGCGGCGCCATGTAGAGAGATTAACCACGTGATGACACTTCCCGCCGTGCAGCCGGATCCACTGGACCGCAGAATTCCGACATGGCTGCGTCACCTCAAAATGACTTGCGAGCTTGAAACGGAGCCACGCGCTTTCGTCGAGCAGCTCGAGCAGCTTTTTCCGCTTTGCCATTTCCCAAAACCTGTCAGCGACGCCGGGAAAGGCGAACCCAGCCCGGGAACGGCATTCGCCACAAAGGTTGAGTACGTGGCCGGAAATGACATCTTTCCAAGCTCGCAAGACAAATGTGACCTCATCGTAAATTGGAAAAAGGCGCCGGCCCCTGGCGTTCTAGAGATTGCATGGATTTGTGTTGAGAGCGACGTCCAGTATATATCCCCAAAGCAGCTCCGCGAAGAAGAGAGCTGGTTCGCTTCCCGTGCCGAGTTCCAGGGCTATATCAAGCGGCGGCTTCGCTTAGGCGAAATGTATCGCTTCGCGGCACTGCTTGAGCAGGAAAGACTATACACGGCGAAGCCAGCCGCTGTGGCCCTCGGCGGTTACATTCTCGCGCCGGGGGAGAGCCCCGATGTTGAAAAGATCGCGGCGGCTGGGTTTGTCAGTAAAGACTATTCGTCCTGTGCGGAGGCCGAGGAACTCGCCGACTTGCGGGACGGTGTGCTGCCGCTCGGCCAATACGTATTCGGCAAATCGGACGACAAGCTCAGCCACGGCCCCAGGCTCTACCTTGCCCCCCATGGGAACGGGGCTCTTCGGGAATATGACGGCGTCCTGATTGTCGCGCCTATCAATCGGGGAAAGACCGAGCTACTGAAGCGCTGGGCGATCGCAGCGAACCGCGCCGGATACAGCACGTTGCTGGTCGACGTCAAAGGCAACCTGTTCGCTCAGCTGCGTACCGAATTGAAAGGACGCGTCCTCCACTTCACGACGGACCCTGCCCTGCCGTGCGGAGACACCACGGTCTCCGGGAACGCCAGCGATCGCATGAATCTCCTCGAGGGACTCGTGTGGGAGACCGATGTCGGGCGCAAGCGCATCGAAGCCATTGTCGAGATTCTCCTTCCGGCGGCCGGGTGGCGTGGCGAGGGCGGTGACGCCGAGCTGCGCTACGCATATCGCACAAAGTATCTGCGAGCCTTCATCAACATTCTGCTTATGGAGCACCACTATTCCGAGGGGTCAAGGGCGCCGGACCTCGCCGACCTCTATGACCTCGCGAACAGCGAGGCTCGTTTGATCCGATGCCTGCGCCTCATCGCGGTTGGCGAAGCCAAGGCACGCAAGCGCGGCGCCATTCCCGAACCCGGCTTCGTTTGGTGGGCTGGCGAAATCGCGCCGCTAATCAGCTCGCAGCTGTTGCCGACGTTCGGTCAACGCGACCCAACAAAAGCATACACGGACTACACCCTCGGGATTCTCGCCGCTCTGAGACCGTTCGCCCGGGATGGCATTTTCTATAAGAAGATTACCAGTGAAGGGCCGGGCGCGGCGTTCTCGTTCGACCTCCTCGACGGACGCGAGCAGGTCACGCTGATTCTCGCGCTGCGGCCGCAGGACGGCCTTGAATCCGACACGCTCTTCTCGGTGGCGGCGAAACGGATCGAACAGCTCCTGTTCGAACGATTCAAGAAAGAGGACCCGCGGCCGGTACTGCTTCTATTGGACGAAGCCATCCGCCTGCGTGATTTCGACCCGTCGAACTTCATCGCCATTGCCCGTGAAGCCAAGGCCGGCTGCGTCGCGGTGTATCAGTCGCTCGATCCCATCGAGGAAGACAAGCGAAAATTACTGCTCGCGACGGTCGGCACGCAAATCTATTTGGGATCGCTACCCGCGGGGACTGCGAAGTTGGTAAGCGAGAACCTGCCTCGGCGAACGTCCAGCGTCCCGAGGATCTCCTTTTCTGACACGATGCAAGCTCGGACGCGTTCGATCGCCTACTCGGGAGAGTCCGTGCCACTCGTCGGGATAGTCGAGCTCACTCAGCTTCCAGCATGGCCATACAGTGCCTTTGTGTACATTCGAGATCATCGCGGCGGCAAGCCGTTTATCGTCGATTTGGACGAGAGACCAACGCGCGTTGTTCGCGTTGGACCCTCGCCCGCTGCTCAGTTTGCTTCCGTCAAGGCCGCGCTTTTAGGTTTGTTAGAGCCCGAAATGCAAAAGTATGTCGCCGCAACCGGCGACGAGCAGACGTCGGCAGGCTTCTTTCAACGGCTGGCTGCACGGATGCCGGCTCGCGTACAAATCAGGGTCGAAAGCGGCAAGTACAGAGAGGACGTTCGCGAACCTAGTGCGCAGGAGCTGCTGGACAGAATGACAGGCAAGGCAAAGGACGAGTACCTCTGGGTTATCGGCAATCTCGAGATCGTAGCGGACGATCCAGCCAAGCCAAAGCCGCTTTTACCAGCCGTGCGATGCATTGGAGGGAGTATCTCCTTGCGCGGTGTCGACTTGCGAACGCTAAGCTCGGCCTCTGGGCAGCGTGTTCATATTGAAAACTGCATGCTGGAAAGCATTTGGCTAGAGCCAGACGAGCCAATTTTGGCGCGCGACTCCGATTTCCGCTACGTCCAGGGCGTTTCAGCACGCGTTCGGATTGAAGGAGGAAAATTTGGATGTCTGCACCTGGAGGGGAACGCGAGTGCCGTCGTTGTTGGCGCGAAGATGGACTCCTCACTTTCAGATCTCGCACCTCACTTCACCAACCACGAAACAAGGGTGGCGCTGCTGGATTGCACCGGCAGTGCTCTCTTCGAAGTCGGTGATGTGGCAGCAGCATCACTGGTTCCGGGTCAGCCATCGCTGTCGATGCGTAATTGCAGTTTCGATGGTTACATCCAATCATGGGGCGGCCGCATCGCCATCGTCGATTCGAAAATAGAAGGCGAGCGAGATGAAGCGGGAGTTATCGACATAAACACGCACCGACGCCCTGGCGAACCTCCGCCAGCGCCCCCCGCGACTCTTACGATCGAAACATCCGAGATCAACAGCTGGTATGGCCGAGCGTTGCGCGCGGCCGCCAATACGACAGTTAACGCGATCGATACCGAATTCTATAGCTATTCGTATTGGCCGGTCGAACTGCGGGGAGCAGTCTCTCGCTTCACTGGCTGTCGACTGATCGGCGGTATCCAGGCTTGGGTAGTCGCTGGCGCTTGGACTTTCGAGCGTTGCTACTTGGCGTTCGGCTCGAGGGATGGCGCGGCTGCCTACCTTGACAAGATCGAGCAAAAAGCGATCGTCGAGACGGATGTAGACGTCTATTTGGCGCAGGTGTTTAACAGAGCGCTATTGCACGGCCCGATCGAGGCGCTTTATGGGGGTGAGAGATATCGGCATTATTTTTACATTGCGAGGTTCTCCGGCAGACGTTGGCTCATAGCGCGGCAGCGCGAATGTTACCAAGACAACCGGCTGGTTGCACGCTTTGTCGCGCTGAAAGACGATACTATCGTGGTGGTTTCCGATGACGGATCCACAATGATAGAAGTGGCGGATCAAATGTTCCGTCGCTGGCGCATCGATTCAAATTCCGTGCAAATTGAGAGGCTGCCTCCTGAGTGCCGCGGCAACAAGGTCGTCGCTGTTTCGGAAGATGGGTCCAAAGTAGCCGTCGGCATCCAATCCAGTGCCCGGCTTCGCGACTCCGGTCATTGGCTTACCATCGAGGAGCCGCGCCTGCGGGAGATTAAGACTGTCAAGTTCTGCGCGGACAAACGCACGCTGTTGATTGGGGGTGTGGGCGGCCTCTCGCTTTACGACATGCAGCAGAAGCGGATCATCAGACGGCTCAGGACCCCCACAGCGGTTCTCGCGGCAGATCTTCGAAAGACGGGCAGCATTGCTGCCTTGACCGAGGACATGTCAATTTTTCTTACTAGACCCGACAAGACCGTTCTTGTGAATCTTAAAGACGTCGCGCGCGATCGACAGGTCGATGCGGACAAAAAGCAATTCGCGGCGGTTGAGGAAGCACCCGGGCGCCGGCCGACGGTCACGTTCTCGGAGGGGCCTTACGAGAACTCTCCGGATATGGCTGCCTTGTATCCGGAAGAGGCTATGTTGGTCGTGTGCGGTCTCCGCTCCGCGACGTATGTCTTGAGTGCAGACACACTGAAATCAGGCGTCGCGATTCCGTGTTATTGTGCGACGCTGGCTGACCACGGAAACCTACTGATTGCGAGAGCTGAAAGGCTCATCGATATGTGCTTATATAATAACGACGAGCTGGATTACGACTATCCCGGTTGAAGGAACGTAGCTGGCGCTCGGGCAGGAGGTGTTTATTTACGAAATTCCTGCGGTGGGCAGGCGCCTTCGGCGGGCTTATCCTACCCGACGGAGAAGACGAATCCACCGATAAAATTGCGCGCTTTGCTGAATGCGTTCCACAGCGCCGGCGTCTGTTTGATCAGCCGCTTGGCGCGGCGGTAGGCCGCCGTCGCGGCCGCGACCGGCAAGCCGCGCATGGTCGCCGCCGCCGTGTGGTCATAGAGACGCAGCTCGAGGTCCGACCACTCGCGCTTGTAGCTTTCGTCGCCGACGGTGAAATCGAAATATCCGAGCCCGCGGCCGATCGCGCGCCGCAGAAGTTCGTGCAGATACGCGCGTCCCGGTCCGAATCGCGCCAGCTCGCCGTCGTCGTAGCTCGACAGCATCAGGCAATAGCAGCCGCGGTGGATCAGGCCGAAGCTCGTCGCCGCGATGGTCGCGCCGACCGTCATGCGGCCGACGTGAATCAAGCCGCTCAGCGACGGATCGGCTGCGAGGTCGAGGAAGAACTCGCGATAGCCCGGCCGCGCGAAAAAATTCTCGACCCCCATGCGGGCGAGCGTGCGGCTCTTCTGGGCGATGAGCACGTCCATGGTGTGCAAGGCTTCCGGGCCGCTGACCTCGGCGACGGCGATCGCGCCGCGCTCGCCCATTTGCTTGAGCTTCTTGCGCTCGCTTTTGCGGTTCGCGGCCGAGCGTTTGCCCGCATAGAACGTCTCCCAGTCGCCGGTGAGCGTTGCGATATGCGCGCCGCTCGGATGCAGCGTCACCGCGAGATCGACGAACGGATTCAACTGGCCGCCGACCGTTTCCGGCATTTGCTCAAGATCGACCACGTCGAAGCGGAAGCGCGGGCTGGTGCGCAGCAGCGCCAGCACGTCGTGCCACACCGGCGGGAAACCTTCCGTGCCGAGGTGCGCGCGAACCCGTTGGCCGAGGATCGGCGCGTGGTAGTCGCACAAATCGCCGCCGAGCCAGCACAGCCGGCGCACCAGATAACGGCGTTGCAAGGCCAGCGGCAGGATGAACAGCAGCTGACCGCCGGCATCGCGGCCGAGGACGACGGCGGGCCGCGTGCCGCGCCGGCTGCCGATGTGCCGCTGCCAGCGCGCGAGCCAATCGAACGACTGGAAGGCGGTCAACGCGGCGGTTGCTTCGAATGCGCGCCACGCGCGCTCGACCGCCTCAAGCTCGCTGTGCACCGAGAGCATGAGGCCCGTGCGCGCCGCGCGCCCGATCAGGCCGGCCGCCGGAGTCGACGGCGCCAGCGGCCAATCGGTCCGGGACTCGGTGCCGAACTCACCCGCGATCTCATCCTCCGCCAGCGGAAGGATGCTCGGGCTTTCGACGACGGGTATGCCCGTCGCGACAAGACTGTCTGACATTGCAAGGTCGCCCACTAAGAGGCGGGCATACTTGCAATCAATCCTGAACAAAAGGTGCTTACCTCCCCCCGCTGGCGGGGAGGGGTCGCCCGCCGAAGGCGGGCGGGTGAGGGGGATTCGCCACTAGCGCCGCGCTAGTGATAACCCCCTCTCCCCGCAAGCGGGAAGAGGGAGCCTGCGCGCCCGAGTCTTCGGTTCACTTGAAGCTTCGTTAATTCTTTCCGGCGCATTGAAGGTTTCCCCGGGATGGAGGACGCGCATGCGGCACGTGGATGTAGCGATCGCCGGTGGCGGCCTCGCCGGCGCAACCGTGGCCGCCATGCTGGGGCGTGCCGGCCTCGAAGTGACGCTCGTCGATCCCCATCCGACGTATCAGTTCGATTTCCGCAGCGAGAAGCTCGCGGGCGAGCAGCTTCATCTGTTGCGCCGCACCGGCCTGGCCGACGCGGTGCTGCCCGCCGCGACCGCCGTGGACGAATTATGGATCGCCCGCTTCGGCCGCATCGTCGAGCGGCACAGAAATCACGGCGATCACTACGGCATTCTTTACGACAGCTTGGTCAACGCCATGCGCGCCGCCGTCCCGCCGCGGGCTTTCGTCCGCGCGAAGGTTGCGGCCGTTTCCACCGGCGCCGATCGGCAGACCCTGGTGCTCGCGAACGGCGAGAAGATCGGCGCGCGGCTCCTCGTGCTCGCGACCGGGCTCAACAACGGCCTGCGGCGCATGCTCGGTATTTCGCGCGCCGAACTCTCGCCGTGCCACTCGATCAGCATCGGCTTCGATGTGGTGCCGGCGGGCGGATGTTTCCCGTTCCCGGCGCTGACCTATTATCCCGAGCGGGCGAGCGAGCGGATTTCCTATCTCACCTTGTTTCCCGTCGGCGCGGCGATGCGAGCCAATCTCTTTATCTATCGCGAGCCGCGCGATCCGTGGATCAAGCGCCTGCGCGATCAGCCGTGCGAGACGTTGTTCGCCGCCATGCCGGGATTGCGCAAGCTCACCGGCGACTTTGCCGTCGCCGGCGACATCAACATCCGGCCCGTCGACCTCGTTGCGGCGCAAGGCTATCGCCAGCCGGGCGTCGTGCTGGTGGGCGATGCCTTCGCCACGTCATGTCCGGCCGCCGGCACCGGCGTCAACAAGGTGCTCACCGATGTCGAGCGGCTGTGCAACGTGCACGTTCCGCCCTGGTTCGCCACGCCGGGAATGAGCGCGGAGAAGATCACCGCGTTCTATGACGATCCGGTCAAGCGGGCGTGCGACGCCGATTCCGCCGCGCGCGCGTTCTACGTCCGCTCTATTTCAATCGACGCCGGCATTCTCTGGCAGGCGCGCCGCTGGGGAAAATTCATCGGCCATTCCGGCCTCGGCGCCGCGAGGCGCATGCAACGGCTGTTTGCTGATGCGCCGGCACCTGCATAGGGTGGGCTAAGGCCGAGCAACGCGAGGCCGTGCCCACCATAGTGTATCAACAAACAATCATTATGGTGGGCACGCCGTCGCTACGCTCCGGCTTAGCCCACCCTACGCCACCCTACGGCCCACCCAAGAAAAAGGGCCGTACGCAATACTTGCCGGCCCCAGTGTTTGATTGATGACATTTGTTTCTGGCGCGACCATGTCCGGATTCTGGCTTCTTCGAATCCTCCGAGTCATTATCCACAGGTGGTTGTGCGCTGACGCTGCGGAAGTTTGACTCATTCGCGCCTTAATGCGTGACGCTCGTATGCGCTCCCGTCGGCGTTCGCTTTGTACTTGTACGGGCGCGGCGCCTGCCGGTTGTGACGGGGCTTGCGGTTTGCGCTTCTTCGTGCGGACGTTTCGCATTCGATCCGGCGCTGCTCGCCCGCTCCTGCGCATCCAGCATCCGCTCGGCGGTGGCCCAGTGCCGTTCCTCCTGATCCGTGGGACGGCCTTCTTCTTCCCACAGCCGGTGTGCGATCGCTCTGACTTGCTGCTCCCGTTCGGACATCGAAATCCTCCTGTTGCTTTGCTCTGTTGCGCGACACTCTCCGGCACATGGGCCGGGCGCTGCAGCCGAAATGCTGCGGCGTTGGCAATCCGCTTGATCGCGCGAATCACTCTGCGTCGTTAACTGTGTTGTTTGTCGCGATTGGCAGCGGCGCTCAACCCTACTCTGGTGGGGCACGACGCGAGTCGTTTTTGTCAAAAGATTAAGCGCACCGGGAAAACGGCCGTCCTGCGCGTCCTTTTGCTCAAATCGCGCCTGCGGAACTTCTGGCGCGAGGCTTGGTTGCCCCCGTAGAGGCATATCGGAGGTAATTGCCATGGCTCGATCCTCGGCACTCGTCGCCCCGCTGGCCGCCGTATTGATCGCAGCGTCGGTCGGACTAGCCCACGCCCAAGCTGGCGGCGGAGGTGGGGGAGGCGGCGGCGGCGGCGCGGGCGGCACCGGCGGGACGAGCGGAAGCGCGGGGACGGCGGGTGGCACGGGCGCGACCGGAACAAACACGTCGCCGGGCGGGACGCAAACAAATCCCGGGCAAAGCGGCAGCACGAACGGCAGCACCAATCCCGGCACCGCCGGGAGCGCATCGGGCACCAACGCGAATCCGGCCGGGCCTGCCGCCCCCGGCTATTCCGGCGCCCAGAGTCCGAGCCCGGGAAGGGCCGGTACCGGGAACGCGGGCGTGACCGGGTCCGGCGGCACCGCCAGCCGCGGCCGCCAATCGCGGGCGGGTGACCTGCCGCGCAACGACTCGCAGCCTTTGAAGCGCGACGAAACTGAAAAGAAAATCGACCGCTTGATCGGCAGCATCTGCCGCGGCTGTTAGTGAGTGGTGAGTGGTGAGGCGCAACCATTCACCACTCTACTCACTATTCGCCATTCGTTATTCGCCTTATACTCGCGGCATGCCCATCGACTACGCCGCCGTCAAATCCTGGCCGTTTCCCGACGTCGAGCATCGTTACACCGCGCGCGACACCATGCTCTACGCGCTCGGGCTCGGTTGCGGCAGCGATCCGACCGATCCGGACGAGTTGCAATTCGTCTTTGAAGAAAATCTGCGCGCACTCCCGACCATGGCGGTGCTGCTGGGCGGCCCCGGCTTCTGGTTGCGCGACCCGAAGACCGGCGTCGACTGGCGCAAAATGCTGCACGGCGAACAGGGATTAACGCTTCACCGGCCGGTGCCGGTCGCCGGCACGGTGATCGGACGCATGCGCATCAAAGACATCGTCGACAAGGGGCCCGAGCGCGGCGCGTTCATGTTCACCGAGCGCCGCATCCTCGACAAGGAGAGCGGCGCGGAAATCGCAACGCTCACCTCGACCACGGTGATGCGCGGCGACGGGGGCTTTGGCGGGCCGAACGGGCCGACGCCTGCGCCGCACCGACTGCCCGAGCGCGCGCCCGACGCCGCGCTCGACATTGCGACCTTGCCGCAAGCGGCGCTGATCTATCGCCTGTCCGGCGACATGAACCCGCTGCATGCCGATCCGAAGATCGCGGCGGCCGCGGGATTTCCCCGGCCGATCATGCACGGCCTGTGCTCGTTCGGCATCGCCGGCCGCGCGGTGCTCAAGCTGGCCTGCGGCAACGACCCGGCGCGGCTCGCGCACATGCAGGTGCGCTTCACCGCACCGGCTTATCCTGGCGAGACGATCCGCACGGAAATCTGGCGCGACGGGGAGACGGTCTCATTCCGTGCCCGCGCGCTCGAGCGCGACGCCGTGATTCTCAACAATGGCCTGGCGAAAACCAGTGACCAGTGACCAGTGACCAGTGATCAGTTATCAGATGTCTGATACTTGATCACTGGTCACTGACCGCAGGATCTCGATGAACACGTCGAGGCGGTCGTGGTGCACCCAGTGGCCGGCGCCTTCGACATTGACCACACGCGCATTCTGGAAATACTGCGCGCGGCCGTCCCCCTGCGTGCTCGAGGCCCCGCTCTCCTGGCCATAGACCAGCAATGTCGGGCAGGTGATGCGGTTCCACAATTGCTGGAGTTCCTCCACCTGCATGTCGTAGGGCGCCCACACGCGCACGTAATTATCGAACTTCCAACTGAAAGTGCCGTCCTCGTTCTCCTTGACGCCGTGTTGCGTGAGATGGCGCGCCTGCTCGGGCGAAAGACGTTTGTTCGCCTCCTGCATGCGGCGTAACGCATCCTCGATCGAGGCGTAGCGGCGCGGCGGCCGGCCGGCGAGATCATGCTGCAGGTCGATCCACTTGCGCATGCGATCGGCGATCGTCTGCTTCGCGCGTTCGGCCTGCGCCTGCGGTGACGGCCCGCGGCCCTCGATCGAGACCAGCGCCTTCACCTTCTCGGGATAGATGCCGGCGTAGCGCAGCGCAGTGTTGCCGCCGAGCGAATGGCCGACGATCGTCACCGGCGCGAGGCGCTGCAGATCGATCAGCCGCGCGAGGTCGTAAATAAAGCCGGCCATCGTGTATGAGCCGGTCGCCGACCACTGGCTGTCGCCATGGCCGCGCAGGTCGGGCGCGATGATGTGCCAGTCGTGGCGCAGCCGCTGCGCCACCCAGTCCCAATTGCGGCAATGGTCCTGAGCGCCGTGCAGCAGGATCAACGGCGGCGCGTCCGCGTTGCCCCAGTCGACGTAATGCAGCCGCAGCCGCTGCGAGAAATAGACCCGCGAGGCAGGGCCGCTGGTTTCCTGCTCAGGCATGGGGCAAATTGCGAAATTACTCAGCCGGACGCATTCGAGTCATGCATCATGAAGATAAACCGTAAAAACGGTAAAAATCTTCTATCGGAGCCACCGCTCGATACGTCGGGTATGGAAAGGCGGCAGAAAGATTTTCCCGGTCGAGATGCTCGAGATTGCGTAAGAATTGCTGCGCTCTTTTTTGATTGACCCGTCCTTCCGTCGAGTACATCTGGCCCCAACGATCCGCACCGCGAAAGCCGTCAAGCTCGAGATTCATTCCCGACGGCATGTCACCATTTTCGTTCAACGTGGTGAAGCTCGGTGGCAGCAACCTTGTGAATTCATCGCGCGACAGCAGCCACGTGCGTGTGCGCACGGTGCGAGCGTTGGCGTATTTCCGGTCGTTCTTGATGTCGCTGAACATGTGTACGAGTTGATCGTGCAATACGGCTCGACTTTCAACCTGTAAAAGCTCGAATTTTTCGTATGGGCGAGAAAACGAAGGGCTTGAGAAGTGCATGTAGATCAGGTCGCGATCCTCGAGCCAATTGAACCTGAACGGCGAATACGGGCCGCTGTGCAGATCCGCGCCTTCTCGCCGGGACTCCTGATCCTTTCGATGGAAATCGAGCAGCACACCCAATTGCGCTCGTCGATCATCGCCCGTTTTCTCAAAAACATCGAGAAACGCGTTCCATTGCTCTCCCGGGTGTTGCAGGTTCGCGAAGCCCATGCGAAGGGCAAGGTCGGTGTATTCGAACAATGCTTTCGAGAGCGGAATACGGAGAACTTCACTCACGGCGTGCGCCCATTTCAAGCGCAAAGTAAAATGATCACGTGCATTCATTTCGGCCGATTCTTTTGGCGACAATGCGTCCATTTGAGGCGCATGCCAGCTCGGTTGTTCGGTCATTCGAATGTACCTAGGGCAAATCTAAGCGAATAGCGCGAGGTCAATCACGTCGCCCATCTTGCAGTAACCGCCGTCGCTCGGGTGCAGTCCATCTCCGCAATCGTCGGCGGCACGCATCCTGGTCGGGATTTCGGGGTCGCGCAACGCCGCGTCGAAATCGGCGACACCGTCGAACGCGCCGCTCTCCCGAATCCAGGCGTTGACCGCGACCCTGTGCATTTCGCGCGTCGGGTTCCAGGCACTGGCCATTTGCGTCTCGCTGCCGAAGGGTGTCAGCGTTGCGCCAATGATCTTGATGTCGGCAGCGTGTGCGCGCAGCGCCATCTGCTGCAAGCCGGCGATCAAATGCTCGGCGGTCACCTCCTCCTCGGGCTTCGCCCAGCGATTGCGCAGATCATTGGTGCCGAGCATGACAATGACGTGGGTGACGCCCGGCTGCGCCAGCACGTCGCGGTCGAAACGCCGGAGCCCGCTGTCGCCGGGAATGTCGTGCAGGAGGCGGTTGCCGCCGAGCCCATTGTTCATGACGCCGACCGGCCTGCCGGCGCGGCCGACGAGCCGTCGCGCCAATTGATCGGGCCAGCGGCGGAAGGTGTCGATAGTCGAGATGTTGCCGTCGGTCAGCGAGTCGCCGAGCGCGACCACCCCGAGCGCGTCGCTCGGGGCGAGCACGTCGACGCCGCAAAGGAAGAACCACTTGTCGGTCAGGTTCCCGACCGGCATCACTGTCTCGGCCGCAAAATTACCGGGTGGCGAGATGTAATTGGTTTGCCTTGCGTAGCGGCCGGTTATCGCGAAATTGGCAGGCAATTCGCCGGGCAGGTGGAGACTGACCGCGAGATCGGCGAGCGGTGGAACGGAAAGATCAACCGCATCGCTGTAGTGCGCCGCCCCGGCTGCGACGACGGCCGAGTCGCGGCCACCGAAGGTCAGCTTGCGGCCGGTACCTGCGACGATCGAAGGACCGTTGTCACGCAACGCGATCGTCGCGGCGCCGATGATCAGCGGACGATTGCCATGGGCATTCGAGATCCGCACACGCAGCTGCTCGCCGCCGATGCTCAAGCGTGGATTCAGCCGGATCGTCTGGTTGTTGAAACCGACGACGACCTCTGCCGGCGCCGGCGCGGCCGCCCAGGCTCCGACCCAACGTTTGCCGCTCGGCATGATCATCCGCACTTTTTCTGAAGTTTAGCCTCGTGCCCCGAAGTTCGCTCCGAGCGAGCCGTAAACCCTGACGATCTTGGGAATCGTCACAGTAGTTCGTACCGCAGCAATCGTCCCGGCCACAAGGCGCTGGGGTCGGATCGCGACGGACGGGTCGGCTTCTCGTCCAATGTGAGTTATTTCACATTCCAATGTGAGTTATTTCACATCATATGTGCGCGATCGTGCACCGCTGACAACGGACGGATGCACCCGAAACCGGACTTTGTGCCTGCGTACCGGCAATATCTTCGGCCGAGGACAACTCATGAATGAAACTGCCGATACGGCGGCATTCACCGCCTCCGTCACGCCGGAACCCGCCCGCCGCGGCATCGCGAAATTGCCCGCGGCGATGCGCGCGCCGCGATTTGCTGTGTTCGCCTCAGGTGCCGCAGTGATGTTCTTGGTCTCTTTCATCGGGTGGGTCCGGCCCCCGCAGCCGACACCGTTTGATGATCCACCCGCGCCGCTCTCCGCCGCGTGGTGGATCCGTGCGTCCGTTGATCCAGGAATCGCCGAATTAGACATCGTTCCGGTTGGACGGTTTGGAAGTTTTTTGCCCCGCGCCATCGCCCGCAGCATTCGCGCACACACGACGGCCGGTCTCGACGACATTGCCGATAGCTACATGAGGCCGGATGGGCGGGAGATCGGCGTGACGTTCTATCCGGCATCGGCGTCTCGCGCGGGCGGCGTTTTTCTTTATTCAGCGGACGCGGGCGCAACATGGCGTTCACGGGACTTCAAGTCCCGTCCATGCGGCGCTCCCGGCGACGCCCTGAAGATCCAGGGTTTCGATCGGGGCGGCGAAAACGCCCGGCTGGATTGTTTCCCGCGCGAGATCCCCAACCTCGGTGCCGCGATCGCGCGCACGGGCATTCCGTTTGGAAATGAAACCGATGTCTACCTGGCTGACCCGACCCCGAAAGAGCGCAGCGGACAGATCGTCATCAACAGTCGGTTCGGCTTCGGCACCCTGGGGCAGCCAGGACCGGGGCCGTACACTATCGTGGAGGCGCTGGACGAGAACCGGGCCGTGGTGGCTTCGGGCGACAGATTTGCCATCTTGACCCTGACGCTCGGGAGTAGCGGAACCGACCAATCCCGGCCGGCTGTGGCGCAAGAAACAACCCCGGCAGACCGGTCGGGCAAAATCGTTGCATCGGCCGGAATGGGCCGGTTGCAGGCGGCGCTGAGTGAAGCGACTCGTTTCGAAGACAGCTTCCCCGTCGGAATCAGTCCTGCGATCCGGACGATTCGCATGAGCCGCGACGGGAAATCCATTGTCGTGGCGCAGGAAGTAGCGCCCCGCACGGGTGTGCTGGTTTCTCAGGACTCGGGGCACAACTGGGCGCATCTCGCCTACGCCACCGGCGCACCCCCGTGGGTATTCGTCGCTTTGACGCTCACGCTTTTTTTTGCGACCGCCGCGGCCCGAGAGCTCATCCGCGCGCCCGTGGGCGAAGCTTCGATCGCCGACGAGGCCGCGACCGATCGCCCGATCGGGCTCAATGACGCTGATGCTCTACAATTCGGTCAGATTGCCAACGGCCTGCTCATGTTCCTGCGCAATCCCAACACGGAACCGCCAGTCACCATCGCGGTGAGCGGGGCGTGGGGCAGTGGCAAGACGTCCCTGATGACCATTTTGCGCGATCTGCTGCGCGAGCACGACGGCCGCCCCGTCTGGTTTAACGCTTGGCACCACCAGAAAGAGGAGCATTTGCTCGCGGCCTTGCTCGAGAACATCCGCCGCCAATCCATTCCGCCGGTCCGTACGTGGGCAGGGCTATCTTTCCGCGTGCGGCTCATGCGTCGCCGCCTCGCCGGACGCGTCGGCGTCCTTTTGCTCGCGCTAGCCGTTATGGGCACGACTATGGGTTACGTTCTGGCGACGAAGGAGACACGTGACCATGTGCAGGCTTTCCTGATCCACCTCGCCGAGGAGACCGGCAAGCTCGCCAAGCGCGACGGCGACCGCGTGGCGCCCGTTGACCCGAATACCAAGTCGGCCCCGTCGGTCGCACCGGACGGAAAACAGCAGAACGACCGGAAAGATGAGACAGACTGGTGGCACGCTCTTCTCGCCCTGGTGCCCCTGGGATCTATACCCGGGTTGCTGTTCAGTCTCGTCAAAAACCTGCAAGCGTTCCCCCGCGCCAAGCCGAAACAATTGCTGGCGTCCGGGTCGAAACTAAGTTTCCGCTACCGTTTCGCGCAGGAATTTGCTGAGACGACCTCAGCCCTGCGTAGCGGCCAGAGTCCTGGTCTCGTCGTGTTCATCGACGATCTCGACCGCTGCCACGCCAAGAGCGTCGTCGAGATCCTGGAAGCCATCAACTTCATCGTCTCGGCCGGTGAATGTTTCGTGATTTTCGGCATCGACAAGGATCAAGTCCGGCGCAGCATCCTGGCGAACTACAAATCGGAGTTCATGGATATTCCGGAGGAGGCTGTGCGCGGGCGCAATCTCCAGGCGGCGCGGCAGCGTTTTGCCGATCGCTACCTTGAAAAGATCATCAACATTGAGGTGCCGGTGCCGCTCGCGACCGACTCACAGATCGAGGCTCTGCTAACGGGCACCGCGGCGCCACCGAAGCTTCCGCGTGGGGTCGCGCTGCGTCAGCGGTTCCGCTTGGTTTATGAGAACGGGCCAGTGCTCGTGGCGCTCGGGTTAATCGTTGCTCTGTTTCTCTGGATCGGTCCCTATCTTGATGGGGTGCCGGTCCCCCCGCATCTTGATCCATCGGTCGTGTCGCCGCCGGGATCGGTGACCTCGCCCGCATTCCAGGGCTCGACAGGGTTCACGGTCGGATATGCCCCCCAGCAGGACGCGGTCGCCGCGGCGCCACCCGCGCGGTTTCCTTGGCCCCAGGCGGTGTTCGTGATTGGACTGGGGCTTGCGGCCGGCGCCTATCTCGCACGGCTCGCTATCCTTGTCGAGCAGCGTCCTGTCACGGATTCCGTCCCATTCCGCGATGCGCTCAAGCTGTGGAGCCCGGTTGTTTTCCGGATTTCGCGCACCCCGCGCCGGGTCAAACAATATAAAAACATGCTGCGCTATCAGGCGATGCGGTTGCGAGGCGGCGTCCCACGCGACAGTACCGGGCTCAAGATCGGCGAGTCCGATCTGGTGGCGCTCGGCGCGATTTGGCTAGCCGACCGCGACCTGCTCCCGAAGGCGCTGGCATCACACCAGCCGGTCAACTCGCTGATCAAGGACGCGGCGGCAGGAGCCGCGGCCGATCAGCAAACCGTGTTTCGCCAGATATCGGCAATCCTCGATCAGGGGGACCGGGGTGCGGGCGGGCCGTCTGTTCGCCTGGGAGATTCGATCGAGCCGTATCTTGCGCTCCTGCCGCCCACGTCCTGACGCCACTGTCAGCAAATCAGCGAGCGCAACCTGGGTATTACGATAACAAATAACCCACCGATCTAACATTGAAGAAGCTCGGCTGAGCATCGCGTGCAGCGCGCGCTTTACACGCCAGCTTGCGCCTCCATTCCTTCGGGGTGACGAAGATTACATTGGATACTCTCGAGCCAGCTCACACGAATTGCGCTGAATGAGTACGATCACTTCGGCGGCAAGTAGCGGCGCGAGCATTCCCGGACGGCGGCTTGGTACCCTGAAGCAGACCGGCGCCGATTGGAGGCGCTTGCGCCGTGCGCTTCAAAGTGCCGAGCGTGTTTGATGAGATATGCCTTCCTCAGCCAAATACGTGCAGTTCACTCCCCATGCTCTCGCAGTCGCAGCGTCAGGCGCGGCGGTTCCGGGCCAATGTGATGGGAGCGCGCCCGATCCACGGCCTCGCTGTCCGCCAGATTGTGGCGCCCGATCGCTCGCTGCAGTTCATTCCAATCGCGGATGCGGAACGTCTCCACCCAGTGCATCGGGTCGCTGACATCGCGCGACAACTCAAAGCCTAGCGCGCCGTCGCGATATCGGGACAGCCGGACGTCCGCCATGGCGGCGCGAAATGCCGCGGCGTTGGCCGAATCGATGCGGTAATTGATCTCGACCACCAGCCCATGCTGGGCGCCGTGCAGAAGCGGCATCATCTCCGCTGCGACCGACAGGGTGCGGGCAACCGGCTTGGCCGGAGCCGCTGGGTCGCTGATCTCCGCAGGGAGTTCTACCGCTCGCGTCAGGAGCGCAACGACGCAGCTTGCCACGCCTGCGGCGAAAATGGTTCCCGTCAGACCCAGGTGGTCGCCAAGCCAGCCCCACAAAATCGCACCCAGGCCCATGCCGCCGTTGAACACCGCTTGGTAGAGCGCCAGGACGCGCGCGCGCACCCACGGTGCCGTCGCCAACTGCACCGTCGCCTGCAAATTCGTAGCGCCGACAATCCAGGCGATACCGAACACCAGCAGGGCGGCGTGCGCGGTAACAGCACTCGGAATGACTGCGAGGGGGATCAATGCGAGACCGCTCAATGCGCCGGACAGCATGATGAGGTTGTTGCGCGGGACCAATTGGCGCAGCCGGGGCATGGCTAAAGCGCCTACCACCGCACCGGCGCCTATGACCCCCATCATCGCGCCGAAAGACGCGGATGAAAGCTCTAGGACCTGACGAACGTACAACGGCAGCAGCGCCCAGATCGCGCTTCCGCAGCCGTAGAATGCCGCTGAGCGGACGAGGGCGCTGCGCACGACCGGCTCGGCGAGCGCATAGGAGACACCGATGCGCATCGCCGACCGGAGTGGCTCGGGCGGGACATCCGACGTTTGCGTGCGCGGGAAGGCCAGCACGGCGGCGACGACCACCGCGACGAAGGCGAAGGAGGCCGCGTTGGCGGCGAAAGCGGTCGTTGCACCAGCCGTTGCCAGGATCAGTCCGGCGACCGCAGGACCGGCGACGCGCGTTATATTGAACCCGACTGAGTTGAGGACCAGCGCCTGCGGCAGGTCCTGACGCGGCACCGTCACCTGCACGGAAGCTCCCCATGCGGGATTGCTCAAGGCGGCCCCGACCGCGAGCAGGGCCGTCATCACCAGCAGGACCGTGGCATCGACATGTCCCAGCGCCGAAACGATCGCAAGCGCACCGGCCACTGCCAGCATGAATATGTTGGTCAGCAGCAGGTTGCGTTTTCGGTCCACCACATCGGCCAGGGCACCGGCCGGAAGCGCCAGCAGAAACACCGGCAATTGCGCGGCCGCCTGGACCAGGCTGACCATGATCGGGCTTGGCGCAAGCTCCGTCATGATCCAGCCGCTGGCGGTGTTCTGGATCAAGGTCCCCATGGAATTCACAATCATGGCCAGCCACATCCAGATAAAAGCGCGGCTTGCGAACGGCGCCCAGGCGGAACCCGTCGCCGCAAGATCAAGCCCGACCGGGGCCTGCCCTTCGTGACTCGTCGCCGTAAGCTCGAGCTCCTCCGAGGACTGCCCGTCCTGTTGAGTCGCCGCAAGCTCGAGCCCCCCTGGGGCCGGCGCGTCCTGTTGAGCAGACATCTCGTGGGTCCTTCCAAGGCAGCCGCCAAAAGCGGACTGACTGACATTACGCCGTTGGTCGATGGAAACGCTTCGCTGTCACGCTAAATTTAGTGTCCCGATTCCGAAGTTCGCTCAACTGTGCGGCGCGCTCGGTGCGAATTTCGGAATCGAAGGACACTAGCAAATCCATGATTCTAGTGCCGCTTTGAACCCGGATTCGTGGCACTAGTCGCCGATGCGATGAGGGACTCCCGGCGGGTGGTGCAGTATGGTGAAACAAGAACACCGCTTTCAACTATGGAATCTCGTAGACAGTCGTCTCGTCGGTGATCCCGCGTAGCGACGCGCGCCGCATGGTCGGCTTGAGCCCCGAGGTTTCGAGGATTTTCGCAGCGTTTGCATCCTCCACGACCGACTGGGTCACTTGGATGGCGCGCGAAGAGGCGAGGCCCTGCACGCGCGCCGCTATGTTGACGGTCCGACCGAAATAATCCTGGGTGTCGTTGAGCCTGACGGCAAGGCACGGTCCTTCGTGAATTCCGATCTTGAGCAGCAAATCCTCATTCCGGCGCTCGCTGTTGATGCGCGCCATTTCCTCGCGCATGCGCAACGCAGCCGCCAGCGCCCGGTCGGGCGTCGAGAACGTCGCCATCACCGCGTCGCCGATCGTCTTTACAACCGCTCCCGCCTCCGCCCGAACCACGTCGTAGAGAACGTGGAAATGCTCGCGAACAAGGTCGTAGGCCGCGAGATCGCCGACCCGCTCATAGAGCGCAGTCGAGCCCTTGAGATCGGTGAACAGGAACGTAAGACTTGTGATCTTCAGCCGCTGATCGACATCAAGCGTATCGGTGCGAAACAAGTCGCGGAAAGTCTGATTGGTGAGGAGGCGCTTGGCCGTAAGGAACGGCCGGCGCCTGCCGAGCAGATGGTGCAACTTGTCGCCGGCAATCCACAGCGCCGGGAGCACACGACGGTCGCCGCGATTTTCGAGCGACAGCCGCAACGGCCCGGGCCGCATCGTAACCGTCCCGACCGGCGCCGTCACCTTGTTGTACACGATCGAAAGCGTTTGCCGCTCACGCGTCGGTTCGCCCTTGACGTCGATGAACTGGGATGCATGCGTCACCGGATCGAACAGGATGACGAAATCTTTGGGCAGCTCGACTGATAGCACCGCCCTTTCGCCGGGCGGCAGCTCGATCGAATCGATTGTAAACTCTCCGAGACTGTCTCCCAGCGTCTCCGGCAGATCGACGCCCGAGCTCCAGAAAATCTGGCGGTAATATTCGACTTCGGGGAGCGTATCGGGATCATGCGCGGCGATCCGGCGAACACGCGAATTGACCGTGAAGGTTACCTCGACCATCTCGTCGAGGGTAGGTTTGTATCCGGCCGCGCATAGCCGACAGTCGTATTCATCGCGCTTGAAGGTTTTGAGCGTTACGCTCGCATCGAGCACCCCGCCGCAGGCAGGGCAGAGGACGTTCCATAACAATTCAAACACGCCGAGCCTGGTGGCGTGCAGGAACGCGGCTATGGTCCGTTCTTCGTCGAGGCGATGCTTGGCGGCAAAATCAAGCACATTGATGCGGCACAACGAGCGATCGGGTGCTTCCCGGACTGCACGCTCGATGGCGGCAACACAATCAGCATCGGCCGATTGCCTGAGCACACTGAAGAGTGCTTCGACCTCGCTCACGTCAATGCTCCGGGTCGATCTTATCCAGCTGGTCTCGCTGTAGCAAGTTCACCCAAGTGTGGGAGGGCGAGCGCGAATCCAACGTCGTCCCGGGCAGAACCGACGCGAATGACCCATTAGGGCCGTCGCCGACCTGCAAAATACGTGGGAACAGTTCGGGCTGCCGACCGGAGACTCGTCATTTGCCAAATGCCCTCGGCAACCCGAGTTGACCTGCGACCACTGATCTATGATTATCGTGCGACAAAAGCGTTGGATCGGGACGCATGATAACGCTACCGGAGCTGGCGGCAGACGCCCTAGGCTCGTGCCTCGCTTCCGATATGAAGGATCGGTTTGGATCCTCGCATGCGCGCTTGGCTGAACTCATCCCGTTTGCCGCCCGGCTGGCGCTTGAATGCATCGGAAACAGCGACGCCCTCTACCACAATGTCGAGCATACAATGCTCGTCACTCTTGCCGGCCACGATATGTTTAAAGGTCGTGCGCTTTTGATGCCTTCAACACCGGCTGATTATTCGAACTTCATCGTCGCCTGTCTGACGCATGATATTGGGTACGTCCGAGGCATCGTCAAGGGAGACGAGGGTGGGGTATACGTCGTTGACGGGACCGGCCGTAAGGTTTCATTACCGCGCGGATCATCCGACGCGGCGCTTGAGCCATATCACGTCGAGCGCTCGAAGCTGTTCGTGCTGGAACGCATTGCGGCAATCGAGGAGCTCGATGCCGCCCGGATCGCACGTGCGATCGGATTCACGCGCTTCCCATACGCGTCATCGACCGACGAGGAGAAAATCGACGAAGAAGGATCGCTGTTACGAGCCGCCGATCTTATCGGTCAGCTCGGCGATCCTCACTATTTCAGAAAAGCCAATGCGCTGTACCACGAATTTGAAGAGGTTGGTTTGAATAAGAAACTTGGCTACGAATCGCCGTCGGACCTCATCGATAAGTATCCGCAATTCTATTGGAAAACCATCTCTCCGCACATTCAAACCGCCATCCGATACCTCAATGTTACATCGAGCGGCCGTCGGTGGATAGCGGGCCTCCACAGCAACTTATTTCGCGCCGAGCATGAGTTGCGCCTGTCGGGGCCGCAACCGTAGCATCGCCTGCTGATGCGCCCGGTTCGCAAGCAGGCGAGCACTGCCATAGCCCCCGATGTCCGTTGGTGGCGCAAAGCTGCCGTCCAGGAAGGTCCACTCCATGTCCGCTATCGCGGGAAACTCGGAGATTCAGGGCAGAGCGGCGAGGGCCGAAATTGACCCCTAAAGCGGCATGGCTTTTCTTCGAACCCTCATCCCGCTTTAGGTTCTTGTTGGAGCATGGTGTTTTTCCGAAAACCGGTACCCACTTTCGGCATCATGCTCTAGCTGGCAATCGTTGAGCCGACTTTGTAGGCGCAAATGGAAACCGGCGCCGCAATCCCTTTGACTTGCTCCTCTCCGAGTGGCCGCAGGCTCTGGCAACCGACTAGCGCATTGGTCACCGCCGCGGAGATGACGCAGCGGACGCCGTGATCGCGCGCTGCCTCCTCCATGCGTGCGGCGATATTGATGGTATCGCCATAGATTCCGATCGATCGTTTGCCATTTCCTTGCTCGCTGACAACAACCTCGCCGCCGTGGATGCCGACACGAAATTGTGGCGTGACACCAAACGAGGCCTGATAAGCGTGACCCTCTTGCGCCACGACGGAGAACATCAGGTCGACGGCTCGCAGAATCGCGTCATTGCGGACTGCATTGTCCCAGGTCCAGGTCGCGATCAGACCGTCACCTTTGTAGAGATAAATGTCGCCGCTATTATCGACGATCGCTTGCGTGACCTCGTCCAGGAATTTGCGCATCAGGTCCCGTGTTCTCAGCGGGCCAAGCTTCTCACCAAGGGCGGTCGAGCCGTTGATATCAAGAAACAGCAGTACCATGCTTTGCCGCACTGGCCGATGGTAGGTGCCGACGATCAGATGAAACAGCGTATCCAGGCCGATAAAGTGTATCACCCGCATCATGAGCACGCCAACCACTGAGAAGATCAGAAAAAATGTCATGCCATAAGGCAAGCGGCGGTAGACCGTCGGCAGGTCGTCGAGGCGGTTGAGTAACAGGTGCGTGATGTGTAGCGCAATGAAGTAGAGCACGATGATGACTGCGACGTAAACGGCGATCGAGCGAACCGGATGCATCGCGCGCAGCCAGTTGCCGCGGGCGCGCTGGACGTAAAGCTCCTCGAACAGCCCGACCCCGAGCCCGATCAGCACCGCGTTGGTGGTACCGATCTCTATCGGGCGGCCAACCGCCGCCGTCGTGATCGCGCCAAGACAGGCAAAAATCGCAATAGCGACAAAAATAGATGCGAGTCTACGGCGGGTACTGTGCGACAAGGCTTCGACTGGCATTTGCGTCGGCTCTCAATGGCAGGTTCGGCCACGCGGTTTGCATACCATCTTATTGGACCGATGCGATGTGCGCTGAGAACTGGTAGTCTCGCGACATCTCCTCGGCTGACGGCCTGCCGACCGCTTGTCTGCCGCCGAATTGGCTCTGGATGGGATTGTGCGGTCACGACTGCCACGGCCCCCGATGTCTCTTGTTGGCACCTCTCTGCCGTTCGCGGTTGTCCGTGCAATGTCCGCTGTTGCCAAAGAGCGGAAGGGATTTGCTCGCCCTGAACCTTACCGCCTTCGACCCATAGCTGCCCTCGCTCATGCACTCCTGTCGGATCGGATGGTCCGCCCACACTCACGGCATCGCATGGTTGCGAGAACGCTATCGTGGTTACAAGCAAGATATACCAGCGTTGATCTTGAGCCGCACTCGCCGGCGAGGTGTTCGCCGGCGCGTTGGATTTCAGGCGGCCCAGGCATGAGCCTGAAACGGCGGATCGAGCGGAGGCTTGGTGATGCTGCCGGTGTAGTTCGTGATCGTTGACGCGGCGACTGCGGCGATTACTTCGAGGAGGTGATCCTTGCCGAAACCGGCAGCGAGGAATCGCTCGACGTCGCGGTCGTCGAGGCGCCCGCGCTTTTCGATCATGGTTTTCGCCAGAGCCGACAGCGCGGCAAATTTGCTGTCCTTCGGCAGACGACCATCGCGAACGGCCTGCACATCGGCCGGATCGATGCCTTCCTTGAGAGCGAGACTCGTATGGAATGCGACGGCCCAGCTCGACGCGTTGGTCACCGCGTCCGTGAGCAGAACGATCTGGACCTGCGCTTCCGTGAAGCTGCCGCCGTGCACCTTCCCGAACAGGCCGACAAGACCGCTGATCAGAGCCGGAGACGTCGACATGGCCCCGATGAGGTTCGGGATCATGCCGAAAGCCGATTGCAATTGCTGCAACGCCGGCTTCGAGCCTTCGGGGGCGGATTCCATGGTGTTGACTGGAAACGTTGTCATTTGAGTTAGCCCTGTTGATGTTGCCGTGAGATCGTCGCGACGGAATGCCTCGACCGATCGCGTGATGCGCTATTTAAGGGCGCGGCTGGTGACGGGTGCGCCAATACGCCCTCGGTTCTCGCCAAACCGGACTGTGCCAGCGAGGTCATTGCCTGCTTGCGCGGCCAGAATGGAAACGCCGAGTTTGGCGGCCATACGTCGCGCGGTCTCTTCCCGGCGCATGGTGAGGTCGTGCACGGATTGCCACGCTCGTTCGAGTATCGCGGCTGGCGACGTTTCGGGCGTGCCGCTGTTAAACGGCGGCTCCGGCGCATAAACCATATCTAGTTGGATCGCCTGCGCGGCCTCGTCGCCGCGCAACTCGGCGGCGAGCCGCAACGCACCGTCGATGCCCGCGGTGACGCCTGCAGCGAAGACCCACGCGCCGTCCACGACCACGCGCTCGTTCACCGGGATCGCGCCGAAATATGGCAGCAGGTGAAATGACGCCCAGTGCGTCGTCGCCCGGCGTCCTTTGAGCAGGCCGGCCGCCCCGCAGATCAGGGCGCCGGTGCATACTGAGAAAATGCTGCACGCACCTCCCGCCTGCCGGCGGATCCAGCCCAGCACCTTCTCATCGTCCATCACCGCTTCTTGACCAGGCCCGCCCGGCACATGAAGGACATCCAATGGCGGCGCGTCGGCCAAGGCGCCATCGGGCGTCAGCCGCAATCCTTTCAGATCGCGAACCGGCGCTACGGTCTTGCCATAGATGCGATAGGTCGAATTTGGGATGCGCGACAGGACCTCGAACGGTCCCGTCAGGTCGATCTGATCGATGCCCTCGAACAAAAAGGAACCGATGTGCAGATGGGTGTTAAGCGGGATCATGGGCAGCTCCGCGTCCTGAAGTCGGCTAGTGCCCCGATTCCGAAGTTCGCATCATTTGACGGCACGTTCGTTTGCGAACTTCGGAATCGAAGAACACCAGCAAACGCTATGATTCTAGTGCCGCTTCGAACCCGAAGCTCGCAACGCACTTCCCTCAATTCCGGGCGAGCTTCGGATTCACGGCACTAGTACCTGGAATCACGAATACGGGGTACAGGGGACAGTTCTGCTATGTGACTCAAGTGACTGGTCATTTTGGCCATGGCCCCTGAATCACCTATTCGCGAAAGTGGGTACTAGTGCGAACTTCGGAATCAAAGGGCACTAGCAATTATTGAATCTAGTGCGGCTTTGGTTCAGAAGTCCGCATCTCGGACTTGGCTCGCAACAATGATGCGAACTTCTGAACCGCCACACTAGTGCCGCGAACCCGAAGTTCGCATCATATTGCGGCACGGGTGTTTGCGAACTTCGGGTTCAAAAGCGGCACTAGAATCATAGATTTTGCTAGTGTTCCTTAGATTCCGAGGTTCGCATCGAGTGTGCCGCAAGGGCGGGCGAACCTCGGAATCGGAACACTAGACAGGTCGAATCTATGCGCGCATGATTTTGCAAAGATGCCAAAGTCCCCTCGGTTCTCGCCAAGTGCGGTCCGGGTCATCGACGTGCTGGCCTACCCGGCAGTGCAGCTGCTCGATGTCACCGGGCCGGTTCAGGTGTTCGCCTCCGCCAACGATCTCATCGCGGCCGCCGGCGGAGCGCCTCCCTACGAACTCAGAGTCGTGGCCCAAGATGGCAACGGCGTTACGGCCTCGGCGGGCGTGACGCTTGCGGTGGGTCCGCTCTCGAAACCCGATGAGCTGCTGGACACTTTGCTGGTCGCCGGCGGCGAGGGGATCGAGGCTGCGATTGAGAACCCGGTCCTCGTCGACTGGGTACGGGAGCGCGCGAGGCAGGCGCGTCGTGTCGCCTCTGTCTGCACCGGCGCGTTTATGCTTGCCGCCGCGGGCCTGCTGGACGGACGCCGGGCGGCGACGCACTGGAAGTATTGCGCCAAGCTCGCCCAGCGCTTCCCCGCCGTGCGTGTCGAGCCCGATCCGATTTTTGTGTGTGACGGTTCAGTGTGGACCTCGGCCGGGGTGACCGCCGGGATCGATCTGGCACTGGCGCTGGTGGAAGAGGACCTCGGCCGCGCCATGGCGCTCGCCGTCGCCCGCTATCTGGTTGTCTTCCTTAAGCGTCCCGGCGGACAGGCTCAATTCAGCGCAGCCCTGGCCTTGCAAGCAGCCGATGACAGGTTCGGGGCGCTCCACGCCTGGATCAACAAGCATCTGGCGGACGACCTTTCACTTTCGGTGCTCGCCGATCAGGCCGGGATGAGCGAGCGCAGTTTCAGCCGGCACTACGCGGAGGCGACCGGGCAAACGCCCGCCCGTGCGATCGAGCGGTTGAGAGTGGAAGCGGCGCGGCATCTGCTTTCGGAGTCACGCCTGCCGATGAAACGCATCGCGCAACGTTGCGGCTTTGGTTCTGAGGAAACATTGCGCCGCAGCTTTCATCGCCTGATCGAGATCACGCCGCAGGAGTACCGCGCTCGCTTCGGTTCTTAAATGCGCTTCAACGCGTGAAGGAGCCTCGATGCAATTGCCGAGTCGTTGGTCGGCCCGGCTCGCCGGATTGAGGCGGGGCTCTGTCGGCGCAGTTGGACCGGACACTCCGAACGTGGGGTTCGACTGGGCAGAAGCTCGATACGCTACAACTGCACGAACCGAGGGAGAGAAACGATGAGAATTTTCGCGCTACTGATGCTCGGCCTAGCGCTCCAGCTGGCGACGTCCGCCCAAGCGCAGAACGCCACCAAACCCGCCCAGGAAGTTCTGATTACGCTAGGCACGGCCGGCGGACCCGTTCCCCGCTTCGAACGTGCGGGCATCTCCACGCTCATACAGGTCAACGGCATATCTTATCTGTTCGATGCTGGCGCAGGCATGACGAGATCGCTTGCGGGCGCGAAGGTCAGCTTACTGGACATTCAAAAGATATTTCTCACCCACCTTCACGACGACCACTATTCCGGTCTCGCCGATTTTGCGGGTCAACTGGCCAATCTCAAACCTGAGAAGAACATCGACATATACGGTCCGGGATTGACCAAATCGGTTGTCGAAGGCTTGCATTCCTTCATGTACGCCAATCGTCTCATCCGAGAAACGGAACGCAAGTTCCCACACCGGATCGACATCTATGTCGCGCACGAAATCAAGCCGGGCGAGGTTTACAAGGACGAAAATATCCGGGTGACGGCAATCGAGAACCATCATTTCCATTTTCCGAATGGCAGCCCGCCGGACGGAAAGACAACGTCGCTCTCATACCGGATCGAAACGCCAAATCGCGCCATCGTCATTACCGGCGATACGGGTGCGTTCGAGGAGCTCGCGACTTTCGCAAGCGGAGCGGACCTGTTCGTGACTGAGGTCATAGATCCCGAAGACGCTATGGATCTGCTTCAATCGCTGATGAAGGAAAAGATGTCGAAGGAAATCTACGAGGCGCGTAAGTTCCATATGGAAGAAGAGCATATGACGCCGGAATCCATCGCCAAGCTCGCCACCGAAGCGAAGGTGAAGAGCGTCGTTCTGACCCATCTAGTGCCGAGCCTTAAGGGCGAAAGCGCGTACGAGGAGTGGGCGAAAAAGGTCCGTGCCGGATTCCCCGGCGACGTATTCGTGGCAAAGGACCTCGACCGTTACTAAGCGTTGCGGCAATGGCCCTCTCGTCGCAGCGCGACTATCACGAGCGATTGCGCCTGTTGCCGCTTTCGGCTCTTTCGCGCTCGCTTGCCGATAAGGTGCTCAGCGGCAGCTCTACTGCCAAGTTATACCAATTCCCTAGCCGCAGGTAGACGGTCAATGTCGCATTCTGGCACGACGCGTAATTTTGCGGCAATGCAGCAGTTCGGTCGCTTTCGGAGCGAAGTGGAAATGGGCCGGACGCAAGACCTGCTGAACCGGCGGAAAATGACCCATAAAGGACATCGCCGATCGCTTTTGTTGGCCGTAGGCAGCTTTCCTCGCTGCTGAGCCAGGGGCGGCCGGTCCGGCTCCTATCGAAAATCCAGCTTGGCATGGCGTGCCTCGCACGCCATGCCCGCTAGTCCTAGCCGCGATCTTCAAATATTCTTGGATGCAAGCTTATCTGGGAGGGAGCAATGGCTGGGAAGCGAATTCCGCGTCGAGCTCTTCTCACAGGAGCCGCCGCCAGTACTGCGGTTGCCACCACTATGGGTGCGAGCGCTGTCACTCCTTCTGAGGCGCAAATTCAGAAACCATCGACGCCGACTGGGTCGGTCCTGCGATCAGCCGATCTCATTCTTAAGAACGGCAATATCATCACCGTGGATGCGTCCTTCTCAATCGCACAGGCGATTGTCATTGCTGGCGATCGCATCGTGGCCGTGGGGTCGGAAGCAGCCGTGGCAGCTCATCGGGCTCCAGGAACGCGGGTCGTCGATTTGAAAGGAAAGACCGTCGTTCCCGGCCTCGTCGATGGTCATGCCCACATGGACCGCGAGGGCCTCAAGGGCATCTACCCCTCGCTCGGGCCGGTCCGCTCGGTCCGCGACATCCAGGATCGCATCGCCGATCTCACTCGAAAGGCCAAGCCCGGTGAGTGGATCGTCACCATGCCGATAGGCGAGCCGCCGTACTATTGGGATGTGCCTGACATCCTCGCCGAGAAGCGCTGGCCGACCCGCCAGGAGCTGGATGCGGCGGCACCAAACAATCCGGTGTTCATCCGCTCGATCTGGGGCTTCTGGCGCCACACGATGCCGCTCGTCTCCTGCGCCAACAGCGAGGCGCTGCGACGCGCCGGCATCACCCGCGACACGATCTCGCCGGTCGACACGCTGACGATCGAGAAGGACGCCAACGGCGATCCGACCGGCGTCTTTATCGAAGCGGAGATGCAACCGATCGCGGAGCTGACCTGGTTCCGTCAGGCAGGCGGGTTCACCCGCGCGGATCGCGCCCGCGCCATGCCGTTCTCGGCACGGGCATACCACGCCTACGGCACGACCAGCGTGTTCGAGGAGCACGGCGCGGCAAGCGAATTGCTGCGCGCCTACAAGGACGCCCGTCGGGACGGCACGCTGACGATGCGCACTGCCTTGGCGTTCAGCCCGAACTGGCAGGCCGCGGCCGGCGCGCCGGTTGGTCCCTTCATCGAGGCTTGGGCGGGATGGTTGGGGGAACCCGCACTCGGCGATGACTGGCTCAAAGTGACCGGCCTGTTCGTCGATACCCACCGCAGTGCAGCCGACGACCTGCGCGCAACCGCCGCGCCCTATACCGGATGGGCCGGATTCAACTACGCCACCGGGCTGCCGCGCGACCAGGCCAAGCAGGTGCTGCGGCATTGCGCGGCAAACGACATCCGCGCGGTGAGCCTCGCCGCAACGTCGCCCGACATGCTCGATCTTTACGCGGAGGTCGATCGTGAGATTCCGCTCATGGGCCGTCGTTGGGTGCTCGGCCACATCGCCACGCTCTCGCCGCGCGAGATCGAGAAGATCGCGCGCATGGGGCTCGTCATCACCACCCACACCAACAGCAACGTTTACAAGAGCGGCCATCTGCATCAGCAGCGACTGCCGCCGGAACGCCACGGGGAAATAACGCCGGTGCGCAGCCTCCTCGACGCCGGCGTGAATGTCGGGCTGGTGACCGACAACGTACCGGTGTCGCTGTTCTGGCCGATCTGGCAGGTGGTCGCGCGGGAAAGCCGCGTGACCAAGCAGAAGGTGGCGCCGGAGCAGGCCATCACGCGCGCTGAAGCACTGCGGTGCGCGACGATGAACAACGCGTATCTAACCTTCGACGAAGGAAACAAGGGCTCCCTTGAGCCCGGCAAACTCGCCGATCTCGCGGTGCTGAGTGCCGACCCTTTGACTGTTGAAGAGGTTGCTATCCGCGACATCAGCGCATCGATGACAATGGTTGGCGGCAACATTGTCTATGAGAAACCTGACTGGGCGGAATGAACATGATGCGGTGCACAGATCCCGGATGTCGGTGTTGGCACATCGCGTCATTTTACGGCAATGCAGCAGTTCGGTCGCTTTCGGAGCGAAGCGATACATGGGCCGGCACGAAGAGCATATGACGCCGGGATCCATCGCCAAACTCGCCACCGAAGCGAAGGTGAAGAGCTGCTTTGAGGAGTAAACGGGCGACGCTCCTGCGCCGGGAACTGGTAGTCTCGCGACTTCTCCTCGGCGCACGGCCTGCCGGCCACGCTTGACCTAGTGCCGCGAACCCGAAGTTCGCATCATAATTGCCGCGAGTCCGATTGCGAACTTCGGGTTCAAAGCGGCACTAGAATCATAGAGTTGCTAGTGCCCTTCGATTCCGAAGTTCGCAAACGAACGTGCCGCAAAATGATGCGAACTTCGGAATCGGGGCACTAGGCACGTTCTGCCGATCGTTTTGCTTCGATCGCTCTGGGCGGCTCCATGACTGATCCCCGACCCTCGTTCTCCGGCGTCGACCCGCGCCTTGTGCCAACCGTTGAAATGTTCGAGCGGCCGCCCGGCGAGCGCCCGGCCCACGACAGCCTCGATGCGATTGCCGAGTGGTTGGTCGGCCCGGCTCGCCGGATTGAGTCGGGGGTTCGGGCCCTGGACGAATTCGCTTGGCGCATGCTGGCGGCTGGCCTGCCGCTGCTTCGGGTGACGCTGCACGCCAGCACGTTGCATCCGCAATACTTGGGTGTCACCTTCACCTGGTTTCGCACGACCGGCCAATCCGATTTGAGGATGGTGGCGCATGAGCTCGCCGACAGGATCCGCGACGAGGACAACCCGGTCCGGCGGGTGAGCCTGGGCGGCGAAACGCTGCGGCGCAGAATCGAAGGCGCTGACGCAGTGCTCGATTTCCCCATCTTGCACGATCTCAAGGCTCAGGGTGCCACCGATTATCTGGCGCTGCCGGTTGCCAGCGCGCACCTCGCGCGCAACTACATGGTCACCTACGTGACCGATCGCCCGGGCGGCTTCACTGAATCGGAAATCGCCGACCTGACGCGCGTATCACAACGTTTGCCCGTCCTTGTCGATATGTACAATCAGAAAGCAATCGCCCGCAACGTGCTCACTGCCTATCTGGGCGCAAAGACTGGTCCAAAGGTGCTGGCGGGCCAGATCCGCCGCGGCACCGGCGAGGAGATCAACGCCGTGCTGTGGTCGTCGGATCTGCGTGGCTTCACCGCGCGTTCCGACCGCCTTCCGGGCAATCACATGATCGCGCTGCTCAACGCCCTGTTCGACGCGCAGGCCAAGACTATTCACGACCACGGCGGCGAGATCCTGAAATTCATCGGCGATGGCCTGCTGGCGATCTTCCCGATCGAAACGCCGAGCGCCGCCGCCGAGGCCACGCGTCGCGCCCTCGAAGCGGCGGTCGAGGCGCTCGCGGCAGTGCGCGGGCTCGGCGACGAGCTTGCCGCGCTGGACGAGCCGCCGCTGCACATCGTCGTGGCGCTGCACGTCGGCACGGCGATCTATGGCAATATCGGTGCAGCCAACCGGCTCGACTTCACCGTCATCGGGCCCGCGGTCAATCTGGTCAGCCGTGTCGAGGCGATTGCCAAGGCGCTCGACCTGCCGATCGTGGTCAGCGACGAATTCGCGCGCGCCTACGGCCGGCCCCTCCGATCACTCGGCACTCATCAGCTCCGCGGCCTGGCCGCGCCGCACGAGTTGTTCACCCCGATCGTCTCACCAGGGCCGTGAACCGCATGTTGTGACGCTGCTCAAAAGCATTCGCTTACGACCAGGCCTCAATGCATCAACAAGATGGGCCGCTCGATGCAACGGAGCGAATCTTCGGTACAACTGCCGAGAAAGAGTTCGCGTAGCCGCCATCGACCGTAAGCGCCCATCACAACCAAGCTCGCATCGAGTTCGCTGGCCGCGCGCGCGAGCGCTTCCGGTACACGATCATGGCTCCGCAAGTTCTGCACTTCGGCGGATACACCCCGCTTTGCAAACATGCTCGAAAGCTGATCGCGTTCGCGCGCGGCTGCATCATCCAGCCCACCGATGCTTACGAAGACGAGCCGTTGTGCGCGCGCCAGCAGTGGTTCGCAAGCTCGCACTGTCTTGCAGACGTTGTCGGAGCCATTCCAGCACACCATTATCGCGCCCGTCAGACTATTGGGCGTCTCCTTCGTCGGGATCAGCAGCGGCCGCCCGCATTCGCGGATCAGCCGTTCGAGCGTGTCCTGTGGCAGCCCTTGTTTCTGCCGGGCTCGACCGATTACGACCAGGTCGTGCTTTCCCGCTTCTTCGACCAGATGCTCGATTTCCGCGTCATACACCTCGCGATAGGTCGCTGTGATCGGCGCGCCCCCCGCCCGCTGCTCGTCCAGCAGCTTGACGAAATCAAGCACATGGTCGGATGCAAGCTGCGAAAAGGCGCTGGCAGAAGTGTCAAACTCTTCCAGCACGTTTTTAACACTCGGGCCCATCACAAATTGCGCATGCTCGTCGTGACGCATGGCGGCAGACGCCGAGACCCGAACGTGGAGGAACTCCAGACGCGCCCCGAGCGGGACGGCGGCGGCATGTGCCGTCCGCATGATCACGTCGTCACGGTCGCCGCCGCCAATCAAGACCAGAATGGATTGCATGCAGTGCCATCCCAGTGCGGCGGTTCAGAAGTCCGCATCGTTCTTGCAGCGAGTCCCAGATGCGGACTTCTGAACCAAAGCCACACTAGATCAATAAGTTGCTAGTGCCCTTCGATTCCGAAGTTCGCAAACGGACGTGCCGCAAAATGATGCGAACTTCGGAATCGGGGCACTAGCATGCAGGGTCACGGATATTCGGCCCGTTTGTCAATAACCGAAGGCGTTTCGTTCGGTGTCGGGGGCAGACGCGCGGTCCATCCAGTTCTGTTCGGCCTGCGAGATGCCCCGCGACGCCTGCGCGGGTCCCCGCGACTGCGCCGCAGACGCATTGGCAACGAGCGTAATCGAGGCGCCGGCGAGAACGAGCACGGCGACTACGGTCTTCGTGGCCTTGGTCAACATGGTCGTCTCCTGTGGTTTGCGATACCGAGGAGACCGAGCAGCACGCGGATTATTTCTTCACGGCACCGCGAGTTCGGCCGTCGCGATGATCACGCCGCCGCGAACGCCGCATGTCCGGTGTGGTGTTTTCGCTCCGCGCCGAATCGCCCTGGACCAGCTCGACCGATACATCTAATACGGTTCACCGTTCTTGTGTGCGAACCTCCATCTTTCATCATCGCCCATCACGGCCTGAATGTCGTCGGTGGGATAGCTCACCTCATCTGCCGACGTGCGATCGCCGACCTCGAGGATGACGCAGTCCCGGTCGGTACGATTCTCCAGGTGATGCGCGGTGCCTCCGGCAGCAAACCCGGCCACCGATCCCGGTCGGAGCGTGGTTTCCCCTGAATCGGTGAATGGGGTCGGCTCACCTTCCAGCACATAAATGAATTCATCCTGCTTCGAGTGACGGTGATGCAGCGCCGATACGGCGCCAGGTAGCAGACGGGTGAGGTTCACCCCGAAATTCTTGAGACCGAAGTGGTCTCCAAGGGGATGTTTGATGCGGCCGGCCATGCGCGAGGCGAAGGGTTCGGGATAGTTGCTCGGCCGTGTCCGTGGTGGAGCTTGCGAGGCGATAATGGCGGTGGGCAGGTCAATCACCGTGAGAACTCCTCTTCTGAACCTTCCGGAATGTACCGCCATTGCGTCGGCTACGGCGAGACGGCGCGTAACCGAAGCAAATGACCCATAGCAGCCAATCGAACGCAAATTTTGCTGTGGTGCACAACGGGGGTGCTGGTGTGCTAGCGTATGATCATCGGCCCATGGCGGGCAGCGAGAACCACGTCGAACTATGAGCCGTAAACCAGCGAAAACCCAGCACGTCGTCTCGAGGAAGCCGAAGCGCAACAACGCGCCGACGCAACCGCGCCGGGCCGCTTCATCCCTTGCCGATCTGCAAGAGCAAGTCATCGCTCTTACCCGCGAACTCGCGGAAGCACGAGAGCAGCAGACAGCCACCTTCGAAGTGCTGCGAGTCATCTCTAGCTCGCCCGCTGACCTCAAGCCTGTATTCGAGACGATCCTGGCGAACGCGACCCGCCTCTGTGAGGCGAAGTTCGGCGTCCTCTACCGAGCCGAAGGTGAAGCCCTGCGCGTGGTCGCCATGCACCGGGCGCCCAAGGCGTTCGTGGAAGAAAGGCGCCGCAACCCGGTGATCCGGCCGAGCCCAAAATCGACGCTTGGGCGTGCCATGCTGACCGGACGGCTGGTGCAGATCGCCGACGTGAAGGGGAAGCCGGGCTACGGGATCGCGGAGTTCGCCGGGGCCCGGACGCTGATCATCGTCCCCTTGGTCAAGGAGAGCGAGCTGGTCGGCGTGATTATCATCTTCCGCCAGGAAGTGCGGCCGTTCACTGAGAAACAAATCGAACTGGTGCAGAACTTCGCCGCCCAGGCCGTCATCGCCATCGAGAACACGCGCCTGTTCGGCGAATTGCGTCAACGCACCGACGACCTGACCGAGTCGCTGGAGCAGCAGACGGCGACGGCGGAGGTGCTGGGCGTCATCAGTAGCTCCCCTGGCGAGCTCCAGCCGGTTTTCGAAGCAATGCTGGAGAATGCAATCAGGCTTTGCGAAGCCAAATTCGGCGTGCTGTTTCGATCCGAAGGGGATGCACTGCGGGCTGTTGCGCTGCGTGGCGCGCCTACAGCGTATGCCGAAGAACGACGGCGAGTGCCCCTGAGCCGTCCCGATCCGGAGACAATGTTCGGGCGCGCTCTGAGAGCTAAGCAGCCTGTCCAAGTCGCCGACATCAGCGACGAGCCGGACCACGCAGAATCCGGGGTGATTTCTTCTGGCGCAAGGCTCGCCAAGCTCGCCGGGGCCCGAACCACACTCGCCGTGCCAATGCTGAAGGAAAGGGAGATTGCCGGTGCCATTCTAATTTACCGCCAGGAGGTACGTCCTTTCACCGACAAGCAGATCGAATTGGTCAAGAATTTCGCCGCGCAAGCCGTCATCGCCATCGAGAACGCACGGCTGCTCAACGAGTTGCGCGAATCACTGCAGCAACAGACCGCCACCGCCGACGTGCTCAAGGTCATCAGCCGCTCGACATTCGATCTTCAGACTGTGCTCGACACCCTGGTCGGGTCGGCGGCGCAGCTCTGCCGCTCGGATCAGGCGGCAATCCGGCTGGTGCGGGATGGCCTTTACTACCATGTCGCCAGCCATGGTTTTTCGGCAGAGCACAAGGCCCGCATGGAACGCGAGCCGTTCGAAGCGGACCGAAGCTCGCTCGTCGGCAGGGTCGTGCTTGAGGGGAAATCCGTTCACATCGTCGACGCACAAGCCGATCCGAGCCCCGCGATCGTGAACCGAGCGGCATCCATCAACATACGCACTCTCCTCGGTGTCCCGCTGCAGCGCGAAGGCAAGCCCATCGGCGTTTTGCTCCTCCAGCGTAGCGTTGTGGAACCGTTCACCGAGAAAGAGATCAGCCTCGCTGAAACGTTCGCCGACCAGGCAGTCATCGCGATTGAGAATGTGCGACTGTTCGAGGCTGAGCAGCAACGCACGCGCGAGCTGACCGAGTCGCTGGAGCAGCAGACCGCGACGTCGGAAGTGCTGCGCGTCATCAGCAGCTCTCCGACCGATGTGCAGCCGGTGCTGGGCACTATTGTGAGGGCGGCCGTCAGCCTCTGCAATTCCTATGATGCCGTGATCTTGCTGAGAAAGGGCGAACACCTCCGCGTAGCCGCGCATCACGGGCCTATGGCACTCGACTTCGAATCGTTGCCGCTCGGTCGCGACTTTGTCAGCGGTCGCACCGTGATTGATGGCGTCCCAGTGCATGTGCCCGACTTCATGGCAGCAGGCACCGAATTTCCACGAGGCCGGGCGGTCGCAAAGCGGCTCAAACAACGAACTGTGCTCGGGCTTCCGCTAAAGCGGGAAGGGCAAACGATTGGCTGCCTGTTCCTGCGTCGAACCGAGGTTCTGCCGTTCAGCGACAAGCAGATCGAGCTGCTAACCACTTTCGCGGACCAGGCGGTAATCGCGATCGAGAACGTGCGACTGTTCAACGAATTGCATCAGCGCACCGACGATCTGACCGAGTCGCTGGAGCAGCAAACCGCGACCTCCGAGGTCCTGAAAGTGATCTCCAGTTCGCCGGGCGAGCTGCAGCCCGTATTCGACACCATCCTTGAGAACGCGGTGCAGCTCTGTGAGGCAAGTTTCGGCCACTTGTTCCTTTGCGAGGACGGCATTTTCAGTTCAGTGGCTCGGCGAAACTATCCGCCGGCGCTTGCCGAATTTTCCGCGCGACGCGGACCCTTTCGACCGCCGCCTGGAACACCGCTTGATCAACTGACTCGAACGAGAGCCGTCGTGCGCAGGGCCGATGATCTGGCTGAACCGGTTCCTAGCGCGGCGGCCAGGTTGGGCGGCGCGCGATCTCATATCACTGTACCGATGCTCAAGGAAAATGATGTCATTGGCGCGATAGCGATTTACCGCCAAGAGGTGCGTCCCTTTACCGACAAGCAAGTCGACCTGGTAACTAGCTTCGCCGCCCAGGCCGTCATCGCCATCGAGAACGCGCGCCTGCTGAGCGAATTGCGCGAGGCGCTCGAGCAGCAGACGGCAACTTCGGAAGTGCTCGGCGTCATCTCTAGCTCGCCCGGCGAGCTTCACCCCGTTTTCAACGCGATTGTGAACAGCGCGACTCGGATTTGCGAGGCCGAGTTCGGAAGCCTGTTCATTTTTGAGAATGATACGCTTCGGTCAGTCTTGAATCGTGCTCCCGCTGGGGGCCTTCCCGAGTTGCGGGAACAGCCGGTCATTGCGCTACGCGACATCCCGCGCAACCCGCTTGCACGCCTCGCCCGAACCAAGGAAGTCCAGCACATCGCAGATTTGAGGACAGAGGAGGGCTATCTTGAGCGCAATCCCAAGCTTGTCGAACTCGTCGAGACCAGTGGCGCACGGAGCCTTCTCATCGTGCCAATGCTCAAGGAAGATAACCTGGTCGGAGTGATTACCATCTATCGCCGCGAGGTGCGGCCGTTCACCGACAAGCAGATCGAGCTGGTCAAGAGTTTTGCCGCCCAGGCCGTCATTGCCATCGAGAACACCCGTCTGCTCAACGAGCTGCGCGAATCGCTGCAGCAGCAGACCGCCACCGCCGACGTGCTCAAGGTCATCAGCCGCTCCACGTTCGATTTGGAGGTTGTTCTCGAAGCGCTGATCGAATCGGCGGCTCGGCTGTGCCATGCCGACAAAGGGTCGTTCCGGTTGCTGAGGGACGGCTTCTTCCATCACGCCGCAAGCTACGGCTACTCGGCCGAGCAGAGCGCTTACATGGAGGCACACCCCGTTCCGGCCGAAAAGGATCGCGGATCAATCGTCGGCCGCGTCCTCGACGAGGGCGGGGTCGTTCAAGTCGAAGACACCAAGGCCGACTCGGATTTCAAGCTGACCAACGTTCCCGGTTTTGAAACCATTCAGACCACGCTGGGCGTGCCGCTGTTGCGCGAAGGCCGGCCTATCGGAGTCCTGGTCCTGATGCGGACCCGGGTCGAGCGATTCTCCGAGAAGCAGGTCGAACTCGTCATCACGTTTGCCGACCAGGCGGTGATCGCGGTCGAAAACGCCCGCCTGCTCAACGAACTGCGCGAGTCGCTCGAGCAGCAAACCGCGACCGCCGACATCCTGCGCGTCATCGCGAGCACGCCCGGGGACAGCAAGCGCGCCCTCGAGACGATCGCCGAGACCGCGGCGCGGATGTTCGACGCGGCAGCCGTGAGCTTTTCTCGGCTCGAGGGTGATGTCCTTCGCAGGGTCAATGTGGGCATGGCTTCGTTTTTGCGTACGGACACCCCGCTCGACCCGAACAACCCAGCCGTGCGCTCCGTGTTCGATAATCGCCAAATTGCCATCGACGACCGCCAACTGAGCCTTCCGAATGAGCACCGAGAGGTCGCGCGCGCCCTCCACGATGCGCCGGTGCGGTCGCAGGCATTCACGCCGCTTTCGCGCGAGGGCGAGGCGATCGGCGTGATGATCGTCACCCGCCGGGAGGTGCGCCCGTTCCAGCCGGATGAACTCGAACGCATGACGGGCTTCGCGGACCAAGCGGTCATTGCGATCGAGAATACGCGCCTGCTCAACGAACTTCGTCAGCGCACCGACGATCTGACCGAGTCGCTGGAGCAGCAGACGGCAACATCCGAGGTGCTGAAAATCATCAGCAGTTCTCCGGCTGAACTGGCTCCCGTATTCAATGCGATTCTTGAGAATGCCACTCGCATATGCGATGCGAGATTCGGTAACGTGTTCCTCTACGAGCAGAACACCTTTCAGCTTATTGCCCAACATAACCCCCCGGCAGCTTATCGCGAATGGTCGCAAGCGGGCCGGTGGTCATGGGGTGGGGTGCATCCCGGCACTCCGCTGAGGCAGCTCGTAAGGAGCATGGACGTCGTCCATCTTTCCAACCTGACAGAGGAGCCGGCCTATCTCGATCGTGATCCTCGCATAATGGCCCTCGTCGAGCTGGCAGGAGCGCGGACCTTGCTCGCCGTTCCAATGCTCAATGACAAGGACCTCGTCGGTGCCATCACGATCTATCGCCCGGACGTTCACCCCTTCAGCGACAAGCAGATCGAACTGGTTAGGAGCTTCGCCGCGCAGGCCGTCATCGCCATCGACAACGCGCGCCTGCTCGCCGAACTGCGCCAGCGCACCGACGATCTGACCGAGTCGCTGGAGCAGCAGACCGCGACCGCCGAGGTCTTGGGGGTCATCAATTCCTCGCCCGGCGATCTCACGCCGGTGTTCGAGACGATCCTCGACAAGGCCCATGCGCTGTGCGGCGCCGAGCGCGGGACCCTCTTTCTCTATGACGGCAGCAAGATGAAGGCGGCCGTAGCGCGCGGCTACCCGAAGGACGTGGTCGATTATCTGCGGGCCGGGGTTGACGTGCCCGCCCATCACGCGTCGCTCTTCGCCGGGAATCATGTGCACGTCCCCGACCTGACGCAGCTCGAAGCCGGGGGCACGGCGCAAATCGTTTCAGGGCGCGGCGGGGTGCGAACCAACCTGCTCGTCCCGTTGTTCCGGGACGGGGCACTGCTGGGCATGATCTCGTGCAATCGCACCGAGGTCCGGCCGTTCTCCGACAAGGAGATCGCGCTGATCGAAAATTTCGCCGACCAGGCGGTGATCGCGATCGAGAACGCGCGCCTGCTCAACGAACTGCGCGAATCGCTGGAGCAACAAACCGCCACCGCCGATGTGCTCAAGGTTATCAGCCGCTCTCCCACTGACCTTCAGCGCGCCCTTGATACTATCGTCGAAACTGCAAAAACTTTGAGTAACTCGTATGATGCTGCAATCGCCCTACGCGAGGGCGAAGGGATGCGTGCGCGCGCTCATAACGGGCCCATTCCGATACGCACCGAATGGTCTACCCTGAGCCGCGGCTCAGTTGCAGCTCGATCAGTATTGGACAAGGCAGCAGTTCACATTCATGACTTGTCGGCGGAGGGAACTGAGTTTCCTGAAGGTCAGCAGTACGCCCTCAAGATGGGACATCGCACCATCCTGGCAGTACCGTTGTTGCTGACGGGCAAAGCCATCGGCACGATGATCGTTCGCCGAAAGGAAGTGCTGCCCTTTACCAATAGCCAAATTTCGCTGATGGAAACCTTCGCCGACCAAGCAGTGATCGCCATCGAGAACACGCGGCTGTTCGAAGAGGTGCAGGCGCGAACACAGGAACTGGCGCGGTCGGTCGGGGAGCTGCGCGCCCTCGGCGAAGTCGGCCAAGCGGTCAATTCGACCCTCGATGTGGAGCAGGTGCTGCGCACCATCGTCGCCAAAGCGGTCGAGCTGTCCACGACCGACGCCGGCGCGATCTACGTGTTCGACGACGATCGTCAGGAGTTCCGTCTGCGCGCGACCTACGGCATGAGCGAGGCGATGATCGCCGTCATCAGCAGCCAGCACATCGGCACCGGCGACGCCAATATCGGCGAGGCGGCGCGACGGCGCGAACCAATCCAGGTTGCCGATCTGCGCGAGGCGCCCGGCTCGCCGCTCAACGACATCATCCTCGGTGCCGGCTACCGCGCGCTTCTTGTGGTCCCGCTGCTCGGTCCCGACCGCATCGTCGGCGCGCTGGTGGTACGGCGCAAACAGCCCGGCGCGTTCCCGCAGGCCGCGGTCGACTTGCTGCAAACCTTCGGCAACCAGTCGGTGCTGGCGATCCAGAACGCGCGCCTGTTCCGCGAAATCGAGGAAAAGGGCCGTGAGCTCGCCGAGGCGAGCAAGCACAAGTCGCAATTCCTCGCCAACATGAGCCACGAGCTACGCACGCCGCTCAACGCGATCATCGGCGTCACCGAGATGCTGCGCGAAGACGCCGGCGACCTGAAACGGGAAGATGAAATAGAGCCGCTCGACCGGGTGCTGCGCGCCGCGCGGCATCTGCTCGGATTGATCAATGATATTCTCGATCTGTCGAAGGTCGAGGCTGGCAAGATGGAGATCCATATCGAGGAGTTCGCGATCGCTCCTTTGGTTGACGATGCCGTTAAAACCATCGAAACGCAGGCGGCCAAGAACAACAACCGGCTGGTGGTCAATTGCAACCCGGAAATCGGAGTCATGCGGGCCGACCAGACACGGGTCAGGCAGGCACTACTCAACCTGCTGAGTAACGCCAACAAGTTCACCGAGCGCGGTACCGTCACAATCGACGCGCAGCGTCACCGCGAAGCGGGACGCGATTGGATCACAATGGCGGTCAGCGATACCGGGATCGGCATGACGCCTGAGCAGGTCGGCAAGCTTTTCCAGGAATTTTCCCAGGCCGATTCCTCAACGACGCGCAAATATGGCGGGACCGGGCTCGGGCTCGCGATCAGCCGCCGGTTCTGCCAGCTCATGGACGGCGATATCACTGTCAAAAGCGAGCTTGGCCGCGGCTCGACCTTCACGATCCGCTTGCCGGCGGCCGGAGGCGGCGACGTGCTGCCGGCCGTTGCGCAGACTTCTGCGGCACCAAGCCCCAGGACCGGGCCGGGCAAGGCGCCGCTGATCCTGATCATCGATGACGACGTAACGGTGCGCGACGTGGTTGGCCGCTTCCTCGAGCGCGAAGGCTTTTCGGTCGCTAAGGCCGACGGCGGCAAAGAGGGACTGCGCATGGCGCGGGAGCTGCGTCCGGCCGCCGTCACGCTGGACATCATGATGCCTGATCTCGACGGCTGGACTGTACTCGCCGCGATCAAGGGCGATCCGGATTTGGTCGACCTCCCAGTCGTTCTGATGACCATCGTGGATGAGAAAAATCGCGGCTATGCGCTTGGCGCAACCGAGTATCTGGTAAAGCCGGTCGACCGGCAAAAGCTCATGGAAGTGCTGCGCGGGCTGTGCGGCTCCGCCGGCCGTCCTCTTCTTATCGTCGATGACGATGATCTTGGACGGCGGCAGATACGGGCGGCCCTTGAACAGCAGGGCTGGACGGTGACGGAGGCGATCGACGGGCGCGACGCGCTGACGAAATTGAGCGACGCGCGACCCGATGTGATTATCCTCGACCTGATGATGCCGGAGATGGACGGCTTCGCGTTCCTGGAGGAGATGCGTCGCAACGCCGAATGGCGCGACATCCCGGTTGTGGTCGTAACCGCCAAGGATCTCACGGACGCGGACCGCTGGCGTCTTAACGGCGGCGTCGAGCGCATCATTCAGAAGACCGATCGTGACGACATGCTGCGCGAGGTGCGCAGCGTGCTGGCCAAATGCGTGGAGCGGCCTCGCCGCGTACCGCCGCAGGGACTTAAATGAAAATTCTCTACGTCGAAGACAACGAAGACAACATTTTCATGCTGAAGAACCGTCTGACCAGGGCCGGCCACACGGTCGTCGTCGCCACCGACGGCGCGCAAGGCGTCGCAATGGCGCTAAGCGAGCGGCCCGACGTGATCCTGATGGACTTGAGCCTGCCGGTGCTCGACGGCTGGCAGGCAACCCGTGAAATCAAGGCCGCCGCCGACACCAAGCAAATTCCGGTGATCGCCCTTACCGCCAATGCCATGGCCGGCGACCGGGAGAAGGCCTTGGCCGCAGGCTGTGACGACTACGATACCAAGCCCGTCGAGCTGCCGCGCCTCCTTGCGAAGATCAAATCCCTTGCGGAGAGGGCAGAGTCGTGAGCGCTGACGGTCCGGCGCTGCTCGTCGTCGACGACAACGACGACAATCGCTACACGCTGACACGTCGATTGGAGCGCGAGGGCTATTCCAATCTGACGACGGCGACAAACGGGGCCGAAGCGCTCGTTTTTCTTCAGTCGAAGCCATTCAATCTCGTTCTCCTCGACATGATGATGCCGGGCATGAACGGCGATGAGGTGCTCAAGGCCATCAAGGACAATCCCGACACGCGTGATATTCCGGTTGTGATGATCAGCGCCGACACCGATATAGAGAAGATCAGCCAGTGCATTGAACTTGGCGCCGATGATTATCTGCCTAAACCGTTCAACCCGGCAATCCTGCGCGCGCGCGTGACCGCCGCTTTGCGCAAGAGTTCGCTCCGCGCACTTGAAAATGAGTATCTTGCGCGCATCGAGCAGGATAAGGCGCGCTCCGAGAGCCTGCTGCAAAACGTTCTGCCGCCTGAAATCGCGGCGCGTCTGCGCAATGGTGCAAACAATATCGCCGATTATTTCGGCGAAGCCACGGTGATTTTCGCCGATGTGGTCGGGTTTGGCCGCATCACCGCCAGGATGAAACCCTACGAGATCGTCGCCTGCCTCAATCGTTTGTTCAGCGAGTTCGACAAGGTCGCCGAAGACGTGGGCGTCGAAAAGATCAAGACCATCGGCGACAACTACATGGCCGTCGTCGGCGTGCCAACGGTCCGTTCGGGCCACGCGCGCATAGCAGTGAAGCTCGCGTTGGACTTGGTCGCCGCCGCTGAACGCTTGCGAGTGCAGCTTCCGGTCCCATTTCCGATCCGGGTCGGTGTCCACACCGGGCCGGTGATGGCCGGCGTTATTGGTACGCGCCGATTTGCCTATGATGTGTGGGGCGACACGGTGAACATCGCGTCACGCGTTGAAAGCGCAAGCAAAGCGGGGCACGTCCTTGTGTCCAGTACAACGGCCCAAGCCGCGGGCGGAGATTATCAATTCGACGGCCCGCATAAGGTAGAAACCAAGGAACAACGCGTCATCGAGACCTTTTTCGCCAGCCGGCGGGCCTGATGCGGCCAGGCGCCCTGGCGCGTCGGTCGCAGTCCCGCGCTGCGCTCGCCGACCGCGTCAATCTCCCGTTGCCGCGACCAGATTATTGCTGGGGTGCCGCTCCTGGCACTTCTCTGGTGCGCTACAAAGAGCAGTGAAGGAAACTTAGAGTAGTGAAGAAAACTTACGTCCGAATACCCAAGTTCCCATACCCGGCTCTCGATAAAGCATTCGTGGCCTGCAAAGCTGACCACTCATGGAAGGCTATCGAATTTACCGATTCCAATCACATGGCGATGCTTGATGCGCCGGAAAGGGTTGGCCGACTTGCTTTCGCCGGCCGCTTGACGCCCAGCCGCGTAACGACGCCGGCACTCCGATACTGTTCAGACGGTCAGTTGGCGCCACGTCGGTTACTGCCACGAAACGGCCGTTCGTGGATGTCGGCGCAACGTCCGCTGTCGAGAGCAATCCGGGACACTTAGCGGACGATGCTCAAGCGCCGAGCTTGAGGCCACAGCGACAAGGGTTGCCGCGGCCTTACGCCGGCTTCATGCCCGCAAACTTCACGATTTTCTCCCACTTCTGGGCTTCGTCGACAAGGAACTTGGCAAACTCGTCCGTGGGCATGAACATCGGCTCGATGCCCATGCCAATGAAACGCGCTCGCATTTTTTCATCGGAGACCACAACCTCTATCTCGTTCTTGAGCTTTTCAACAATGGCCGCCGGGGTGCTCCTCGGGGCGCCGAAGCCATACCATCCGCTCGCCTCGAAGCCCGGCACAGATTCGCCAATCGGGGGCGCGTCGGGCAGCGCTTGTGCACGCGTCGCCGTCGTTACTCCAAGCGCGCGCAGTTTTCCGTCGCGAATGTACGCGAGCGACGAGATAATCGTCAGAAAGGAGACTTGCACCTGCCCGCCTAGTAGGTCGGGGTAGAGGTTCCCGCGATAGGGCACGTGCTGCATGTTGACGTCGGCCATCATCTTGAACATTTCGCCGAACACATGCGGCAGGGTTCCGATGCCAGGCGAGGCCATATTAATCCTGCCCGGGTTGGACTTGGCGTAGGCTATGAGTTCCGCAACGGTTCCGGCCGGGACCGCCGGATTGACGACCAACGCGAACACAGTTCGACCGAAGCCCGCGACCGGTGCAATGTCGCGGAGGAAATTGAAACTAAGGTTCGGATAAAGTGTCTGATTGATCGTATTGGTCGGAACCGCCAATAGAAGCGTGTACCCGTCGGGAGGCGCTTTTACGACGACCTCGACGCCAATATTGCTGCCGGCGCCCGGCCGGTTCTCGATGACTACCGACTGGGCGAGCCGCTCCGATAGCGCCTGACCCACCAGCCTCGCCATGGTATCGGGCGCCAGACCGGCGGGAAAGCCAACGACGATGCGTATCGGCCGCGCGGGATATGTTTGCGCCCGCGCAATCCGCGGCATGGCCGGCAACGCGGCCGCGGCCGCGCCCGCCGCGAGATGGAGCAAGCGCCGACGAGCAAATTCCATGACCAATACCTCTCTGAATTAAAGAGAAAGCACTTCGGAGTGGGGGCGCGCTCATCTGCGCAGCCGCAAAACAAGTCCGACGATTCGGAGTATGGGCCCGCCGACGGCACTAACGCTGCCGCTCAAATTTAGGGCCTCGGCACGCCCCGCTGGCAGCTCAAAAGATAGGCTACATCACCCAAGTGGTGGGGCGGAAGGGCAATGACTGCTTTTGGCACCTCCCGGCATGTCCGCGCCATGTCCGCTATCGAGGGTAACCGAGACATTCAGCCGCCGACGCCGAAGGGCCGAGGTTGACCCCTAAGGGAGACCTCTTTCGAAAAGTGTTTAGAACGCTTCGGTGATGTCGATCGGCAGCTTCGGCGCGTCCTCGACAGCCGTCACGCTTGCAGAGCTGGCTTTGTGTGTGTGCGATATTGCGATTCCCACAACCACGCTGCCCAACTGCAGAGCGACATACATCATGATCGTACAGCGCGTGACGCGGGAGGTGGCGGTCATGGCAGAACCCTCGTTTTCATCGTGGCTCAATTTGTTGCTTTCGCCCGCGCCGGCAGCATGCCGGCAGCCGCCAAAGCGCTGAGGGTGCGCCAATCCACCATCGACCGCGGGATCGCGGAGCTTGGGGAGAGCCTCGGCCGGCGTTTGGTCGAGCCTCATGGCGGCGGCTGTCGGCAGGAATTGCAATCGACGCCAGGATGACGCCCAGGGCTGTCGTTGCTGTCTTCATTGCGGGCTCCATTCATGCTTTGACGACAGCGGTATCCCGTCGTCGGTAGGCTGCATGATGGCGCCGTCCGCGGAATCTGACTGTGAAGCAGCTCACCGGCCGGCGTTTTTTCAGAGACGCGGCCGGTGTCCGATTTTAGACATGGCTCGGACGTGCCGGCAGGGTTAAACAGACAGGTAGCGCCCTACGCGGAGAGCCGTTCACCCAAAGGGAGATCGAGGGCGTTGGTAAACGTGCGCACCACGAGCCGCTCGTCCCGGCCGCGTATTTCGATCTCATGACGAGGGGCGGCGCCGAAATCGATGCCGGCGCGCAGGGCCACTGCCTCGGAGATCACGACCTCGCAGGCGTAGGTCTTGGTGAGGCTTTCGAGGCGGCTCGCCGTGTTGACGGAGTCGCCGATCGCGGTGACCGAGACTGCCGCGCCATAGCCCATCTCGCCCACGATGGCTGTTCCGGTATGGATGCCGATGCCGATCCGCAGGGGCTCGGAGCTGTCGTCGATCAGCGCGCGATTGAGGCCCTGCATGCGCCTGCCCATGTCTCTGGCCGCGGCGAGCGCGTCACGGCAGCCCGCCTCGACGCCATTGTCGAGACCAAACAGCGCCATCACGCCATCGCCGATGAACTTGTCGACGCGCCCGCCTGCCGACTCCACGGCATGTCCCATCTCGGCAAAATACTGATTGAGGAGGAACACCAGATCGTAGGGGAGCTTCTTTTCGGAGAGCCGGGTGAATGCCCTGAGATCGCCGAAGAGGATCGCGACCTCACGCTCGGCGCCCTGGAGATAGCCCGGCCGGCGGAACCCGTCCCGCGCCCGGGCGGCGGCCGGCAGCAGCGGCGTCACGCGCAGATCGCCAAGTGGGCGGAGCTGACAGGCGAGCCGAACGTCGGGCGCCGCGCCCACGCGCTGCAGCACCTTCACCTCATCGGGCGCGGGTGGCGGGATTGCCTCCGTCGCTCCTTCGACCTTGATCCGGCAGGTGGAGCAGCGCCCGCGGCCGCCGCACACGGAGGCGTGCGGAATACCGGCCATGCGGCTTGCCTCCAACACCGACACGCCGCGCACGATCTGGACCACGCGGCCGCTCGGATAGGTCAGGCGGACGACGCCGTGACGACGCTGCTCCCAGCGCCAGCGCGCCAGCCGCGCGGCCAGCACGGCCAGCAGCGCTGCCAGGAACGCGTAGCGCAGCCACACCACCATCTGATCGATGGCCGCGGCATCCTCCGGGGCCGGCTTCGGATTTGTTATCGCCAGTTGGGCCACCCAAGCCGGATCCGCGGCCATTGCCACGACCTGGCGCCCACCTTCGAGAACGCCGAGAATCGCCAAGGTCGGCAGCAACAGTGCGAATGCGTAGAGGGCCGGTTGCCAGCGGTCGTACCACGGCTTCACGCTCAGCCAGAACCGCAGTCCAATGATGGCGTGGATCCAGGCGATCACCAGAACGGTGAGCTGAAGCCCGCCGCGCAGCGGACTGACCACGCCGTACGCATAGAGCACGCTCGAGTAATAGCCGAAGCCGGCGCCATAGAATGTGTCGGCTACGCGCGTGTGGAGGACGTGATCGGTGAGGAAAAAGGGAATCGAGAATCCAAGGATAAGCTGGGCTGCTTCAGCGAAAGGCATCTTGAGGGAGCGGCGCAGCCAAAGCGCCCAGAGCGCCAGGCTGTAATGGATCGCGAAAGCGCCGTAGAGCATGACGCTGCCGAGCGGGCTCGTCCAATATTGGTAGATCTCATGGAGCGCGCGATCCATGACCTCGACCGAAACGAGGCCCAGGGCGTGGTTGACGAAGTGGGTCGTCACGTAGGCAAACATGACGAGTCCGGAAGCCAGGCGGATCCGCCGGATCACGCCAGGGTCACGGACCGAGAATATGGCCTTGGTCGGCACGTTGGCAGCTTCGCCCCAACCGACGGATATCGCAAGTCATCAACCTCAGCACCGCACAAGGCGCCGGTGCCGTTGATGGCGCTGCATGAGTACAATCCAACGCCACAGGGACGCAAAAACCAAAGAATCTAAAAAGGTATCAGTATTTGTGTCGCCATCATCTGCGTCTCCATCTTGGCGATGACGTTTCGAACGCCGCTGGGTGACGTCCCGGTTTGGATCTCGTTCTTCAGCGCCACAAGACTATCGTTGACGATGACAAAGCGACGCGCCAGAATCCTTGCGACAGCAGCCAGCAGGACGGGTTCTTTCGCAAGCAATGTTCCATCCGCGACGTGAAAGGCCGAATCCTGCAAGGCACGGACATCCGCCCCGTGCGGCTGATCCAGCAGCGCGGCAAGTTCGCCGAAGACCGCGCCGGGTTGATCCACGCGAGCGAGTTCGACAGAATTTTTGACAACTGCAACTTCACCGCTTTTGAGGACAAATAATCGACCGGTTTTCGAGCCGTCGCTCATTATCGTCTCGCCGGCACGGTAAGTCGTGACCGGAAGGTCGGATAACATCTTCTCAAACGCTGCATCGTCCCGGCTCATGAGGGTCTCCTTTTCCGTATTCTGCTGGATTGGCGCAAAATGCGCCGTCTCTATTCCGTGATCGGAGGGCTGCAAAGTATAGCGGTTCCAGCTTAAAAAAAGGGCCGGCTTGCCGGGGCGGGGCCGATGGCAACCGCCGGCAGTCGCGGTTCCCGGCTCCTCAGCCCACTCGAAGTGGAAGCGGCGATGGCTTAGTTTGCCAAGGCTCCGCCTCCATTCGTTTCTTCATTGGCGCTTAATCCCAGTCCCCGCCCGATCGGAGGCGCTTCCGCCGTGCGTTTCAAACTGCCGAGCGTGTTTGCTGAGAGATGCCTTCACAGTTTTAGAACGCTTCGGTGATGTCGATCGGCAGCTTCGGCGCGTCCGCCATCATGCTTCCAGAGCTGGCAGTGGGTTTGTGCGATAGTGCGATTCCTAGAACCACGCTGCCCAACTGCAGAGCTACATACACCGCGAGCATGATCGTACAGCGAGTCACGCGGGGGTTGGCGGTCGGATCAACGCAGCGGCCAAAGTCACGATCAACTCGATAGCTGTGAACGGTCAGGTCGCGCGCCGTCAAAAAGGTTGGCGTCAGTCGGAAGAAGGTCGAATGGGAACCTGGCGTGCGATTGAGCATGAAAGCCTCCTTCAGAAGGGATGCCGCCACGCGTTTTTTGTTGCGCCGCGGCCCACGCCCGCTGGTCGCCGGACGTGAGCAAACAGGCGCGGAAGTATGCAGACCCGTCATCAATGAGACCGGCGTCGGTACGCGAAAATTCCGAAGCGATGCGCGCAGTGAATGCGCGGCTTATTTATTCACGTAGCTGTGAGGGTAACAGCGCATTTATCACGTCGGCGCGATCCGGGCGTTGCCGAGTTTCCGTGGCTTAATGGCCAACCCAACGCACTAAAGCGCAGCTTCCCGGGATTTTCTGTAAACTGCTTCACATTAAGCCGAGAAATCTTTCGAGCTAGTGCCCCGATTCCGAAGTTCGCATCATTTTGTGGCACGTTCGTTTGCGAACTTCGGAATCGAAGGGCACTAGCAACGCTATGATTCTAGTGCCGCTTTGAACCCGAAGTTCGCAACCGGACTCGCGGCACGTATGATGCGAACTTCGGGTTCGCGGCACTAGTCCAACCAAAGAAAAGCCCGCGGCGCCGATCAGGCTGGCCGCGGGCAAAGTGTGTGGCTTGGAACCCGACCGGTCGGCGGGAACACGACAGGGCGCATCGGCATCCGCGGCTCGAGTTTACCTTCATCTTCACAGGAAATGCGGCCGGCCCCAAGGTGGTGCCGGCCGCACGCACGCCCGGATGCAAGGAGACCAACAACGGGCGCGGAAGTATGAAGACCGGTCATCAATGAGACCGGCCTCGGTACGCGAAAACTCCGCAGCGACGCGCGCCGCAATGCCGCACACTCATTTCAATCTTCGTGACGTGCATCGGATAACGAACCGCTCGCGTGTCCGCGAGAAAACATCACCGCGCGCCACATCATCGTGATCGTTACCGCCCAGCGGGCGCCGGTCGAGGCCCGGCGGAGAGCCTGCCACGCCTCCGTGCAGATATGGCGAAAGCCCCGGCCAGTCGGTCGGGGCCAGCGCACCCAACAGCTTCCACAGGCGCCGAGCGCCTGCGGCGAGGAGCGGAGCCCCGCTCGTCAGCGGCCGTTGGTGTTCGTGGGGTTCGTCCGGGCAGAGTTGGTGGAGCCCGGGACCAAGCGGTCCTGGAAGCGGTCGGAATAGATTCCGCTGTCGTGGGTCCAGGTTTGAGCGAAGGCACCAGCCGTCGTGGCGAGGAAGACCGCGAGCGCCGTCGCAGCAATGGTCTTGACGGACATGTTTCATCTCCTTGTTTCGAGCCCGCACGATTGCGAACCCGGTAACTGAGTAAACGGGTGAATGCGCGGCTTATTTCTTCACGGAGCTGTGAGCGTGACAGCGCATTGATCACGGCGGCGCGAACACTGAAGCACGCGGCCGCTTGCGATGCCGAATTGGTCACGTCCCTAGAAATGACCGAGGCCTGTCGTTGCCGCTGCGATAGACACCCCGCCCAGCGAGCCATAAAGTCACATAGGTCGGGGCTCCCGGAGGACCAGTCTGCATGGCCAAAGAGCGGCTCCAAAGGCGGCTCGCAGCAATCCTGTCCGCCGATGTGGTCGGCTACTCGCGCCTCATGGGTATCGACGAGGCCGGGACTCTCGCCCGCCTGAAGGCGGTGCGGCGCGATCTCATCGATCCGGTGATCGCGGCCCATTCGGGCCGAACCGTCAAGCTCATGGGTGACGGCGCGCTGGTGGAGTTCGGGAGCGCCGTTGACGCGGTCACCTGCGCGATCGAGATTCAGAGACAAGTCCGGGAGCACGGCGCCGATCGCTCAAAAGCAAATCCGATCCAGTTCCGGATCGGCATCAACGTCGGCGACATCATCATCGAGGGCGAGGCTATCCTGGGCTCCCATTGAGAGACGTAGCAACAGCAAACGACTTCAATCGATCGAGTGATGCGGCGAGGCCAAAGCCGCTTAAGAAGTTTCGGTTGGCGTGAACACGCAACTCGCGACGGGCAGTCGTGGCACACGGAGGGACGGATGGCCAAGTTCGAGAGTATATTGGGAACGGTCGGCAACACGCCGATCGTGCGCATCAATAATCTGGCGCCTTCAGGGATCAACCTTTTCGTCAAGATCGAGGCGTTCAACCCGCTTGGATCCGTCAAGGATCGCCTGGCGCTCGGCGTTATTGAGGCAGCGGAGCGATCTGGAGAGCTCAAGCCGAGACAAACGGTCATCGAGGCGACGAGCGGCAACACCGGCATCGGCCTCGCCATGGTGTGCGCGCAAAAGGGCTATCCGCTCGTCGTGACCATGGCCGAGCAGTTCAGCGTTGAGCGGCGCAAGCTCATGCGTTTTCTCGGCGCGAAAGTCGTGCTGACCCCACAGGCCGGACGCGGTATCGCCATGGTGACCAAGGCGATCGAGCTTGCGCGCACACATGGATGGTTCCTCACTCGCCAGTTCGAGAACGAGGCCAATCCGGACATGCATTCCCGCACGACCGCCCGTGAGATCATTGAGGATTTCAAAGGCGGGAAGCTCGACTATTGGGTGACGGGGTACGGGACCGGCGGAACGCTGAAAGGCGTATCGCGAGTATTTGCCAAGGAAATGCCCGAAACGAAGATCATCGTCTGCGAACCTGAGGATGCGCAGTTGTTGGCGAGCGGAATTGAACAGGCACGCCATCCCGATGGCTCCCCCACGTCGGCTCATCCAGCGTTCAAGCCGCACCCGATGCAAGGCTGGACGCCCGATTTCATACCCAAACTGACGGGCGACGTCGTGCAGATGAAGGTGATCGACCGGATGATCGCTATTCCCGCCGCCGAAGCACTGAAATGCGCCGCCGAGCTCGCGCGCCGCGAAGGCATTTTCGTGGGGATCACGTCGGGGGCAACCTTTGCTGGAGCCCTGCGTGTTTGCGCCGACGCGCCGCGAGGCTCCACCGTGCTCTGCATGCTGCCTGACACGGGAGAGCGCTACCTGAGCACTCCCCTGTTCGCCGATGTGCCGGCTGAGATGACGCCCGAGGAGCTGGAAATCTCGCGATCGACGCCGAGCGCACAATTTGCAATATGACTGAACGAACGAGCCTTTCAGCGTCCGCGATTTTGCAGTGCCCGAGTCCGGATGTGGCACGACCCGGACCTCGGACGTTCGGGACGTCCGCGCCATGTCCGCTCTTGAGGGAAAACCGGAAGTGAGTAGATCGGGCTCACTCCGCCTTAATGCCTGCCGCGTGAATGACTTTGCCCCACTTCTCGGTTTCGTCGGCCATGAACTTTCTTGCGTGCAAATCGACAGCCTCGATCTGTTTCTTCATTGGCGCTCAATCCCGGTCGCCGCCCGATCGGACGCGCTTCCACCGTGCCTTTCAAACTGCCGAGCGTGTTTGCTGAGATATGCCTTCAGAGTTTCGAGGCAGCGCGTTGCGTGCTCGGCGTAGCCCAGTTCCTCCTGCCGCTCCCTGTTGGGCACCTCGATCGAATATACGCAGTGCGGGATGTGGGCAAGAATGCCCGCAACATCGATACCGCCCTCGCCGACGTAAAGGCGCGCGTCGCGAATGATGCGTATCATCTCGTCGCGCTGCGTCGGTATCTCGGCATTGGCATCGCAGAGATGGGCGAAATGGAACCACTCGCGCGGCACTGCGTCGAGGTCCGCAGGGTTGTCGCGGGCCCGATGGAAGTGGTGCATATCGATCATCAGGCCCGCGTTGGTCCGGTTGACGGTACGCAGCACGTCGACCGCCTGAGCCAGGTTGCGGACGACTGCAATAGGCACGTATTCCAGGTCGACGGTGAGCCCAAAAGGCTTGGCGAGATCGCAAATCTCGGCAAACTTCTCGACATAGAACTCGCGCTCCCCGCCCCAGATGCTGGACAGGACGGCCTTGGCCCCCAGCTCGGCGGCTACCTCCATTGCCGGAAGATATTTGCTCGGATGCAGGCCTTCGTACACGCGGGCGACTTCGATGTCGTGGACGCGGACACCGGTCGAGGCGAGCGCCGTCTTCGTCTGCCTCAGCATCTGCGGGTTGTCCGGGAGCGCATAGTTCGGTTCATGGGGCGGCGCCATGGGAATCAGACGGATACCGACGTAGTCGTAGCCCGCGCGGGCCGCGATGTAGGTCATCTCCGGCGGGGTGCACCCCAGCACGGTGAGGTGTGCCAGTGAATATTCCTGTTTCAGGACGACCCTCCTGGCCTTCCGGTGGCGCTCTGAAGGATACCCATCGCGAAATCGATGAAAAGCTGAACAAAGGTATGCTTGTCGACGCCAGGATATAAGACGGCGCGCGGGACCTTGCATTTTGGCCCACTCCGGGCCCGCCGTCCAACGTCGCATATGGCTCAAAAAGAGCGAACAACTCAAAATCGGATACATCCGCTTTGCCTGCAATGGCAGACATTTAGACCGGTCATCGATACTGGACGCGATCCAATGGCGCGCCCTCGGCATACATCGGTGCTCACGGACCTTTGACTGGATTGCGGACAGGCGAACATGTGTGATCAGAATGACGGCTTCTTCTCGATGTTCCAGAACACCGGCACGGGCGCAATCGGCATTCCTCTCACATTCTCCCGGACCGCGACCGCCGTGTACCATTGGCCGAGAAAAATGTGGGTCGTCACCTCGGTGCTGCGCACCTGAACCGCTTCGGCGATCTCCTTTTGCTTGACCGGATCGGTCTCGCGCGCGAACCGATCGCGCAGCCTCTCCATCTGCGGATCGCACGGCCAACCGGGCACGGCGGCTTTTTCGCAGCCGGCATTGAGCATGCGCGCGACGATGGGGTTGAGGATATCGGCGCTCGCGTAGCTGGACAAAAAAGCATTCCATCCGCCGGCATTCGGCGGGTCCTTTTTGTTGATGCGTGTTAGCAGTGTTTGCCAATCCATCGACTGCATGTCGACCTTGAAACCGGCGCGCTCCATGAGCGACTTCGCGACCGGCGCGAGGTTGGTCAGCACAAGAAGGTCGGTCGAGTGCAAAAGCACGACAGGCGTGCCGTCGTATCCGGCTTCCTGCAGGAGACTGCGCGCCTTCGCAAAATTCGACTCGAGCAGGCCATCCATGCCTTTCTCCGACGCGAGGGCAGTGCCGCATCCGAACATCGCTTTGCACGGCTTGTAGTATTCGGGATCGCCGATGACCGCCTGGAGAAAATCCGTCTGGTTGAACGCGTACCACAGCGCCTGGCGTATTTTCGGATTGTCGAACGGCTTGTGGAGATGATTGGGCCGGAAAAAGTACTGATTGCCGAGCGGGCTCACGACCACGCGCCTGACCTTGGGCTCGGTCGCGAGCACGGAAAGCAGATCGTGGGGAGGCGATTCGATATAATCGATCTCACCCGCCAGCATGGCATTGACCGCCTGCATCTGATCCGGGATCCAGTCCCATTCGACGCGATCGACTTTCGCCACTTTGCCGCCGGCGAGGCCGGAGGCGGGCTCCGCGCGGGGTTTGTACTTGTCGAATTTGACATAGATCACTTTATTGCCCGGCCGCCACTCGCTGCGGCTGAACACGAACGGTCCGGAACCGGTGAAATCCGAGATTTGCGTATTCGGATCGGTGTCGGCGACCCGTTTAGGCATCATGAACGGCACCAGGACGGATGGCTTACCGAGCGCGAAAATCAGCAGGCCGGTCGGCTCGTTCAATCTGATGACAAAGGTCCGCGAATCGAGCACGGCCATCGTGTCGACGAATGACATGAGCTTCTGGCCGACGATATCCTTCGCGGCCCAGCGCTTGATGGAAGCAACGCAATCTTCCGCGGTGACCGCCGCGCCATCGTGCCATAAAAGACCGTCGCGCAGCGTGAACGTATAGACGAGCTTGTCGGCGCTGACATCATATCGGTCGACCATTTGCGGCCGGATCTCGCCCTGCTCGTCGACCGCGAAAAGAGTGTCGTAGATCAGGTATCCATGGTTCCGGGTGATGTAGCCGGCCGTCCAAATCGGATCGAGAATCTTGAGATCGGAGTGTGGCGCGACCCGCAAGGTGACCTGGGCATCGGCGCTTCCCAACGACAACAGCAACAGCGCAGCGGCCGATAGCCGTTGCCAAAGCGTTCGCATGGACGAACTCCCGATTGATCGCACTAAATTAGTGCCCCGATTCCGAAGTTCGCAAACGAGCGTGCCGCAAAATGATGCGAACTTCGGAATCGGGGCACTAGGCCATCCGCCGGGCCTACTGCAGAATGCTATCGACGCACTGAAATTTAGGGGTAAGGCTGCTCCTGCCTTGGTTCACAGGATAGGATTGCGCGCCAATGACCATGGATAAGTTGTAACTATTAGCGGTCGCCAGATTGAGTGCTTCAATAGAATAAGCCTCGACGAAATCTTCCTCCGGGTTGGCGGCTGCGAGAGACGTCACCACGGTACTCGTGAAGATCTTCGCAAGATCAGCAGCATTTGCGTTGGTAGGAGGCGGTATCGAATCGACAAGTGTACCAAAGTTGGTATCGGCGAAGTAAGTCCAGGGTCTTTTCGTCGCCCAATCCTGCCAACTCGCGGCGTCCTTCCACGACGTCGTCAAAAAGGTCTGCAAAGTGCAGCCATTCAATGAATTATAGTCTCGTCGAAATGCCATGTGTCCCATTTCGTGCGCAAGCGCGTACAGCACCGCGAGGGTGAGGGCGTTGCTGGAGTTGGAGTTATCCGTGTAGTGGCCAACGCTATTTGCGACGCCAAGCAACGTGAGCTGCTGGTTCATGAGAGTCGGCACAGTCGTATTTGCATTTAGAGTGGAGGTGTAGAGCGCGATAGAGGAATTGCCGCTTCCACGCCCTTCCCATTTTCCCCAATTATTGTACTGCGGGTCGGCCGTGACATAGATATGTTTGAGAGAACAGAGGCACTGTTTCAGGCCGGCCGGAGCGATCGTGAATGCACTTTGAATTATGTCGGCGTTTGTCGCAAGGCGCCGCCTTGCGCGCTCAGCGTCGCGCCCGCGTCCGTCGATCGAGGCACACTTGCCCGGCCCCTTGCCGTTTGGAGCATAAGGAAGCTGCAGATTGCAAACCAAATTCTTAATGTCAGTACAGCGATTCGGCGCGTTCGTCTTACAGTAGTCAGGTGCAGCATAAGCAACTTTCGCCGCCAGCAATCCTGCTCCGATGATCAGGACAAATCGTGTCATCGCGACCTCCCGGATGCCGAGCCAATGTTAACAATGAAACTCTTCATACAGCTCCCATACTGATACACCTGAAGCGGAAACGCAAGCGGTTCCGAGGGGTTATTGCGCATGCTTGTTTCGATGCATCAATAAATTGCTTGACAGCCCGACTGCTCGATGTGTTCTATCTGTGGGCGAGCGCTTTACCATGGACTTTCCCACCGCGGAGGAGCCGATGTCCCGGGCGAACCTGAAAGAAAGCCTGTTTTCGCTATCGAAGTGGGTGGCGTTCATCCTCGGTTGCGGCGCGCTTTTCGCCGGCGAAGCCCAGGCAAATAACTCGCAAATTCAACCGGTTGGAGCGACGGCTCCGTCCAATCTGCTTGGCCCGAATTCCGATAATGTCCTGATTCGACTCGAAGGCGAGAAAATCTACATCTCTCACGACGGGAGCACATTCAGAGAATTGCCGCTGGCCGATGGCCCCGAGGCCAACTACTTCAGACAGCTTCTCAGGGACGCAACGAGCGCGGATCGTGAAGTTGCGGTTCCCCTTGGTCATATCATCGTCGCCAACGGCGGTATGGGTGCCAATGGGGCCAAGGCCAAGGAGGCGAAGAAGAAAAAGATGGAACAAAAGGACACGCCAAAAAAAGACGCACCTCCGGCCGGAAAGTAAATTCGGGCCGCAACGCCGACGCTGTTTGTTGTGATCGAAATCATTGCTTGGCCGCGGGATCATTCAAGCAGCGCTTGATGGGCCGGCCCTGAAATCGTTCCGGCGGGGCACGCACAGAACGACCTCGCCGAGCGACACTCTTGCCCGTGCCGCGCCGTATGCGCGGCAGATGGGCATCACCCGCCTGGGAAACTTGACAGGCCTCGATCGGATCGGAATTCCGGTCACGGTCGCAGTCCGTCCAAATTCCCGGTCGGTATCCGTATCGCAAGGCAAAGGGCTCGATCTTCCGCAGGCCCTCGCGTCGGCAATGATGGAGGCGATCGAGCTTTTCCACGGCGAGGACCTCACGGCGCGCACCCGCGTGGCGACCTATCGCGCGCTGGCGTCGGTAGCCGACGCGGTGCGCCCTGACTCGCTTTGTGGGACCGGGGTTCCGCTTCCCGAGGACGCGGAGATTGCGTGGATCGAAGGGCACGATCTGCTTCAGCGAAAGGCCTGCTGGGTTCCCTGGGAAGTCGTGCATACCGATTACGCGTTTCCGACCGATCATAGCAGCAAACATTTTCTATCCGGCACCAATGGTTTGGCCAGCGGCAACCACCTGTTGGAAGCGCTCAGTTCGGGTATCTGTGAACTCATCGAGCGCGATGCCGTGGCGCTGTGGAATGCCCGAGATCTTTTTGAGCGCGCGAACTGTGTTGTTGATCTATCGTCGGTGGACGACGACGATTGCTGCGCGCTGCTTGAGGCTTACGAAAGAGCGCAGCTCGCCGTACGCGTCTGGGACGTCACCTCGGATATCGGCATCCCGGCCTTCGTCTGCGATATTCCTGCCGCCAGGGATGACCCCGGCGGCGGGCTCCGCCGGTTCCGCGGATCCGGCTGCCATCCGAGCCGAACGGTTGCGCTGGCGCGCGCATTGACCGAGGCGGCGCAAACCCGCCTCACTTATATCGCCGGGATACGCGACGATCTCTCGGACTACGAGGAATCGCCGGCGCAGAAGCTCGGAGCGGCCTTGCTCGACGCCGCCTCGGAATCCACCGAGCCGCGCTCATTTCGGGATACGGCGAATTTCGATTCCGACGACCTGGCCGGCGATGTGCGGTGGGAACTCGAGCGACTGCGGTCCGCCGGGATCGAGCGGGTCATCGCCGTCGATCTCACGCGTTCGGACTTCGCCATCCCCGTCGTCAGGGCGGTAATTCCCGGACTCGAGTGGGATTGCAGTCATCCGGATTATATTCCGGGTCCTCGCGCCCGGCGGAGCAACGGCGGCCTCGGATGATCGCGATTGTGTTCTCCGGGCCCACGTTGCCGCCCGCGAAGGCACCCTTCGTTCCTGAGGTTGAATGGCGGCCGCCGGTTCGCCAAGGCGATCTCTATAAGGCCGCGCTGCGCCGTCCCGCCCTCATCGGCGTCATCGATGGTACGTTCGAGCTGGTGCCGACGGTCTGGCACAAGGAAATCCTGTGGGCCATGGCGCAAGGCATCCACGTCTACGGCGCCGCCAGCATCGGTGCGCTACGCGCCGCCGAACTCTGCGACCTCGGGATGAAAGGCATCGGCGATGTCTTTCGACAATTCCACACCGGCGTGCTGCAGGACGATGACGAGGTGGCGGTCCTGCATGGGCCCGAGCAGATCGATTACGCCCAAGTCACCGAGGCCATGGTTAACATCCGCGCCACGCTCGGCCAGGCGCTGCATTGCGGGATCATCGAGCCGGCGGTTGCCGCGGAACTGCTTCGGATCGGCAAGTCGCTGTTCTATAAAGAGCGGACGTATGAGGCGATTATCAAAAGAGCCGCTCAGCAGAGTCTTCCACAGGACGCACTGACCCGGCTCGCCAATTGGCTCCCCGGCGGACAGATCGATCAAAAACGAGTGGATGCGCTCGAGATGCTCCAGGCGATGCGGGAGCACCTCGTGCGCGGCGTCTCTCCGTTGCAAGTGTCTTACCAATTTGCTCATACGTTTGCATGGGAAAATGCTCGCCAACGGGCAGAGGCTGGTCTTTAAAAGTCGCTTGTAGTACAAAAGGACAACCTGTTAGAGCCATCAAACCAATTATGTTGTCCGAATGAAATGCTCCAATTGCGGTGCAGGCGTATCGGAGGGCGCCAAGTTTTGCAGCCAGTGTGGTTCTGCGTTGCCAAAGCGTTGCCCCGCGTGCGGCACTGCTTATGCCCCGGACGCTAAGTTTTGCGCCGAATGCGGGACGAGGTTGGGCGAAACGAATTCGCCTGTCGAGGTCCGCACGCCAGCGCCGGGCCCCGCATCCCTCTTGTCGGCGGCCGAGCGTCGGCATCTTACGGTGATGTTTTGCGACCTCGTAGGCTCGACGGAGCTCTCCACCCGCCTCGACATTGAAGACCTGCAGGAGGTGATCGGCGCCTACCATAAAACCGTTACCGAAATCGTGAACCGCTTCGGAGGTTTTGTCGTTCGAAAGGTGGGGGACGGCAGTCTCATCTATTTCGGCTACCCACAGGTGGGCGAAGATGACGCCGAACAAGCTGTGCGCGCGGGACTCGCTTTAATACAGCATTTGAAAGTCCCCGAGCGCCTGCAAGTACGTATCGGCATCGCAACCGGCCTGATAGTCGTGGAAGAAGATCAGGAGGTCGTGGGCGAGACGCCGAACCTTGCCGCCCGACTGCATGCCTTGGCCGCGCCCAACACGATCGTAATTGCGGACAGCACGCGCCGACTGCTTGGGTCGCTGTTTGAGCTTGAAGACCTGGGCATGCAGGCCTTGAAGGGCTTTCCCCAGCTGCAACGCAGCTGGCGCGTGCTGGGCGAGGCCCGCTTCAAGAGCCGATTTGAAGCGCTGCGGTCCGCCGACACCACGCTCGTCGGGCGTATCGAGGAAACCGAACTTCTTCTTCGGCGCTGGACGCAGGTCAAGACAGGGGAAGGGCGGGTCGTCCTGCTTTCAGCCGATCCGGGCGTCGGCAAGTCGCGCCTGACAACGACGCTGATCGAGCTGCTCGGAGACGAGCCATATACAATTTTGCGCTACTTTTGCCTGCCCCATCACGAGGGCAGCCCCCTTTTTCCATTCATCAATCAGCTGGAACGTTTGGCACGCTTCGAGGCTGGCGACACAGCGGACGCGAAGCTGAATAAGCTCGAAGCCCTGCTCACTGAAAGCTCGTCGACAGGTGAGGATTTGGCCCTCCTGGCCGACCTGTTGTTGCTTCCGACCGGACGTTATCCCCCGCTTGCCTTCACGCCGCTGCGCAAGAGAGAGAAGACCCTCGAGGCGCTGCTGCGGCAGCTCGTCGCTTTGGCCGAAAGGAGGCCGGTCCTAGTTATCTTTGAAGACCTGCATTGGATGGACCCGACCTCGCGCGAGCTGCTCGATTTGGCGGTCGAGCGGATCGAGCGGCTGCCCGTATTACTCATTGCGACATTTCGGCCCGAGTTTGCCGCCCCCTGGACCGGCCAGTCGCACGTAACGACGGTGACGCTCGGCCGATTGAATCGTCACGAGAGCGCTGCCTTGGCCCGCCGTCTGACTCGCAGCGCATTGCCGGAAGAACTCATTGAGCAGATCGTTGAGCGATCCGAAGGGGTGCCGCTCTTCCTTGAGGAGGTTACCAAGGCGGTTCTCGAGACCGGTGTCGACCTGCTTTCGGTTCCACTGCCTTTGTATGCCTCGTTGATGGCACGGCTCGAGCGACTCGGTGCGTTGCCGAGGGAAATCGCGCAGATCGGCGCTACCATCGGCCGCGAGTTTTCATTCGAGCTGCTGGCTATGGTCGCGCAGAGACCGGAATCTGAACTCAAAGAGAACCTTGCGCGGCTGGTCGAGACAGGTCTTGTGTCACAACGCGGCGAGCTGCCGCGAGCCGTTTTTCTGTTCAAGCACGCACTGGTGCAGGATACCGCCTATAGCACGTTGCTGCGTGGCCCGCGTCGGCAGCTGCATGCCCGCCTCGCGCAGGCTCTCGAGGATGCATTTCCCGACACCGCTGCGAGCAGGCCGGAGCTTGTCGCTCGGCATCTCAGTGAAGCAGCTCTTCCGGAGCGCGCTATCATTTATTGGCAGCGGGCGGGCGAAGTCGCTCTGCGGAGTTCGGCGGCGGTGGAAGCGCTCAAGCACCTGTCCAACGCGCTGCGCACTCTGGAGGCGCTGCCTGACGCTAAGGAACGTGCGCGCCAAGAGCTCGACATACGACTGAGACTCGGGACGGCGCTGAATATAGCACGCGGTGCATCCGACCCTGAAGCTGCGGAGCACTCGGCTCGAGCCCTGACGCTAGCCCGCACGCTCGACGATGATAAGCAACTATTCAAAGCCCTGTGGGGCAGCTGGTATGTCAAAGGTAACACTGGGCGGAGCGCGGAGGCGCTTCCCCTGGCCAACGAACTTTTCACGGTCGCCGAGCGGATCTCTAATCGGGATCTCATGCTTGAAGCATACCACTCACGTTGGGCAACCTCTCATTTGCTCGGTCTCAATTCCGTGACGCTTGCGGATACGGAGCACGGCATCGCGCTCTACGAACCGGACCGTCATCACGTGCATGCCTACGACTACGGCGGCCACGACACCGGTGTATGCGCCTGCACCCATCGGGCGATGACGCTATGGATCGTCGGCTTGCCGGATCAAGCCGCACGGATGAGCGGCGAAGCCATCGAACGCGCGCGTCGACTAGGGCATCCGCCAAGCCTCTCCCATGCGGCCTGGTGGTCGGCCACGCTGCGTCAGTTCCTTGGCGAGCGCGACGCATGCCGCGACCTTTGTGAGCTCACATTGCGCATCGCACAGGAGCAGGGCACTAAAATATTCATGATGTGCCCGCTGCTGCTCGGGTGGGCCCTCTTCGATACCGGCAACCGCTCAGAGGGCTTGCAACAGATGGAGCGAGCAGTTGCCAGCAAACGTCAGCGCAGTCACCGGTTCTATTATGATTACGAGCTTTTGGTTTTCGCCCAGGCGCTGCTTAAGGGAGGCGAGCCGGATCGAGCCTTGGAGATCGTGGAAGAGGCTCTTGAGTTTATCAATAAGAGTCGACATCAGGTCTTTCACGCGGAGGCGCAACGTCTCAAGGGCGAGTGTCTCGCTGCTCGCACCGGGGATGGGGCGGATGCCGAGACCTGGCTGGCAAATGCGATGGCGACCGCCGTGCAGCAGGGGGCGCAATCATTCGAGCTTCGTGCTGCAACAAGCCTCGCCCGGATGTGGAGCGCCCGCGGCAGGGATGACCACGCGCGCGACCTGGTCGCGCGGGTGTACGATCGATTCACTGAAGGGCTTGAGACGGCGGATTTGAAAGAAGCCAGGGCTTTTTTGGCCCACCCCCGATAAGCAGCGGAAGAAGAACATCACGGGGATGTTTTCCCAGCTGGCTTCTGTCGATCTCGCCAACGGCGCAAGCTCCGCCGGCGGCGACGCCAACCATCCACAAATAGCCGACCGACTCCTGCGCGCTGGGCCAAGCCGTATTTCGGCCTCAAATACGCAGCGTCCAAGATGTCGGATGACGACACGCCCGGCCGTGCTATAGCCCGGCATGGCCTTCGAGACCCGGCTCACCGCCGAAATGATCGCGCGCCACACCGCGAGCGGCTGGTGGGGCAAGGACACGATCTACGGGCTTCTCTGCGCGCGGGTCGCGATGCATCCCGACCGCGAGGCGCTGGTCGATCCCCGGCGCCGCGTCACCTATGGCGAACTCAAAGACGGCATCGACCGCACCGCCGCGGTGCTTAAACGGCATGGTGTCGGCCGCGGCGACGTGGTCACCATCCAGCTGCCCAACTGGATCGAGTTCGCTTTCGTATTCTTGGCGCTGGAACTCATCGGCGCGGTCGCCGACACGATCAGCCCGGACTTCCGCAGCCGCGAGGTGAGCTACATCCTGCGCTTCTCGAAGAGCCGCGCCTACGTGTGCACGGAGAGCTTCAAGGGCTTCGACTACCCCGGCATGGTGCGCGCGCTCATGCCGGACTTGCCGGACCTGCGCTTCATCTGCGTGGTCGACGGCGCTGGCGAGGACGGCACCGTGTCGCTCGCCAACGAGCTTGCAACGACGCCGCCGCTGCCGTCGGCCGAGCGCGTCGCCATGTCGTCCAACGAGGTGTTCCGCATGGCGTTCACCTCGGGCACCACCGGCAATCCGAAATGCGTGCTGCATTCGTTCAACACCACCTTGCCGGCGTTCCGCGTACTCACCCGCGACATGCAGGCGAGCGAGAACGACGTGTTTCTCATTTACCTGCCGGTCGGGCTGAACTTTGGCTATTTGCTGCTGGTGCATGCGCTCCTCCTCGGGGCGCGCGCGGTGCTGCTCGACCGCTTCTCCGGCCGCGCCGCGCTCGAAGCGATCGCGCGCGAGAAGGCGACGTTCATGGGAAGCGCGCCTGCCTCGCTCATCGCCATGCTCAACGAGAAGGATCCGGAGCGCTACGATTGTTCCTCGCTGCGCGTCGTCATCACCGCGGGCGCGTCGTGCCCGGTCGAGACTTTGCGCGCGTTCCGCCGCCGCATGGCCGGCCGCCTGATCGAACTCTACGGCATGCTCGAGACCGGCTATCACAGCTACACGCGGCTCTCCGACGATCCCGAGACGGTGGCCGGCACCATCGGCCGCTGCGGCGAGGGGATGGGCCTGCGCCTGATCGATGCGCAGGGCCGCGACGTGCCGCGCGGGGAAGAGGGCGAGATCGCCGCCGACGGGCCGTGCGTGCACCTCGGCTATTACAACAATCCGCAGGCCAACGCCGACGCCTTCACCACCGACGGCTGGTTCCGCACCGGCGACCTCGGCGTCGTCGCCGACGCGGGCGGCAACCTGCGCATCGTCGGGCGCTCGAAGGAGATCATCAACCGCGGCGGCAAGAAGTTCTTTCCGCGCGAGGTCGAGGAGATTCTCTACACCCACCCCAAGGTGCTGCACGCCGCCATGGTGGGGGTCGCCGATCCGCGGCTCGGCGAGCGCAATTGCCTGTGCGTGGTGCCGAAGAACGGCGCGAGCGTGTCGCTCGAGGAGTTCACCGATTTCCTGCGCGACCAGGTCGCGACCTACAAATTGCCCGAACGCCTCGAGGTGCTCGACGAGCTGCCGTTCACGCCGACCGGCAAGATCCAGCGTTTCATCCTGCAGCGCCAAATCGCGGCGAGGGATAAGGGCGCCGTGCCGTAGGGGGGCTAAGGCCGCGCAGCGGCCGTGCCCACGCGGATTAACCCACCTTTCGTCATCGCCCGCGAAAGCGGGCGATCCAGTAAACGGCCATCTATCAAATAAAACGCCGGCCAGTGTTTACTGGATGCCCTGATTTCGCGGGGCATGACGAAGTGCCGGTGTCACACCGTCAGATGCTTCGATTATCTATCAGCTCCCGGCTATCGGATATCTTTCTAGAATTGCTCCGATCCGCTTGAGCGCTTTCTCAGCCGCCGCCTGCGGCGTCATCCCTTCGCGGATGACGTCCGCCTCGGCTACGCCCCAAACCTGCTGGGAAGTCACCTCGGCAAAGCCCGGGTTGAAGGCTGCGGGATACGGCACTGTCGGGTCCAGCATCCCCTGACGCGCGTAAGCCGCCCGGTGCGGCTCCTTGGGGTCGAGCCAGAACGGATCGTTCTTGACCAAGTCCGGCATTACCGGCAGCAATCGGCCGAGCCCTTGCTTGAGATACTCGTTCGACACCTTGGGCTGGATCAAGTACTTTAGGAAGTCCTTGGCGACCTCGACGTTCTTGGCCCCCTTCGGGACAAAGCAGCCGATGACTCCCAGCGGGGATGGCATCTGTTTGCCCGTGTTGTCGCGTGGCAAAGCCATGGTTACGATGTCGTCGTACTCCTCCTTCTTGTGAGACAACGCGAGTTCGGTCGAGATCGTGCCGTCCAAATCCATGATGATCTGCTTGGCGTGGAACGCGTTGTTGTCGTCGGCGTCGCTCCAGCTGAGCGCGCCAGGCGGCACGTAGCCTTCCTTGTAGGCGGTGGTGATATAGGTGAGCGATTTGATGACCGCCTCCTTGACCTGCGGATCGTCGAGGTGCGGCCTGCCGTCCTTGGTGACGATTCCATACCCGCCATTGGCTATCAGGAAGTGGGTGAACAAAACATAGCCGTCGAGCGGCCCGTTGGTGGTTGCCTGGAGCCCGAGCGCATAGAGACCGCGCCTCTTGCCGCGTAACTCCTTCTGCATCGGTTTGAAGAAATCCCAGAAGGCATCCCAGGTCTTTGGCGCGTCCGCTATCTTGTGGCCCGTCTGCTCGACCAGCGAGTTCCAAACGTGAAACGGACACACAGCCGCCATGAGCGGGAGGTAGTAGAAGCTGCGCTTTTTAGCGACATTATTGTAGTACTGAGACGCCAAAAGGACCGTGGGGTGGTATTGCGCCTTTTGGGTTTCTACGACGTCTGTCAGCTCCTCGAGCTTGCCCTCCCAAGAATACAGCGGGACGGTCGTCCCGAAGGCGGCACCTTGAATCAAATCCGGTACATCGCCGCTGGTAATGGCCGCCACGATCTTTTGCACCATCGGCCCGCCTGGGACGATGCTGTAATCTATGGTGTTGCCGCTCGTCTTCTCGTACTCCGCCACCATATTTTTGAAGGCGGCGTCCTCCTCGGGAACGAAGCCCTGGAGCCAATATGCGGTTGCGGTCTTGGCGGCCGCGTTGGCGATGAATGGTCGCCCCAGGGTTCCAGCTGCGACGAGTCCCGCCGACCCACGGAGAACCGAACGCCTGCTAAGTTCACTCATGCGAGTCCTCTCTAATTTGCTCCTTGGCCGGTGAACTGCGCACGCTCGTTGGCGATCCTCTTGTTGCGCCCATTCGGCCGATGATGCCCAGGTGCGCAGATTGGCGCCTGAACGTGACGTACGGCCATGTCGCCACTCCCGGGAACAACTCCAACCGCGCGGGGAGCCCTTCCGCCACACTATACCGGTAATGTATGTAGCCTAAGTGGCGATCCTACCCCACAGGAAATTGAACGCGCGGCGCGGAATGCGAACTTGAATTTTCCGGCAGCCGGGCGACCTATTCGTCTCGTCGCGGCGAGGTGTCCGCATGTCTTGAGGAGCGAAGCCGCGTGAGTGACCCTACTCCAAGGATGGCGCGACAGAGGAAACCTCTGGGTAGCCTGAGGGATCCCGACGAACAATTGTCGCCGCGCGTTGCCGCGCCGGAGAGCACGGTGGCGAGCCTCGCCGAGGTGCACCCGGCCGAGGACGCAGCCGCGCGGCTGGCGGCGCTCGAGCACACGGTCGCGGAACACGGGCGACAACTGCAGGTGCGCGCCGTCATGGATTGGATCGAGCGAGCCACGCTGCGAACTGCGCCCCTGGTCTCGGTGGTGCTGCCGACGCGCGACCGGCGCGATCTTCTCGCCCGCGCCATCGACTCGGTGCAAAGGCAAAGCTACCGCAACTGGGAACTGCTCATCGTTGACGACGGCAGCGTCGACGCCACCGCCGACTTTCTCGCCGGCCTTGCCGACAATCGTGTGCGCTGTTTCCGCCACCACGGCGCGGGCGCGTGCGCGGCGCGCAATGTTGCGCTGGCGCAGGCGCGCGGCGACCTGATCGCCTATCTCGACGACGACAACATGATGCACCCGGCGTGGCTCAAGGCGCTCGTGTGGGGCTTCGAGCAGCGGCCGGAAGCGAATGTGCTCTACGGCGGATACGTGGTGGACGACGCATGGCGCATCAACCGGAAAAGATCGGGCGACCTGCCGCGGCTTTTTTTCCTGCCCTACGACCATCATCAGGTCGCCCACAGGAGCGTCGCCGATATCGGGGCCATCGCCCATCGCGCCGGCCTGCCCGAGGCCCGCTTCGATGAATCGCTGCGCGAGATGGGCGACTGGGACCTGTTTTTACGGCTGACCCGCGCGGCGCCGCCGCTGGCGCTGCCGGCGATCGCCTGCTTCTACACCACCGACGCGCCCAACCGGCTCAGTCATGGGCCCACGTTCGCGGCGGACAAGGCGGCCGTCCGCGCCAAGAACCGCCGATGACGCTCCAGCGCTTCCGCCACTCCCGCTTCGTCGTATTCGCCGTCCCATCCTCCGATCTGATGTCGTTCGACCAGGCGGCGCAATAGCGAGCCGGGCGGCGGCAGACACGTCTTGCGCACCCCGGCGTGCTTCAGCATCTGGTTCCACAGGTGCAGGAACTGCGACCTGTCCGACTGGGCAGTGACGCGCGCGAGTTTCGCGGGGCGCAGCACGTCGAGGGCATGCAAGTGATCGACGGGATAGCAGACGGACGGATCGAAAATGCCCTGCGTTTCGCCCAGCTCCCGCATCACCTGGGTCAGCAGCCGCGGACCGGTGTCGCCCCAGCGGACCGATCGTCCCTTTTCCGCCGCCAGCGCGAGGCAGCGCAGGATGACGGGATGACGCCGCTTGAAGCGCATCACCGCGTTATTAACCAATCCGTCGATTTGGCGCGCCACGAATTGGGGATAATCAGGAATGGCATCGGACAGGCAAACAACGTCGGTGTCGACCCACCAGCCTCCACGCTCGGCCAGCAGGATGTAGCGGAACAGGTTGGCAAAGCCGGCCGGGGAGCCTTTCCCGAAACCGTCTTCATAGACGAAGAACTCCGCCTGGCCGGCTAATTCCGCGGCGTCGCGCACGCGGACCTGGGCGGGAACGGCAATGTGCGGATCGAACGAATAAAGGTCGAAGTCATGTCCGAAATCGATAAACGATTTCAGGCTCAACCATTCGTATGGAGACAGGGGCCCGCCCCACCAAAACGATTGAAAAATCTGGCCCATTTCGCAGCCTCGACTTGCCTGCCTTATCGCATGGTGGCGATCGCATCTTCTCTCACGCTTACGTGAGGCTACCGGTAGATGAGTCCAAGCCGACATACATTACCTTCGCCATGGCGCTTCCGGCCCACGACGCATGCACGCAACCGCCTTCCGGCGCGGCTGATGGCCTGATGGATTCGCATCCCCCCATCACTCCCGCCGTCCGGCCTCGCTTGACGTCCCGCTCTCTGGACATCGCCAAGGGCATCGGGCTCAAGCTCGCATCGCTGCTGCTGTTCGCCCTGATGTCGGCGCTCATTCGCGGCTTGGGCCACACGACTCCGGTCGGGCAGGTAGTGTTCTTCCGCAGCGCCTTCGCGATCGTGCCGGTGGTGATCATCTACGCGGCACGGCGCGAACTCGTGACCGCGGTGCGCACCCACCGTCTGCCCGGGCACCTCGGACGCGGCGTCATGGGCATTTTGGCCACCTTCCTGAGCTTCGCGGCGCTGGCGCGGTTGCCGCTCGTCGACGCCACCGCCATTTCCTTCGCCGCGCCGCTGATCGTGGTGGCACTCGCCGCCTTAATTCTGAAAGAGCGGGTGCGACGCTACCGCTGGGGCGCCGTGGCGATCGGCTTTGTCGGCGTTATCGTGATGCTCGCGCCTTATCTCGAGGTGAAACACTGGACTATGAGCGGACCCGCGACCGGCGCGCTGTTCGCGCTGTTGGCGGCGTTCTGCAACGCCGGGACCACCATCGAGACGCGCCGGCTCACCAGCACCGAAACCACGTCGGCGATCGTGATTTATTTCTCGGTGTTCTGCGCCCTCGCCGGGCTGCTGACATTGCCGTTCGCGTGGCACCCGCCGAGCGAACGCGAGTTCGCCGAGCTGGTGGCGATCGGCTTGATCGCCGGTGTCGCGCACATCCTGCTCACCGAGGGCTATCGCTTCGCCCCCGCTTCGGTGCTCGCGCCGTTCGAATACACCGCGATGGTGTGGGCGTCCGTGCTGGGCTACGTGATGTTCGGGGAAACGCCCACGCTGGTCGTCCTGCTCGGCGCGCTCATCGTCGCGGCCTCCGGGCTGTTCGTGATCTGGCGCGAGCACCTGCTCGGCATCGAGCGGCCGCACCGCGCCCGCATCAAGGCGCACACCGCGGGGTGGGGATGATCAAGAGAACGAGCGCGTGCTGGTGACCGCCGCCCCCGACGCGGCAACGGCATCGAGCGGCACTTTGGAGAGGAGCAGGACTTTTCGGCCCTGTTGCACGACCGTGTTGTCCTGTTTGACTACCTCGACGTCAAACGAGGCGATCGCCTGCGTCGGACGCGATTTGCTGTCGCGCAACTCGGCGAGCGTGTAGTTCACGAAGATTGTGTCGCCGATGAAGATAGGGGCCACAAACCGCCAGTCGGCGATGCCGAGAAACGCCACCGCGGTCTCGCGCAACTCCCCCGTCCGCGGCCACATCAGGCCATGCGCATAGGCGAGCCCCAGCATGCCGTGGGCTATGCGCCGACCGAATTGGCTGCTCTTGGCATAAACATCGCTGGTGTGGAGCTCCGAGTAATCGCCGGTCAGACCGGCGAAGCCGACCACATCCGCATCCGTGATAGTTCGCCCGGGACTGCGGAACCGCATCCCGACGAACAAATCCTCGTATCGATAGCTCAGGCTCGGCGGTTCCGTCACGGTCTGGCTGCGCTGGTCTACTCTGGCACGGTTGCCCGTGACCCAAGTTGCAAGGTTATTCCAACTCGCGGAGCATGACGAGTCTGGTAATATTCGACGTTGAGCGTGCCCCGATCGCGGAAATGCGGGTTCGTTTCGCGCATCTTCTACGATTTGACGCGTCCGCGGCCCCGTCGCCGCGCGCGGTGATCCTGGTCGTTCATCCCTGGCGATGGCTTGGGCACAAACGCGACGCGGCCGAGCCTTCCCCAGCGTTAATCGCCAGGCGCGCAGCGGCCGGCGAGCGGGGGTGGGTGAAGCGGAGACCGTGAGGAGGTATTTGCAAATGACGGTCCGCGACGCACATCGGCGAAAGAAACGACGCACTGCGAAGCCGCCTTCGCAGGTGGACCGCACACGCGACCCTCAATGGCGATCGCCGTTCGTGGCGCTCAAGAAGAGCCTGCGGTTAAAACCTTCGACCGGTTATCGTGTGGAAACGATCACTGAGGACGACAAATACGGCGGTGACCCATGACCCTAGTCGTCACCGTCGGCGGGTTCAGGCGCGATGGGGAGGACGTAAGCCGTAGGGTGGGCTAAGGCCGCGGAGCGGACGTGCCCACCATGATTCGCTCAACCAACAAAAATTCTGGTGGGCACGCGACCTGCGCTTTGCTTCGGCCGCTTAGCCACCCTACGGCTGCTACCGGAATTCTCACGAGGTGTTGACCCGAATTCCAGTAAAATGATTTACTTGCGCGTTTCTTTATGCGTATGCTGGAATGCGCCAAACAAACGAAAAAGATTTTGTTGCCCGGCGCGATAAGCTTTTGTTGTTTGCAGATCGTTGCAGATTCGGCGGTGCAGGCACGTGCGAAGCAGGCGGGGCTACTCTTAATCACTAAATCAAAAAAATGGAGTGCAGGTTGTGGAAGTGGCAAAACAAACCCATTTTCTGCTGTGCAACACCCGAGAGATGGGCGTGATGCCGCGCGCCTGTATCTCCCTGTTGATTTCACGCGCGGGCGGCCGCGTTCGGCTCGGCCGCCGCGGCCGGTCATTGCTGATTCTTGCAGATCGTTGCTGATTCCGCGATTGCGACGGAGCACAAGCGGCGCGCTGCGGTCACCCCGCCCCGCTCGCCGCCAAGCGGCGGCGAGCGACCTCCCCCTCCAGGGCCCCTCCATGGGGGTAATTGGTGGCGCGGTCGGTGCCCAAATTTTGAGCACTTGCGAGCCGGCGCACGTGCGAACGAACGCGGTCAGGCCGGAAATTCTCGACGTAGCAATTACTTACCGCACCCTGTGGATTGGCATGGGCCTTGCGATACTGTCGCATCCACGCACAGGGGAGTAAGCAGATGGCTTTTGACGCACTCACGCGCCGCCGGTTCCTGGAAGGCGCCGCGGCGGCGACGCTCGCGGGCGGCCTCGTCACGCCGGCCTTCGCCAAGGACCTCGTGGTCGGCTTCATCTACGTCGGCCCGAAGGACGACTACGGCTACAATCAGGCGCACGCCGAGGGCGCCGCGGTGGTGAAAACCATGCCGGGCGTGAAGCTGCTCGAGGAGGAGAAGGTCGCCGAAACCCTCGACGTGCAGAAGACCATGGAGAGCATGATCGAGATCGACGGCGCGACGCTGCTGTTCCCGACGAGCTTCGGCTATTTCGATCCGCACATGCTCAAGGTGGCGGCGAAGTATCCGAACATCGAGTTCCGGCACTGCGGCGGCCTGTGGAACAAAGACAAGCACCCGAAGAACACCGGCTCCTACTTCGGCTACATCGGCATGGGGCAGTATTTGAACGGCATCGTCGCCGGCCACGTGTCGAAGACCAAGAAGCTCGGCTTCGTCGCCGCCAAGCCGATCCCGCAGGTGCTGGTGAACATCAACAGCTATACGCTCGGCGCGCGCTCGGTCGATCCGAGCATCACCACGCAGGTGATCTTCACCGGCGAATGGACCCTGCCGGTGAAGGAGGCCGAAGCCACCAACAGCCTTGCCGACCAGGGCGTCGACGTGATCACCGTGCACGTGGACGGACCGAAGGTCGCCATGGAGACGGCGGAACGGCGCGGCATCTACTGCTGCGGCTATCACGCCAACCAGCAAAAACTCGCGCCCAAGGGCTATCTCACCGGCGCCGAGTGGAACTGGGAAAAGGTCTACCGCATGTTCGTCGAGAAGGCGCAGAAGGGCGAGCCGCTGCCGAATTTCGTGCGCGGCGGGCTTGCCGACGGCTTCATCAAGATGTCGCCCTACGGTCCGGCGGTGCCGGAGGGGGCGCGCAAACAGGCCGATGCGGTCAAGGCGGAAATCATGAAAGGCGGCTACGCCGTTTTCAAAGGCCCGCTCAAGGACAACAAGGGCAAAGAGGTGATCCCCGCCGGCAAGGCCTTCCAGGAAACCGCGATCGAGCTTGAGTCGATGGACTATCTCGTCGACGGCGTGGTGGGGTCTACTTCCTGACTATGGTTGCCATTTCCGCCGCGGACCGGGTCGCGGACGAAATTCTCCGGTCGCGGGACGCCGCGGCCGGCCGCGACTCGACCTATCCGCTCCGCCGCGCGCTCGAGGCGCTGCTGGTGCCGCTGATGGCGCTCGCGCTCGCTGCGGGCGCGTTCTCTTTGTTTCTTGTCTTCCTCGGCAAGTCGCCGGCGGACTTCTTCGTATTGGTTTGGCGCGGCGCCTTCGGCAGCGCCTTCTCGTTCCAGAACACGCTGCAGCGCGCCGCCCCCTTGCTGCTCACCGCGCTGTGCATGGCGGTGCCGGCACATCTCGGCCTCGTCGTCATCGGCGGCGAGGGCGCGGTGGTGCTCGGCGGGCTTGCGGCCGCCGCGGCCGCGCTGCCGCTGCTCGGCGCGCCGCCCTTTATTATCTGGATTGCGATGGCGCTTGCCGGCATCGCCGCCGGCGGCGCCTGGATCGGGCTTGCCGGCTGGCTGCGCGCCAAACGCGGTATCAACGAAACCATCTCGAGCCTGCTGCTCGCCTATGTGGCGATCGCGCTGTTCAATCACATCGTCGAGGGGCCGCTGCGCGATCCCTTGAGTCTCAACAAACCATCGACCGCGCCGATCGGCGACGCCAACATGCTCACGAGCCTGCCGGGCACCGATCTGCATCCCGGCCTGCCGCTCGGCATCATCGCCTGCATCGCCTTCTGGGTTCTCATCTATCGCACGAGCTTCGGCTTCGGCGCGCGCGTCACCGGTGGCAACATCCGCGCCGCGCAGCTGCAGGGGCTCCCGGTGGCGCGGCTGATCCTGATCGCCTGCGCGCTTGGCGGTGGCTGCGCCGGCCTCGCCGGCGCGATCGACATCGTGGCCGTGCACGGCAACGCCAACGCTTCGCTCGCCGCCGGCTACGGCTACGCCGGCATCCTCATCGCCTTCCTGGCGCGCTTCAATCCGCTCGCCATCGCCCCGATGACTTTGCTCGTCGGCGGCATCACCGCGTCGGGCGGCCTGGTGCAGCGGCGCATGAACATGCCGGACGCGACCGTGCTGGTGCTGCAAGGCATGATCTTCCTGTCGATTCTCACGAGCGAGACCTTCTACGGCCGCATGAAGTGGTTCCAGCCGCGCGGGGCCGTGCAATGAACGGCCTTTCCACGGTCGCGGTCGCGCTGCTCGCCGGGGCGCTACGCGTGAGCACCCCGTTTTTGTTTGTCAGCATCGGCGAATGCCTCACCGAGAAGTCCGGCCGCATCAACCTCGGCAACGAAGGCGCCCTCGTGCTCGGCGCCATGCTCGCCTACGCCACGTCGTACGAGACCGGCTCGCCCTGGCTCGGCGTCCTCGCCGCCATGGGCGGCGGCATGGTGCTCGGCGGCATCCATGGCGCGGTATGCGGCTTGGCGCGGGTCAACGACATCGCCATGGGCATCGCCATCATGCTCGGCGGCACCGGCGTCGCCTTCTTCTTCGGCAAGCCCTACGTGCAGCCGAGCGCGCCGCTGCTGCCGACGATCCCGCTCGGCTTCTGGTCGGACGCGCCGCAGGTGCGCAGCGCGCTCGACGTGAGTCCGCTGTTTTTCGTCGGCATCGTGCTGGCGCTGGCGCTCGCCTGGATCTTCCGCAACACCCGCGCTGGGCTCACCGTGCGCATCGTCGGCGACAGCGCCGACGCCGCCAAGGCCATGGGCCTGCCGATCGAGCGCATCCGGTTTGTCACGACCCTGATCGGCAGCGGGCTGGCCGGCATCGGCGGCGCGTTTCTCTCGCTGTGCTATCCGGCGAGCTGGAACGAAGGCCTCTCCTCCGGCCAGGGTCTCGTCGCGGTCGCGCTCGTGGTGTTCGCGCGCTGGAACCCGCTCAACTGCATCTACGCGGCGCTGCTGTTCGGCGCCGCCGGCGCGCTCGGCCCTTCGCTGCAGACGATCGGCATCAGCAAGGGCTATTATCTGTTCTACGCCGCGCCCTACGTGCTCACTTTGGTGATGATGATTCTCACAGTCACACCGGGCCGCTCGCTGCGCGGGATGCCGGGGGAATTGTCGCTGATGCGATCGTAGATCGTAGCCCGGATGAGCGCGTAGCGCGAAATCCGGGGCCGACCCCGCATTTCCGCCCGCGTTCGCGGGCGTCATGCGGGCTACAAGGGAGGAGAACTATGAACGGACTCGGCGGTCTCAACAAATCGCCCAACGGCGTCGTCATCGGCCTCGTGCAGTTGCAGCTGCCGGTGGTCGCAACGCCCGCCGACCTCGCCAAACAAACGGAAACCATCGTCGCCATGGTGGGCAAGGCGCGGCGCAACATGCCGACCATGGACCTCGTGGTGTTCCCGGAATACGCGCTGCACGGTCTGTCAATGGATACGAACCCCGCGATCATGTGCTCGCTCGACGGGCCGGAGGTCGCGGCGTTCCGCAAGGCGTGCGTCGACAACGCCATCTGGGGCTGCTTCTCGCTGATGGAGAAGAACCCCGCCGGCAATCCGTACAACTCCGGCATCATCGTCACGGATAAAGGCGAGATCGCGCTTTACTACCGCAAGCTCCACCCGTGGGTGCCGGTCGAGCCGTGGGAGCCGGGCGACCTCGGCATTCCGGTGATCACCGGACCTAAGGGCGCGAAGATCGCGCTCATCATCTGTCACGACGGCATGTTCCCGGAGATGGCGCGCGAGGCTGCCTACAAGGGCGCGGAAATCATGCTGCGCACGGCGGGCTACACCGCGCCGATCCGCGAGTCATGGCGCTTCACCAATCAATCGAACGCCTTCTGCAACCTGATGGTCACCGCCAACGTGTGCATGTGCGGCACCGACGGTACGTTCGATTCGATGGGCGAGGGCATGATCGTCAATTTCGACGGCACCATCCTGGCGCACGGCACCTCGGGCCGCGCCAACGAGATCATCACCGCCGAGGTGCGTCCCGACCTGGTGCGCGAGGCGCGCGCCCATTGGAGCGTCGAGAACAACATCTATCAGTTCGGCCATCGCGGCTTCACCGCGGTCGCTGGCGGCGCGCAGGACTGCCCCTACAGCTACATGCGCGACCTCGTCGCCGGCCGCTATCGCCTGCCGTGGGAGGACGAGGTGAAGGTCGTCGACGGCACTTCCTGCGGCTTTGCAAAGCCCACGCGCCGCTACGGCGCGCCGCATCAGGAGGCCGCCGAATGAGCGCCGTCGCCCAGGCCGCGGATCCGTCCGGCCGCTATCTCAAATCCGATCCGTATCCGTGGCCCTACGACGGCGACCTGCGTCCCGACAACACGACGCTCATCGTCATCGACATGCAGACCGATTTCTGCGGCAAGGGCGGCTACGTCGACAAGATGGGCTACGACCTTTCGCTCACGCGCGCGCCCATCGAGCCGATCCGCAAGGTGCTGGCCGCCATGCGCGGCAAGGGCTATCACGTCATCCATACGCGCGAGGGGCATCGGCCCGATCTCGCGGATCTGCCCGAGAACAAGCGCTGGCGCTCGCGCCAGATCGGCGCCGGCATCGGCGACCCCGGCCCGTGTGGCCGCATCCTGGTGCGCGGCGAGCCCGGCTGGGAGATCATCGCGGAACTTGCGCCGGCGCCGGGCGAGACGGTGATCGACAAGCCCGGCAAGGGCAGCTTCTGCGCCACCGACCTCGAACTCATTCTGCGCACGCGCGGCATCCGCAACATCGTGCTCAGCGGCATCACCACCGACGTGTGCGTGCACACCACCATGCGCGAGGCGAACGACCGCGGCTTCGAATGCCTGCTGCTGGAAGACTGTTGCGGCGCGACCGACCACGGCAACCATCTGGCGGCGATCAAGATGGTGAAAATGCAGGGCGGCGTATTCGGCGCCGTCGCCACCAGCGACGCGCTGGTCGCCGCGATTTGAGAGACGGCCATGCACATCCCGTCACCCAGGGGCATAGGCGGCCTTCGGCCGCCGTTCTTGGCGATGAAGAACGCCGACGCGAAGCGTCGGCTATGCGAAGCGAGGGAGCCCGGGGTCCATGAACACAGACCGATCAAATATTGCATAGGTCGGTGTTCATGGATTCCGGGCTCGCCGCTTTGCGGCGCCCCGGAATGACGACTGCGGAGATCAAAATGCGAGCCATTGGAGTTGAGGCAGTGGGCGTGACCAAGCGCTTCGGCGCGTTCCCGGCGCTCGATGACGTCTCGCTCAAGATCGCCAAAGCGAGTGTGCATGCGCTGCTCGGCGAAAACGGCGCCGGCAAATCGACCCTGGTCAAATGTTTGCTCGGCTATTATCAGGCCGACGAAGGTTCCTTCATCGTCGATGCGCGCGAAGCCAGCATCGAGCGTCCGGCCGACGCCGACCGATTCGGCCTCGGCATGGTCTATCAGCACTTCACGTTGGTGCCGTCGATGACCGCGGCGGAAAACCTGGTGATGTCGCGGGCCGACGTGCCGCAGGTGATCGACTGGAAGGCCGAGCGCGCGCGACTCGACACGTTTCTTGAAAAAATGCCGTTCCGCGTGCCGCTCGACGTGCCGGTCGGGCGGCTTGCGAGCGGCGAGCGCCAGAAGACGGAAATCCTCAAGCAGCTCTATCTCGACCGGCGTTTCCTGGTCCTCGACGAGCCGACCTCGACCTTGACCCCGAGCGAAGCCGAGGAAGTGCTCGGCCTCATCCGCGGCATCACCGAGCGCGGCGATATCACCACGGTGATCATCACGCATAAGCTCAAGGAGGTCGCCGCTTTCGCCGACGAAGTGACCGTGCTGCGCAAGGGTCGGGTGGCGGGCGGCGGGCACGCGCGCGACCTTGGGCCGGCGGAACTGACCGCCTTGATGATCGGCGAACTCGACGTGACCGAGAACCCGGATCGGCGCGGTACACCGGCGTCGAAGCCGCGCCTTGAGCTGCGCGGCTTGCGCAGCGAGCCGGCGCTCGGCCGCGCCAAGGTCGATATCGACGCGCTCGACGTGCGGCCGGGCGAAATCCTCGGCGTCGCCGGCATTTCCGGCAATGGCCAGTCGACCTTGGTTGAAATTCTCGGCGGCCAGCGCAAGCCCGTTGTGGGCGACATTCGCGTCTCCGGCGAGCCGTACCACGCGAGCCGCGAAGAGGCGCAGGCGCTCAAAGTGCGCGTGCTGCCCGAGGAGCCTCTGCGCAACGGCTGCGTGCCGTCGATGAGCGTGCGCGACAATCTCAACCTGCGCCGCTTCGACCGTGCCAAGGACGGCAGGAAGCGTGCGTGGCCAGACCGCGCCGACATGGCCGAATGGGCGCGCGGCATGATCGCCGCCTACGGCATCAGGGCGCCGTCCGACCTGGTGCCGATCGCGATGCTTTCCGGCGGCAACGTGCAGCGCAGCGTGCTCGCGCGCGAGCTCGACGGCGAAGTCGCGCTCCTCGTCGCCGCCAACCCGTGCTTCGGCCTCGACGTGAAAGCGGTGAGCGAAATCCGCGCCCGCATCGTCGCCGCCCGGAACGCCGGCACCGCCGTGCTGCTGCTCTCGGAAGATCTCGACGAAATCCTCGAATTATCCGACCGTATCGTGGTCATGCGCGAAGGCGTAATCGTCTATGAGACCCCGGGCGCCGGCGCCGACGCCCGCACCATCGGCGGCCACATGGTGGGCAGGGGATGATTGATTCGTAGGGCGGGCTGAAGCCGCTAAGCGGCCGTGCCCACGCGACTATTTGTTTGAGGACTACTGATGAATACCGGTTTATGGCTGCCGCTCCCCTTTTACCTCTCGACGAAAAATATCTACCAATAGTTGACACGCCCAATCCATTGGATACGATATCGTACTGTAATTCCCCAATTCCTACTCAATACGTCGAGACCGAACTTTTCCAATAGGAGCATTGAAATGGAACGCAATCAACTGCCGTCCAACGTCATTCCCGAACACTACGACCTGCCGGCCCGATGCCAAATTCTTTGACTCCCCCGAGCTGCTACGTAGCGCAACGGACGCCGATCCTTGTGGAAGGAGCCAATAATGTCATCCGATGATTTCGACAACGAAATTCTCGACGTTGCCGTGGTCGGGGGAGGCGTGTCCGGGGTTTATTCCGCCTGGAGACTGGCGGCCGCCCGAGCCGGCAAGGTTTGCCTGTTCGAACAGAGCGGGAGGATTGGGGGCCGCCTGCTCTCGGTAACTCCGCCGGGCCTCCCCCACGCGCGCGTCGAACTCGGGGGTATGCGCTTCACGTCGCTGCACACGCGGGTCAAAGGATTACTGGAACAGCTAAAAATCGCTACCCATTCGTTTCCGGTAACCAAGCCCCAGAATATCTGCTATGTGCGCGGCCAGAGGCTGCGCCAGCAAGATACGAAGAACCCTGCGCTGATTCCGTACAAGCTGTCCGCCGACGAGCAGTCGCTGCTGTCGCAGGGCGCTGATTTTGTCGCCGTCGCGGCCGAGCGAGTCTTGCGGAGCATGCTCAAGAAGGACGTCGATCTCGCCAAAGTCGACTGGAAGCAGGTGGCAAAGGCGGCCGACTTTGAAGGTTTCAACCTTCGCGATCTCCCTCTTCACTACCTGCTGCAGCGAAATTTGAGCAACGAGGCGCTCCGATTCGCCGACGACATCAGCGGATATGACAGCATTCTCTACACCTGGAACGCCGCCGACGGATTTCCCTGGAACCTCGAAGATTTCGGCCGCGACGTCGAATATTTCGGTATCACGCCCGGGTTCGCGACACTGCCTGCCGCCATTGCCGATCTGTTCAAGAAAATCGATGGCTCCATTGCAGCAGATCGTCGCATTCGATTCGGGCATACTTTGGAGAGTTTTGACGTTCCTGAGAAAGGCAATTCCGGTTTGATCGAGTTGCAATTCGCAATCGACGGCGGACAAAGACGCACGATCAAGGCGCGCAACCTGATCCTAGCGATGCCGCGGAAATCGCTCGAGTTGCTCGCTAAGACTGGTCCCGTCCTCGGGCCTGGCAATAACCACGTCCGGGAGCTGATCCGCTCGGTGGAACCGATCCCCTTGTTCAAGCTAGCCCTTTGCTACGATTTCCCATGGTGGGAAACCATCGGTACGGTGCCAAAGATCGAAGCTGGCCGGTCGATCACCGATCTGCCGCTGCGGCAGTGCTACTACTGGGCGACGGACTCGAAAACCGGCAAAGCAGTGCTTCTGGTCTATGACGACGGACGGGATCTCGACTATTGGTCCGGGTTGCGGGAACTCGCCAAAACCCAAGTGTACGCCGCTCCCGCGACCGCTTCTGCTGCCGTGACAGGTGATCCGGAATGGCAGGCGCGCCAGGCGCCGGACTTGATGGTGCACGAAGTGCACCGTCAGCTCATGGAGATACATGGACTCCAGCACCGCTGTGACATCTCGCTGCCTTATGCCGCCGCCTATCGTGACTGGGGCGAAGATCCTTACGGCGGCGGAGCGAACTTCTGGTCTCTTCATGCCGACAGCTGGAAGGTCGCGAAGGAAATTCTGCAGCCGAAGCCGCCGTTCCGGGTCTTCGTGTGCGGCGAAGCTTACTCGCATCAGCAGGGTTGGGTTGAGGGAGCATTGCGGACTGCGGATGACATGTTGCGGACGCACTTCGGGCTAGATCTGCCCACGTAGGTGGGGCGCTCCGCCCATTGTTTGTTGGTATCCCATGGTGGGCACGACCGTTGCGCGGCCTCAGCTCACCCTACGGCATCACAAATAATTAATTCACTCTTATATCCGCGTATTTGATCACCTTCGCCCATTTGTCTATTTCGGCGGCGATGAACTGGCCGAACTCGGCGGTGGTCATGGGCGCGGGCTCGAGGCCGAGCGGCAGCATGCGCGAGCGGAGAGTTGGATCGTTGACGCAGGCGCGAGTGGCCGCTTCGAGCGCGGTGATGATGTCGGCGGGCGTGCCCTTGGGCGCGACGAGGCCGTACCAACCCTCCGCGACGTAGCCCGGCACGGATTCCGCGACCGCCGGTACGTCCGGCAGTATCGGCGAGCGCGTGGTGGTGCTCACCCCGAGCCCGCGTATGCGGTTGTCCTTGACGTATTCCGCGACGGCGGTCAGCGGCGCGACGACGAGTGGCACCTGCCCGCCCATGAGGTCGGTGAGATAATTGCCCTTGTAAGGCACGTGGGTGAATTTGGTCCCGGTCATCATCATGAACAGCTCGGCGGCCGCGTGCGAGCCGGTGCCGACGCCGTTCGTCGCGAAGTCGATCTTGCCCGGATTGGCTTTGGCATGAGTGATCAGCTCCGGGATGGTCTTCGCCGGGAAGCTTGTGTTGGCCACGATGGTGAACGGGATTTTGCCGATGCCGGCGACCGGAACGAAGTCGGTTTTGAAATCGAAATTCAGATTGCGGTAGAGGGTCTGATTGATGGCGTTGGTCGAGACCGCAATGAGCAGCGTGTAGCCGTCCGGGTCCGACTTGGCGGCGCGCTCGGTGCCGATATTGCCGGAGGCGCCCGGCCGGTTGTCGACGACGAACTGCTGCCCCAGGCGATCACCGAGCCATTGGGCGATCAGGCGCGCGATGACGTCGGGCCCCGCGCCCGGCGGATAAGGCGTGATGATGTGCACCGGCCGGGTGGGGAAATCGAGCGCCACCGCCCCGCGGGTTAGGGCCGGCAGCGCCGCGGCGGCGCCGATGAGACGCAGCAATTCTCGACGACGAAGTTTCATGCAAACACCTCTAGTGTCCCGATTCCGAAGTTCGCACAGTCTTGCAGCACCCTCGGATGCGAACTTCGGAATCAAAGGGACCCTAGCAAATTTATAATTCCAGTGCCGCTTTGAACCCGAAGTTCGCAAACGTACCTAGCCGCAAATGTAATGCGAACTTCGGGTTCGCGGCACTGGGCCCGGCAGACTACGATTTTTCGCTGCCGTCGCAATGCTTCGGCGTCTGGACAAGCGTGGCAAGCTCGCGGTTGAAGCGCGTCGGGTCTTCGAAAAAGGGAGAATGCCCGACGCCGTCATAGAGCGACAGGCGGGCGCCGGGAACATGCGCCGCGGTGTAGCTCCCCGCGGCGGGCAAAATGATGCGGTCCATGGTCCCGTGCGTCACCAGCACCGGCACGCGCAACGCGCCGAGGATATCGCCTTCGTCGCGCGTGCGTCCCATGACGAGCGCGCGCGCCTTCGCCGGGACCGCCATCGTATAGGCGAGCGTGATCTCCATCTCTTCGCCCGCGGGCCGGCCGGCAAAGCAGGCGTGCACGAAGCGTCGCGACGCCCGCACGTTGGTGGCGAGGTCGCTTGACGCCATCTCGGCCGTCCATCTGAGCTCCGGGCCCCAGAAGGCGCGATCCGACTTGGTGATGGCGGCCACGTAGTTGATCGCGGCGATGCCGTCCTGGCCGTGGGAACGCACGTAGTCGGCGACGACGCGCCCACCATACGACCAAGCGACGAGCGTCGGATGTTTGAAGCCGGCTGCCGCGATAACGGCAGCGAGGTCATCCGCCCACAGCCGGTCGTCGCGGTAGCGTTCGCGCGCGAGCGGCTGATCGGACGAGCCGTGGCCGCGCAGGTCGTAGGCGACCATGCGAAATTCAGCGGCGAGCGCCGCATCGTCCATCTGCCGCCGCCACGCGAGATGAGATTGCGAAAAGCCATGGATGAAAACGATCTCGCGTCCGTCCGGATTGCCCCAGGCATAGGCGGCCAGCGCGACGCCGTCGGCCGAAGTCACGGGAATCGCCTGCAGCGCCAGCAGCTCGAGCTTCGGCGTGCGCAGCGGCAACATCTTGTCGCGCGGCATGGGGAACCCTCTCCCGAACGCCGGCCATTGTAGCCAATTCGATCCAGGCCATGGGAGTATGGCAGTTGCATTAGTCTCGAGGTCTGGCAAATAAAAAAGAGGCCGGGGGATACCCGGCCTCCTCGTTGATGTGTCGAACCGAGGCGCGCGAACGCGCAGGTTCTTAGTGGCGGTCGTTGTCCGCGACGTCGTCCTTGTCGTGGTCGTGGTCGTTGGTCTTGTGCTGGAACACCCCGACGCATCCGTTGGTGGCTTGGCCGCAGATGCCGGCACCCACGGTCGTGGTGTCGCCGCCGGAACCGACGACCGCAACCGGCGCCACCTCCGGGACGAAGATGAAGTTATGCCTGGCGTCGGCCGCCACCGAGTGCGAATTGGAGGATTGCGGGACTTTCTCGATCAAGGTGTTGGTCGCAGCGTCGATCACGCCCAGCACGGCCTTTTGCTGGCTGGCGCTGGGGCAGGGAGTCCCCGGGACCGCGCAGTCGCGACTGGACCCCGTGTAGTAGCGGTTGTCGCCCGAGTTGTACCACACTTCGTCCGAACCAGTGATGTGGTTGACGGGGGTCTGCGTCCTACTCACCGCGTTCAGTACCAACGTGATCACGTCACTCGGGTTGTTCTGCGGCGTGCAGCCGAGCAGGATGTTTTCATTTGGTCCGACGGTGGATCCGTTCGGCCCGCATTTGCTCAGTGCGATCACGCCGGTCTTCGTCGTCGGATTAAAGGCGCCGAGCGTCGTGAATGGTTGGGTAATCTGGTTGGGATCGACCACGAGGACCCCGCCGTCGCAGGTGACGGGAGGACTCGTCGCCGGCGGTGTCGGGGCTACGAAATTGCAGCCCGGCGGATTGTTCGCGATGACCGGGATCGACGTGTAGAAGCGTTTCGTCCCCGGATCCCAGGAGGGCTGCTCGAGCGATAGCCCGGCGCCGGCTGGGACGATTGCGTTGTCGACGCTGATACGGGAGATGAAATCGACGTCGCTCTTTTCTGCATCGCCGTTGGCTTTGAACAGCGTCGCAAACGGCGGATCTTCGGCGTTGTTGGCGGCGAGCAGCAGCCTGCCGTCCGTCGTCAACGCCATCTCGTCGACCCGGGTCGATCCGCCGGTCGAGATGACCTGCCTGAGCGCGTGCGCCGGCGGCGCGTCGAGATCGAACACCTTGAGCGTGCTGTCGCCGTCGCCGGCATAGAGCCAGTTTCCATGACTCGTCACGCCATCCGGGCCGGAGAGATTGTTGTTGACGCCGCCGCTGCTGTTGAGCACGACCCCCTTGAATCCGCCGAGAAACCGCTTGAACGTGAGGGTCTTGATGTCGATCACGTCGACCGCCGCGTTCGAACGGTCGGCGAAATAATATTCGGACCGTTTCTCATTGACGAAGCTGATGTCGAATGACCGCAGCGGTTTTCCCGGTATCAAGATGGCGGTCACGCATTTGGTCTGGATTGTCGACGGCAGCGGCGGGGTGAACGTGCACGGAGCTGCATGCGCGTTGGTCGCGGCCAGCGCTGTGGCCGCAGCTACTCCGGCCAGGCACGCAAGCAGTTGAGATCGTGTGGTCATGGACGTCTCCTCATCCAACGTTTTGATTTTAGGACATCAGCTTTCAGCCTTCTTTCGGCGGTCTCCTCGATCCTCCTTCCGTGTTCACTGGGACAAAGTTGGTGACGGGCGGGGCGAACCTGATCCGGGCGTTGCCGCCGGTCGCATCTGCCGCGTGGCCGCTTGGCGCGGCCGCTTCGGCACCCGGTGCCGGCAGTGCGAGCGTGGCGGCGGGATACCCTTCTTTTTGGAAGAATGCGGAGCGGTCGACGACCGAGCTCAGGGTCCAGCCGTCATGCGTGTCGCCGGCCTTGAGCCGGATCACATCATGCGAGGCTTCATCAGCGAACACGCCGATTTCGACGGAGTCGCCCACGATGGTGCCCAATAGCGTGAGCATCGGGTGATCGGGTTCAGGCTTGCGCGGCGGTGGAGGTTTCGCGGGCGAGGACGCCAGGGAGGCAAGGACCGGCGCCGCCGGCGGGCGGCGCGAGGGAGAAAACAGCGGACGCGCCTGGGTTTCGGATAGCGCGCTGACCGGAATGGCCCACAGCGGATTGCCGCCACGCGGCTCTGCCTTGGCGCTAGCGAGTGAGGCGGGCGATACGGTAAGCGCGTTTAGATCGGCGTCTCGCGCAACAGCGGTTGCGGCGAAAACGCCGCTCAGCAGCGCCGCGATCGGCAAAGACAGCCCGGATTTCCTCATCCTCGCCCGGCTTCTTTCTATGCGCCGGCGACGGCGCATAGAACCATCGTTCGCGCCGCGGCTTGCGGCGCGCAGAAGCATCCGAAGGAATCGAGCAGCAACATCACCGCGATGGCTTTCGCCATCGGGTCAGACAGCTTCTCACTGCGCTTGGAGAACCGTCCCCCCAAGCGATACACAGAGGTCTGCACCGCGAAGTAAATCCGACTTTTGCGGCGCGTTGATGACCGAATTTGGGAATTCAAACAAAGAGATTTTGTTCCCAGCGCTGTCCGCTAACCGACATGCGGGCTCGTTCGGAAGAGTCTTCTTCGACACCTCGTTCGAACAGTATCTAAATTTCTTGCGAGGCTTCGGCGCTAGGGATTTTTATGTCCGTGCCAAGAAGGGCATGCAGCGTGCCGATTGCGTATGACGCGGCCGCATGGCAGCCGCGATCAACTCGCGGGGCGGGACTTGATTGCCCGGGCCCACCTAAATTTTTAGTTAGGCCACGCTGTTTGGCTCCTGGCGCGGTCGTGGCGAAGATGATCCGTTGGTCCTCGACATAACGCGATTCCGTCCGGGTAATGCGCGGGTGCGCGGCATGTGCCAACTTGCGGGTTTCGAATCCGCCTGGATGTCGAGCCGAGATCGGGCGGGGGCCTACTTCCCTGCGCCACCGCGTTCCCCTATGTTCCCGCCGGGGTACGGGGACTTAATCCAAAAGGAAGCAATCGACATGACGCGGATCCTCGTTGCGGTTGGAGTTGCATTGCTGAGCACAAGTTACGCGTGGGCTCAATCTGCGGCCAATTGCGAGCAAATCAGACAGGCCGTGGCCCAATATGGCTACGCGGCGGCGCGCGCTCACGCCATGGCGAATTATGGTGCCGAGGCCGTTCGCTCCGGCGACAAATGCCTCGGCCGTGGCGGCCGCGCCGCGGGCGGCCGCGGAGTGGTGCGCCATGGGCGTCATCACGCGAGGCATCACCGCTAAGGCCGCTCCCCTGCGGCACGCATCCTTGCCCGCGAGGGCAGGGCCACGCGCCCGCCCCGAATAACTCCACCAACATCGTCAACGCGGCAAAGCCGGTCTCCCTTCGCGGAGACCGGCCGCACCCGCGCGCGCGCGCCAGTGCTGGAACGCGCGCGTGGCCACTTGGGTTGAGTGCTGGAACGGCGATTGCGGCAGGCGGCGTCTTTCTGGATAATCGCGGTAATGGGGGACGGCTTTGGAGGCCGAGATGCTGGACACGCCGGCCAAGGACACCCCGCCCAAAGACCCGCAGCCCGCGCTCCCCAAGCGTCTGCTGGAATTGCTCGGATATCAGGAGAAGCCCGAGGCGCAGAAAGGCCCGGGCCGGAATCGTCCGCGCAAGGAGCCCGATGAGCGCAAGCAGCATTTTGCCGCCTGGTACATATTCGCGGCTTTCCTCGGCGTGATGTTCGTGCAGTACCTGTGGCTGCGCTATTCCCAGGTCGAGACGATTCCCTACAGCCAATTCGAGCAGCTGCTCAACGACAACAAAATCACGAGCGTACTGGTGGGAAGCGACACCATCCAGGGCACGCTGAAGGAGCCGCTGTCGGAGGGCCGCAAGCTCTTCTACACAGTCCGGGTTGACCCCGCGCTCGCCGACCGTCTCAAGGAGCATGGCGTCACCGTGACCGGCCAGCCGACGAACACGCTGCTGTCGACGATTCTCTCCTGGGTGCTGCCGATCTTCATCTTCTATCTGATCTGGATGTACGGCTTCCGCCGCATGGCCGAGCGCCAGGGCATCGGCGGACTGATGACGATCGGAAAGTCGCGCGCCAAGGTTTACGTCGAGACCGACACCAAGACGACGTTCAAGGACGTGGCCGGTGTCGATGAGGCGAAGTTTGAATTGGAAGAGGTCGTGCAGTTCCTGCGCGATCCCAAGTCGTATGGCCGGCTCGGCGCCCGTATGCCGAAAGGCATTCTCCTGATCGGCCCGCCCGGTACAGGCAAGACTCTGCTCGCGCGCGCGGTCGCCGGCGAGGCGGGCGTGCTGTATTTCTCGATTTCGGGATCGGAGTTCGTCGAGATGTTCGTCGGCGTCGGCGCCGCCCGCGTGCGCGACTTGTTCGAGCAGGCGCGCAAGGCGGCTCCCTGCATTATCTTCATCGACGAACTCGACGCGCTCGGCCGCAGCCGCGTTGGCGGCGCAATCGGCGGCTACGACGAGAAGGAGCAGACGCTCAACCAACTGCTCGCCGAACTCGACGGGTTCGACCCGACCACCGGCGTGATCCTGCTCGGCGCCACCAACCGGCCCGAGGTGCTCGACCCGGCGCTGCTGCGCCCCGGACGCTTCGACCGGCAGGTGCTGGTCGACCGTCCCGACCGGAGCGGCCGGCTCGCGATCCTCGAGGTGCACGGCCGCAATATCAAGATGGCGCCGGACGTGGATCTCGAGCAGGTCGCCGGGCTGACCCCCGGGTTCACCGGCGCCGATCTTGCCAATCTGGTCAACGAAGCAGCGATCGTGGCGACGCGACGCCGCGCCGACGCAGTCGCCCTGCAGGATTTCACCGCCGCCGTCGAGCGCATCGTCGCCGGCCTGGAAAAGAAGAGCCGCGTGCTCAACGAGCAGGAACGCCGCCGCGTCGCCTATCACGAGATGGGACATGCGCTCGTTGCCGCGACCCTACCGGGCGTCGATCCGGTCCATAAGGTCTCGATCATTCCGCGCGGCGTCGGCGCGCTCGGCTACACCATGCAGCGCCCGACCGAGGACCGCTTCCTCCTGGCGCGGCATGATCTGGAAAACCGCATCGCCGTACTCATGGGGGGACGCGCGGCCGAGGCGCTGATTTTCGAGGGCGAACTCTCGACCGGCGCGGCCGACGATCTGCAGCGCGCGACCGAGATCGCCATGCAGATGGTCACGCGCTACGGCATGAACGAAACGCTCGGCCCACGCACCTACGCGCCGCCGCCGCAGCCGTTCCTCACCGGGCAGCAAACGGGACAGATCGAAGCTTCGGAAACCACCGAACGCGAGATCGACGTGGCGGTGCGCGACATCGCCGCCAAGGCGTTCGATCGTGCGACCGACGTCCTGCGCCGGCGCCGCGTCGATCTCGACGAAGGCGCGCGGCGGCTGCTCGAGCGCGAGACCATCACGGCCGACGATTTCCCCGCCATCCGCGCCCCCACGCAAGAGGCCGCGTGACCCCATGATCAAAGACATCGTCGTGAAGCTGTCGCTGGCCTCGCCCGATCACGCGGGTGACTTCGCGCTCTCGCTCGCGGCCGCGTTCGAAGCCGATGTGACCGCGGTCGCCTTCGCCTATGAGCCGGAAATCCTGCCCGACCCGAGCGGTCAAGGCTCCCGACGCTTCATGCGGCTGCGCGAGGAAAACGAGGAGGGCGCGAGCGCCGCCGCGGCGGCCTTCGAAAAGCAGGCGGGCGACGCGGGCGTAACCGCGGCTACCCGGGTCATGACCACGACGCTGTCCGCGAGCTACGACCTGTTCGGCCAGATCGCGCGGCGCTTCGATCTTGCGGTGGTCGGCCAGGACGAACCCGAGACGGAACAGTCGGAGGCGCTGGTCGCGGAAGGCGCCCTGTTCGAATCCGGCCGGCCGCTCATCCTTGTGCCGTACATCCACAAAACCGGGCTCAAGCTCGACCGCGTGATGGTGTGTTGGGACGGCAGCCGGCCCGCCGCGCGCGCGCTCGCCGACGCCATGCCGCTGTTGACCCGCGCGCGGCAGGTCGACGTCGTCATCGTCGCGCAGGCGAAGAGCGAGGAAATCCCGGGCGCCGACGTGGCGGAGCATCTGGCGCGCCACGGAGTGAACGTCACGGTCCAGCGTATTGCGCCCGGCGACCTCGATGTGAAGGACACGCTGCTCAACTACGCGGCCGACAGCACCGCGGACATGATCGTCATGGGTGGCTATGGCCACTCGCGCATGCGCGAGTTCATTCTTGGCGGCGTCACCCGCGGGATGCTCGCCTCAATGACCGTGCCGACGTTGATGTCGCACTGAACCGCGAATAGCGAATAGCGTTTCGCCGCTGCTTCTTAACTATTCGCTATTCGCCAGTCGCTATTCGCCCGCTTCACTTTTTATCCGAGCACGGGCGCCAGCGGCCGTAGCCGTCGTCGGTGATGCAGTCGTAGCTTGAAATGAAAACGCCGGGCCGCACCTGGATGATGCGCGCGGGCTCGAACGACGAGTGCAGGTCGGCGGCAGCCGGACTGCCCACGACGCGAGCGCGGTGGTGGCGATAGTGTTTCGCCAGGGCCGAATCGGCCATCACCAGGGCGAGGACCGACGCAGCGACGAGAGGCCAGTGGGTCTTCATAGGTTTCTCCGAAGGCAGCCGTTCTGGGGTATTATATAACCCCCAGCAGGGGTTATACCGGCGGCGCTGGGTCGCTCCTCATCACGCTTGATTGAACCGGCAGGACGTGCTTGTTGCTGCGCGTCGGCGACCGGGCCCCGGCCCGCGTGCCGGCACTGCCTGCCGGAGCCCATGGCGCGGGCGCCGCCGCTACTGGCGGTTGCGCACCGTACCGCGTTCGTACCTGCGTTAAGGCTTGAATATGGCGAGGAAAATACCATTTCAGGCCGGCGAACGTGGTGTGCGAACCGTGCCGTTCAGCCCCGATGCGGGGCGGGTCCTTGGTTGCCTCGGCCCCAGGCCGGGTCAAGCCGGGATTAAACGCCGGGAACGGATTCGGAAGTCCCCCTGATTTGGCGCCCAGGCGCTGGACCGGCAGGCCGGTGCGGGCTGCCGCGACGGTTCGCCTGGAACGAGCGGAAAGCTGCGAAGGAACGTTGGATATGGATTTGTCGCGCGACAGCGAATTGCTCCAGGAGGAGCAGAGGCCGGAGGACCGCCGCCCGGCCATGCCTGAGGCGGAACCGGAAGTCGTCCGGGCGAAGGCGCTTGTGCGCGATGTGCCTGCCGAGGAGGCCGAGGTTCCGGCGGCCGAGACCGAAACCGCCGTTACCGAGCGCACGGTGAAGACGGGCGACGAAGCTTATTTGTCGCGTGATCTCATCGACACCTATTTCCGCCAGATGGGCGGGCGCGAGTTGCTCTCGCGCGAAGGCGAAATCGCGCTCGCCAAGCGCATCGAGGCGGCGCAGCTCGCGCTGCTCAAGAACCTCTACGCCGTTCCCATGGTAGTTGGCCAGATCGTGCGCTGGGGCGAGGAACTGCGCGAGGGACACCGTTCGCTGCGCGATCTCGTGGACCTCTCCCAGTCCGAGGCCGAGCCGACGACTGCCGCAGGAGAAGGTGCCGAGGCGAAGCCGGCCGAGAGCGCGGACGAGCATCAGGAACCGGATGCCCGCGATGCCGCCATCATCGCTCGCGTGCGCCGGCTTAACGCCCCGGCGAACGAGATCGCCAAGCTTGCACGCGCGCGTGTCGATGCGGCGGCGCGGGGGCGCGACATTTCCAAGGCGCGCCGGGCGCGGCTTGAAGCGCTGCTGGCGAAGTTCGCCGTCGCGATGGGTTCCGTGCGCCTGCATCCCGACCGGCTTGTCGACCTGATCGCCATGATGGACCAGGAACGCGGAGCGTTGCGCCAGATCGAGCGCGATCGCCAGCGTCCGGGCGTGGCCGCTTCGGCGGAGTTTCGCGAGGCCGTGCTGGCATTCACGCGGCGCGTCGGCCTGCCGATCGATGCCTTCAGCGCGAGCGCGAGCGCAGTCGCCCGCGCGCGCGGCGAGGTCAGGCGCGGCCAAGAGGAGATGGTGCGCGCGCACCTGCGCCTCGTCGTGGCGATCGCCAAAAAGTATCGGCGCTTCACGTCGCTGCACCTGCTCGATCTCATCCAAGAGGGCAACCTCGGGCTCATGCACGCGGTCGAGAAGTACGACCACCGCCGCGGCGTGAAGGTTTCCACCTACGCCAGCTGGTGGATCCGCCAGTCGATCGCCCGCGCCATCGCCGATCAGGGCCGCACCATCCGCGTGCCGGTCCACGTGACCGAGACCACGATCAAGGTATCGCGCGAGCGCCGCCGCCATTATCAGCGGCACGGCCGCGATCCGGCGCCCGATGAAATCGCGACGCGCACCGGAATTCCGCTGCCGCAGGTCGAGCGCGCGCTCACCACGGTGCCCGAGCCGATCTCGCTCGATGCGCCGGTCGGTGAAGACGGCGACGCCACGCTCGCCGATCTCATCGAAGCGCCCGACCAGGATAACCCGCTCGCTGCGGCGGCGGCCGGCGAACTCGGCAAGCTCGTTTCCGAGGCGCTCGCCGACCTGACCCCGCGCGAGCAGCGCATCCTGCGCATGCGCTTCGGCCTCGGCGGCGCGAGCGAGCACACGCTGCAGGAGGTCGGTGAGACCTTCGGCGTGACCCGCGAGCGCATCCGTCAGATCGAGGCCAAGGCGCTCGAGAAGCTGCGTCGCCCCGACCGCGCGCGCAAGCTGCGCACGTTCGTCGAAGGCTGATCTACAAACAAACACTCGTCATGCCCCGCGAAAGCGGGGCATCCAGTAAACACCGGCCGTCGTTCTATTTGAACCGCCTGTGATTACTGGATCGCCCGCTTTCGCGGGCGATGACGAGACTTGTGAGCCCTACGGCTTCTCCCCCTTCGGGGGAGGGATATTCTCCTTCGCCGCGATGCCGCGCAGCAAGCGCCCGAGCAGATCGGCGCCGGTGATGATGCGGTGCTCTTTCACCCAGACGAGAATCAGATCGTTGTCGATCACGTCGTCCTCCGGGTACTCGGGCTTGACCTTCATCAACCCGATCACCTCGCCAAGCTTGGTGCGAGCCTCGGTGACCACGATCGGGCGGTGCCAATAGGCTTCGAGCCGCACCGCCATCTGGTCGAATAGCACGTCTTGCAAAAACCGATGGGCGTTGAGCACCAACTGCGGCTGACCGACCGGATCGGTGAAGATCACCCATTTCTTTCCCGATGCATCAAGCTGGCGCAGGAATGGATCGTCGGGCGCCGGGCGAAACGGGGGAAAAACCGGGCGGCCGTTCTCGAGCGGTAACGTGACGACGCTGCGGGGGTCGACCGGCTCGCCTTCCTCGACCACCGGAATGTCGTCGAGGTCGAGAAAATTCACCGCCCCGACGGCTTCGATCTGACCGACTTCCGTTCCATGCGCGCCGACGTGACGGGTGATGAGCGCGCGGAAGTCGCGCTCCTTGAACAGCACGATGCCTTCGGGACCGAGCCACCAGTTGAGGAACAGCGCGGTCGGTTTGGCGATGGGGAAGAGCACGATCCGGTAGAAGGCGAGGAACGGGAACAGCCGCCCGCTCACGCGCAACGCGTGGCGCGAGAAATAGGCCTGCGGCACGATCTCGCCCAAAAAAGTGATGGCGAAGGTCGAGAAAGCGAAGGCGGCGGCACCGCTCAGAATCGATCCGGAAAGCAGGGTGAGCAGCACCGTCGTGGCGACGTTCCCCCACAGGATCGTCGCCAGCGTCAGGTTCGCGTCCTTGCGCAGCTCGAGCAGGTTGACGGCGTTGGGATTTCCGCCCGCCGCCTCGACCTCGAGGCGCAGCCGGCTGATGCTGAACACCGCGAGGTTGAGCCCGGAAAATAACGCCGCTTGAACGATGCATAGGATGATGCCGAGCCATGTCACGGCCTCGACCTGCACTGGGTCTTGCAACATTCCGCTCATCCGTCCGACGTTCCGACCGCTGGCCGACACTGGCCCCGGAACGAATTGGCTTTCATCGAGTTATAGCGGCAGTGTGGCGGTTCAGAAGTCCGCATCATTCTTGCAGCGAGTCCGAGATGCGGACTTCTTGGCACTGCTTGTGATCAACGCGTCGGGACGGGATTCCGGTTCACACCGTATCAACATGGCGCTCGGGCGTCCGAGCGGCGCGTCAGCTTGAATGGGTGCGACCATGGCTGGAACATTATCGGTACGCGCAAAAGAGTGGGTCACCGCAGTGGTCGCCGGCGTTTTCGTCGGGCTGTTGGCCGCGCATGCGGTTGGTCCGGTGGGGGCAGCGGGCGATCGTGTCAGCGGTTGGGCGCCGTCAGATACCGCCAAGCAGATTGTTGATCGTGCCCAGAAGGGCGACCGCCTCAACGTCGTGTTCTCTCCGGCGCCCAACGTCAACGAAACCGGACGCCTCGCGTTGCGTCAATTGATGCAACGGGTGCGTAGCCAGGAGTTGCGCGAGGCCTGTGAGCCGCCGGCGAGTCCCTACGTCGATCCGGTTCTGGCAAAGCTCCCCGGCCGCTGCCTGACTTGATCCACCGCCCTCGACACCCCCACAAAGGACAGGTGCGGCCCGCTCGGCTATGATCGGACTCTGGTTGCGATCGTAACAACGAGGCGGCCGGATGCTGGTCGGGGTTCCCAAAGAGACCAAGTCCGACGAATACCGTGTGGGTCTCGTTCCCTCGGGGGTGCGAGAACTCGTCGCCCACGGCGACCGCGTGCTGGTGGAGCGGGACGCCGGAACCGGGGCCGGTATTTCCGACGAGACCTATCAATCGGTCGGGGCGGAGATAGTCGCGAGCGCGGATCAGGTGTTCGCGCGCGCCGATATGATCGTCAAAGTCAAGGAGCCGATCGGGGCCGAGCGCAGCATGCTCCGGCGCGGCCAGATCCTTTTCACCTATTTGCATCTCGCGCCCGACCGGGCGCTAACCGAGGCGCTGCTCGCCTCCGGATGCACGGCGATTGCCTACGAAACCGTGACGTCACCGAACGGCACGCTGCCTTTGCTCACGCCCATGTCGGAAGTCGCCGGCCGCATGGCGCCGCAGGCGGGCGCGCGGTGCCTCGAGAAGGAGGTGGGCGGCCGCGGCATGCTGCTGGGGGGCGTACCCGGGGTCGCGGCCGCCGACGTGCTCATCCTCGGCGGCGGCGTGGCGGGTACCAATGCGGCGCTGATCGCGCTCGGCATGGGTGCCCAGGTGACCGTGGTGGACCGCAACCCCGAGGCGCTGCGCCGGACCGCGGCCCAGTTTCACAATCGCGTGCGCACGATCTTCTCGGCCCGCGATACCATCGAGACGCTGTGCCGTCGCGCCGACCTCGTCATCGGCACCGTGCTCATTCCCGGGGCTGCCGCGCCCAAGCTGATTACCGCCGAGACCGTGCGCGCCATGAAAACGGGCGCCGCGATCGTCGACGTTTCGATCGACCAGGGCGGCTGCGCCGAGACCTCGCGGCCGACGACCCATTCGCAGCCGACCTATGTCGTCGACGGCGTGGTGCATTACTGCGTCGCCAACATGCCGGGCGCCGTGTCGCGCACCTCGACCTTCGCGCTGACCAACGTCACGTTGCCATTCGTACTGGCGCTCGCCGACCAGGGCCTAAGCGGGCTCGCGGAGGATGCGCATCTGCGCGCGGGCCTCAACGTGCACGACGGCCGCCTCGTGCACCGGGCCGTGGCCGAGGCCCTCAGCCTCCCCCATGTTCCGGCTGAACAGATCCTCAAGAACTAAACGCCTGCTAGTGTCCCGGTTCCGAAGTTCGCCCAAAATGGCAGCACGGTCCGATGCGAACTTCGGAACCGAAGGACACTAGCCAACTTGATCATTCTAGTGCCGCTTTGAACCCGAAGTTCGCAAGCGGACTCGCGGCAATCTCGTGCGAACTTCGGGTTCGCGGCACCAGCCGCGTTTTTGATCTGGCTCAAGTCGTGTGCGCCGGCGCGCGGCGTGATGCTTCCAGAGGTGCACCATGACGCACGTTCACGACATTCCCGACGAGGCCGATACCGGCGTGCTCACCATCTCGCCCGAGAAGGTGTTCTTCGTCATCGTCAAGGCGCGCGAGTTCGACGCCAAGGACCCGGTGACCGACCCGAATGACGGATCGAACCCGACCGACGACGGCGAGGCCGCCGTGCTTGAGGACCACCGCGACGATCCGACCGTGCAGGAGATCATCGGTTTCATCAGGGCGATGTCGGTCGACGAGCAGGTCGATCTCGTCGCGCTCGCCTGGCTCGGCCGCGACGACTACACGGCCGCCGACTGGACGAGCGTGCGCGAGGAAGCCGCCGCCGCCCACAACAAGCGCACCGCGACCTATCTGCTCGGCATGCCGCAGCTCGGCGACTTCCTCGAGGAAGGACTCTCGCTGCTCGGTTATTCGATCGAGGAGTTCGAGGAAGGGCGGTTGTGATCGTGTCGCTGACTCGTCATGCCCCGCGAAAGCGGGCTTGTAGGGTGGGCTAAGGGCCGAAGGCCCGTGCCCATTATCTGTCGTCAAACAAACAACCGCGTGGGCACGCTCGCCTCGCTCGCTTAGCCCACCCTACGATGCCCGCTTTTCGCGGGCGATGACGACCCAGAGTTTGTTACGCAATTTCGCCCGCCCCCACGCACCGCACGTTCAGTTCCGCGAGGCGCCGGCGCGTGGCCGCGACCGAGCCGTCCACGTCGATGGCGCGACAGGCGTCCTCGATGACAATGGCCTCCAAGCCTTCACGATGCGCGTCGTCGGCTGAGTAGCGCACAAATCAAATGCCAGGCCGGCGAGAAACACGCGCCGCAAGCCGCGTTCGCGTAGATAACCGGCGAGCCCGGTCGGCGTCGCGCGGTCGTTCTCATAAAATGCCGAATAGGAATCGATTGCACGGCGAAAGCCCTTGCGGATCACGAGGGCAGCATGGGGAATACGCAAATCCTCGCGGAACTCGGCTCCCGGCGTATCTTGCACGCAATGGTCGGGCCACAGCACCTGCGTGCCGTACGCGACTTCGATCGTGTGGAACGGCTCTTTGCCCGGATGGGATGACGCGAACGACAGATGACCGGCCGGATGCCAGTCCTGGGTCAGCACAACGTTCGTGAACTTGGCGGCGAGGCGATTGACGATCGGCACGACTTCGTCACCGCGCGGCACAGCAAGGCGGCCGCCCGGGCAGAAATCCTTCTGCACGTCGATGACGAGGATAACATCCGCGCCGGTCGTCGTGATCGTCATGACTTTCCTCCCGCGCGAGCGAGACGCCGGTCCACATCGGCGGCGAGCCGTTTGAGCGCGTCGCCGATCGCGACTGGATACGGCTCGGCGCCGTCGAGCCCGCGCAGCGGCGCCGGCAGCCGCTCGCGCTCAAGCGCCACGCGCTCGCGCCCCTGCGCCAGCGTCTGCGCCGGTCCGATGCGGCGGCCCTCGCGCATGGCCGGCACCAGCAACGGCTCGCCTTCCTGGTTGTCGGTCGCGAGCGAAATCGTGTCGCCCGCCATGCGGCCGTCCGCGCCAAAGCGGCGCCATACCTGCTTGCGTCCCGGCCAGGTCGCCTTTCCGCTCGAATATTTGCGCCGCGCAAGGCCGGCGTACTCCTGCAGCTTATAGGCACAATCGAGCGCCGGCCGGTCGGATGAGGTCGTAAGACTCGTTCCGACGCCAAAACCGGCGATCGGCGCGCCGGCCGCGAGCAGGCGCGCAATCTCATACTCGTCGAGCCCGCCGCTCGCGAAAATACCGACCTCTTTGAGACCGCCCGCATCGAGAATTTCGCGCACCGCCTTCGAAAGTTGCACGAGATCGCCGCTGTCGAGCCGCACCGCCCCGATCGTGATGCCGGCCGCGCGCAGTCGCGGCGCAAGCGCCACCACTTTGCGCGCCGCGGCGAGCGTGTCGTAGGTGTCGATGAGGAACACCAGGTTGTTTGGCCGCGCACGCGCGAAGGCTTCGAACGCCGCCGTCTCGTCGTCCCACGCTTCGATGAAGGAATGCGCCATCGTGCCGTAAAGCGGCAGGCCGTAGAGCTTGCCGGCGAGCACCGTGGCCGTGCCGGCGAACCCGGCGAGATAGCTCGCGCGCGCGGCCATCACGCCGGCCTCCGCGCCGTGCGCGCGGCGCAGGCCGAAATCGACCAGCAGCTTGCCGCGCGCGGCGAACATCATGCGCGCCGCTTTCGAAGCGATCATTGTCTGAAACTGGAGCAGGTTGATGAGGCGGCTCTCGACGAGCTGCGCCATCGGCAGTGGCGCGGTTACCTGAAGCACCGGCTCGTTGGCAAAGAACACGGTGCCCTCGGGCAGCGCCTCGACCGCGCCGGTGAAGCGAAAGGCGCGCAGATAGTCGATCACCTGTCGGCTGAAGCGGCCGGTTCCCGCGAGCCACGCGAGGTCGTCTTCGCCAAAGCGCAGGTTCTCGAGATAATCGAATGCCGGCTCCTGCCCCGCCGCGATCAGAAAATTGCGGCCGGCCGGCACGTCGCGCACGAAGAACTCGAACACGGCCGTACCTGTTACCCCATGCTCCAGATAAGCCTGAAGCATGTTGAGCTGGTAGAGATCGGTCAGCAGGCCGCAATTTCCGAAATCCATCGTCACAGCTCCGCGCGGGTTTGATTGGCTTATCATCCAGGTAAGCACTGCCTCAATCGAAGCTTGGCGTGGAACTCGGGGCTGGCTCCGCTCTTGTCAACCTGCGCCGGCCCCATATCCTCGCGCGTCAGGTCAGCGCGCGAAAGATGCTTCCCATGCTGGAATTTGCCGCGACCGTCTTCGTCACCTTCCTCGTCATCATCGATCCGGTGGGGACGCTGCCGCTGTTCGTGGCGCTCACCTATCGCGAACCCAAGGAGCAACGCCGGCTCACCGCGATCCGTTCGATCGTCGTCGCCGCGGTGACGCTCGCGGTGTTTGCCGTGGCGGGCCAGCTGCTGCTGCGCGTCCTCGGCATCACCTTGCCGGCGTTCCGCATCGCCGGCGGCATCCTCCTGCTGCTGCTCTCGATCGACATGGTGTTCGCGCGCAAGAGCGGCATCCGCTGGACCACCGCCGCGGAGACCGAGGAGGCGGAAGAGAGCATCGACGTGGCGGTGTTCCCGCTCGCGATCCCGCTCATCGCCGGGCCGGGCGCGCTCACCTCGGTGATCCTGCTGATGGGACGCGCGCACGGCGACCTCATGTTGCAGGCGATCGTGATCGGGCTGATGCTGCTGATTCTCGGCCTCTGCCTGCTCGCGTTCCTGTTCGCGGTGCCGCTGATGGATCGCCTCGGCGTCACCGGCATCAACGTGGTCGACCGCGTGTTCGGGGTGGTGCTTGCCGCGCTCGCCGTGCAGAACGTGCTCGACGGCGCCATCGAGGTGCTCGCGGGGCTGCCGGCCCGAGGCTCTGGGTAGAGCATGATCCCGAAAAGTGGGAATCGGTTTTCGGAAAAGATCATGCTCCAAGAAAAGGCCTTGCGTGCGCAGCGACAAACTCGATCACCGTCCGCCGCTGCAATCCGCATCGGCACTTCCGGCTGGCACTACGGGTCGTGGCGCGGCGTGTTCTTTCCAAACGAGGTGCGGGTCAAGGATCACCTGAGCTATTATGCCGAGCACTTTCCGAGCTGCGAACTCAACGGCGTGTTCTATCGCACGCCCACGCTCGAGGCGGTGCGCGGGTGGCGCGAGCAAACACCGGATGATTTCGTGTTTGCCTGGAAGGCCTCGAAATTCATTACGCATTGGAAGCGTCTCGGCCCAACCTGCCCCAACAGCATCGCCCTGATGGAGACGCGTCTGCGCGCGCTCGGCCACAAGGCCGGGCCGGTGCTCTTTCAGCTGCCGCCGCAGATGACGGCGAATCGGGAGCGGCTTGTTTCGTTTCTTAAAATGCTGAAGAAAAAACGAGAATATGCTTTCGAGTTCCGGCACCCGAGCTGGTACGAGGAACCGATCCTCGCCGTGTTGCGCGATCACGACATCGCGCTGTGCCTCTCCGATCATCACGATGCGCCGGCGCCGTGGGACGTGACGGCCCGCCATGTCTATGTGCGCGGCCACGGCCCCGGCGGACGCTACCGCGGGCGTTATCCGCTCGCGACCTTGCAAAGATGGGCGATGCGCATCGCCGATTGGGCAGGGCAGGGGCGGGCGGTCTATTGCTACTTCGACAATGATCAGAAAAGCGCCGCCCCGCTCGATGCACGGCGGCTCATCGATTTGCTCACCAAGAGGTAGTTGGCAGCCGATGACCCGGAACCTCGTGTCCGATGGGGCATTGTCACTCAGGCGGATCCGAGGAGATGCAGGATGCGAAATGTTCTCATTGCGGCAGCGGCCGGGCTGTTGTTGGCCGGCGTGTCGGTGGCCGGCGCGCAAACGCGGCTCCAGCCGTCTGGACAACAGCCCACGACGTCCAACAGCGCGGCGCCAGACTGCGGAATGGCCAATACCAAGGACAGCGGCCCGAACAACGCCCAGCCCTGCAACCCGCACAATGCGGCGCCCAATCCCAGCCGTCGGCCGAACGGCACGCGGGAGTAAGTCCGCGCAGGACCCCGGATTTCGCGCTACGGCTCATCCGGGCTACCGCCGACCTATTGAATCCCGCCGGGACGGGCGCATATCCTAGTGTCCCGATTCCGAAGTTCGCCCGAGTTTGCGGGCATACACTGAGGCGAACTTCGGAATCGAAGGACACTAGCAACTCTATGATTCTAGTGCCGCTTTGAACCCGAAGTTCGCAACTGGACTCGCGGCAACTGTGATGCGAACTTCGGGTTCGCGGTACTAGTGTGGCCGCGGGCTTTGGCCCTTCATCTCATGCGCCCCACGTCCCTGTTCCATCCGGCAGTCGCCGCCTGGTTCGACCGCAGCTTCGCGGCGCCTACCGCGGCGCAGGCGCAGGCATGGCCGGCGATCGCGGCCGGCCGTCACACTCTGATCGCGGCACCGACCGGGTCGGGCAAGACCTTGGCGGCATTCCTATCGGCCATCGATGGGCTGGTGCGCCAGGGCGTGGCCGGCGAATTGAAGGACGAGACCCAGGTCGTCTACGTCTCGCCGCTCAAGGCGCTGTCGAACGACATCAAACGAAACCTCGAAGTCCCGCTTGCCGGCATCGCCGAGATCTTGCGTGAGCAAGGCCTGCCCGAGGTCGAGATTCGCGTGTGGGTGCGCACCGGCGACACACCCTCGGGCGAGCGCGAGCGCATGCGCCGGCGCCCGCCCCATATCGTCGTCACCACACCGGAGTCGCTTTATATATTGCTTGGCTCGGAGTCGGGCCGCGCGATGCTCGCGACCACCCGCACGGTGATCGTCGACGAAATCCACGCGCTCGCGCCCAACAAACGCGGCACCCATCTTGCCGTTTCGCTTGAACGGCTCGATGCCCTGTGCGGCCGGCGGCTGCCGCGCATCGGTCTCTCGGCGACGCAGAAGCCGATCGAGGCGATTGCGCGGTTTCTCGTCGGCGAGAGCGAGCCCTGCACCATCGTGGATACCGGCCATCGCCGCGCGCGCGACCTCGCGATCGAACTGCCCGACGCGCCGCTCGAAGCAGTGATGTCGGCAGAAGTGTGGGAACAGGTCTATCGCCGCCTCGCCGAGCTGATCGAGGCGCACCGCACGACGCTCATCTTCGTCAACACGCGCCGCATGGCCGAGCGGGTGACGCGCCAGCTCTCCGACCGTATCGGCGAGGAGCACGTCACCGCCCACCACGGCAGCCTCGCCAAGGAGGCGCGCTTCGATGCCGAGCAGCGCCTCAAGCACGGCAAGCTCAAGGCGCTGGTGGCGACCGCCTCGCTCGAACTCGGCATCGACATCGGCGACGTCGATCTTGTCTGTCAGCTCGCCTCCCCGCGCTCGATCGCGAGTTTCCTTCAGCGCGTCGGACGATCCGGCCACGCGGTCGACGGCATGCCCAAGGGCCGGCTGTTCCCGCTCTCGCGTGACGAACTCGTCGAAGGCGCCGCGCTCCTCGATAGCGTGCGCCGGGGCGAGCTCGATCAAGTCGTGATCCCCGAGCGTCCGCTCGACGTGCTCGCCCAGCAGATCGTCGCCGAAGTCGCGGCGCGCGAGTGCAATGAAGATGAGCTTTACGCCTTGATGCGGCGCGCCTGGCCTTATCGCGCGCTGCCGCGCGAGGATTTCGCCGCCGTCGTGGCGATGCTGGCGGAAGGTTTCAGCACGCGGCGCGGCCGGCGCGGCGCGCTCGTTCATCACGACGCGGTCAATCATGTGCTGCGCGGCCGGCGCGGCGCGCGCATGACCGCCGTCACCTCGGGCGGCACGATCCCGGATAACGCGGACTATGCCGTGCTGCTCGAGCCGGAGAGCCAGATCATCGGCAGCGTCAACGAAGACTTCGCCGTCGAGAGTCTCGCCGGCGACATTTTCCAGCTCGGCAATAATTCCTATCGCATCATCCGCGTCGAGCGTGGCACCGTGCGCGTCGAGGACGCGCACGGCCAGCCCCCGACGATCCCGTTCTGGCTGGGCGAAGCGCCTGGGCGCAGCGCCGAGCTGTCCGCTTCCGTGTCGCGCCTGCGCGAAGAGCTGGCGGCCCGGCTGCGCGCGGATGCGTCCGGCGAGGCCGCGCGCCAGTGGCTCGAAACCGAGGTCGGGCTCTCGCCGCCCGCTGCCGCGCAGCTCATCGATTATCTCGCCGCCGGCAACGCGGCGCTCGGCTGCCTGCCGACGCTCGACACCATCGTGCTCGAACGCTTCTTCGACGCCGTTGGCGGCATGCAGCTCGTCATCCATTCGCCCTACGGCAGCCGGATCAATCGCGCCTGGGGTCTGGCGCTGCGCAAGCGTTTCTGCCGCAAGTTCAACTTCGAGCTCCAGGCGGCGGCGACCGAAGACAACATCGTGCTCTCGCTCACCACCGCGCACAGCTTCGAGCTGTCCGAGGTGGCGCGCTATCTCAATTCCGTGAGCGTGCGCGAAGTTTTGATCCAGGCGATGCTCGACGCGCCCATGTTCATCACGCGCTGGCGCTGGGTCGCGGGCGTTTCGCTGGCGCTGCCGCGCTTCCGCGGCGGCCGCAGGGTGCCGCCGCAGCTCGCGCGCATGGATGCGGAAGATTTGATCGGCGCGACCTTCCCGGACCAGATCGCTTGCGCGGAAAACATCGTCGGCGAGCGCGAGATCCCCGATCACCCGCTGGTGCGCCAGACCATCGCCGATTGTTTGACCGAGGCGATGGACATCGACGGCCTCGAACGGCTGCTCGCGCGTATCGAGCAAGGCGATATCCGCATCGTCGCGCGCGACCTCACCGAACCGTCGCCGCTCGCGCTCGAAGTGCTCTCGGCGCGGCCTTACGCCTATCTCGACGACGCGCCGCTCGAAGAGCGCCGTACCCAGGCGGTGATGAACCGGCGCTGGCTCGCGCCGGAAGACGCGGCCGAGCTGGGCCGGCTCGATCCCGAGGCAATCGAGCGTGTGCAGCAGGAAGCCTGGCCCGACGCCGCGAATGCCGATGAATTGCACGACGCGCTGCTGTGGCTCGGGACGTTGAGCGAAGCGGAGGCGAATGCTGGACCTGGTTGGAACGAGTGGCTCGCGACGTTGGCGCGCGACCGCCGCGTCGCCCAGCTGCAAACGCCGAACGCCACTTTCTGGATCACGGCCGAGCGGTTGCCTCAGGTGCAGGCGCTCTGGCCCGACGCGCGGCTCGAACCGGCGATTGCCGCGCCGGACGCGCATGGCGAGAAAATCTGGTCGCGCGAAGAGGCGCTCGTGGAATTGGTGCGCGGGCGCCTGGAAGGGCAAGGGCCGGTGACGCAAGCGTCACTTGCCGCTTTGTTTGGATTGCCGGCCGGCGAGATCGCAGGGGCGCTCGCGGCGCTCGAAGTCGAAGGCTTCGCTTTCCGCGGCCGTTTCCTGCCCATTGACGAGGATCAGTGGTGCGAGCGACGCCTGCTCGCGCGCATTCACCGCTACACCATCAAACGCCTGCGTGCCGAAATCGAGCCGGTCGCCGCGCGCGACTTCCTGCGCTTTTTGCTGGTGTGGCAGCGCGTGGCGGACGATGCGCGCATGGAAGGGCCAGAGGCGGTCGAACCGGTGGTCGAGCAGCTCGAAGGCTTCGCGGCGCCCGCCGCGGCGTGGGAGAGCGACATTCTCCCGGCGCGGCTTGCCGGCTACGAGCCCGAGTGGCTCGACGATCGTTGCCTCGCCGGCCGCGTGACCTGGCGAAGGCTCGTGACGCGTAACGGCTCCGGCAACGGTGGCGAGCGGCGTCCCGCGCCGGTGCGCAGCACGCCGATCGCGCTGCTCGCGCGGCGCAACGCACAATACTGGGCGGCGCGGGCACCGGTCGAGGAACTGCCACTCAGCCCGCGCGCCCAGATGGTTGCCGAGGCGATCCGCGCGCACGGCGCTTCGTTCTTCGATGAGATGATCGCGGCGACAGGCCTGTTGCCATCGCAGCTCGAAGAGGCCCTTGCCGAACTCGTGGCGCTCGGCGTTGTCAATTCCGACAGCTTTGCCGGCTTGCGCGCGCTGCTCGTGCCGTCCGGTGAGCGGCGGCCCGGTCCAAACGGCCGCCGCCGTCGCCGCACTGTGAAGTTCGGCATGGAAGATGCCGGGCGCTGGGCCTTGGCACGGGCCGGCCGCGCGTCGGCTGACCCCGCGCGTCCGGATCCGGAGGCGGTCGAGCATGTCGCGCGCACGTTGCTCACCCGCTACGGCGTCGTGTTCTGGCGCCTGCTCGAGCGCGAAGCTGACTGGGTGCCGCCGTGGCGCGACCTCTTGCGCGTCTATCGCCGGCTCGAGGCGCGCGGCGACATCCGCGGCGGCCGTTTCGTCGCCGGTTTCTCGGGCGAGCAATACGCGCTCCCTGAGGCGATCGGGATGCTGCGGGAAATACGCCGCAAGCAGCCGACCGGCGCGCTCGTCTCGCTTTCCGGCGCCGACCCGCTCAACCTCGTCGGCATTCTCACACCCGGCGCGCGGCTTCCCGCACTCACCGGCAATCGCCTGCTCTACCGCGACGGCATTCCGATCGCGACGCTCGCCGCCGGCGAGGTGCGCATGCTGGAAACGCTCGACGCGGCGGACGAATGGGCGGCGCACAAGGCGCTGCTACGGCAGACGGCGCCGCGGCGCCCGGTGGCGGATGCGGCTGGCGAACAAACAGATATCGCCGCACCGGCGTTAGCTGAGACATAGTCTACTCACTCGTCATTCCCCGGCGCCGCAAAGCGGCGACCGGGGAATCCAGTAACCACGGTCCTGGATTACTGGATTCCCGATAGCCTCGCTTCGCTCGGCTTCGGGAATGACGAGGGCTATATATCGCTGCTACGCGTCCTCCAGCACCATGCGGATACGCTGCTCGAGGATCTGCTGAGTGACCGGTTTCTGGATCAGCTCGGCGCCCGGCTCGACCTGCCCCTGCTGGAAGATCGCGTCGGGCGCGTAGCCCGACATGAACAGCACCCGCACGTCCGGCAGGCGCCGTTTTATCTCTTGCGCGAGCTGATTGCCGTTCATCCCCGGCAGCACCACGTCGGTGAGCAAGAGGTCAAGCCGCACGTCGTTGCGCTCGAGCAGCCGGAGGGCGGAGTCGGCGTCATGCGCTTCGAGCACCTGGAAGTGCATGTCGCGCAGGATTTCGACCACGTAGGCGCGCACGTCGTGATCGTCCTCGACGAGGAGGATGGTCGGCGCGGTGTCGAGCAGGAACGCGGGGCGCTCGGGCGCCTGCTCGACCGGGCTCTTGCCGGCCAACCGGGGCAAGTACATTCGTACCGCGCTGCCCTTGCCGGGCTCGCTCTCGATCTCGACGTGCCCGCCCGATTGTTTGACGAAACCGTAGACCTGGGCGAGGCCGAGGCCCGTTCCCTGGCCCGCTTCCTTGGTGGTGAAGAACGGCTCGAACACGCGCTCGAGCACCTCCTTCGACATGCCGGTGCCGGTATCGGCGACCGCGACCTGCACGTATTGCCCGGGAGTGAGTTCCTCGTGCTCGCGGCAATATTCCTCGTCGAGGAAGGAATTGCCGGTCGTGATCGTCACCTTCCCGCCGGTCGGCATCGCGTCGCGCGCATTGACCGCGAGGTTGAGCACCGCGGTTTCGAGCTGCATCGGATCTGTTTCCACCGTCCACAGGTCGTCGGCGAGCACCATGTCGAGCGCGACGGTCTCGCCCACCGAACGGCGCAGGAAGTCGGTCAGGTTGGTGAGCAGGCTGTTGACGTTGATCGGCCGCGGCTCGACCCGCTGCTTGCGCGAGAACGCCAGCAGGCGCTGGGTGATGGCGGTCGCGCGCAGCGCGCCGCGGCGCGCATTGTTGATGGCGCGGCGCAGCCGCTCGGCAAGCGCATCGTTCAGGGTCTCGAGCTGGCGCAATGCCATGTCGAGGTTGCCGACGATGACCGTGAGCAGATTGTTGAAGTCGTGAGCGACGCCGCCGGTGAGCTGACCGACCGCCTCCATTTTATGCGATTGCGCGAGCTGCTCGCGCGCCTGGCGCAGCTCATTGCGGGTCGAGCGCAGCATGCGATCGGCGCGCGCGTGCGCAACCGTGTCGGCGGCGAGCAACAGGCTTGGCACGGTGCCCCCGAGCATCAGCAGCACGAGCAGCGGCGCGGGCGCCTCGGCGCTGTCGGCGAACGGTCCGCCGGCGGCCGTGCCCCATGTGGCGCACGCCGAGAGCACGAGTGCGGCGGTCGCGGTGTCGCGCGGGCCGCAGCGCAGCGCCGCCCAGATCAGCGGCAGCGCGGCGAGAAACGCGAGCGCCGCGCGGTTCGGCACCTCGACGGCGAGCGGCCCGCACAGCAGGGCGGCGAGCGCGGCGGTCGCCGCAATGACGGCGCTCACTTCCAGGGCGGACGACAGATCGAATCCGCGCGGGCGCTCGGTGACCCACAGCACGAGCGGGGGCGTGATCACGATGGCGGCGGTCATGTCGCGCAGCCACCACGGCACCCAGATCGTGGCGAAGGATGCGGCCTCCATCGGCTCGGCGCGGGGCGAGACCGGCAGCAGGACTTCGGTGCTGGCGGCGACGCTCGCGCCGACCGCCGCGGCGATCATGGCGATCGGAACGAAACGGCCGATGCCGCGGGTGGTCGCAAACGTGGTGCGCCCCTCGGCCCATCCGTCGACCAGCGAACTGAGTACGAAGGCTTCAAGCGTAATGCCGGCCGAGATCGCGGCGGCGGCGTAGCTCGGCCCGAACGGCACGGCATGCGTCAGGAACGCGGCCACGAAGATCGCGGGCAGCATGCGGTAGCCGCCCAGCATCACGGCAGCAAATCCCAGGCCGGTCGGCGGCCACAGCGCGACTGCGTTCGGGTGGGCCACGACCACCTGAACCGCCGCATAATCGAGCAAATAGTAGCCGACGCCGACCGCCAGCAGCTGCACGACGTATGTCAGCGCGCGCAACGAGCCGCCCCCCGCATGCCCGAACGGCGCTTATCCCCCACCCGGCACGAGGCCGGGCCCGCCCGCGGGCACGGGGAGGCAAGGACGGATTTCAGGCGTTTTCACGATGGCGGCGCCGCTTTCTTGTGATCTTTGCCGCCCTTCCGGCGCTTTCCGGCGGAGTGTGGATTTCCAGCAACGCGTACGGCGCCGTGCCGCAACGAGCGGGCTGAGCCCGTCCGTTAACGAAATCAAAGGGTTGCCGGCTTTGCCGCCCTTGCCCCACGCTTTACGGTTGCGCTCGGCCGCACCGATCGGCGATATGCTGCCGTGCCGTCAGGAGCCAAGCCATGATCCGTCTCAGCGTGATCGTGCTATGCCTTATCGCCGGATGGGACGGTACCGCATTCGCGCAGATGTCGCTGTCCGCAATCCCCGAGCCACAGGACCGCCCCTACCCGGGCGTGATCCGCCTCGTCGTCGATGCGAGCGACGTCACGCGTCATATTTTCCGCGTCAAGGAAACGATCCCGGTGGAGAGCGGCGAGATCATCCTGCTCTATCCCAAATGGCTGCCGGGCGCTCACGGACCGCGCGGCGCTATCGATGCGTTCGGAGGGCTCAAAATCCAGGCGCAGGGCCGGCCGGTGGAGTGGGTGCGCGACACGGTGGACATCTATGCCTTCCATGTGACGGTGCCGGCCGGGGCGAGCACGCTCGAGCTGGAGTTCCAGTTCCTCTCCGCGACCGACGGCGACCAGGGCCGCATTGTCGCCACGCCGGAAATGCTCAATCTGCAGTGGAACAGCGTCACCCTTTATCCGGCCGGCTACAACGCGTCTCGGATTACGGTCGCCGCGAGCCTGAAGCTACCGGACGGCTGGCAGTTCGCGAGCGCCCTTGAGAGCGAATCCAGCGACGCTCCCCTCACCGGCTTCCACCCGGTGTCCTTCGACATCCTGCTCGACTCTCCGCTGTTCGCCGGCCGCTACGTCAAGCGGGTCGATCTCGATTCATCCGGTCCCGCCCCGGTTCGGCTTAATATTTTCGCCGATCATCCCGACTTGCTCGAGGCAAAGCCCGAGCATCTCGACGCTCATCGCGCGCTCGTGACCCAGGCCTACCGGCTGTTCAATTCGCATCACTACGATCATTACGATTTCCTGCTGGCGCTCTCCGACCGCCTGGGCGGCATCGGTCTCGAGCATCACCGCTCGAGCGAGAACGGCACCACGCCGACCTTCTTCACCGAGTGGGACAAGAACCCGGACGCCCGCGAGCTGCTCCCGCACGAGTACACCCATTCGTGGAACGGCAAGTTCCGCCGCCCCGCCGACCTGACGACGCCGAACTTCAACGTACCGATGCGCGACAGCCTGTTGTGGGTCTACGAAGGGCAGACCCAGTACTGGGGCTATGTGCTCTCGGCGCGTGCCGGTCTCGTGACCAAGGACGAGGCGCTCGCCGCGCTCGCCGCCACCGCAGCCGTCTATCAGTACCGCGTCGGGCGCGAATGGAGAGCGCTGCAGGACACCACCAACGATCCGATCATTGCCATGCGGCGCCCGATCCCGTGGCGCAGCTGGCAGCGCAGCGAAGATTATTATCAGGAAGGCGAGCTGATGTGGCTCGACGCCGACACGCTCATCCGCGAGCAGTCGAACGGGCAGAAGTCGCTCGACGATTTCGCGCGCGCGTTCTTCGGCGTCGACAACGGGCAATGGCAGGCGCCAAAGACCTACACGTTCGACGAGGTGGTTGCCGCGCTCAACGCCGTGCTGCCGCACGACTGGGCGGCGTTCCTCCGCGCGCGGCTCGACCGCCACGACGGCCCGCCGCTCGATGGCCTTGCCCGCGGCGGCTATACGCTAACTTATTCCGAAACCCCGACCGACTATTTCAAGAAGATGGAAACCCGCGGCAAGATCGCCCATTTCGCCTATTCCCTTGGCTTCATCGTCGGCCGGGAGAACAAGCTGTCCGAGGTGCTGTGGAACACTCCCGCCTACCGGGCGGGTTTGACGGTGGGCGCGCAGCTCATTGCCGTGAACGGCGTCGCTTACGACAAGGACCGGCTGCTGGCCGTCATCAAGGCCGCCAAGACCGACAACGCGCCGATCGAATTTCTGGTCAAGAACGGCGATCGTTACTCGACCGTGCGCATCGATTATCACGACGGCTCGCGCTATCCCCAGCTCACGCGAAATGCCGCCGTGCCGGCGCGCATCGACGCGATCCTCGCCCCGCGGCCGTGAGGTGCGGTAGCCCGGATGGACGCCCGCGAACGCGGGCGGAAATCCCGGGCGCGAAGGTCCCGCATTCCGCTCCGCTCCATGCGGGCTACATGCGTCACGCGTGTCGCAGGTTCGGCTCCAGGCCGAGCAGATAAGCGCCGCAGTCCTGCAGGTGCGACTTGCGGCCCTGCAGTTGCTGGGTGAGCGTGCGCAGGTCGCGCAGGCGCCGCTCGAAGGGATTTGAGAGAAAGATAGCGGTCGCGCCGGCGACGTCCCAGGCAACATCGGCGACCGTCTTGGCCTCGTGGATCGCGAAAGTCGTCGCCATGCGGATGTCGACGCGCTGCGGGATGGTCAGCTCGCCGGTCGTGACGACCGATTCCCATACGCGCGCTGCGGTCGATTCCATATAGGCGCGCGCCGAGCGCAGGCGCGCCTCGGCCTCACCGATCTGGAACTGCGCGAGCTGGCTCTGCTGCAGCGGCTGCCGCGCCAGCCACGGCTTCTTCTCGCGCGCGAGCGCGATCACCTCGTCGAGCATGGTGCGCGCGATGCCGAGCGCCACCGCGGCAAATCCGATGCCGTAGAGATTGTTGAGCGGGAATTTGTAGAGCGGTCCGGCCGGTTGCAGGCTGCGCGGGTAGGGGAGGTGGATCGAACGACCGTGTGGCACGAAAATGTTCTCGCCCTTGAAGCCGCCGCTGTTGGTGGCGATCAGGCCAATCACGTTCCAATTCTCGATGAAGGTGACTGACGATGCCGGCGTGAAGAACACGCGCATGGTGGCGCCGGGCGGCAGCGGCAGCGGCGCGCCGCTCGCATCGACCGGCAGTGCCATCAGGCCGATCCAGGTGGCGTGGCGGCTGCCACTCGACATAGTCCATTCGCCGGTCACGCGATGACCGCCCTCGACTTCTTCGGCGCGCGACTTGACCGGCGGGCCCCAGCTCAAGGCGCCGCGCGGATCGCCCCAGATTTTGCGCGCGATCGCCGGGTCGATTGCGGTCGCCGTCGCCGAACAGCCGTTGATCTGCCCGACGCACCACCCGGTGCTCCCGTCGAGCTTGCCGAGCGCCTCCATCGTGTTGAACCACGTGACGAGATCAACCTCGTCACCGCCGAACGCGCGCGGCAGCAGCAGGCGAAACAGCCGCTGCTCATGCAGGGCATCGACCACCTCGGGCGCGAGCCGTCGGAGCTTTTCGTTGCGGTCGCCGGCGCCGCCGATCACGTCGGCAATGCGCGCGACCCGCTCGACCGGCGCGGCATCATCTTCGGCGGGTACGCCGGCAAGCTTCGGCACTGGTACTCCTTGGGACTGTGCGGCTTGCGCCGCTTTCGGCGAGGTACCTACATTACTGGCGCGCGCGGGAAAAGGAACCGGACCAGCATAGGGCGCATGCGGAGATGGCGCGGCAATTTCGCATAAAGCGCGTCTACGCGGAGGTCGAGCGCGGCGACGGGTTGCGCGTGCTCGTCGATCGGCTGTGGCCGCGCGGGATTTCCAAACAGAAGGCGCACATCGATCTCTGGCTCAAGGACATCTCGCCGAGCGACGAGCTGCGGCGCCGGGTGCACGCGGACCCGAGCTCCTGGGACGCCTTCGTCCTCGATTACGCCCACGAGCTTGCGCGCGAGCCGGCGCGCAGCGCCGCCGACGAGTTGCGCAAGCATCTGCGCAAAGGACCGGTCACTCTGCTCTACGCGGCGCGCAACGAGGAACATAACAACGCGGTCGCGCTCAAGCGGCTGCTGGAACGGCATTGAGCGCTCTGCTCAGGCGTTACGAACGCGCGGGGCTGCGGCCGGGCGCATGCGCGCCGGATCGAACGAGGCAAGATCGACAGTGCGTGCCGAACCGTCGATGATCAGTTCCGCCATCGCTTCGCCGGTCGCCGGTGCGTTGAGAATCCCCCACACGCTGTGACCGGTCGCGACGTATGCATTGGCGAGCCCGGGCAAGCGGCCGATCAACGGCAGGCCGTCGCGCGTCACCGGCCGGAAGCAGGCTTGCCGCGCGAGGATCGGGCTGCGCGCGAGGACGGGCGAGAGACGCGCGCAGATCGCTTCGAGCCGCTCGATCGCCCCTTCGTCCGGCACAACGGCGCCGGGATCGAGCGGCACCGGGCTCTCGCTCGAAATGGCGCACACGTACGTGGTGCCGTCCGCGCGCGGAAAAACTTCCGGCGCGTGCGCGGCGCCGCTCTCCTCGCGATAGTCGAGAAACAAGGCTTCCGCCGGCACGTCCGCGCCGGTATCGAACACCAGGCTGTGGCCCTTGAGCCCGAATACTGCGGGCAGCGGCAGCCATGCCGCCGCGAGGATCGACCACGGCCCCATGGCGATCACGACCGCGTCGCCCGTGACGGTCTCGCCGTCGACGTCGACGCCCGTTACGCGCTCGCCCTCGCGCACGATGCCGCTCACCCGGCCGAGCCGCAGCGCGGCGTGCGGCTGCGCGGCGTGCATCAGCGCTTGCGTGAAACGGCCGGGGTGCACCTGCGCGGTCGTCTGCTGCCCGCCGAGCCGCTGGGTTAAGCTTACATCGTCATCGATCCAATTCAGGTGATAGCCGCCGCCGGCCGAACGGCGGCCCGCCCGCGCCGCGAAGCCGGCGTAGGTGGTCATGCGGCGGTAAGCCCAGTCGCCGCCGATCTCTTCGGCAAGTTGCGCATGCAGCGCGAAGCTGCGTCGCGCCAGCGCCTCGAGCGCCGTCCCGTCGCACCAGTCGAGCGCCAGGAAGCCGCCCGACTTGCCCGATGCCGCGCAGGCGATGCCGGCGCGTTCGATCACGGTCGAGGACACGTCGCGGCGGGCGAGAAAATACGCGGTCGACGCGCCGATGACCCCGCCGCCGCAAATCAGAACATGCATCTTTGCGTCCACACTCATTGCAACGCCGTCCACAGCAGCGCGATCCCCGAGATGAGCATGATGCCATCCATCATCCAGCGGAAGTGCTGCGGATCGAGCCGCTGCACGAACGGCTTGGCAATGAACGTGCCGACCATCAGCGAAGCGCCGACGATCAGGCCTTGCAGGATGACCAACAATGGCAGAGCACCGAGGCCACGGAACACAACGGCCTTGCTCACGTAGACCGCAAGCGCGCCCGCCGCCTCGGTCGAGAGGAATGCACCTTTGACGAGCCCATAGGCGAGAAACAGCGGGACACTGAGTGGCCCGGTCGAGGCGACGAGGCCGGTGAGGAACCCGATCGGCGCGCCGAACAACGCAAGATGCGGCAGCCGCGCCTTGAGCGAACGGGCGGCGAGCCAGTGCCGGATGCCGATCATCGCGATGAAAAACGCGCCGAGCACCGCCTCGACGAAGCGGGCCGGCAGCACCAGCAAGGTGCCGGCGCCGAGCGCGGCGGCCGGCGCGGCGGTCGCCGCGTAGACTCCGGCCGCGCGCCAGTCGACTTCGCGCCACCACGCCAGAATGCGCGACACGTTCGCGATCAACGCGGCGATCGCCATGATCGGCACCGCCTGCTGCGGTCCGAAGGAGACGACCAGGATCGGCACCAGGATGATCGACGATCCGGTGCCGACGATGCCGCTGAGCGTGCCGGCGAATAGCCCGGCCGCGCATACGAGCAGGAGGTCCATGGCCAGCTTGGTAGCCCGGATGAGCGCGCCGCGCGATATCCGGGGGCAGCCCCGCATATCCACCCGCTGTCGCGGGCGTCATGCGGGCTACAACCTTGCACAACAAAGCGCTATGCTCGTGTCACCTTCGCAAAACGGAGCGGCCCCATGGAACTGCAAGCCCTTGGTTATTTCGGCGTCCGTGCCCGCAACCTCGAAGACTGGACGTCCTTCGCCACCCGCTTCCTCGGCTTCGAGCAGGTGGAGAAGTCCAGTTCCACTCTGACTTTCCGCATGGACGATCGGCGCCAGCGTGTCGTGGTCGAGGCGGATCACGAGGATGGTGCCGGCTTCTTCGGGTGGGAGGCGGCGGACGGCGCCGCGCTCGATCGCCTGGCGGCGCGCCTCGAGGCGGCGCAAGTCAAAGTCGAACGGCCGCCGCGCGCGGTTGCCGATGCCCGCCGCGTCAAGGACCTCATCCGCTTCCGCGACCCGGCCGGCAATGTATTGGAAGCTTTCCACGGCGCCGAGATCGCATCGACGGCCTTCCGCCCCGGCCGCGCGCTTTCCGGGTTCCGCACCGGACCGCTCGGCATGGGGCACGTGGTGCTTCACGTCGAGAACGTCGAGGAGCTGCAGCCGTTCTATCAGGATGTGCTGGGCTTTCGCCTGAGCGACTATATCCTCAAGCCTTTCAGGGCTTTTTTCTTTCACCTTAATCCGCGCCATCACAGCCTCGCCCTGATCGAGACCGGCCGCAACGCCATGCACCATCTCATGGTCGAGCTGTTCATGCTCGACGATGTCGGCCAGGGCTACGACTTGGCGCTGACCGAGCCGGGACGCATCGCCACGACGCTCGGCCGCCACGCCAACGATCACATGACCTCGTTCTACGCCCGCTCGCCGAGCGAGTTCATGGTCGAGTGCGGTTGGGGCGGCCGCCTGATCGAACCGGGCTGGAAACCCACGGAGGTGACCGATGGGCCGAGCCTGTGGGGTCACGATCGCAACTGGCTCTCGCCCGAGGCGCTCGCTGCCTCGCGCGATATGCGCATGCGCATCGCGGCCGAAGGCCGACGCGAGCCCGTGCACGTGATCGACGGCAACTACACGCTCGCCCCGGGCGTCTGCCCGTGGTGGGACGCGGCCAGGAAAGCGAGTTAGGTCCGTCATTGCGAGCGAAGCGAAGCAATCCAGGGCATCCCGAAGGCTGCCGCTCCTGGATTGCTTCGTCGGCCTCCGGCCTCCTCGCAATGACGAATCTGCGCGGATTTGCCTCGCCCCGCGGCGAGGGCCCGCCTGACTGCCGCCACGGCGGCGGGTAAATTGTTGCGTGCGTCGCCAATCGGGTTGCACCGTCCATGCGCACCCCTGCCCCGGCTGTCACCCGGCTGCTGCGGCTTCTGCTGATCGGCTCGATCGTCGTTCCGCTCGCGGTGCTCGCCGGCGGCGGCTACCTCGCCTGGGTGTCCACGCGCGAGCGCGCCGAGGCCGATCTGGTGCGCCGCGTCGCCATCGCGGAGGAGCACGCGCTCAAGGTGCTCGACACCCATCAGCTGGTCGCCGGGCGCATCAACGATCTCGTCGGCAACTTGAGCGACCAGGCGATCCTCATCGAGGAGCAGGTGCTGCACGGGCAGCTCGCCCAGGAGATCAAAAATCTGCCGCAGGTGCAGACCGCGCTCGTGATCGGCCGCAACGGGCATCCGCTGGTGAGCGCCACGGTCTATCCGGTCAACCGCAACATCGACCTTTCCGACCGCACGCATTTCCAGGCGCTGCGCGAGCATGCCGACCCTTATTACGTCAGCGTGATCGAGGTCGGCCGGCTCGACAGCGAACGGCATTTTTTCCTGTCACGGCGCAAGGAGAGTGAGCCAGGCAGCTTCGATGGCGTCATCACAGTGACGGTGTCGCCGAAATATTTTCAGGATTTCTACGGCAAGCTCGTGGACGCCAGCCCGGATTATACCGCCGGGTTGGTGCGCATCGACGGCGCGGATCTTGTGCTTTACCCGATGCCCGCCCTGGGTGAACACCGCGACCAGAATCTGCTCAACGCCGCGGCCGAGCACGCGCCGAGCGGCATTTTCCGCGCCCGCTCCGCGATCGACGGGGTCGATCGACTGGCCGCCTACGACAAGCTGCCGAATTATCCGGCGTACGCCACCGTCGCGCGCTCGTGGGATTCGATCGTCGCCGAATGGCAGCACACCATGCTGACGCATCTCCTCTTCGGTGTGCCGGCAACGCTCGGGCTGGTGGCGCTGTCGCTGCTGGCGCTGCGGCGCACGCGGTTCGAGCAGGCCGCCATGCAGGAAGCGCGCGAGGCAACGCGCCAGCGCGATGTCGCCGAAGAGGCGCTGCGCCAGTCGCAGAAAATGGAGGCGATCGGCCATCTCACCGGGGGCGTCGCGCATGATTTCAACAACCTGCTCACCGTGGTGATGGGAAACATCGAGCTGGCGCAGCGCCAGCTGGAAAATTGGACCGAGGGCGCGCAAGACCGCATGCACCGCACCCTGGCGCAGGCGATGCGCGGCGCGCAGCGCGGCGCGATGCTCACCCAGCGGCTGCTGGCGTTTTCCCGCCGCCAACCGCTCAGTCCCAAGCCGCTCGACCTCAACAAGCTGGTCGGCGGGCTCACCGAATTTCTGCGCCGCTCGCTCGGCGAAACCGTCGAGCTGCAAACCGTCGGGGCGGCCGGGCTGTGGAAGGTCGAGGCGGATCCGGTGCAGCTCGAGGCGGCGCTGCTCAATCTCGCGGTCAACGCGCGCGACGCCATGCCGAACGGCGGCAAGCTCACTATTGAAACCGCAAACGTGCAGCTCGACCCGGACTATTGCCGCCGCCACGCCGAGGTGAAGCCCGGGCCCTACGTTCAGATCGCGGTCACCGACACCGGTACCGGCATGTCGCGCCAGGTGCTCGATCGCGCGTTCGAGCCGTTCTTCACCACCAAGGTGGCAGGGCAGGGCACCGGGCTCGGCCTCTCCCAGGTGTTTGGGTTCGTCAAACAGTCAGGCGGCCATATCACGATCTACAGCGAGGTCGGCGAGGGGACGACAGTCAAAATCTATCTGCCGCGGCTGTTCGCCGAGTTGCGCGAGGAGGTGCCGGTCGAGCGCGAGGTTCCGGGCGCCGTGCCGGGCGAACGGGTGCTCGTCGTCGAAGACGACGAGGAAGTGCGCCTCTACATCGCCGATCTGCTGCGCGGGCTACGCTACCAGGTGATCGAGGCCGCCGATGCGACCGCGGCGCTGGCGCAACTCGAGCGCGGCAATGGGCACATCGATCTCTTGCTCACCGACGTGGTGCTGCCAGGCATGAACGGACGTCGGCTCGCCGATGAAGTCGTCGCCCGCGCCAACGGCATCAAGGTGCTGTTCATGACCGGCTATTCGCGCAACGCCATCGTCCGCCACGGCCGCCTCGATCCGCGCGTCGAAATGATCCAGAAGCCGTTCACGGAAGCCGCGCTCGCTGCCCGCATCCGCGATGTGCTCGACCAGGCATCAGGGATCAGGAATCGGGCATCGGTTCCGGAAGCACATCACACATCAGATACCTGATCCGAGGCGAAGCAATCCAGCGACCGCGTAGCCCGGATGAGCGCGCAGAGTCCCGCATTTCGCTTCCGCCTTCGCGCTCCGCGCTTCGGCGGACTCCAAACCCGCCGTAGCTTGCGCAGCAAGCATAGGCGGGCGCTCATGCGGGCTACGTTTCTTTGGTCGCGGTAAGAAATTGGCAGCCATGAGCTGCGAGTTAACCCGCCGTAAACGCATCCGCTTAATCGCTCCGCAGAAGTTGCGCCGTAAGGTCCGCCCCAGACCAGGGGACCCTCATGCCCAAGCGGTGGTTCGGGCGCAACCAGCCGGCACGCGCGATTTTCGGCGGCATCCGCATCCGTTTGTTCGGCATGATTTTGCTCGTCGCCCTGCCGCTCATGGGGGCGTTCGGTGTCGACCTCTACCGCGAACGCCAGGCGAGCATCGAAGCCGCGCACGCAGCGGCGATCGACCGCGCCCGCAACCTCGCCGAACGCTACCAGCGGGTCGTGGTCGAGGCGCGCACGCTGCTCGAGGTGATCTCGCAGGTGCGCGAAGTTGTCGCCAGCCCGCCCGACGCCTGCCGGTCCTTTCTCCTGCGGGTCAGCGGCAATCGCGGGTGGGAACGCGGCATTTGGGTGTTTGGCGCCGACGGCCACGTGGTGTGCTCGACCAACGCAAGCGTGGTCGGCGCCGATCTCTCTTCGCGCGAGCATTTCCGGCGCGCCATGCGGGAACGCGAGTTGGTGGTGAGCGACTTCTTCGTCGGGGTGACCGGCTTGCCGCTGAACGTCGTGGCGCTGCCGGTGATCAACCGCGAGGGCGCCGCCATCGGGGTCGTCTCCATCGGCCTAGATCTTGACTGGTTCAACAAATTGGTGGCCGAGGCGGGCCGCGACGACGAGGCCCTGGTGCTGCTGTTCGACGGCGCCGGCAACCTGCTCGCGCGCTATCCGGAGAAGCCGGAATGGATCGGCCGCAACTGGCGCGGCTATCCGCTGTTGGAACGCATGGCCGCCGCGCCGCAGGGCAGCGCCGACATCTCTTCGTCCCTCATCCCGCCGCAGATTTTCGGCTGGGTGCCGGTGCCGGGCACGCCGGCGCGCATCGCGGTCGGCTTCGACCGCGCGAAGGTGCTTTCGCGCGTAGACGCCGAGGTCGCGACCGCCGGGCTCGTGGTGCTGATGGTCACCGCGCTCGCGGCGCTCGCCAGCTTTCCGCTCGCCCGCGGCATCGTCCAACCGCTCAAGCTGCTCACCGCCGGCGCTGAAGCGGCCCGCGATCGTCTGATCGATTCGCTGCCCGCCGTGCAGGGCTATGCCGAGGTGCGTTCGCTCGCCACATCGCTCGACAAGCTGCTCGCCGAGCGCAACGCGCGCGAGGAGGAACTGGTCGAGGCGCGGGCCGGTGCCGAACGGGCCGAGCGGCAGGCGCGCGAGGCGCACACGCGGCTTTCCGCCGCGATCGAAATGCTGCCCGAGGGGATCGCCATTTTCGACGCCGAGGATCGCTTCGCGCTGTGGAACCGGCGGTATGCCGAACTCTACGACGCCGACGGCGAGGGACCGGCGGTGGGAATGAAATTCGAGGAGCTGGTGCGTCACATGATGGCGCACGGCCAGCATCCCGGCGCGATTGGCCGCGAGGAGCAATGGCTCGCCCAACGTTTGGCCATGCACAACCTGCCGGAATGCACCCACGAGCAGCCGCTCGCCGGGGACCGATGGCTGCGCGTCGAGGAGCGCCGCATGGCCGACGGCGGCACCATCGGCATCTGGGTCGACATCACCGATCTCAAGCGGCGCGAAGCCTCGTTCCGCCTGCTGTTCGACAGCAATCCGCTGCCGATGTGGGTGTACGATCGCGAGTCGTGGCGCTTCCTCGCGGTCAACGACGCCGCAGTCAAGCATTATGGCTACAGCCGCGACCAGTTCCTCGCCATGTCGATCCTCGACATCCGTCCGCCCGAACTGCGCGCGGAGGTCGAGCGCGAGCTGCGGGCGCAGATCGAATGGGGTCCGGGCCGGCTGTGGCAGCACACCAAGGCGGACGGCACGACGATCACTGTCGAGTGCTACACCCGTGCGCTCACGCACGAAGGCCGCTCCGCTGCGCTGGTCGCCGTCCTCGACGTGACCGAGCGGATGCGCACGGAAAGTGAGTTGCGCCAGACCCGCGCCTTCCTCGACACCGTCATCGAAAACATCCCGGCCATGCTGTTCGTCAAGGATGCGGCCGAGCACCGGTATATTCTGTTCAACAAGGCGGGCGAGAAGTTGCTCGGGGTGCCGCGCGCCGAACTGATCGGCCGCAACGATTACGACATCTTTCCCAAGCGCGAGGCGGATCAGTTCGTCGCGCGCGACCGCGAGGTGCTGCAAGCGGGCACCTTGCAGATCACCGAGGAAGAGCGCATCCACACGCCGCACAACGGGCTGCGCCTGCTGCGCACCAACAAAATCGCCATCCCGGACGAGCATGGCCGGCCGAAGTATCTGCTCGGCATTTCCGAGGACATCACCGAGCGCAAGCGCGCCGAGGGCCGCATTACCCACATGGCGCATCATGATTCCATGACCGGCCTCGCCAACCGCGTGCTGCTGCGCGAGCGGCTGGAGCAGGCGCTCGGACGCATGCGCGACCAGGAGAGCCGGCTTGCCGTGCTCTACGTCGACCTCGATTGTTTCAAGGACGTCAACGACGCGCTCGGCCATCCGGTCGGCGACGCGCTGCTGCGCATGGCGGCGGACAGGTTGCGCGGCTGCGTGCGCGAGGGCGATACGGTGGCGCGGCTTGGCGGCGATGAGTTCGCCATCATTCAGGATTCAATCCGCAATGACGAGCAGACGAGCGATCTCGCCAAGCGCATCGCCGAGGTGATCGGCGCGCCCTTCGAGGTCGAGGGCCACGACGTGACGGTCAGCGCCAGCATCGGCATCGCCATGGCGCCACGCGACGGCGCCGATCCCGACACGCTGCTCAAGTTCGCCGACATGGCGCTCTATGCCGCCAAGACCGACGGCCGCCGTACCTACCGGTTCTTCGAGGCGGAAATGAACGCGCGCCTGCACGCCCGCCGCGCGCTCGAAACCGACCTGCGCCTGGCGTTCGCGCGCCGCGAGTTCGAGCTTTACTACCAGCCGACCATCGACGTGGCGTCGGGGCGGATCGTCGGGGTCGAGGCTTTGCTGCGCTGGCAGCATCCGGAACGCGGCATGGTGGCGCCGAGCGAGTTCATCCCGCTCGCCGAAAGCATCGGGCTGATCGTGCCGCTGGGCGAATGGGTGCTGCGCCAGGCGTGCGCGGAGGCGGCGCGCTGGCCCGACGAAGTCACGGTCGCGGTCAATCTTTCGCCGCTTCAGTTCAAGAATGCGAACTTGGTGCAGACCGTCATGAGCGCGCTCACGGCCGCCGGGCTGTCGCCGCGCCGGCTCGAGCTCGAAATCACCGAATCCGTGCTGCTCCAGGAGAACGAGAACAACCCCGCCACGTTGCATCGCCTGCGCGACCTCGGGGTGCGCATTGCGCTCGACGACTTCGGTACCGGCTATTCGTCGCTCAGTTATTTGCGCGTGTTCCCGTTCGATCGCATCAAGATCGACGGCTCGTTCGTTAAGGAACTGCCGCACAACGTCGAGTCCGTCTCGATCGTGCGCGCCATGGCGGACCTCGCGCGCGGGCTCAACATGGCGACCACCGCCGAAGGCGTGGAGACGCCGGAGCAGCTCGAGGCTTTGCGCGCGGACGGCGTCACCGCGGCCCAGGGTTATCTGTTCAGCCGGCCGGTGCCGGCCGGCGATTTGCGCGAATTGTTGGGGCGTCACCAGACGTTCGCGGTTGAGGCCGCGTAGGCCTTGTAGCCCGCATGAGGTCCGCGAAGGCGGGCGGATATGCGGGGACAGTCCCCGGATTTCGCGCTACGCGCTCATCCGGGCTACGAGCCAGACGAAATAAGCATCACCTCATCCCGAGCAGGCCGGTGCGCTGCTTGCGCGTCGCGGGCCTGCCGCAAGGATGAGGTGATGCTGCCGTCCCCCCGATCAAACTCTCTCGGCACGGGCGCTATCGACGGCGCCCTTCCATTGGGTCACGCTGTCGGCGATGATCTTCGTCGATTTCATCGCCGCGTCGCTCAGCTGCACGTAGCCGGCAATCTCGCGCTGCACTCGCTCGCCCTCGCTGCGCAGGAAGTCGCGCAACGTTTGCAATTCCGCGATCAGCTTCTCGATTTCCAGCACCGACGCACCTGCTACACGCTGAATGAGCGAATTGACCTGTCCGGCGCCGTTATCGCTCCCTTCGATCACCGGCTGCGGCCGGCGCGCCGAGCCAAATTCCTTGCGCACGAAGCCGCGGATTTCTCCCTCGACTTCGTTTACCGGCACGGCGTCGTCCGCCGGCCGGCCGGCCCTGATGACATTCATGCTTGTCCCCGTTCGTTCGCGCATACGCGCACGCGACTCTGTCATCCCCTGCGGGATGGGATAATGCCGGGGATTAGGACGAGATAACGGCCGAAATGGGCCCCGTGCGGGGCATTGTTTGGCTATGCAACCGACGTCGTCTAACGAACATACGCGCTCACGGGCGCACGAGGGGCGACCACACGCATTCGAAGCCGATGTAATTGCCGTAATGGCGCACGATGCTGGTGGCGCGTGCGTATTTTCGAAAGCGGGCACAGTGCGCCTGGGCCATGGCCGGGGCCAGCACCTCGTTTTCCGGCGACCACGGGATGATGCCGCCGGTGTCGTTGCCGGTTACGCCGGGATGGACGCCGATGAACCACGCCAGCACGGCGGTGGCGACGGGAACGGTGCGGATTGCTTTCATCGCGGCTCCCCCCGAGGTCACGAAGGTAGCCAGTTTAGTGCGGCGTGCTGGCGAAGAAAAGCGGTTCCGGTCGGGAAGACGCCGGCGGACATGGGCGCCGCAAACCGCTCGACTTCCGCGCGCGCTCGGCTAAGCTTGTCCCGCTCACATTGCCGTGGTCGAAAGTCGCGCGGGGCTGCGCGACCGGAAAAGTAGTTGGGGGCCAAAATGTCCGACCTGATGAACCGGCTGAGCCTCAGCGCGGCTCACGCCAAGTCGAACGACCGTCAACCGACGGCGCAAATGCTGCTCGAAGCTATCGAAGCAATCGATGCGCGCGATGCCCGCATCGCAGAGCTTGCGACGGCGCTGCGCGACGTGCTTGACCTTTCCGACTCGCGCAAGCGGCGCGAACTCGCCGAGATCAAGGAAATCATTGCGAAGGCACGCTCAACCCTCGCCGCGCCCGGAATCAGTAATCAGTAAACAGTGACCAGTGACCGGGACACTGGTCACTGATTACTGGTTACTCATCACTGTTTCCCCGTCCGTATTCGGTGTGGTCGGCGCCAGGGCCGAGGTGCGCCGCCGCCTCGCCCCACAGCACCGCGCAGGCTTCCGCGAGCGGCGTCGCCACCCCGATCGCGGCACCCAGCTCGTCGGCGGTGCGCACGTCCTTCGCCATCAGGGCCGCCGAGAAGCCGGACGCGAACGTCCTGGAGAGGATGAACTGCTTGAGCTTGTTCTCGGTCGTGTTGTTGCGGCCGGACGAGGCGTTGAGCACGTCGGTCATGACGTTCGGATCGAGTCCGAATTTCTCCCCGACCGCGAGCGCCTCAACGGCGGCGGTGAGCCCCGCCGCCGAGACGTAGTTGTTGAGCGCCTTCATGGCGTGGCCGGAGCCGAGCGGGCCGGTGCGGAAGATGTCCTTGCCCATGGCGGCGAGCACCGGCTCGACCCGGTCGATCACCGCCGCGTCGCCGCCGACCATGATCGCGAGCGTCGCGTCGGTGGCGCGCTTCACCCCGCCCGACACCGGCGCGTCGATGAAGGCGAACCCGGCCGTTTTGAGCTCACCGCCGAGCGCGCGGGTGCCGAGCGGCGCCGAGGAGCTCATCTCGATCACGATCGCGCCCGGCGACAGATGCGGCTGCATGTCTTTGACCGCGGCGCGCACCGCCTTGCCGTCGGGCAGCAGGGTGATGACCACGGCCGCGCCTGCGACCGCGCTCGCCATGTCCGCGGCGGCCTTGCCGCCGGCTTGAGCGAAGCGCTCGCGCGCCGCCGGCGCGATGTCGTAGCCGGTGACCGCGTAGCCGGCGCGCGTGAGCGACGCCGCCATCGGGCGGCCCATGTTGCCGAGCCCGATGACCGTAATGGCGGCCGGCGGCCGCACCTTCGCTGCGTCAGGCAACGCCCGCCTCCTTGAATGCCTCGCGCGCCAAGCGGAAGTGCTCGACCCCGGCCGGGACGCCGCAATAGATCGCGACCTGCAGCAGCACCTCGGTGATCTCCTGTTTGGTGACGCCGTTCTTGATGGCGCCCTTCACGTGCGCCTTGAACTCGTGATGCCGGTTGAGCGCCGAGAGCATGGCGAGATTGAGCATGCTGCGCGTGCGCCGGTCGAGGCCGGGCCGGTTCCAGATCGCGCCCCAGCAGTATTCGGTGACCAGATTCTGCATCGGCCGGTTGAAGTCGTCGGCGGAGGCGATCTGCTTGTCGACGTAGTCGGCGCCCAGCACCTCGCGGCGTACCTTGAGGCCGCGTTCGTACATCTCGGTCATGGCGTTTCCTTTCTTCTGCAACGTTTGGGATCGAAGACTATAGCAGCAGGAAAATGGCGAATAGTGAGTGGCGAATAGCGAATAGTAAAATCAGTCAGGGCTTCCGTTTTCGCCATTCGCCATTCGCCATGCGCTATTCGCCACCAATCACTCCGTCGCGTCGCGGCCCTGTAACAACTACCCGATCCGCACCAGCGCGCCGCCGTCGACCGGCAGCGCGACACCGGTGATGAAATTCGCCTCGTCGGAGGCGAGGAACAGCGCCGCGTTGGCGACGTCCCAGGCGGTACCCATGCGCTTGCGCAGCGGCACCTTGGCGTCGCGCATGGCGGCGACCTCGGCGCGGCTCTTGCCCATGGCGCGGGCGCGCGTGTCGACCGCCATCGGCGTGTCCATCAAACCGGGCAGGATCACGTTGGCACGGATGCCGTATTCCGCGTTCTGAATGGCGATTTGTTTGGTGAAAGCCACCATGGCCGACTTGGTGGCTTTGTAAGCGACGTAAGGATAGTTCTCCACCGCGGCGGCGGAAGAAATATTGACGATAGCGCCCGCCTGCTGCTCGCGCATGATCGGCAGCACGTGCTTGCACGCCATCACGGTGCCGCGCAGGTTGATGGCGCAGATGCGGTCGAACGCCTCCTCGGTGATCTCGGTCGGCGGCGCGTCGCCCCCGGCGATGCTCACGCCGACATTGTTGTGCAGCACGTCGATGCGGCCCCAGCGCTCGCGCGCGGCCGCAATCGCCGCGGCAAGCGTCGCCTCCTTGGTCACGTCGGCGGCAAACGCGATGCAGTCGCCGCCCTTCTCGCGTACCATCGCGGCCGTTTCTTCGGCCGAGGCGAGGTCGCGGTCCACGGCGAGCACGTTGGCGCCTTCCTGCGCGAACCGAATGCTGGTGGCGCGGCCGTTGCCCATGCCGGTGCCGGGCCCCTGGCCGGCCCCAATCACGACGGCGATTTTTCCTGCAAGGCGCATGCGGGTTTCCTCCTCGATTTCAATGAACCGTATTGTGGTGTGGCTGGTACCGCAATGAGCCCCCTTTGTCTTTGCACGCGTTGCCGCTGGACTCCTGGATTGCTTCGTCGCTACGCTCCTCACAATGACATTGAAACTTGGGGAGGGTTATTATGCGCCGTCTTGCGCTCGCGCTTGTTGTCGCGTTCGCCGCATCGGCCGCGAGCGCCGAGACGACGCTCGACTATGATTTCTTCAAGCGCAAGGTCGAACCGATCTTCTTGAAGAAGCGCGCCGACCACGTCCGTTGCGCCGTGTGCCACCAGCAAAGCAACAACGCCTTCCGGCTGGAAAAGCTGCCCGACGGCGCTTCATTCTGGACCGAGGAACAGTCGAAGAATAATTTCGCGACGGTCTCGAGTCTGGTGGTGCCGGGCGATCCGGCGCAAAGCCGGCTGCTGCTCCAGCCGCTCGCCCCTCACGCGGGCGGCAACGCCTACCACTCCGGCGGTTGGCAGTTCGCCTCGAAGAACGATCCCGACTGGAAGACGCTTGAAGCGTGGGTGAGGGGGAGGAAAAAATAAACGACCTGAACTGCGCTCGACTGTTCTCAACCGTCATCCTGAGGGCGCACGCGGCAAAGCCGCGTGCGCGTCTCGAAGGATGGACGCACGCACGGAGCTTCGTTCCACCCTTCGAGACGGTCGCGCGCAAGCGCGCGACCCCCGGGACGAAGTGCCCGGGGGGTGACGTCGAGTTAATTCATCGCTCCGCCGTCTGCTCGTGCAGCACGAGCGTCCCGTTGCGCTTCGGCACCTGGCCGACCGGAATCGTGGCGACGATTTTCAGGCTCGCGACGTCGATGGCCGAGACGGAGTTGAGCGTCGAGTTCGACACGTACAGCGTCTTGCTGTCGGGCGTGAAGGTGATCCAGTTCGGCACCGCGCCGATCGGCACGCGGCCGGGGAGCTTCAACTCGGGCAACGCCACGTGGCCGATCAGCTTGAGGTCGGGCAGAGAATAAGCAAATACCGCGTTTGCATCGGCGCTGTCCGCCCACACGGTTTTGCCGTCGGGCGCGACGCCGATCCCGTGCGCCGGGGTCGAGCCGCGGCCGTTCGGATCGGTATCGCTTGCGACATCCGGGAACACGACGCGTGAAACCTCTTTCCGCTGGGCGAAATCGACGACCGCGAAGCCGTTGAGGCCGGAGAGCTGAATGAACAGCCGGCTGGTCGAGCCGTCCGGCGCCGCCTCGATCGCCATCGGGCGGAGTCCGTTGTCGAACGGCAGGTCCCAGGCGATTTCTTCGCTCGCCATATCGACGATGGTGAGCCGGTTCTTGCGCACCGATCCGGCGGCCGCGTATTTGCCGTCCGGCGTCACGTAGACGTTGTGCAGCCCGCCCTTGACCGGAATGCTCTTCTTGAGCGTGAGCGCATTCACGTCGACGACATCGAGGGTGCCGGGATCGTCGCGAATGCACACCACCACCCGGCCGCCGTCCTTGCTGACCGCGATGTTGTTGGGATGGCCGCTCAGCGCGATTTTCTTGATGACCTTGCCGCTCTTGCGATCGACCACGTCGAGCGTGTCGGTCGACTCGTTGCTCACGTAGACGCGCGCGCCGTCGGGCGAGAAGGTGACGCCGTGCGGCGCCTCGATGCCGCGGATCACCTGGACGACTTTGTTGGTCGCCGCGTCGATGACGTGCACCGTGTCGGCGGCGCTGTCGGTGATATAGATGCGCACAGGCCCGGCGGCGGCCGGCGCGATGGCGAAGGCGACGAGCGCGCCGGCAATTACAAGGCAGCCACGGTAGGTTTTCATTGGGCTCTCCAAGTCGGACGACGGAGATCGGCTGTCAGAGGCCGGGAAGTCCGGATCATTATAGTCTATTTTTTCCAGATTACATATTCGTCATTCTGCGTTCCCCTGGGTCATCTGGCTTTTGCGCAGGCGCGTTCCTATGTTCACCGCCTGGAGTTGCCCATGACCTTATCGCGCGTGCTTGCTGTTGCATTGACGTTGCTGCTGATACCCGCCGCGTTGGCGCAGGAACATCAGGATCACCCCAACCGTCCGGACCGCGCCGAGCATGCTGAGCGCGCCAATCCGCGCGGCGAGCAGCACGCGCAAGGGCCCGGCGTCCTCGCGCTGCTCCCGCCCGACTCGACGACCGAGCACACGCTTGAAGCGGACGGCGTGAAGCTCGCCTACACGGCGACCGCCGGCACCCTTAATCTTTTCGAGCAGAGCGGCGAGCGCACGGCCGCCCTTTTCTACACCGCCTATGTGCTCAAGGGCGGTGGGCCGGACCGGCCGGTCACATTCGTCTTCAACGGCGGACCGGGCGCCGCATCGGCGTATCTGCATCTCGGGCTCGTCGGCCCGAAAATCCTCGATTTCGGGCCGGGCAGGCAGGACGCCGCGACCGCGCGCCTGCGCGATAATCCGCAGACGTGGCTCACGTTCACCGACCTCGTGCTGATCGATCCGATCGGCACCGGCTGGAGCCGCACCGCCAAGCCCGACAACACGAGCTTCTATGGCGTCGGTCCGGACGCGCAGGTGATGGCCAAGGCGATCGCGCTCTACCTTGCCCACGCCGGGCGCACCGCCTCGCCCAAATATCTGCTGGGCGAAAGCTACGGCGGCTTCCGTGCGCTCAAAGTGGCGCGTGCGGTGCAGGAAAATCAGGGTATCGCGATCTCGGGCATCCTCATGGTGTCGCCGCTGATCGATGGCTCGATGGTGTTCGGCGGCAACCATCTCGCGCTCAAGGCCGCGTTGCAGCTTCCGTCGATGGCGGCAGCCGAGCTCGAGCGGCGGCACGCGTTCACGCCGGAAGCGTTGGCCGAGGCCGAGCACTTCGCGCTCACCGATTATCTCACCACGCTCGCCGGGCCGGCGCCGGAGGGAGACAAAGCGCGCGCCTTCTACGGCAAGGTCGAGCAGCTCACCGGGCTTTCCTTCGACGTGGTCGAAAAAACCCGCGGTTTCGTGCGCGACGCCTACATCAAACGGGTGCGCCAAGCGCAGGGCGAGGTCGTCAGCAACTACGATGCCAATTTTGCCGTGCCCGAGCCGTTCCCGGATTCGCTCAGCGAAACCGGCGCCGATCCCATCCTCGACGGCATCACGCGCGCCTATGGCGGCGCCTTCGTCGGCTACGCGCGAGACGAACTCGGGTTCAAGACGGAGATGACCTACGAACTGCTCTCGCACGAGGTCACGAGCAAATGGAACTGGGGCGGCCGGCGCTCCGCCCCCGACGCCAGCGGCGACCTGCGCGAGCTGCTCGCGTTGAGTCCGTCGTTCAAGCTGCTGGTCGCTGGCGGCTACACGGACTTGGTCGTGCCCTATGCGGTCAACCGCTACACGCTCGACCACATCCCGCCGATCGGCGCGCCCGGCCGCACGACGCTCAAGCTCTACCGCGGCGGCCACATGTTCTACACCAACCCCGCCGCCCGCGCGGCTTTCACCGCCGACGCAAAGGCCTTCTACGGCGCACCCTCGCAGTAGACTGTCATTGCGAGGCGCGCAGCGCCGAAGCAATCCAGGGACAACAACCGCACAGCGATCCGGCGTGTTACGCTGGATTGCTTCGCGTTGCTTGCAATGACAGGAACAGCATGCCCACCCATACCCTCGGCATCATCGTCAACGGCGCCACCGGGCGCATCTGCTCGACCCAGCACCTGAAGAACTCGCTTGTCGCCATCCGCAACGAAGGCGGGCTCGCGGTCGGAGACAAGCAGGTGGTCCCGCGCCCGATGCTGGTCGGCCGCGATGCCGCGCGGCTCGCCGAGGTCGCGCGCACTTACGGCATTGCCGACTTCACGACCGATCTCGACGCAGCTCTCGCCAATACGTCATTCCCGGTGTTCTTCGATGCCGCCGCCACCGGCGGGCGCCTCGCGCTGCTCAAGCAGGCGGTCGCGGCCGGCAAGCACATCTATTCGGAAAAGCCGGTGGTGCCGAGCGTCGCCGACGGCCGCGCCTTGCTGGCCGCGGTGCAGGCGCGCGGACTCAAGCACGGCGCCGTCGAGGACAAACTCTACCTGCCGGGGTTTCGGAAGCTCGCGCACGTCATCAGCGAGGGCACACTCGGCCGCATCGTCGGCTTCAAGCTCGATTTCGGCTGGTGGGTGTTCGACGGCGTCGAGGCGCCGACGCAGCGGCCGAGCTGGAATTACCGCCGCGCCACCGGCGGCGGCCTCGTGCTCGATATGTTTCCTCACTGGCGTTACGTGATCGAAGGCCTGTTCGGCCGTATCCGCCGGGTGACAGCCGCGACCTCGACCGCCGTTCCCGAACGGGTCGACGAGCGCGGCGAGCGCTATCGCGTCGATGTGGAGGACAGCGCCTCCGCGCTGGTGGAACTCGAGAGCGGCGCCTTCGGCACGATCCTGAGCTCGTGGGCGACGCGGGTGCGCCGCGACGATCTTCTCATGCTGCACGTCGACGGCACCGACGGCTCGGCGATCGCCGGGCTGCACCGCTGCCGCGTGCAAACCAAGGCGCAGACGCCGCGCGTCGCAAACTTTCGGCTCGACCGCGATGCGGAGTTCGACTACCGCGCCGGATGGAGCGAGGTCGCGGCGCTCGGCCCGATGATCAACTCCTACCGCGCCGGCTGGGAAAAATTCCTGCGCCACCTCGTCGCCGGCACGCCGCTCGACAGCGATCTTTCCGCCGGCATTCGGGACGTCGCCTTCGCCGAAGCCTGCTACCGCAGCATGGCCGAGCGAAGGTGGGTGGAGGTGGAGGCGCCGTAGGGCGGGTTAGCGCCGCGCAGCGGTGCGTAACCCGCCGTTTGTTTGCTCAATCCGAGGAAGGCGGCGGGTTACGGCGCTTCGCGCCTAACCCGCCCTACAACTCATTACACGCCGGATACATCGCGTTGAGTTCGCGGCCGCGCAGGTAGATGACGTGCCGGGTGAGGCCGCCGTGCCGCGTGATCCACTCGCGCACCGGCGCCGGATAACTTGCCCACAGCATGCGGTCGCCAAGCGCGCTCGGCGCCTGCCTGCCGCGTCCGTCCGGTACCCAGGCGGCGTGAAACCCGAAGGAGGCGCGGCCGGTCACGCAGATATGGTCCCTCGGGATGGTACCGAGCAGGACTGTGCAAGCCGACAGACACGGCCCATCGACGATCACCCGCTGGCCGGATTTCCGCACGCTCGCGTACCTGTGCAGATACGTGTCGATCCGCCCGCCCGTATCGAGGCGAATGTGCATATCGGCCAACGCCGCATCGGCGCCGGCGAGCGTCAACAACGCCGCCACGACGGCAGTACCAAACCTCATTGGCAAGCTTCCCCTCGCCACCGGTGCGGCAGTTATCAAAGCCGACTCGCGCGTTTTTGTGGCGGCGCCGCCTGGACGTTGACGGTAGATCCGGGGAAGATTACCGCCATGCTCGCACGCGCCATCATCATCGCGTCGATCGCAGGATCAGCCGTCATGACCGCAACCGCAGCCAAAGCCGCCGAAATCAAGATCATGTGCTCGGGCGCGATGCGGCCGGCCCTCGAAGAGCTGGCGTCGCAGTTCGAGCGCGCGAGCGGGCACAAGCTCGCGATCACCTACGGCAGCACCAACACCATCCGCGAGCGCGCGCTTGCCGGTGACGCCGGCGATCTCGTGATCTTCGCCGCCCCGGCGGTCGAGGACGTGGTGCGCCAAGGCAAGCTCGCCGCGAAGGTCGATTTGGTGCGGTCGGGAGTCGGCGTCGGCGTGCCCGCCGGCGCGCCGCGCCCGGACTTGAGCTCCGCCGAGGCGTTCAAGCGCACGCTGCTCGCGGCGAAATCCTTCGCGCGCAGCGAGGGCCCGAGCGGCACCTACATCGCGGCCCTGCTCGAGCGCATGGGCATTGCCGAGCAAATGAAAGGCAAGACCGTCGTGGTACGCGGCCGTCTCGTCGGCGACGCGCTCGTCAAGGGCGAGGCCGAGATCGGCGTGCAGCAGGTCAGCGAGCTGAGATCGGTGCCGGGAGTGGATGTGCTGCCGATGCCGGCGGAAATCCAGAACATCACGGTGTTCTCGGCCGGGCTCACGCCGCAAGCGAAGGCGTCGGAGGCCGTGCAGGCGTTGATCAAATTCCTCACCTCGCCCGCCGCCGCCCCGGTGATCAAGTCGAAGGGTCTGGAGCCGGCTTAGCTTCTTCGTCGTTCCGGATCGCGGGCGAAGCCCGCGAGTCCGGAATCCATGAACACCAAGCGGGCCAATTTTGCTGAGCCTGTGTTCATGGATTCCGGGCTCGGCCCTGCGGGCCGCCCCGGAATGACAGTCGTGGGAAAATCTAAGTCGCGTTCACCTCGACGCTGCCCAGCCCGTCGAGGGTGAACACGAAGCGATCGCCGGGGGCGATCGGCAGGGTGGGGATGACGCTGCCGGTGATCACCACCATGCCGGCGGCGAGCGGACGCTCCTGGCCGGCCGCGAGGTTGGCGATCCAGGCGAGCGTATCGAGCGGATCCTCGGTGCGGCCATCGTGAATGCGGGAATTGTTGATGGTGAGCCGGCCGGCGAGGCCGGCGAGCGAGCGCGCGGGATCAAACGAAACCGGGGCCGCGACCACAATGCCCGCGTTCCAGCAATTGTCCGCGATGAGGGTGACGACGTTCGTTTGTTTGTAGTCGGCGTTGCGGTCCTCGATCAGCTCGAAGGCCGGCATTGCGGCGCCGACCGCCGGCGCGACCGATTGTGCCTTGTAGGGTGCGCCTGAGGCCGGCAGGTCGCCCTTAAGCTTCACCGCCAGCTCGCACTCGATTACCACGTGCTGATAATCGTCGAGGCGCAGCTGCGCGGGAGAAGTATGGACGGTCTTCTCGAAAATGGTGCCGCCGCACGGGTGATCGATGCCCATGAGCTGCTGCATGATCTTGGTGGTGGTCGCGATCTTGAGCCCGGCGACCTTGCCCTTGCGCGGCACCAGCAAGGGAACCAGCGCGAGTTGCGCCGCGTAGGCCTGTGCGACGTTCGCGGGCGCAATCTCTGACGGCAGGTTGCGGTAATCGGCGCGGCGCTCGTGCTCGCCGAGCACAAAACGCGCGACTTTCTCGGCGTCGAAGGGCGCGTTCATCGCGATATCACGTCCCGACCGCGAGCGGCGCGTGCAGCTTGCGCAGCGCGGCGAGTACCGAGAGCGCAGTAATCCTGCCGGTCTTGGGATTTTCTTCGGACGGGATGTTTTCGATCGAGAGGGTGAAGCGCGCGCTATCCGCATCGACCTCGATCGTGTGACAATTGCGCGTGACCGCCGGGTCGGCCCAAATATCGATCATGGTGCGGTCCGGCCCGACGCCGGCGAGCGAGAGCGCCGCCGCCACGTTGACGTTGGCGGGGAACCCGGCGGCGGCTTCGCGCGCGGTGCCGGAGAACACGCGCTTCGCCTCGTTCAATCCCTCGACGGAAATTTTGTTGGCGACGAGATAAGGCGCGCCGGATAGCCCGTTGGGCGGCTTGCGCGTGGTCATGCGCACCGAATGGATGGTGCCTTGCGCCGCCGCCGCGACCGCGTCGAGCCCGAGCAGCGCGCCGGTCGGCACCATGATGCGCCCACCGTGCGCCTTGGCGAGGTCGATCAGCTCCGGACGCGGCAGCAGCGCGCCGCAGCTGAGCACCATGACCTGCTTGCCGGCTTCGAGCATCGGCACGCAGATGTCGGCGATCAGCGCTGCCGGCGCGCATTCGACCGCGAGGTCGGCATGCTCCGGCATTTCGTCGAGCGGCACGACGGGACAGTCGATTTCGTGCTCCTCGAGCCAGGCCTGCGCCTTGGCGTGATCGCGCGCGGCGACCGCGCCAAGTTCGAGCCCGGGCACGTCGTCGTCAAGCGCGCGTGCAAGTGCGCGGCCTATGGCGCCGAGACCGGCGATTGCAACGCGGGTGCTGGGCATAGTGAGCCTCCTGCCGCCTACCATAGCGCAGCGAGATCGGCGGCGACGACGGATTCGTAGGGCACCGGCCCGGCGAGCAGCCCGAGATCCTGGGCGAAGCGGTTGACCGCGGTCACCGTGCGCGGCGAAATCGCCGCGTCGTAATAGGGCAGGTCGCGCCGGATGATGTGAGCGATCAGGCCCGCTTGATCGGCCGGGAACAGCCTTTCGCCCGCCTGCGTTGCGAGGCTCACGTCGTTCTTGAGTGCCTGCTGGGTCTTCACCAGCGCCCGCACCGCGCCGGCCGCCGCGTCGGGATTGCGCGCAATCAGCGCGTCGGTCGCGGCGATGCTGGAAAAGGTGTAGTCGAACGCGCCTTTCGGGCCGTCGCCGCGGCGCACGTCGAGCACCACGGTGCCGACGCCGCGCCGCACCGCGACCTCGGTCCCCATGCCGTTCGCCCAGAAGCCGTCGATCTTGCGCTCCTCAAGCGCGCGCGCCGCGGTGAGTCCGAAGTTGACGCCGGCGCCCACCGCGCCCGGCACCGGCGCGATCCGCACATCGTCGGCTTTCAAATCGATGCCGGCGTCGATCAGCAGACGACGCAGCCCCATATCGACCCAGGGCGCGGCGCCGATGCTGCGGCCCTTGACCGCGTTCACGTCGCCGCGCGCGGCTTTGAAATCCGCGTGCATTACCAGGAACCAGTACATGCCCTGCGCCTGGGCGCACAGGAGCTTCACGCCGCGCCAACCGGGAAACGCCGCCAGCGCGGAGTGGGCCGAGCCACCGACGAAATCGATCGTGCCTTCGCGCAGCGCCTCGTAACATTTGTCGACCGGGAAAATCAGCTCAAGGTCGACGTCGAGCCCCTCTTGTTTGAAGAAGCCCAGCTCGACCGCGGCCGCGGCCGGAAAGTACGAGTTTGATATCAGGTCGGGGACGGCGAGCTTCATGACCACGCCATCGTTTATTTGCTGCCGACCGTGTCGCGGATCGCGGCGGCGGTGGCGACGAGCTCGGCGTCGCGTTGCGCGAACCCGAGCACCTGCAGCCCGAGCGGCAGCCCTTCGTCTTCGAGCAGCGGCAGCGACACGGCCGGCACACCCAGCAGCGAGCCGGAGACGACGAAAATCGGATCGCCGGTCCAGCCGAGTCCGACCGGTGCCGCGCCGGGCGCCGACAAGGTGACGGCCGCGTCGGCGACCGCCGCAAGCTCGGCATGGAGCGCGCGGATGCGCGCGCGCTCGGCGATCAGTTCCTCATATTTGCCTTCGTCCATCGCCTCCGCGGTTTTGAGCCGCTCGCGCATGCTCTCGCTCAGCGCGCTCGCGTCGCGGCGGTGATAATCGTTGAGCGGCCAGACGAACTCCCATTCGTTGATCGCGCGGGTGATGGGCATGGCCTCGGTGAGCGCGCGCTCGATTTTTTCGACGAGCGGCGTGTCGCGGCGGGTGAGGATCGCGATGCCGGCCGCGCGCAGCCGCGCGACCGCCCGCTCGAGTTCCTTTCGCGCGCCGTCGGTCGCGACCGGCCAGCCGGGCGTTTCCAGCAGCGCGAGCGCGCGTGGCTTCTTCGCGGGCGGTGGCGTCATCGGGCCGGCGAGCCGCGGGAAGCCGGGATCGCCGCCGACCCGGCGCGCGATCTCGCGCGCCGCTACCCAGGCGTCTTCGAGCGTCGCGGCGATCGGCCCGGTGCAGCTTTGGCTCAAGAAATCGTGGCTGCCGCCGCGATTGATGGCGCCGACCGTCGGCTTGAACCCGACGGCACCGCAGAAGCTCGACGGCCGCAGGATCGAGCCGACCACCTGCGTGCCGAGCGCCGCCGACACCATGCCGGTTGCGACCGCCGCGGCCGAGCCGCTGCTCGATCCGCCGGGCGTGCGGCGCGGGTCGTGCGGGTTGCGGGTGCCGCGCGGATGCGTCGCCGCGAACTCGGTCGTGACGGTCTTGCCGACAATCACCGCGCCCGCGGCGCGCAGCGCATAGACCGCCGCCGCGTCGCGCTCGCCGCGCCAACCCTCGAACAACGGCGAACCCATCTGGGTCGGCATGTCATGGGTTTCGATGATGTCCTTGATGCCGACCGGCATGCCGTCGATTGCCGAGCGCGGCTTGCCGGCGCGCCAGCGCTCGGACGCGGCATCGGCTGACTTGCGCGCGCCCGCAATGTCGGTCGTCACGAAGGCGCCGACCGCCGGCTCGTGCTCGTCGATCGCGGCGAGGCAGCGCTCGAGATACGCGCGCGGCGTCTCGGCGCCGGCAGCGAATTGTTTGCTCGCCGCCAGGAACGGGCGCGGCGCGAAGGTCTTCGCAGCGGCTTCGGCAAGAGCCATCGAATATCCTCCTTATTAACTTGTCATTGCGAGGAGCCCGCAGGGCGACGAAGCAATCCAGGACCACGGCACGAACCGTATGTCCTCCTGGATTGCTTCCCCTCGCTTTCGCGAGGGTCGCAATGACGACCATGACTTACGCCGGCATGAACACCGCGAACGGCTCTTCGACGTTGCGCTGCAGGTAGCCGCGGTAGGTTTCGTAGCACGGGTGGCCGGCGCCGATCTGGCCGAATTGCGCGTTTTTGACCGAATGCAGCGGCACCAGCGCGATCGGCGCGGCGATGGGAATGAGCTGCGAGCCACGCCCGGCCTGCAGGGTGGTGAGGATGCCATACATCTCGCCGTTGATGGTCGGCCGCGCGACGATGATCAGCCGGTACTGGCCCTGAATGTTGGTGACCAAATAAATGTGGCCGGACTGGTGCGGCACCGATACCAGGCCCTGCTGCGTGAAAGCGGCATCGATCCGCCCTGATTCGCGAAAGATGAGGCTGGAGCGGCCCTCGTCCCAAACGATATCGGTCTGATAGGCGTAGATCGCGCCACGCTCGCCGAACGACGGCCGCAATGTGAGATAGGCGCCTTCGATCCATTTCACCGCCGGCCGCGAGTAGAAGCCGAGGTCGCCGGGCGCCAGGCCCGGCGCGGACGCGGTCGGGCCGTTGGCGTCGACATTGTTCTTGCGGAGCGAAACCCCGAGCGCCTCTTCCAACCTGATGGTGGTCGCCAGCGTGAACGGCCGGCGTCCCGCCAACGCCTTCTCCAACGTCGAGATGCTGATGCGGGCCTGATGCGCGAGATGCTGACGTGAGATACGGCGGCGTGCCAGTTCCTCACGGATCAGCGCCGCGATCGCTCGGCTCTGGTCGGCGGAAAGCTGCTCTTCCGTGAGCGGCATCAGGGCTCCCATCCCGCCGCGGTGCGCACAATTCCTCACATATCCGCACCGTCCCGTCCTTGGCAAGGCGGGCCGTTGCCGAACAAGCGCGAACATGACGCTCGATATCCGGCAAAGGTTGGACCAAAGGTTTTGCGCGTTTCGATGCGGCCGACACGGGAGGACCACATGCGCGCAACATCGCTCGCAGCACCAAAACAATCCGTCGATGCGTTCTGCGGCGCCCGGGAAATCGCGATCCAATTTGCCCGAATGATTTCGCTCGCCGCCGCGATGGCGGCAGCCTTTGCGGCAGCGCCGGCCGCACGCGCGGCAACCAGCGTTCCGGTGTTCGTGTCGCCGGGTGACATGCACTCCGGCGCGCTGCTGCTCAAGAGCACCGGGCAGGACCGTTACGTCGAGGCGCCGCGGCTCGGCACCGACGTCGATCTCATCGTGAGCGGCCCGACCGCCCGCGCCCGTGTCACCCAGATTTTCCGCAATCCGACCGACGGCTGGCTCGAGGCGGTCTACGTGCATCCGCTTCCCGACGGCGCCGCGGTCGATACGCTCAAGATGATCGTCGGCGAGCGCATCGTCGTCGGCGAGGTGAAGGCACGCGAGCAGGCGCGCCAGGATTACGAGCGCGCCCGCGCGGCCGGCGTGAAGGCGGGCCTGCTTGAGCAGGAGCGGCCGAATATTTTCACCAGCTCCGTCGCCAACATCGGCCCCGGCGAAACGGTGCTGGTGCAGATCGAATATCAGGAGCCGGTGCGCCAGTCGGGCGGCGAGTTTTCCCTGCGCGTGCCGCTGGTGGTGGCCCCGCGTTATAATCCCGCGCCCGTGGTGCAGACCGTCGATTTCGGCGGCACGGGGGGCGGCTGGGGCACGGTGTCCGATCCGGTGCCCGACCGCGCACGCATCGAGTCGCCGGTGCTCGATCCGCGCGACAACCTGCCGGTCAACCCGGTGGCGATCACCGTGCACCTCAACGCCGGCTTCCCGCTCGGCGAGGTCAAGAGCCACCATCACGCGGTGCGCGTCGAGGAGGTGGCGGCGGACGCGCGTCTCATCAAGCTAGACGGCCCGGTGCCGGCCGACCGCGACTTCGAATTGACCTGGCGGCCGGCGGAAACGAAGGCGCCATCGGTCGGCCTGTTCCACGAGAAGGTCGGCGATGCCGACTACGCGCTCGCTTTCGTCACGCCGCCGGCGGTGCCGCAGGCCGACGACAAGCGCCCGCGCGAGATCGTCTTTGTCATTGACAATTCCGGGTCGATGGGCGGCACCTCGATCGTGCAGGCGAAGGCGAGCTTGCTCTACGCGCTCGGCCGCCTGCAGCCGTCCGACCGTTTCAATGTGATCCGCTTCGATAACACCATGGACGTGCTGTTCCCCGACACGGTTCCTGCCCACGCCGAGCATCTCGGCCGCGCGCGTGCTTTCGTGTCGGCGATCGAAGCGCACGGCGGCACCGAAATGGTCCCGCCTATGCAGGCTGCGCTGACCGACCGGCGCGACGCGAACGAGAACTACCTGCGTCAGGTGGTGTTCCTCACCGACGGCGAGATCGGCAACGAGCAGCAATTGTTCGACACCATCGCGCGCATGCGCGGACGCTCGCGCGTCTTCATGGTCGGCATCGGCTCGGCGCCCAACATCTTCCTGATGACCCGCGCCGCCGAACTCGGGCGCGGCACCTTTACCCACATCGGCTCGGTCGAGCAGGTCGAGGAGCGCATGCGCACCTTGTTCGACAAGCTGGAAAGCCCGGCCGTCACGAATGTATCGGCGGCGTTCTCCGCCGGCCGCGGCGACATTACGCCGGCAACGATCCCCGATCTCTATCGCGGCGAGCCGCTGGTGATGGTCGCCAAGCTCGACCGCTTTGCCGGCACGTTGGACATCACCGGAACCATCGGCGCGCAGCCCTGGAAGGTGACGCTGCCGCTCGCCGGCGCGGCGGAAGGGCAGGGGCTCGCGAAGCTATGGGCGCGGCGCAAGATCGCCGATGCGGAGGTCGCGCGGACCTTGCAAGAGATCGGCCCCGACGACACGGACCATCGCATCCTCGCGCTCGCCCTTGAGCATCATCTGGTCACCCGGCTCACCAGCCTGATCGCGGTCGACCAAACGCCGAGCCGGCCGGAGGGCGCGCATCTCTCCCGCAGCGAGCTGCCGCTCAACCTTCCGGCCGGCTGGGACTTCGACAAGGTGTTCGGCGGCGAGCGCGCCCCGGCGATCCAGCCGGACACCCGGCGCGCCGATCAAAGCGATGCGCGCGTGCAACTCGCGGCAGCGCTCGCGCCCTCCGCCAACCCGCTGCCGACGCAGGCGGGCGCACCGATCGCCACGGGTGCCGTTCTGCCCAAGGGCGCGACCGATGCGGAGTTGCGCTTCCTCGCCGGCCTCGCGCTTTGTCTGCTGAGTCTGGTGCTGCTGGCGCTGCGCCGTCGGGGAGGGCGCCCGATGGCCGGTTTCTAAGAGCATGATCCCGAAAAGTGGAAACCGGTTTTCGGAAAAGATCATGCTCCAAGAAAAAGATCTCCGATCTGCTTCGTTGCTCTGCCCCGTCCCCCGAGGAGCCGAAGCAGAATGGTGAGGCTGTCCCCCCCTCACCCGGCGAGCCGTAGCCCCCCTGCGGCTCGCCTTCTTTCATTTTTGTGCATGATCTTTTCCGAAAACCGGTTCCCACTTTTCGGGATCATGCACTGACCAGCGAGGGAAAATGTCCGCTCGTTTGTTTGTTTGGTCCTTGCAACAAAGCCGGCTCGCGATTGCCGCGCTGCTTGCGCTCGCCGGGATCGTGCTGTGCGGGCAAGGGCTGTGGATCCACGCCAAAGCGATCCTGGCGCAGGTGCTGCTCGAGCAAGCCTTCGCGCAGACCTTGACGACGGGCAAGCCGGTCAAGCCTTGGTCCTGGGCCGACACTTGGCCAGAGGCGCGCATCGAGGTTCCGCGCCTGGGCAAGACGGCGATCGTGCTGCACGGCAGCAGCGGACAGGCGCTCGCGTTCGGTCCTGGCCACGTCGAGCGTACGCCCGATGCGGGCGATCACGGCACCGCGATCTACGCCGCCCACCGCGACACGCATTTTGCTTTTCTCGGCGATGTCGCGATCGGCGACGAGATCCGGGTCACGCGCCGCGACGGCGCGACATTTCGCTTCCGCGTCACCGGCACCGATGTCGTGCGCTGGGACACCTCGGGCATCGATCCGCTGGCGCCGGGACGGCGGCTGGTGCTCGCGACCTGCTGGCCGCTCGACGGCAAATTCAGCGGTCCGCTGCGCTATGTCGTGCGCGCGGAGATGATTGGCCCGACTGCGCTTGACTCTGCGCTCCGCTAACGGCGATTTTCGCCAATCGCGTTCCTGCGACTTTCCACACGGAGCATTTCATTCATGGCCCATCATCGCGTCGATGCGTCGCCCGAGACGGTGCATTGGGGCTTCTTCGATGCGGCGCTGCCGCCGGTCGCCGAGATCGACAGCGGCGAGACCGTGACGATTTCGACCGTGTCCGGCACGCCCGACGTGATGCCGCGCCCGCCGCTCGTCGTGCCGCCGGCGCTTGCCGCCATCCACCGTCACGTCAGCCGCAAGGTGGTGCCCGGCCACATCTGCACTGGACCGGTGAAGGTGCGCGGCGCCAAGGCCGGGCAGGTGCTCGAAGTCCGCATCAAGTCGATCGACCTCAACTACGACTGGGGCTACAACGCCATCCGTCCGCTGGCCGGCGCGCTGCCGGACGATTTTCACGCGGTGCGCGTGTTCCACATCACGCTCGACCCCAAGCGCATGATCGGGCTGATGCCATGGGGCCTGGAAATCCCGCTGCGGCCGTTCTTCGGCGTGATGGCGGTGGCGCCGCCACCCAACTGGGGCACGGTCTCGACCTTGCCGCCGCGGCGAAACGGCGGCAACCTCGACAACAAAGAGCTCACCGCCGGCAGCACGCTCTATCTGCCGATCCAGGTGGACGGCGCGCTGTTCTCGGTCGGCGACGGGCACGGCGTGCAGGGCGACGGCGAAGTTTGCCTCACCGCGATCGAGACCGGCCTCGTCGGCACGTTCGAGCTGATCGTGCGCGACGACATGAAGCTCGACCTGCCCTATGCCGAGACGCCGACCCACGCCATCACCATGGCGTTCGATCCCGATCTCGACGATTGCGTGGTGGTGGCGCTGCGCCAGATGATCGACCTGATCGCGCGGAAGAGCGGAATCACGCGCGAGGACGCGTATTCTTTATGCAGCCTCGCCGCCGACCTGCACATCACGCAGGTGGTCAACGGCTCGAAGGGCGTGCACGTGATGCTGGAGAAGAAATATTTGACGCCGATTAAACGGTGATCGTCATTCCGGGGCGCCGCGCAGCGGCGAGCCCGGAATCCAGGAACATCGGCCAAGCCTGGTTTGCGCGTTCCGTGTTCCTGGATTCCGGGCTCCCTCGCTTCGCTCGGGACCCGGAATGACAAATCACGAATTTTTCTTCACCGCTCCTTCGCGCAGCAAATCCTGCAGATCGAGGCGCTTGGTGAACAGCGTCATGCGCCCCTCGGGGGTGCGCGGCCACTGATCCTTGGGGCGGTCGCAATAAAGCTCGACGCCGTTGTCGTCGGGATCGCGCAGGTAGAGCGCCTCGCTCACGCCGTGGTCGCTGGCCCCGTCGAGCGCGATGCCGGCGGCGATCACGCGGCGCAGCGCGTCGGCGAGTTCCGCGCGGTCCGGGTAGAGGATCGCGAGATGATAAAGCCCGGTAGTGCCGGGTGCCGGCGGCGAGCCGCCCTTGCTCTCCCAGGTGTTGAGCGCGATGTGGTGGTGGTAGCCGCCCGCCGAGATGAACGCCGCGCCCTCGCGCCGTACCGTCAGCTCGAACCCAAGCACGCCGCAATAGAAGGCGAGCGCGCGCTCGATGTCGGCGACTTTGAGATGCACGTGTCCGATGCGGACGCCGGCATTGATCGGATGAGGCGACAGCCTCACGTCGTCGTCGGTCGCAGGCACATGAGTGACGGACATGGCGGACCTCGCTGGAATGGATTGCGTCAGTATATAGGACACGGCCGCCCGTGCCGACAGGTCAGAGCATGATCCCGAAAAGTGGGTACCGGTTTTCGGAAAAGATCATGCTCCAACAATAACCTAAAGCGGGATGACGAAGTCATCCCGCTTTAGGCGAGACGGTCGACCTCGGACATCTCCTCCGCGCTCAGGTTCCACCCGACCGCGCGGACGTTGGCCTCGAGCTGCTCCGGCTTGGTGGCGCCGGCAATCACGCTCGCGACGGTCGGGCGCGACGCGAGCCACGAGAACGCCAGTTCGAGCAGCGTATGCCCGCGCTGCTCGGCGAAATCCTGCAGCCGCTCGGCTTTCGCCCAGTTGGATTCGGTCATGAACCGATCCGCCAGGCGCTGTTCCTTGGTAAGACGCGTGCCCTGCGGAAGTTTCGCGTTGCGCCGATATTTACCGGTGAGGAGGCCGCTCGCCAGTGGAAAGAACGGCAGCAGCCCGAGCCCGTGGTGCTGCATCGCCGGAATCAATTCCTTTTCGGGATTGCGCACGACGAGGCTGTACTCGTCCTGACAGGAAATAAACGCGTTGAGCCCGAGTTGCCGCGCGGTGCCGAGCGCGTCGACCACTTGCCACGCCGGCAGGTTCGAGCAGCCGATATAGCGCGCCTTGCCCTGGCGGACGAGATCGTCGAGCGCGCGCACCGTTTCCTCGATCGGCGTGAGCGGATCGGGCCGGTGCAATTGATAAAGGTCGAGATAGTCGGTCTTCAGGCGCCGCAGGCTCGCCTCGACCGCCGACATGATGTAGCGGCGCGAAGCACCCGAGAGCGTCTCGCTGTCGTTCATCGGGTAGCCGAATTTGCTGGCGAGCACGATGTCCTTGCGCCGTTCGCCGAGGACGCGGCCCAGCGCCTCCTCCGAGCCGCCGCGGTTGCCGTAAGTATCGGCTGTGTCGAACAGGGTGATGCCGAGGTCGAGCGCCTTGTGCACTACCGCCTTCGTTGCTTCGAAATCGATGCGGCCGCCGAAGTTGTTGGTGCCGAGGCCGACCAGCGAAACCCGCAGGCCGGACTTGCCGAGATTGCGTATCTCCACGCGAAGGCTCCCCTTCATAATAATCCGTGTACGGGCCGAACTTCTCGTTATTGCCTCCCGCCGGAGGGCGTGCAAGAACCTCAGCGGGACGGATTCCGCGGAAAGCCGCGGCGGGGTGACCTATGGTGGACGAATTTCTGGCGCCTGGCCGCTACATCGACAGCGATGCGCCCAAGGTCGTTGCCTTTGCGACGGCAGCGGCGCGTGACGACGGCGACGCGCTCGCGCGCGTGCTGCGCCTCTATCGGGCGGTGCGCGACGACATCATCTACGATCCCTACGTTGATCTTTCCGATGCGGCAAACTTCCGGGCCAGCGGCGTGCTCGCGGCCGCCCGCGCCTTCTGCATCGGCAAGGCGGCGCTGCTCGCCGCGTCGTGCCGGGTGATCGGCGTTCCGGCGCGCGTCGGCTACGCGGACGTGCGCAACCATCTCTCCTCGCCGCGGCTGACCGAGCACATGGGAACCGACGTTTACGTCTGGCACTCCTACACCGACATTCTCATCGACGGCACCTGGGTCAAGGCGACGCCCGCCTTCAACAGCGCGATGTGCCGGCGCATCGGGCTCGAGCCGCTCGATTTCGACGGCCGCTCCGATTCGCTGCTGCATCCTTATGACAGTTCCGGTCGCGTCTACATGCAGTACCTCACCGACCGCGGCACCTATGCCGACGTGCCATACGACGCCATCATGGCCGCGTTCCGCACGCACTACCCGACCTTGATGGCACGGCACGGGCTTGCCGGCGACTTCCAGGTGGAAGTGATTGCCGGAAACGCGGCACGCCAGCCGGCCTGACGCGCTACTCGTCTTTTCCCGTCGATTGTATTAGATAAAGGTGCGATGACGGCGCTGCTGGACGGGTGTCGCACACATGTCTGTATTTTTCCGATTTATGGCGGTTATCGGCCTCGCGGCCGCTTTATTTATCTGGCCTTCGCCGGGCAGCGCGCGTTCCACCAGCGTGTTCGCCAATCCCTATCCGTGCAGCGTGCTCAGCCCGCATCCCTGCCATCCCACGTTTTGCAGCGTCTTCAGCCGTTTCCCGTGCCAGCCCGATATCAACTATCCGTTCGGGCAGAACCTGCAACTCACCATCAAAACGCGCGCCGCCGAGCAACCCCCGCCGCAGCATGTCGCGGACGGCTCGCCGCCCGACGACAACGCGGCGGCCGACAAAACCGAAGATGCGCCGGAGCACCGTCTGCACACCATCGGCGATATGTTTGCAGCGCTGCGCGCCTGCTGGGTGCCGCCCGCCATGGATGACAGCCGTCACGGCACCCAGCTCTCGGTGCGGCTGAGCTTCAAACGCGACGGCGAGCCGGTCGGCCCGCCGCGCGTCACTTATGTGAGCCCCGGCACACCGGCCGACGTGCGCAAGACCTACCTCGACGCGGTCACGGCCTCGCTCAAGCGCTGCACGCCGCTGCCGTTCAGCCGCGGCCTCGGCGGCGCGCTCGCCGGCCGCCCGATCGCAATCCGCTTCGTGGATGACAGGTAGCCGTCATTGCGAGGAGCGAAGCGACGAAGCAATCCAGGGGCCGTGCGCGCTGCCCTGGATTTCTTCGTCGCCGCTGCGCCGGCGCCTCGCAATGACGCGTGGGCATGGCTCAACATCTCGGCTAAGATCGCCAATATGAAGCGCTCGCTTGTTCTCGGGATCATCTTCGGCTTGGTCGCATCCTCGGCATTGGCCGGCGACAACGGCTTCGTGCCGCCGCCGTGGCCGCCCTGGTTCCGCGGATTCCCGCTCGATCCGACGGCGCGCGCGCATTCGAACTCGGTGCGCGTCTCCGACGCCTGCTGGCGCACCTGCGAGACCGCCTGCAGCCGGCGCTTCCAGGCGTGCGCGACCGCCTATCACGTCAACGACTGCCGCAGCGAAACCGACTCCTGCGATCTCACCTGTCTCAAGACGTGCCGCACCTACGGCGGCCCGTTCCTCGACATCACCAACTCGGGACATCCCTGATGCCGGCGAGCGCGGAAGTTTCCCTGCCGAGGCAATGGGAAGATTGGGCCAGCTGGGCGTTCGGCATCTGGCTGTGCATTTCGCCCTGGGCGCTCCAATTCGATCTCGAACCCGTGCCGACCCGCAACGCCGTGATCGTCGGCTTCCTCATCATCCTCGCCGAAGTGGTGACCCTCTCGATCTTCCGGCCGTGGGAGGAATGGATCAACGTCGCGCTCGGCGCGTGGCTGGTGATCTCGCCGTGGGTACTCGGCATCGCTTCGGCCGCGGCCACGGTGAATTTCGTCGTCGTCGGCGTGCTGGTGATCGCGCTCGCGCTTTATGAGATGCGCAGCGTGGAGGGCGAGACGTAACGTTCACGCCGGATCTATCAATATCCCCGGATTGAGCAGGCCCTGCGGGTCGAGCTCGCGTTTGGCCGCGCGCAGCGCGGCGGCGAACAGCGGCGGGCGCTGGCGATCGTACCACGGGCGATGGTCGCGTCCGACCGAATGATGGTGCGTGACCGTGCCGCCGCCGTCGATCACCGCGTCGAGCGCCGCCGATTTGATCGCCCGCCACTGCTCGATCAGCGCCCCGTGGCGGCCGAGCGCGTGGAACGTGAAGTAGGGCGCCGGCCCGTCGGGATAGACGTGGGTGCAGCGGCAGGTGACTTCGCCGGGCCGTCCCGTCGCGTCTTTGATGGCGCGCACGGTGGCTTCCTTGATGCGGTCGTGGAAGGCCTCGAAGCGATCCCAGGTGATCGCGGTCTCGAACGTGTCGTTGATGACGCCGATGCGGATCAGGCGCTCGACCAGGTAAGGCATGCGGATGAACGCCGTGCGCCAGCGGCCGGCGGCGCCTTCGCGATGGGCATCGCTGCCCTCGGCCGCTTCCGGCGTTCCGCCGTGGTCGGCACAGCATTCGAGCGCGCGCTTCATCCACGGCCCGAGGTCATGGTCGCCGGACTCGAACGCCAGCACCATGATGGCGGCGCTGCCGTCGGACGCGCCGGTGTTGCGCGCCTCCTGCGGATCGAGAATGCGGCAGTTGGCCGGATAGAGTCCCGATTGTGAGACTTGGCGCAGCGCGCGCGCCGCGGTGAAAAAATCCTTGAATCGCACGGCGCCGCCGGCCCGGAAGCGCGGCCGGTCCTGCAGGCGCATCCATGCCTGCGTGATAATGCCGAGCGTCCCCTCCGAGCCGATGATGAGGCGATCGGGACTCGGGCCCGCGCCGGAACCCGGCAGGCGCCGCGTTTCGAGCACGCCCTTGGGCGTGACCACGCGCAGCGATTCCACGAGATCGTCGATATGAGTGTAGAGCGTCGCGAAGTGGCCGCCCGAACGCGTCGCGATCCAGCCGCCGAGGGTCGAGAACTCATAGCTCTGCGGAAAATGCCGCAGGGTGAGGCCGTGCGGCTTGAGCTGCGCTTCGAGCGCCGGGCCGTAGGCGCCGCCCTCGATGAGCGCGGCGCGCGACGCGCGATCGACCTCGACGACGCGGCCGAGATGTTTGAGATCGATGGTGACCGCGCCCTTGTGCCGCCCGGGGATGATCTTCGGCTCGACGCCGCCCGCGACGGTCGAGCCGCCGCCGAATGGGGTCACGGCCGCGGCGGCGCTGCCCGCCCAGTCGAGCACAGCCGCGACTTCTGTTTCGTTGCGCGGGTAGGCGACCACGTCGGGCGCATTCGCGTAATCGCCGTTAAGCCCCCGCACGTATTCGGGATATGATTTTCCATACGTATGCGCGGCGCGGTCGTAGGTCTCCGACGAGCAGATCGCGGCGAGCGTCGCCGGCGGTGTTAGCCGCGGGGCCGTGAGTTTGATCTCCTCGAGCCGCGGCGGCGCGACCTCGTCGCTCGGCAGTCCGCCGAACCGTTGCGCGGCGCGTCCGCGCGCGAAGGCTTCTTCCTCCGCGCTCGCGCCTTCGCCTTCGCGGCCCCATCCGAAATGCTTGAGACGCACCTCGCTCACAATCGTACTCCCGGCTTATTTGTTATTGCCCGACGTTCACGCGGCCGGCGGCGCCGCTCGCACGCGACACGAGAGTCCGCGCGTGTCGAGTGACGCGGCCGTCCGCGACCGTGACGAGCGAGCCGCAGCATACCGAGCATTCCCAGCAGGTGCTGGGAAAGATGCCTTCGGCCGTGGACTAACGCATTGTTTGCTGAAGAGTCCATTTATCTGCAGCCACAATCTCCGCCGTCATCCTCTGATGTCCGTTAAGTCAAGAGGCGGACGTGGTTATTTTTTCACGCACGGAACGGCGTGTGAGCACGTCGTAGCCGGTGCATTGGGTCTGGGAGCGGGCGTAGCTGCGACG
>Ga0213881_10000014_pt1 | contig 186517 bp, 164 predicted proteins | sample BarmaccoBMER_R08_FD_160104 | JGI IMG/M metagenome (GOLD analysis project Ga0213881, IMG submission 160104) | Barbacenia macrantha exposed rock microbial communities from rupestrian grasslands, the National Park of Serra do Cipo, Brazil - ER_R08 ...
CTCTTTCGCATAAATGTCGATTTCCTGGAACGGCACCAGCTCTGAGCTGAGCGTGAGCGTTGTCTCGAGCGGCTGGTTCTTGATCACCGCAACTCCTACAGTTTCAGGCGCCGATGGCGCCGTTTTCTGTTGTGCAGGCGCGTCCTTACGCGTGCACGAGGCGAGAAGCCCCGTTAACACGAGGAGAATAAGAACCGTGAACGCTTGCTTAGAGGCCCTCACTCGTTTACGTATGCCAGTTTATGGCGTGAATCCGATTCGCGGAATACAGCCGTTGCTTGAATTTAGCTCCCGGCACTGCCCTACTGAACAGGCAGTTTTACCAGCCTGCATGACAGCTACCATTGGAGGGATCACTGACAATGCCCCCGGTGCGAGTTCTCATTGCCGACGATCATCCTTTGATTCGCAGCGGCTTGCGTGCCCTTCTTGAGAGGGAGGGCGAATTTCAAGTGGTGGGGGAGGCATCGGATGGCTACGAGGCTATCGAGCTCGCGACTCATTTGAAGCCGGATGTGGCTTTGCTGGACGTCGGAATGCCGCGGCTTAATGGAATCGATGCGGCGAAACATATCTCGGAACGCATGCCGCGTGTTCGAATTATCGTCGTCAGTATGCATTCCGATGAGGCTTACGTATTGCGCGCGCTGAAATCCGGAGCGCGCGGTTATCTGCTGAAGGCGTCGCCGGAATCGGATGTTCTAGCGGCCGTTCGCGCCATAGCAGCGGGAAATGCGTATTTCAGTCCAGAGATTACGAAGTTACTGGTCGAAGAGTACGTAAACGAGGTACGCAGGAGGGGAGTCGAGGACAGCTATGACCTCCTGAGCATTCGCGAAAAGGAGGTTTTGCAGTTGCTCGTGGCGGGCAAAACGAACCGCGATATTTCAGACATGCTGCATATCAGTGTGTCAACCGTCGAGACGCACAGGAACAACATCTTTCAGAAACTTGGGATTCACAATTTGCCAGAGCTGATTTTGTACGCCGTCCGTAAAGGGCTGATTTCATGAGCGCGTGACTGAGGCGCGCGGCATGGCCGACTCCCGAGGTTGCGAGGGCGTGGGATTGAGCTCTTCGGGGAGAGGAAGCTCGAACCGGACAATGCTGCCGCGGCCCCACTCGGAATCCACGTGAAGCGTGCCGCCCAGCCGCACGACACGCTCCTCCATGCCCACGATTCCGATTCCTTTTTCCTGAGCCGGGTCAAATCCCTTCCCATCATCCTGGATCGTTACATGCAACCGTCGATCGTCACGAACCAATGTCACCAGAACATGCCGCGCGCCGGAGTGACGGGAGGAGTTCCGGATGGCCTCCTGAACAACGCGATACACACACGTTTTGTGATCGTCAGGTAGATCTATGGACAGATCACCTGAAACCACTTCGACTTGAAGGGTTGTTGTGCGCGAAATCTCACGCGCCAGCCAGTTCAGCGCGGGCAGAAGCCCAAGGTCGTCGAGCATCGAGGGGCGGAGCAGCAAGGATATGTTACGCACAGCGGCAGCATTCCTTTCGGCCATTTCCTGAAGAGATTGAAGCTGCAGATTGGCCTCTTCAGGATCAATACGCGGCAATGCGGATCTCAAATTCTCTAACCCGAGCATCATGGCCCACAAAGTCTGGCCCACTTCATCGTGAAGCTCACGCGAAATGCGTCTGCGCTCGCTCTCTTGAGCCGACAGCAACTCGGCCGAAAGCTGCTGGAGCTCGCCGCGGGCACGAGCGACTTCACCAAAACGCGTCTCTGATTCCTGCTCCAGGTGAAGCACGCGCCAAAGGGTAACGCTCGCGAGCGCAATGCCGATTGCAACGGTAAGGAGCAGCATCGCGAGCAGCTTTACTCGAAAAGAAGAGAAAAGCTCGTTGACCTGCTGACTGCTGGTTTCGAGCTCCCGTTCACTTACCTGTTGGATTCGATCGGCCAGACTGACCATACTCATCCGGCGGGGCAGCACCTGTTCCCTGATGAATGAGTAACCGCGGGCGCGCCTCTCTTGGGGGGACCAGTCCAAAGCCGGCGCGAGCACTGCGAAATATGCGGTCAGCTCATCGCTGAAGAGTTGGAACGGCTGCTTTTCCTGCCGGTTGAGAAAATGCCGGTATTCGTCCATTCCGGATCGAATGCGGCGGCGGGTCTCTAAGAAGTCAGCGCGGTGAGTGGCGACGAGCGTTTCATTGTCGTCGAGCAGAAGATCGCGAATGTACGTGCCCGAAAGATAGATATCGGACCGCAGCTTCTCCAGCGTCCGCTCGCGCCCCACAAAGGCCTGCTGAATTTGCTGTTGTCGGATTTCTATTTGATACAGGAACGAGACCGCGCTAAGCCCAATAATGCCCATCAGTAGCAGCAGTCCGGTGAAACCAACCCAGAGCAGAACGCGAATGCGTCGTCGAGACAAACCGTCGTGCGCGTTCAGATTCTGGACTGCGCCAAGTGACACAATTAACAACCGCTTCAAGTCTAGACGCAACATTCAAAAGGTGCCATACAGCGGGGACCCGATTTTATGGTTCGGGATTGCCTGAACTGGCGCCCGCGAAGGGGCCACACTAGGTGAAAGTACCGGAACCCTAATTCCCTGTTATAGTTTCGGGTACAAACGCATCTACACCGGCATGGGACTGATCCTGCTTGTGGTTTTGCTGATTCTTTTAATTGGCGCCATTCCAACTTGGCCCTACTCGCGGGGCTGGGGTTACTATCCCTCCGGCGGGCTCGGCCTGGTGTTAGTGATCATAATTATTCTGTATCTGCTCGGCTATTTCCATTGATTCTTTCGTAATTGGCGGTTCTTTCACGCCGCTCTTTGTTTAGAAAGACTCATGGCAATTAAGCGACGGCTGTTATTTCTTCTCCTCCTCACAGCCGCCACACTAATCTACGTTTTTGCTCAAGAAACAGGGGTTGCAACCCGTGACATCACAGGTGTTTGGGTTCTCCATATTCCGAATGCAGATGGAACCGTGCAGGATACGTTTCTTAAGCTCTCGCAAAACGGCGCAACCATCACAGGCAGCATCGTCAGAAATTATCATGAAACGAAGATTTCTGAAGGTTCTTACCGCAACGGGAAACTGCACCTTACAGTTAATCCCTGGCGAACGATCGTATTGACCTACGAGGGTACCCTCAGCGATAACCACCTCAAAATCACTTTTTCAGAGACCGGCGGACGGGAGAATCCTCCCTCCGTGACGGTTTCCGGGGAACGCTCCTCCGAGGCTGCGTTGTCGCCCCCCGCGCCGTTGCCTCTCCCCGCCTTACATGATGTTCCGGACAATGGTCTCGCCCGCACGCCACCCATGGGCTGGAACAGTTGGAACTACTTCGAAGGAAAAGTCGACGATGCAACGGTCAGGAGCATCGCGGATGTGATGGTTTCTTCCGGAATGGCTAAAGCGGGTTATGCACACGTCAATATCGACGATACCTGGGAAGACGGCCGGGACGAGGCCGGTAATATCCGGGCAAACCGCAAATTTCCCGATATAGCGGCTCTTGCCGCTTACGTTCACTCGAAAGGCCTAAAGATCGGCATCTACTCCTCGCCTGGCCCAAAGACCTGTGGCGGTTATGAGGGGAGCTACGGTCACGAACTCCAGGATGCCAAGACCTACGCTAGCTGGGGAATCGATTATCTCAAGTACGATTGGTGCTCGGCTGGTGCGATTTATAAAGACCGGGACATGCGCGCCGCATACCAGAAGATGGGTGAAGCTCTCCAATCTACCGGCCGGCCGATCGTGTTCAGCCTTTGCCAATATGGGCGCGAAAAAGTTTGGACGTGGGGCGCAAAAGTTGGCGGAAATCTTTGGCGGACCACCGACGACATCGGTGATGATTGGCCGAGCATGAGCGGGATCGGCTTCAGACAAGCGGAAATTTCGAGCTACATGCAGCCGGGGCACTGGAACGATCCCGACATGCTCGAGATCGGCAACGGCGGCATGACGGATGACGAGTACCGGGTGCATATGAGCCTCTGGTGTCTTCTCGCCGCTCCGCTGCTTGCGGGGAATGATCTGAGAAAGATGTCTGATGCCACACTCGCGATCCTAACCAATAGGGACGTGATTGCTGTAGATCAGGATCCGGCTGCACGGCCACCCAAGCGGATGGTTCGAAATAACGAAACCGAGGTCTGGTCCCGACCCATGCAGGACGGCTCTACGGTTGTGGCGTTATTCAATCGGGGCGAGAAAGCGAAGGACGTCACAGTCACCTGGCAGGAGCTGGGGTTAATCGGTCACATCCAAGGGCGCGACCTCTGGAAGCATGAGAGAGTCGGACTTTCAGGCCCTACATACACGACTCTGGTTCCTAAGCACGGGGTAGTTATGTTACGCATCCAAAAGGGTTAGGGAGTACGTAACAGGACCGCGTTTTCTCCTAGGCGCGAATTTACGGCTAATCGGTTATAATTAGTCGGATTCACTAGCGGGCCCCCGACAGACTCCGCGAGACCAAACGAAACTGTTCTAGTACTCCTGACTCTAAATACATGAAAGGAGCTTAATGTTGAAGGTTTGGAGACGTGAGGTTCTGCGCGAATTCGTTCGCACGAAACTGAACGGCTATCGGTTCATTCTCGTTTCAAATCGGGAACCGTTCGAGCATCGCCATGCGAGCACCGGAATCAACTGTGTCCAACCGGCAGGCGGTTTGGCGAGCGCCCTCGATCCGGTTATGCGCGCTTGCGGCGGTTTATGGATCGCTCATGGGAGCGGTGATGCCGATACGCAAACGGTAGATAAGTTCGATCGCGTTAAGCTTCCTCCCGACGACGCGCAGTACACTTTGCGCCGCGTTTGGCTTTCTAAAGAGGAGCACGAAGCGCATTATCTCGGTCTTTCGAACCAAGGTATCTGGCCGCTATGCCACGTCGCGTTCACACGGCCTGTTTTCGATGCCGATGACTGGCAAGCTTATCGCCGCGTCAACGAGCGGTTCGCGGAGACCGTGCTGGAGGAGGCCGGCAGCGATCCGGCTTTTGTGTTTATCCAGGATTACCATTTCGCGTTGCTCCCCAGGATGCTCCGTAATGCGAGACCGAATCTGGTGATTGCCCAGTTCTGGCATGTCCCGTGGCCCAATTCAGAAGTTTTCAATCTATTCCCGTGGAAGGACGAAATCCTCGACGGGCTGCTCGGAAATGACCTACTTGGATTTCAGCTTCAACATCACTGCCAAAACTTTTTGAAAACCGTGGACTGCTCGCTGGAGGCGCGCGTCGACGAATCGGGTTCAGAAATTTGCCGCGGCGGTCATTCGACGCATGTGCGGCCATTTCCGATCGGAATCGATTTCGATGCGCATGCGGAATTGGCGGATTCGGATGCAGTTGCGAACCAAACACGCCGCTGGCGCGAGGAGTTGTCTTTGAAGGGCAAGATGCTCGGGATTGGCATCGACCGTCTTGATTACACCAAAGGGATTCCGGAGCGGTTGCGGTCTTTGGGCCGGCTTTTGGAAATGCATCCGCAGTACAGGGGCAAGCTGGTGTTCGCGCAGATTGCTGTACCGAGCAGGTCAAGCCTACCTGAATACCGAAACATTGAGCAAGAAGTGGACTATCTCACCGCGCAAATTAATCGACGCTGGGGAACTAGTTCCTGGCGGCCGATTGTGCTGATGAAGCGGAATTACAACGCCTCTGAGATGATTGCTCTTCATCGGCTGGCTGATTTCTGTGTCGTCTCTTCGCTGCACGATGGCATGAATCTGGTTGCGAAGGAATTCGCGGCGAGCCGGGCCGATGAAGACGGTGTCCTGGTGCTGAGCAAGTTTACCGGAGCCGCCCATGAGCTCAAGGAAGCCTTGCAAGTGAATCCGTTCTCGGTCGAAGAATGCGCGAATGCATACCGTGACGCGCTGACCATGCAGCCCGATGAGCGGAAGCGGAGGATGCGGAAGATGCGCGAGAGCGTGGAAGACAACAATGTGTATCGATGGGCAGGAAAATTGCTTTCCGAGCTGGCGAGAGTAGAAACCAAAGAAAAGCAAGTGCCGGTTTCTGCCTTGGAAACTGAATTCCAACCGGCTGCTCTCGGTGTTGCAGTATGAGCGCCGTTGCGCGAGTCCATCACCCCGTACCGCTCCTGAAGAACCTTCAATATATTGAGCCGCGGGTGGCGGAGGCGCCTCGGATCTCGCTGTTTTTGGATTTCGACGGCACTCTGTCGCCAATTGTTCTGAATCCGGCGGAAGCGTGCCTGGAGCCGACCATCTGCCCGATTCTAAAAAGGCTACGTGACCGCCTGGATTTCGATTTAGCGGTCATCAGCGGCCGGGCATTGGTCGATGTGCGCGAGCGGATCGGTTTGAATAAGGTGATTTATGCCGGGAATCACGGGCTGGAAATCGAATTCGAATCCATGCGCTTTCGCGAGCCCAGAGCCGAATCGTTGCGCCGCGAGCTTCGATGCGTACTGCTTCAATTGAAACTCGCTCTGAGCGAGACCGAAGGTTTGGAGATCGAAGATAAAAGTCTCACGCTGAGCGTGCACTTCCGCCGGGTGAGCGAGCATTTGCACGATTGGGTGCGCAGCGTGGTTTACAGCGCAGTCGGTCGGTCGAAGTCTTTCACGTGCGGGGAAGGCAAGATGGTTCTCGAAGTGCGTCCGCAAGTAACCTGGAATAAAGGACACGCGATTAAATGGATCGCGCGAGAAGTGCTCCCGGCGGGATCGTTGCCGGTATTTATCGGAGATGATGTCTCGGATGAGGATGGTTTTGCAGCAATACCTGATGGGATTACCATCAGAGTCGGGGAGCCTACCGAAACGCAGGCGCAGTTTCTGCTGCCGGATGTTCCAGCGGTAGGGCAGTTCCTTGAATGGCTAGACCACGCGAAACCGAATGCAACACTCGCAAATTCTCAGCGGGCTGGAAGATGATCCCCTCTGGTACAAAGACGCGATTCTGTATGAACTTCACGTCCGGGCCTTCTACGACAAAAATGGCGACGGAATGGGTGATTTCCGTGGCCTTGCCGAAAAATTAGACTATCTCGAAGATTTAGGCGTCACCGCCATTTGGCTGCTTCCTTTTTGTCCTTCTCCCTGGAAGGATGATGGCTACGATATCTCCGATTACCGCAACGTTCATCCAGCGTACGGGACCCTGCGCGATTTTCAGAACTTCCTGAAAGAGGCTCACCGCCGGGGATTGCGTGTGATTACGGAGCTGGTCATCAATCACACTTCCGACCAGCATCAATGGTTCCAGCGGTCCAGAAAATCCGAGCCTGGTTCTCGCTGGCGTGATTTCTACGTTTGGAGCCACACACCCGATAAATACGCTGGCACGCGGATCATCTTCAAGGATTTTGAGCCCTCAAATTGGAGCTGGGATCCGGTCGCGAAAGCGTATTACTGGCATCGATTCTATTCGCATCAGCCCGACCTGAATTTTGATAGTCCCCTGGTGCAGCGTGCGGTGATGCATACGCTCGATTTCTGGTCGCAGATGGGCGTAGACGGGTTCCGCCTGGATGCCATTCCGTACTTATATGAGCGGGAAGGCACCAATTGCGAAAATCTCCCCGAGACCCACATTTTTCTAAAGCAACTGCGCCAGCATCTCGACGCGGAGTATCCGAATCGCATGCTGCTCGCTGAAGCGAACATGTGGCCGGAAGATGCCGTCGCGTACTTCGGGAGCGGCGATGAGTGCCACGTCTCGTTCCATTTCCCGTTGATGCCGCGCCTATTCATGGCTCTTCGTCTTGAAGACCGAATGCCGATCGTCGAGATTCTGCGGCGCACGCCTCCCATTCCAGAAACGTGCCAGTGGGCGATGTTCCTACGCAATCACGATGAGCTGACGCTTGAGATGGTCACGGATGAAGAGCGGGATTACATGTATCGGATGTACGCATCGGACCAGCGCGCCCGCATCAATCTTGGTATTCGCCGCAGGCTCGCTCCGCTGCTGGGTAACGATCGTCCCCGCGTGGAAGTAATGAACGCTCTCCTGTTCTCGCTCCCGGGAACACCCGTGATCTACTATGGCGACGAAATCGGGATGGGAGACAACGTCTATTTGGGCGACCGTAATGGGGTGCGAACGCCTATGCAGTGGAGCCCTGACCGGAATGCAGGATTCTCGAATGCGAATCCGCAGAAGCTGTATCTGCCGGTCAATATCGATCCTGCGTATCATTACGAATCGATCAATGTGGAAGCACAGCAAGATAATCCGCACTCCCTGTTGAGCTGGATGAAGCGGTTGATCGCCTTGCGCAAGCAGTACAAAGCGTTTGGGCGCGGCACCCTTGAATTCCTTCAGCCATCAAACCAGCGTGCAATCGTATTTCTGAGGCGATACGAGCAAGAGACCATTCTGGTGATCGCGAACTTATCGCGTTTCGCGCAGCCGGTTGAGCTCGATCTTCACAAATTCCGCGGCTATACGCCGGTTGAGATGTTCGGCAGGACAGACTTTCCGGTCATCGGCGAACCTTACTATCCGTTGACCTTGGGACCCAATTCTTTTTATTGGTTCTCACTCGAGCAGCGGAGTGTCCCGGTTTCCGTTTCCGCGCCGGCTCTGGACGGGGGGCGCCAAGCCGTGCCCATCGTTGCCGTGCCGGTACTTGCCGGACTCTGGGAAGACAATACGCGAGCAGCCATTGCCGCGGTGTTGCCGAAGTTTCTGAACGCGAGGCGATGGTTCCGGGGACGAACCCGGCGCTACCGCTCGATCGAAATTATCGAGTCGATCCCGCTTGTGCCCAACAAGTATTTCATCCTGTTGGTGCGAATTGAGTATACGGCTGGTGATCCGGAGACTTACGTTGTGCCGCTCGGCTCGGCGCGTGGAGACGAGGCACAGATCCTTCAGGATGAGCATCCCGAAGCTCTGATCGCGGAGGTGCGCGCGGCTGACGGGGCGCGAAGTTTTCTTTATGCCGCGACGGTGAGCGACGAGCTTTTGAGCCTACTACTCGAGGCTTTTGCGCGGCGCAAGCGTTTTACAGCGGCGGGCGGGATTCTCAGCGCAGAGCGCAACCGGCGTTTTCGAAACCTGTGGGGCGGGACGCATCCGAATCTGCAGCCCGCGCACGAGCCTGCCTCGGAGGTCAACACTTCCATCCGGTATGGGGATCGATTTGTTCTGAAGCTTCTGCGTAAAGTGGAGCCGGGTCCCAATCCAGGGGTGGAGATGGGAAGAGTTCTCACTGAGCAGCAGACGTTTGCGCATGTCGCTCCCTTTGCCGGCTCGCTTGAATACACGCCCGACGCAGGCGAACCAACCACGCTGGCTGTGTTGCACGGATTTGTTCCAAATTCAGGTGACGCCTGGCGTCATACACGAGATCATCTGAGGGAGTTCTTCGAGCATACGCTCCCATCAAAACACTCGCGAGTGGAAGTGGAAGGCTCTGCGCCAACCAACATCTACGCTTTGAGTTTTGCGCTCCGTGACGCTCCTGAGGTTGCGAAAGAAATCATCGGCCCATACCTTTTGCTTGCGGAGATCATGGGCAGACGCACGGCGGAAATCCACCTGATTATGGCTCACCCAACGTCTGATCCGGCTTTCGCGCCAGAACCATATAACGATTTTTACCGCCAAAGCCTTTATCATAGTTACGCAGGTCTTACGAGCCGTCGTTTTGAGTTTGTCCGTCAGCGCTATTCGGATATGGCCGAAGATGTACGCGTGCTCGCGGCAAAGGTTCTCGAACAGGAAAGCGCGATCGAATCGAAGTTTCGCGCGATCTTTGACCGGCGAGTGCACTCTGTGCGTACGCGGTACAACGGCCGGCTCCATTTGGGACATTTTCTGATTACCGAAGGCGACGTAGCGATGTTCGACTTCGAGGGCGACCCGGATGTGCCACTCAGCGAGCGGAGGATCAAGCGATGTCCGTTGCGCGATGTCGCGAGCATGCTCCTCTCGTTCGGATATGCGGCCCAGACCACGGTCCGGCAGCTAATGGTGGGAGAACGCGCCGAGGTTGCCAGCGTGCCGAGGCTTCGATTATGGGGCCGATTCTGGTATTCGCATGTGAGTGCCGCTTTCGTGCGAGGGTACTGGAATGCAGCGAACCACGCGCCATTTCTGCCGGATTCACAAGAAGATCAACAGTTGCTTTTGACAGCCAATTTACTGGAACGCGCGCTCTTGGATCTTCGCGCCGATATCAATGACAAGCCGGACCTGGCTGGGATGCCATTTCGCGTCATTCTGCATCTCCTGAATGCTGAGGCCGAGCGGCGGATGTAGGAAGCCCAAGTTCATTCTGCTAAAAAATTCTCTAGCCTGACGTCGCTCTCCGCGATCAGTTTTCGAATGCGAGGCGAGGTGAGGGCTTCGAGCTCGCGTAATCGGCATTCCTTCAGGCGAGTGCGTGCGCTGAGTAGTTCCGGGCCGGCAAAACCGGGGTGACACATGAACTCCGTCATACCGTCGGGCAAAGCGCGAATCGCAGAAGCAAATGCTTCTTCAGTAAGCGAACCGGTCAGGCGAAATCCAAGGAAGTGATCTGTCATTCTCACGTTGTAGTCGCTTGTCAAGCGGGCATAGTATCCGCGCGCGAGGCGGAACGGAGCGCCGCTCCACAGCGAGATCGCGTCAAATGGAAGTCGTACATAGCGCATACCAAATTCATGGGCGAGGCGGACAACAACTCGGAAGACCGCCGGCCATATATGTGTGTGTTTGTGCGAATCGAGATGCGTGGGCCGCAGCCTTGTTGCTACGATCCTCTCGATTTGCGCGCGAAGCTCCGCGTAAATGTCGAGTTGCTTTCGAGAGAGCGCAATAAGGAGTTGGCGAACAGTTTCGGGCAAGGGCCGGCCAGTCAGCAAAGAATTTCCTTGAACTAATACCAGGTGGCAACCGATATCGAGCGTGGCTGTCTCTCGAGCCAATCGCACCGCGTCATCGAAAGCGGCGCCATTCGCCATCAGTGTCGTTGCTGTAAGGACGCCTTCGCGATGGGCATGGACAATCCCTGCGTTTACATCATGCGTGAAGCCGAAATCGTCGGCATTAACCACCAGCCGCTTCGACACGCTTCAGAAAACTGCCAGCTTGATCCTCAGGAACTTTTTCGGGTTCGCGCGAAAGTCCTTTAACAGCTCGTGGAGCTCGCGTGTCGTGCCGGTGGCCGCATCGTATAACTGCGGATTAACCAGAAGCTGCCCGACGGTCCCATTTCCAGAGTTGACCTTGTCGATAGTGAGATTGATTTTGTCCAGTGTGGCCGAGAGCTGTTTCGCAAGCTGATCGTTGGTCAACAACTGTCCTGCTGTGCCCTTGCCTGCATTGAGGTTCGTAAGCATCGTGTTGAGCTGATTCAGCGAGCTATCGAGATCGTTGTAGACTTTCGGATCCTTCAATAAAAGCCCCGCAGTACCTTGCCCTTGTTGAAGTCCTTGCGTGATCTGATCGACCCTGGTTAGCGTCGCTTGGATTTGGTCGTACATCGCGTTGTCATTGATTAGATGCCCGATAGTCCCAGTTTTGGAATTCAAAGTGGTCGCCAAGAGCTGGACTTGATTTACTGTCTGAACGAGGGTGTTGTAAAGGGTTTCATCAACTAGCAGCTTGCCGATCGTGCCCTTCCCCACCTCGACCTGGCCCACGATGTCCTGAATCCTGGTGAGGATCGCCTGGGCAGAATCTAGCACGCCAAAACCCTGTGCAACGAGTTGCTGAAATTCTTGGGTATTGGCTGATTTGAGAGTCGCACCGGGCCGAACGGTTTCTTGATTCTTTCCCTTATTGATCTGAAGAAACTTCGTGCTGCCGAGGAGGTTATCCGAAGCAATCGTTGCGAGAGAATCGTCTGGAATTTGCCTCAGCATGTCCTCATCAACCACGAAATCGACCTTGATAATGCGCTGGGGATCGGTTTGTCCGGAGAGAGCGACATCGCTGATCTGCCCCGCTCCGATGCCGTTAATGCGGACGGGCGAGCCAGGTGTCAACCCTGCTGCATCCGCCACATAGACATGCAGAGTTGCTTGTTTCTTGAACCACGACAGGTTTCCGGTGAGCAGAAATACCAGCAGAGTGACAAAGAATAGCGCCGCTATACCCAAAATTCCAACTTTCAATTGCGCCAGATTTACTTTTTGTTTACTTGGCATAACTAGGCCTCGTGTCTAACGAATCTCTTCACATAATCATCGTCGCAACTTTCGAGTTCGCGACGTGTGCCAAGGAAGATCACCTCTCCCTCTTTCATCACAATGAATTTGGTTCGGCTATGACTTGGGTCCGTCTGCTCTTCTTCGGGCACGGGAACAAGCTCGGCTCGCTCCGGATTGTAACGGAAATTCGCCATCAGCTCGCCGTCCTGGTAGCGATGAGTCACGATCAACGATGTTGTGTTTCGAACATCCCTCTCTTTGGCAACGAGAGCCATAATCGTGTTCGCCGTGATCGGGTCCAATCCCGCAGTGGGCGAATCGTAAAGTATAAGCGGGGGTTCCGTAACGATTGCCCGGGCGATTCCCACGCGCCTGCGCATTCCGCCTGAGAGCTCACTCGGGAATTTATCGAAAGTCTGCTCCAGCTCGACGAACCGGAGAGCCTCGCGGGCACGCTGATCCGCTTCGCTTTGTAAAGATGCTTCATCACCTTGCCGGCCGGTTGGCTGCTGATTCATTAAGGGGTATTCGACGTTTTCACCGATTGAAAGAGAATCAAACAGAGCGCCTTCCTGGAACAACATCCCCGCGCGGCCGCGAAGTGAATAGAGCTCGTGCTCCTTCCGCGACGTTACCTCTTCACCAAATATCTTGATCGTTCCCTCATCCACATGAACCAGGCCAATTACCGCCTTGAGCAATGTTGTCTTTCCACTGCCTGCCGCGCCCAAGATAATCCGCGTCTCACCGGCTTTTAAGGCAAGAGAGACATTGCGCAGCGCCCACGTCCCTTCATATTGAAGACTGACGCGCTGAAAGTCCAGAACCGAAGATTCGTCAGGCACGGCGACTCACAAATTCACAAAGATCTTGTCAATTAAGAACGTGACGAAAAAGATCCATATAGAGGCTGCAACAACTGCCTGCGTGGTTGCTCGTCCAACGCCCTGCGTGCCTCCGGTTGTGCGCAAGCCGTAAAAGCATCCGATAAGCGCAATAAGCATTCCAAAGACGAAAGGTTTTCCCAGGCCTTGCCCCAGATCGTTCAATACGAGCGCGCGCCATGAGGTGGACCAGTATTGTTCGCTTGTAATGAGACGCAGAAGAGGAACTGCGACGACGAAGGCCCCAAATAAGCCGATTGCATCCGCAACTACAGTCAGGCATGGGAGCATGATCGCTGTTGCCGTGAGCCGTGGGGTAACAAGTTTTTGCACCGGGTCGGTGCCCAGCGCTCGCATGGCATCGATCTGTTCGGTGACTTTCATCGACCCCAGCTCGCTGGCGATACCAGATGCATTGCGGCCGGCAACAAGCAAAGCTGTGAGCACCGGCCCGAGCTCGCGAACTAGTGTCAGCGAGACGATGGCGCCCACTTGGCTGCTCGCGCCATAGGTATTCAGCGCGCGCGACATTTGAAGGGCAATAATCGCTCCGCTGAAGGCGCCTGTGAGGATCACAATCGGGAGGCTGCCCACGCCGATGATGTCCATTTGTAGAAAGACATCGTCGTAATAGTGCGGCCGGCGGACAACGTTGCGAAAAGCCAGCCCGGCGAGGATTAAGAATTCCTGGAATGATCCAATCCAAGTCGTCAGGAATCGGAGCAAGCAGGAGCTCCCGGCAACGACCTCGCCCTCATATTGCACGATGCTAGCACGGCCTGACGAGTTCACACAGGATTCGGACTGACGTGTAACCTCCCCTAACGTCCAGTCACCTTAATAACGAATACACGCGAAAATCGAGCGGTATCGATCTTGATCCGGCACTTTGCTATTTTTCGTTTCGCCTGGCTATTGCTCGCTGTATCCGAAGGACTGTTTGCGCAAACCGGAATTGTTAGCTCCGGTAACCAGCCAATTCCCGGTGCGGTGATCACCGCGACAAAGGAAGGTCAAACGATTTCCACCGTAACTGGACCGGACGGCCGTTATGCATTTCCTGCGATTGCCCCCGGGCCATGGAGCGTGACGGTAGAGATGTTCGGATTCGAGCCTCTTAAACAAACAGTCGATTACTCGACCGCCAAAGGTCCGGTAACTTTTCAGTTGCAGTTGAAACCATCTCCATTAGCGGCGCGCGTCCAGCGATTCACGGCCCGTAACAGCGGAACCGGTCCATCGGGAAATCGAAATGCAAACGCGCAGCAAATCGATCAAGAGCTGCAGACCGAACTCGCTTCGCAGCAGCAGAGTGCTGCGCCTCAATCTGCCGGGAACGTAAGCACCAACGAGGCATTCCTGGTTTCGGGCAGCCTCAGCCCCGGCATGGCGCAAAATGCCCAGCCCGATTCCGGACCCGACACGAGATTTCAAATGGGTCCTAGCATCACTGGTTTCGGAGCCGCTTCCGGAAATAATCCGAGTGTGCCCGGATTCGGCAGTTCACCGGGACAAGGAGGATTTGGCGGCGGATTCGGAAGTCCCGGCGGCGGCCGGGGCGGGTTTGGCGGACCTGGCGGCGCTCGGACACCCAGTGCTCGCGGCGGACGCGGGCCGGGCGCTCAATTCGGCAATAGACGACGCCAAAATCAAATCCGCGGCCAAATGTCGTTTACGTTGGCCAACTCGGCCGTGAATGCGAAACCGTTCTCGTTGAACGGCCTCGATATCCCACAAGCCGCCTACGCTCAAAGCCGTTTCAGTCTTATCGTCGGCGGTCCGCTTTCACTCCCCAAGCTCGTGAAAGATCCAAGCACGCAGTTTTTCATCACTTATTTTGGAACTCGCGCGCGTGATCCGGAGCTATTTACCGAAACCGTTCCAACGGATGCCGAACGACTAGGCAATTTCTCGCAAGCAACTCAGTCACTCGGGACGACCGCGACGAATGTGCCCGTTGTGATCTTTAATCCGTCGACACATCAGCCATTTCCAGGCAACCTGATTTCTTCCACTCTCTTGAATCCAATCGCGCTCGGCCTGCTCCGCTACTATCCGCTTCCGAACGAGCCTGGCAATGCGAACAACTATCAATACGAAACGGCACAAGTGGGGAACACAGATAACCTGGGCGTTCGCGTCCAGCGCAACGTCACGAAGGATGATCGGCTCGCGCTCAACTTCCAATATCAAGATCGGGATGGCACGACCGCACAGCCCTTCGGATATTTCGATAACACCAGCGGATACGGCATGAATGTCCAACTACAGTGGACTCGCAATCTCGGCGCAACTGCGCTCAGCAATGCTCAGGTGCGTTTTAATCGGAACGCGAATACCATTAATCCGTTCTTTGCCTCAGGCCCGAACATCGCCACGGACCTAGGGATTCAGGGTACGTCTTCGAATCCACTTGATTTCGGGCCGCCTACGCTGAATTTCACTAATTTCGCGACACTGAGCGACGGAATAGCGACTCTCACTCGCAACCAGACGCAAGGGGGGAGTGAAAGCGTGAGCGTATTGAAAGGTCTCCATAGCATCACGATTGGTGGCGGTTATACCCGAGCCGACTTGAGCACCGTCACCGATCCAAACGGTCGCGGCACGCTCAATTTTACGGGGCTTGCGACGAGTGCCCTAGGACCGGATGGCCGCCCAGTACCGGGGACGGGATACGATCTTGCAGATTTCTTGCTCGGCTATCCTCAGTCGAGCTCGATCCGCTACGGCGATACCAGCAATTATTTCTTGCAAAACCAGTGGAACGCATACGCGCAGGATGAATGGAAACTGCGCCCGAGCTTCACTCTTCTTTTAGGCATCCGCTACGAGTACTTCTCGCCATTCGCCGAGAAGTATGGAAGAATGGCCAACCTCGATATCGCTTCCGGTTTTAGCAATGTAGCTCTCGTGACCCCAACCAAGCCGGGACCCTATACTGGCGCATTCCCTAGCGGGCTGATCAACCCGGATTACAAGGATTGGTCCCCGCGAGTCGCGCTCGCCTGGAAAATTCCATGGATCAAGCGGTCGACCATTTTCCGCGCCGGATACGGAATCTACTACAACGGGCAAGCCTATATTCAATTCGCATCGCAACTTGCCCAGCAGCCTCCATTTGCTGTTTCAAACACAGTGAACACGAGTGATCTTGAGGTCTTGACACTTGAGCGAGGCTTCCGGACCACGACCCCTCATGACATCACGAATACATTCGCCGTAGATCGCTTCTATCGAACGCCTTATGCGGGTACTTGGAACGCAACGCTTCAACACGAACTTCCGGGCGGCTTTTTTGTGGAACTCGGCTATCTGGGAACGAAGGGAACACATCTTGATGTGAGAACCCTTCCGAATCAGCCACCGCCTGGGAGTGGATTCTCGCCTGCCGAGCGCAACCAATTGGGTCGCGCAGTCGGATTTATTTATGATTCCTCGATTGGCAACTCTATTTTCAACGCGCTTCAGGTTCGCGCGGTAAGGCGATTCAACAGAGGCATCTCGATCAATCTCTTCTATCAGTACGCAAAATCCATTGACGATTCCTCAACGTTCGGCGGTGCGGGCAATACCGTCGCGCAAAACTGGCTCAACATAGCGGCGGACAGGGGACTCTCGAGCTTCGATGTTCGACATGAATTGAATGGAACCTTTGTATGGACATCGCCCATAGGCTCTGCCGGATCGCGATTTGCTCCTGACACGCTATCCGGGAGACTGCTGAAAGACTGGCAACTCAGCGGCAGCATTACCGGCCAAACCGGAAATCCTCTTACAGCTCGCGTTCTCGGTAACACGGCACAGCTCGGTCAAACCGGAGGAATCGGAAGCGAGCGCGCGGAGGCGACGGGCCAGCCAGTTGATACTGGATCCGGTTTTTTCAATCTGGATGCGTTTACCGTGCCCCCTCCGGGCCTGTATGGAAATGCGGGGCGCAATACGATTCCAGGGCCCGGATTATTCACTGTAAATCTTGCATTCGCGCGATCCTTTCAGCTCAGCGAGCGGCGGCGTCTGGAGTTTCGCGTTGAAGGCAATAACGTGCTGAATCATGTTAACTACACGAACCTGTATACGGTAGTAAATGCGGTTAATTACGGTTTCCCGAGCGCGGCTGGTGCGATGCGCACGCTCGATGCTGTCGTGAGGTTCCGGTTTTGAGATTCGCCAGCTTCATCTTAATTCCCGCTTTAGTCCTCGAGCCCGCGCTCCCGCAGCAAATCCCTACTTTCTCGACCACGACGAATTTAGTCGTCGTAAACGTAACCGTCGTCGATCGCAACGGCAAGCCGGTTGAAAATCTTACGAAGAACGACTTTGAGTTGTACGAGGACGGCAAGCTGCAAACCTTGCAATCAGTTGATTTCGAGCGGCTGAATAATTCCGTTCTTCCACCTATCAATGAGACTCGCGAGCGATCTTCCTCGCCACCTCAACTTCCCACGAACTCGGCGCCGAGTGGTCCTGCAAGCGCGCGATATCAAGACCGCCGGCTCATTGTAATGCTCTTCGATTTCTCATCCATGCAAGCTGCCGAACAGATGCGGTCCAAGCAAGCAGCGATCCGTTTCCTAACGAGCCAGATGAGCACGAGTGACATGGTCTCCATCATGACGTTCGGCACGCAGCTTCAAACAGTTCAGGATTTCACTTCCGATCGCGATTTGCTTCTCGCTGCAATTAATCGCTTTCGTATTGGCGAATCCAGTGAAAACGCGGCTATGGCTGACACCGGAGCCGATGCCCAGGATCAAAGCGGTCAATTCGTCGCCGATGAGACCGAGTTCAACATATTCAACTCCGATTTGAAGCTCGCGGCGCTTCAGGATGCGGCGCGCCGGTTGGCGCAGTTTCCGCAAAAGAAAGCCCTAATCTATTTCTCGAGCGGCATCCAGAAAACTGGCGTCGACAATCAGTCGCAATTGCAGGCCACGGTAAACACAGCGGTGCGATCCAACGTTGCCTTTTATCCCATCGATGCCCGAGGGCTCTCAGCGCTTGTACCCGGTGGAGATGCCCCGCAGGCCGGCGCAGTCGGAAATAATCTGTACAGCGGTGCAGGCCAGCGCACCGTTAAGGAGAATTTCAACAACCAACAGGAGACGCTTGGGACTCTCGCGCTTGATACGGGTGGAAAAGCTCTTCTCGATTCAAACGATCTGACCGAGGGTATCAGGCAGGTTCAAAAGGATCTCTCCAGCTACTATGTCCTGACCTATGCCAGCTCGAATCCCGTGCAGGATGGGCATTACCGGCGCATACAGATCAAGCTCGCGTCTCGCGTGGCAGGCCTGAAAGTAAAGCTCGATTATCGCCAGGGCTATTTTGCTCCCACCACATTCGGGCGCATGCGTGATGTCGACAAGGAAGCGCAACTTCAACAAGCTCTGATGGCTGAGAATCCAGTTACCGATCTGCCGATTGCGGTCGAAATCGATTACTTTCGGCTCGAGAAGGCCAAATACTTCGTGCCGATTTCTGTGAAAATTCCCGGGTCAGCGCTGGCTTTTCACGCTAAAGGTTCCAAACGCGCCACAGAACTCGACTTTATCGCCGAAGTCTTCGATACGCGGAACGTACCGGCCGCTACGGTACGCGACACGATCCCGCTAAAAGTGAACAACACCATTGCGGAACAGGTACTACAGAAGAGCATTCAGTACGACACAGGGGTGACGCTGTCGCCGGGCAACTACAAGCTCCGCTTCGTCGCTCGCGAGAATGGCGAAGGAAAGGTCGGCACATTCGAAGCTCCATTTACAGTTCCGGACTTGCGCGCGAGTAACGCCCTTCATGTCAGCTCGATCGTCCTGAGCAATCAGCGAGAGCCCGTTGACGACCAGGTTGCGGGCATAAAGAACAAGAAAAAATTGCTCGCCGTAAATCCTCTGATTGATGACAAAGGCGAAAAACTCGTTCCGAATGTCACGAAAGTATTTCGGCCCGGTCAGAACCTGTTTGTCTATCTCGAGGTCTACGATCCAACGGTCCCGGCCAGCTTACCCGAAAATTTCCGCGTGGCCGATGTCGAAGCCAGTCTAGCGCTGTATTCCGGCGCAAAGAAAATCTTCGAATCGGCACCGGTTCGGGCCAGCCGGATGAGCGCAAACCGTGAGGGCGCGCTGCCGGTGTGGTTTCAAGTTCCCCTCTCGAAAATCGCGGAAGGCAAATATGAGTGCCAGGTCAATCTGATTGACGAGTTTGGCCGAAAATTTGCGTTTCCGCGCGCTGAGCTCGCCGTAGTAAGTGAAAAGGTCCGTCGCCATCTGGAGGAGCTTAATACGCGACGCCCATGGCCGCAGACTTTGCGCTCTCATTATTCTTTTGGTCCACAGCGCTGATTTCGTAGCGATACGATTTCCCGTGCTCGACATTGTGATCACTAAATGCCGGAACGGTGACCAAATCTCCTTGGCGTTCGAATGGCCCGCCATTCACCGAACGGTACACGTAGTAGCCTTTCAGATCCGGATCCGGGCTGCGCTCCCAGGACACCTCGACAGAGTTAGCGGCGGCTATCACGGTGATGTTCGCCGGCACTTTCGGCGGGAAAATGTCGATTGAGGTGATCACAACAGGTTCGGACAGAAGGCTTTCGGCTGCGCCATGCATCGCCACCGCAGTGTACTTGTATGGAGTTTCGTACTGGGAAGTCTTATCGACGTACTCCGACCCGTCGGCAATTCCGATCTCGACCGGCGCTTTGTCTGCCGGTGCTTGGCGGAAAACGCGGTAATGCGTTCCCTCACCCTGTTGCGGCCACGTTAGCTCGATCCCCTCCGCGGTCGACTCTGCCTTAAGCATGGGTGGCGCGAGCGGGGCAATCACATTCAGCCGTGCTACGTTTGACCACGACGAGTAGTGCTCTTCCTTCTTGATTGCCGTACGAACCGCAATTGCCACCCTCTTGCCTTCCCATCCGGAGACAGGAATCGACCTCGACATCTGAATCGGTTTTGGAGTATCCGGATCATTCGAAGGCGGAGGAGGCAATAGATACTGTTGCGCGCTGGCCGACCAGCGACCGAAATCCCATGGCGTAATTGCAGGTCCGATACGCAGGTCGATCTCAGAGAACCGCTTAATCACAAGATTGTCGGTAGTTCGTGTCGGAGTGCTGAACGTGACAACGATCTGATCGCCCCGCTCGATCGCTGAAAGATTGACTATGGCGTTCGGAAGCTGGCGAGACGGGGGTTCGACCGGGCCCAAGTATCCGCAGCCAGCCGAGAGCAAAAGCCAGGCTAAAACCGCAATCCCTCTAGCTCGCACTTAGAGGATGTACCTGCTGAGGTCCTGATCCTTCACGATCTGCGAGAGCTGTTTGCGAACGTAGACAGCATCAATGCGAATGTTCTTCTTTTTCAGGTCGGGCCCATCGAAAGAAATCTCTTCTAAAAGCCTTTCCATGATCGTGTGAAGCCGCCGCGCGCCGATGTTTTCCGCGGACTCATTCACCTGTGCCGCAATACGGGCCACCTCTATCAACGCATCCTCTGTAAAACTCAGCTTTATGCCTTCAGTTTCGAGCAAAGCAGTGTACTGTTTGACCAGCGCTGATTTCGGCTCTTTTAATATGCGAATGAAATCCGCCTCGCTGAGGCTCTTGAGCTCTACCCGAATCGGAAAGCGTCCTTGCAGCTCCGGAATGAGATCCGAAGGTTTCGATACGTGAAACGCGCCTGCCGCGATGAAGAGGACATGATCCGTTCGCACAAATCCGTGGCGCGTGTTGACCGTTGTGCCCTCGACAATCGGGAGAATATCGCGCTGAACGCCTTCGCGACTGACATCCGGCCCATGGCCACCCTCCCGACCCGCGATTTTATCGATCTCGTCTAGGAAGACAATGCCATTGCGCTCGACCCGCTCGAGGGCAATGCGAGTCACTTGATCCATGTCGACCAGCTTTTGCTCCTCTTCCTGAACTAGGTATTCCAGCGCTTCCGAAACGCGCATGTTGCGCTTCCGGGTGCGTGGTCCAAAGAGATTACCCATGACATCTTTGAGATTGATGTCCATCTCTTCGATATTGCCGTTTGTCGAGACTTCGAGTGTTGGTCCTCGTTCTTTCACGTCGACCTCCACCGTGCGGTCGTCCAGTTTCCCGGCGTGAAGTCTTTCGCGCAGTTTTTCGCGCGTCCGCTCAGCGCTCTCGCTTGATTCGGGCTGCGGCGGCATCAGAAGATCCAATAAACGCTCCTCGGCTTGCTGCTCGGCGCGATCTTCCACCTGCTCCAAGCGTTCCTCGCGCACCATATCGATGGCTACATCCACGAGGTCGCGGATGATCGACTCGACATCGCGCCCCACGTAACCAACTTCCGTGAACTTACTCGCTTCCACCTTCAAGAATGGAGAATTCGCGAGTTTTGCCAGCCGCCGCGCGATTTCAGTCTTGCCCACGCCTGTAGGCCCGATCATGAGGATGTTTTTCGGCATCACTTCCTCAGCCATTTCGGGCTCCAACTTTTGACGACGCACTCGATTTCGAAGCGCTATCGCCACCGACCGTTTTGCATCGTTTTGACCGATCACGTGCTTATCGAGCTCGGCCACGATTTCACGAGGAGTTAACTCATCGAGCAACGGCGCTTCATCAGTCGACTGCTGTGGAAGATAAATGACCATTACGCCAGCTCCTCGTAAGTAACACTCTCATTGGTGTAGATGCAGAGATCGCCCGCGATTTTCATCGCCTTCTCCACAATCTCGCGGGCGGCAAAATCCGTATTTTCAATCAATGCAACTGCAGCGCACCTTGCGAACGCACCGCCTGAACCAATAGCAGCCACAGGGCTGTCCGGCTCGATCACGTCACCGGTGCCGCTCACAATATACATGTTTTGAATATCGGCGACCAAAAGCAGCGCTTCGAGATGGCGCAGCATGCGATCGGTGCGCCACTCTTTCGCAAGCTCCACAACACTGCGCGAGAGATTCCCGCTGTGTTGCTCGAGCTTCGCTTCAAACCGTGCGAAGAGAGCGAACGCGTCCGCGGTGGATCCCGCGAAACCGGAGATAATCTTGCCGCCGTAAAGCCGTCGCAGCTTGCGCGCTCCGCCTTTCAAAACTTCGCTGCCCATCGTGACCTGCCCGTCACCGGCCAGAACCACTTTCCCGTTTCGGCGCACGCACAGAATGGTCGTCGAACGGACTTTGCTTGTCATGAGAATTGTGATTCAGCTTCACCCAGGATGGCGGTTATGCGGGAGCAGCCGGCACCCAGTTTGAACTTTCATTTGAGCACAGACCGGATCACCGACCTCCTAGCCGATTGCGGCAAATCCGCCACGCCGTCCCCCTCTTTTCCACAAGGATGTTGCGGAAAAGCCACACTGATTGAGAAACAAACCTCGTAGATTCAACATATTAGAGACTCTCAAAGCTTCTTGCTGATATGCTGTCACTGTTGGAAATGGATCGCGAAACAACGATTTTTCGCCCCGTAGAAGTAGATGGCATCGGCCTCCATCACGGAGCGCCCGTGCGCCTGCGAATCACTCCTGCCCCGTCGGGCACGGGAATCGTCTTCATTCGCACGGACCTAGACAACACCCGCATTCCAGCAAGCTGGGAATACGTCGAGCGCGTCAGCTACGCAACAAGCCTGATGCATCCGCGCGGGATTTTCATTTCGACGACCGAGCATCTGCTCAGCGTGTTTTACAGCATGGCAATCGACAACGCGTTTGTCGAACTCGATAACTTGGAACTCCCCATTCTCGATGGAAGCGGGCTTCCATTTGTTCAGTTGCTGCAGAAAGCGGGCAGGCGCGAGTACCGCCGGCCGCGCCGTTATCTCAAGATCGTCAAGCCAGTCACGGTCGAGGCGGCGCGGAAGCGAGTAGCAATTCTGCCTTGCGATCACTTCCATCTTCATTGCCGAAATTTCTACAACCACCCAATGGTCGGCGAACAGATTTTGGACCTTAATATCACGCCGGAGACTTACGCGAAGGAAATCGCTCCGGCGCGAACGTTCGGTTTTGAATACGAGCTTGATCAAATCCGAGACATGGGATTGATTCGCGGGGCGTCGCTGCAGAATGCAATCTGCTTCACTCGGCAGGGGATTGCGAATCCGGAAGGACTGCGCTTTCCCGATGAATGTTGCCGCCATAAAGCACTGGATCTGCTGGGTGACCTCGCTTTGATTGGCAGGCCTTTGTTGGGGCGCGTCGTGGCGGAAAAGGCAGGTCATGCAATGCACGTGGCGCTGGTAAACAAAATCATGTCGGACTCGTCTTTGTACGAAATTGTCAGCTTGGATAGCAGCACAGGCCGAGCACAGTTTGCAGCCGCGCGCGCGCTGGTCTCCTGATCTCTATAAGATGTGGGTTGCGCCAGCTCCCACATGTTCTAACCCTATGCCGGTTGGCGGCTTCTCCGTTTCTGGCATATCTGCTGCTTGAATTCCACTTTCGTGAGGCGCTCGCGCTTGCTGTGCTGGCGGGCTTAACGGATTGGCTCGACGGCTTGCTGGCTCGGCGGTTTCATACTTCGAGCAGACTGGGAGTGATCCTCGATCCAATTGCAGACAAAGCCCTGCTAGTTACGGCCTTCCTGACGCTTGGATATATTCGCCTGATTCCGGCATGGATGATGTACCTGGTGATTGGACGCGATGTGATGATTATCGCCGGAGCGCTATTCCTTCGCGCGATGCGCGATATTCCCGCGTTTCTTCCCTCCCCACTTGGAAAAGTGAGCACCGTTTTCCAGATCGCGCTGGTTTTGGTCGTGCTGTTTGAGAAATCGATCAAAGACGGCGAGCTATCCTGGATTCGGATGGTTCTGTATTGTTCTGCTTTTTTCACCATTGCGAGCGGTGCCGACTACGTGCGCAGAGGAATACAAATGGGCATGCGAAAGTCGATCGCAGCCCGGTAGAATAGCGAGACAGCAAAAGGATCGTTGACGGGCATAGCGCCTGAGAGTAGCCTAAAGACATGCAGCCGAGCATGGAAATTTACCAGCCGTCGCGCTTGTACTCCTGGACGGGATGGGCGGCGCTGGCCGGCTCTGCAGTGGGCGTGGCGTGCGGGTTTCGCGCGCCAATGGCGTTTATCCCGGCGTCGTTATGCGCGGTGACGGCCGCAGTTCTCTTCTGGCTGGCAGCGCGACCATGGATCCGAACCGGGGAGATGCAGTTTAACGTGGGCGAGCGCACGATCGCGTGGCGGGAAGTTCGCGAAATCAACACCTGCCGTTTCAACGCCTATTTTGTGGCGCCTCTTATTTTGAAGCTCAAACTGACGAATTCACGGCGCAGATTGCTCGTTTTTCCAGGCGATGTGAAACAAATCGATCAGTTGACCTACGATCTCAGGAAGCATTCGTATCTCGCTACTTTCGACGGAGTGTCTCATCGCGATTATTGGGCGTCGTCTACGCCCGCGGAGCGGCACCGCGAAAAAGCGCTTGTAAAACCACCTGTTCAAATGCTCACGCCCGAAGATGAAGACGAAGTAGAACGCCTGTATCAGAAATTGAAAACTGTCGGGCACCTGGATTCTCGAACGAGCGACACCTCGAAAACTTCGCACGAGGATTGATCCTTTAAAGTAGCCTTGAATTCGGTCGGCCGCCCGGGGCGTGTGTGAAGCTTTCCTGCTCAATTGGGCATCTTTTGAAGTAGTTTCGGCGGCTTAGCCTCACCCTGATGCTGAAATCCCTATCTACACTGTGGCCGTACTTGCGCCGGTACCGGGGCGGCCTCGCTCTCGGGCTGGGCTCGCTTCTGATCAAAGACGCCCTCGCCGCCGCGCTTCCGATCATTATCAAGTATGGCGTCGATTCGCTCACCCGCGGTTTTCAGCTCCGCATCGTGATGCAGTTTGCGGCGCTGCTCATCGGATTGTCGGTAGTAAAAGGAATTTTCCAATATTGGATGCGGGTCATTACCATCGGCATCTCGCGGGATATCGAATACGATCTGCGAAACGATCTTTTCTCGCATCTCGTCGAGCTGTCGCAGGATTTCTACGCGAGATTCCGAACCGGCGACATCATGGCGCGCAGCACAAACGACCTCAACGCCGTCCGGATGATGCTCGGACCTGGCGTGATGTATTGGACCGAAACGAGTATCACGCTCGTACTCGCGCTCGCAGTGATGCTGCACACCGATGTCCGCCTCACCCTCATTGCGCTCATTCCTGCGCCTCTTGTAACGCTCGCAGTTATACTCTTCGGCCGCCGCATACACATGCGCTTCGAGCACATCCAAAAGATGTTTTCGGATATCAGCAGCAGGGTTCAGGAGAACCTGGCCGGCGTCCGGGTCGTCCGCGCCTACGCGCAAGAGAGCGCCGAAGTGGAGCAATTCGAGCGATTGAATCGTGATTACATTCGCGAGAATATTGGGCTTGCCCGCATTCAAGGCATGTTTATGCCGCTCCTTCAGGCATTGATTGGAATCACATTTCTGCTTGTGCTTTGGTACGGCGGCAAGCAATTGATGTTAGGCCGCATCAGCCTGGGTAGTTTCGTGATGTTCAACACGTATATGGGGATGCTCATTTGGCCGATGATTGCTTTCGGCTGGGTGGTGAACCTGATGCAGCGCGGCACAGCTTCTCTAAACCGGATCAACGAGATTCTTCACCAGCGTCCGAGCATTGCGGCGCCGGGACAAGCGCTGAGCCCGAGCGATTTTCCGGAAGAGATCCGGTTTCGTGACATCACGATGAGTTTCGGCGATAGAAAAGCGATCGATCGCGTGGATTTGGTAATTCACACAGGCGAAACCGTTGCAATTGTCGGACACACTGGAAGCGGAAAGACCACTTTAGTAAGTCTCATGGCGCGTCTCTATGATCCGACTCGCGGTATCGTCGAGCTGGGCGGTATCGATATTCGCCGCTTTGATCCCAAAGAATTACGACGGCAAATTGGTTTCGTGCCGCAAGAGACTTTTCTGTTCAGTGCAACGCTCGCTGAAAATATTGCGTGGGGCGTACTTAACGCATCTCGGGAAGAAATCGAGTGGGCAGCGGAGGTCGCAGGTTTGGGCCCGGACCTCGAGACATTCGCAAAGGGGCTTGACACTTTGATCGGTGAACGCGGGCTGACGCTTTCCGGCGGGCAGAAGCAACGCACTGCAATCGCGCGGGCCATTCTGCGCAATCCGCGAATACTGATTCTTGACGATGCCTTATCAAGCGTAGATACACTGACGGAAGAAAAAATCCTGGCGGGACTGGCCGGCGTGATGCGAGATCGCACGACGATTCTGATTTCGCATCGTGTTTCCACCGTGCAGAACGCAGACCGGATCGTCGTTCTCAATCACGGTCGAATTGTCGAAATGGGCTCTCATCGCCATCTGCTCGATCGAGGGGGGTATTACGCCGATCTTTACCAGAAGCAGTTGCTTGAAGAGGAGTTGGAAGCAATCTAGGTTCGCGCCGAAGCAATTCAAGCGGTCGTTCTGAACGGAACTGTCGACGGCTGACCTTCGATCTCAGGAATCTCAATCAAAGTTTGTGTCCCCACGCCGGGCTTGCTGTCGATCAGCATGCGATACCGCTGGCCGAATAAAACTCGCAATCTTTCGTTTACGTTCGTTACTCCAATACCTTGCTGGAACAACGTGCCGAGCCTCGATTCTTGGATACCGATTCCATCGTCTTCAATCAAAATGTGCAACCGCGTTCCTTCGAGCCAGGCGCGAAGGCGAACCATTCCGCCGTTTACTTTGTTGGCGAGACCGTGCTTTATCGAGTTTTCGATTATTGGCTGGAGAATCATGCTTGGCACCAGATGGTCTAGCGTATTCTCGTCGATTTCCTTGTGAAACCGAAGTTTGTCCCCGAAACGCACCATCTCGATTGCGAGATAGTCGTCGATGAATGCGATTTCTTCGCGTAGCGGCGAGAAGCTGTCTGTCTTGCGAAGCAAACGGCGAAGAATCTTGGATAATCTGTAGACCATGCTGCGCGCGCGATCAGGATCCAGACGAATCAACGTCGAAACTGAATTCAGCGTGTTGAACAGAAAATGCGGATTGATTTGGTTGGTCAAGGCGGCAAGCCGCGCTTCCGTGAGGTGAACACGCTGCGCTTCCAGTTGTTTTTCGGTGCGGAAACTACTCCAAATTCGGATAGGCAAGGAGACGGCAAAGAGAGTGGTGGCCGCCGAGGCCGCGAGTATCCACACTGTGAGCCGTGAGCCTTCAAACAAAAAGAATGTCCCGTGCCCGGGGAACAACCGCGCAATTCCCCAGCGCAGAAATTCAGCCGAGATCACGAACATGTTGCAAGCCACGTTAAATGCCGCTCGCTCCACCACTGGACGCTGAATCGCGCCGCGGCTGAACCGAAGCACCTGGCGCAACAAACGGTAGAGATTCAGATCTACAAAAGGCGAAAAATACCAAATGTCTTCCTGTTGAGGCGCTAGGTCGCGCATCAAACCCCCCAGAATTCCGGCGGCCGCGAACAAAGGCATCGACATGTACTTGCCGGCGAACATGTCGGGCAAGCAAACGCATAGACCGGTAATCAGTCCGCTGACGTAGCCGCCTAGGAGTCCTGCGATCATGGCGCCTTCGAGCGCGAGGTCAATAGCTTGGTACTGCCCAGGGCTCAGGATGCGAACCACCGCGCTAGCGCCGAAGATGAGCGCAAAGATGAAGGCAAGCTGTAACCTCTGACTGACGGTGCGATCATCGCGCAGCAGTAATTTTTGAATGCGCCCGAATCGCATCAGAACGCTGGCGATCGAAGCGGCAACGGCAATCTTGATTAGAAGCGCGGTGAGCTGCTGTTTATCAAGCATGAACGTACGTGCAATGCCAGAGCGTTGTTGGCGCTCACGGCTTTTATAATAAGGTTTAATTGTCCCGCATTGTGCCCCGACAGGATCGACTTGCCAGATTTCAAGCTGAAAAAAATCGCGGAAGCCGAATTCCCGAGCCGTTTTGGAAGATTCCGCATTTACGGCTTCGAAGGTATTCGTCCTGCGGAAACTGAAGAGGCGCTTGCGCTGAAGCTGGGCGATCTCGCGCCTGAACTCGCGCCGCCACTGGTTCGAATCCACTCGCAATGTTTGACCGGTGATGTATTCCACAGTCTGCGCTGCGATTGCCGCTCTCAGTTGGAGCTGGCGCTCGACCAAATCGTGGCCGAGGGGCGCGGATTGTTGATCTATGAGCATCAGGAAGGTCGGGGCATCGGGCTCTTGAACAAGCTCCGGGCATACGAGCTTCAGGACCAGGGTTTGGATACCGTCGAAGCGAATCAGCAATTAGGATTCGCCGCTGATTTGCGCGATTACGCGCTCCCCGCCGCGATTCTCCGGTTTTTCAAGGTTAGTGAACTGCGGCTGTTATCAAATAATCCCGAAAAAGTTGCTGCTCTCGAAAGAGCGGGTATCAGAGTGGTTGAGCGCGCTCCGATCATCGCGCCTCCGCTTGCGACTACGGCTGAATACCTTCGCACCAAGCGTGACAAGATGGGGCATCTCTTTTAACACGTCGCGGACAAGATACCGGTGCTACTATCGTCAAAGTTGCGGGCCCTTAGCTCAGTTGGTCAGAGCAGAGGACTCATAATCCTTTGGTCGTAGGTTCAAATCCTACAGGGCCCACTTAACCGTTCTGTCCATTCCGGACACATATGTAACACTTCGTTCCTAAGACATAGGTAACACTTTGGGCCCGAATGGGTTTTCCAAGGGCTGCAAACTTTTCTCCTCGAGATCGACGTAGCCGAGGTCGTAATCCATAAAGCTGACGAGCCAGATGCCATCGTCGACTTCCTTGATTCCCACTGCCTGACCAGCCAGGCAGACACTGAGATTGATCTTTTTGCGGTAGAGGCACAGGCGCCCGCAGTTGGTGACGACGACCGTGTTGTCGTGAAACGGATAGTGTGGCTCGCCGATGCCGCGGTACGGCTTCGTGGAAGCCGTATACACTTCAGCCGGGCACTTCATCTGGAGCGCTTCATGTGGCCGTTGGTTATTAAATTCTTCCAAGAAGGCGTCGAACTTGGCTTGCTGCTGCAGCAGATTGGCGCCGGCTGGCCGTGTCGCTTCTTTCTTCAAGGTCAAGTGCATGCGCTCATGCCGGCCATTTTGGTGCGGATTGCCGGGCTTGATTCGTTCGATGCTGATGCCCAGCCGCAACCACCAGACCGACAGACGAGAGAGGTTGAATAGGCCGTTGGGAGAAGCGAACGGCACGCCGTTATCGGAACGAATGGCCTGCGGCAGTCCGCGTTCTTTGAATAAGCGCTCAAAGGCGGTGAAGGCAGACTGTTCCTGATTGGATTGCATGGCTTCGCACAGCAGCAGGTAACGCGAGGCGTGATCGGTCACCGTAAGCGGATAACAGTACCGCTGATTGCCGAGCTTGAACTCGCCTTTGTAATCCGTGCACCAGAGCTCATTTGGACTCAGGCCGCCAGACAAAGGCGTTCCCTCGGCACGGGCCCGCGAGCGTTTGGGCCGGGTAACCAAACCATGCCGGTCTAAGACGGCGTGAATGGTGCTGCAGGCGGGCACCTTCACCTCGTGCGGCAGCCGCCTCAGGAGGCGTTCACGGATCTTGCGGGCGCCCCAATGCGGCTTCTCGCGCTTGGCTGCAACGATGGCTGACTCCAGCTGCTGTGGCAAGCTGTTGGCGTAGCGGTGGGGGCGCCGCGCCCGATCCGTGAGCCCCTCCAGCCCGCATTCCTGATAACGCTCCACGATCTTGTAGCCAGTCTTGCGCGAGATCCCGAATTCCCGACACAATCCGGCCATGCTTTCGCCATCGTTGAGCCGAATCACGAAGCGCACCCGTTCATCCATCACAGAACATTTCCTCCATGGCATCTTTTATACTTGCCTGTTGCCAGGCAGCTGTAACCCATGTCTCTGGAACGTTCTGTTACCTATGTCTCAGGTCGGACATTCAATAGCTGTGCTAGTTCAGACTTGATCTGACAAACCAGTTAAGAACTACTTATAGTCGTACAGAGTCACGGCCGGTCCGCACACGGTCTGCCCGATGCGCCTGCTTTATAGCCATTACTTTGGATTGTTCCGTGGAGGAGCGGCAGTCGTACCGCCGCTCGAAGACTCACTAGCCTTTCCGGCACCTGGAGCCGAAGTCGGTTTGGATTCGGGTAAAGTTATTTCTCCCGATACCGTGATTTTGGAGCCTTTGCTCTCCGTTACCTTTCCTCCTCCCGTGGTTATCTCGGTACGTGAATACGATTGTGCGCTAGTCATCTCCGAAGATGCCTGACACGGGAATGATGAGGGAACAGCAAGCTGCGAAAACGTGTGCTTGAATCCCCCAGCCAAAATCGTCAGCTTTACGTGTTGTTCCCGTCCAGCTTCAATGAATCTTTTTGCACCCACACCCACAGCGGTACCCGTAAGTTCCTTTACACCCGAGACGAGTGTTTCAAGTGTCTTATTTTCGACCTCTGCGGAAGCTTCAGTTAACGTCCCGTCGCTTGCAAGTTTGCTGTCGACCTTCGCTGACCCGGCCAGTGGCTGGTGAGCATTCAAATAGTAATGCTGCGAGTAATCAACATAAACCTGAGGTTCGGCTGTATTCGAAATAAGAATACGATTCTTCTGCTCTGGAAATCCGATCGGGGTGTACGGAGTTCCATCCTGTGTCGCGATACACTTCCAGACGCTCAGTATTTTGTCCAAATCTTCCGAAGGCTCATTCACAGAATGAAACAAATCCTGAGCCGCTCCGAGCTGCTTTAGAGATAGCACCGTGCTCCCTAGAAGTGTGGATCTCGCCTTAGAAGGATCGTCGAGTGGAGTGGAAACCAACTCCAGAGTCAGTGTGTAAACCGGCTCCAGCCAGACAGTGGAATGCAGGCAAGCAGCCTTTTTCACATAAAAAGGGAGACCAGGTACACCTTCAGTTTTTTCTAATTGCCGTTCTTCCGAGGCTTTCGCTGCCGTCTGAGGACCCGTGCCCGCATTCTGGACCGCAGAAGGTGTCACCGGCACTATCGTTCGCCTCACGCGCAGGGTCTGGCAACCAATACACCAAAATGCGAGAAAGCTAATTACGGCGATTAGTCTACGCATCAATTCACCTTCCTTGCCCTCCGCAACGTATCAGAAACTCACTGTAGCTCTTCTTGGGCGCATTCAGCCAGTGAGAGAAGCTTGCCATTTTCTGAATCGGCTTCGATCTGCCGATCTCACACTTGGGCGTCAAATTGTAAGAACCAAGTGCGAAAGGCACTCAGTTCATCCGTGCTTAGTTTTCTTATCGCGTTCTCGATGTCCTCAATTCGACCGACACCAACTCCACATTCAACCTACTCTGCAGTCATCTGTGCGGCAAATGGAAGCCCTCGTCTCTTCCCCGGGATTCCAGATTCTCCTCGGGGCCAGTCGCCAGGTTATGATAAAAATCACGGTTCGTTATGCCACTCGATTGGTCGCAGTGTCCTGCGGTCGAAAGCGTTCCCGGTAAGGTGAGCGGAGCGTGGGTCCTACGCGGTACGCGCATGCCTGTGCAAACCATCATCGAAAATCTCGAGGCGGGCCTGTCCATCGACGAAATCACGCAAGTGTTCGACGTCACTGCAGACGAAGTTCGAGCCGTATTGCACTTCGTAAACCAGAGCCTTGAGAAGGAACCCTCTTACGGCTGAAATGCCGGGATGAAGATTCTGTTTGACAACGGCGTCCCAAAGAAGATCGCGGATTGCCTGACCGGACACGAAATCACTCGTGCCCGACAAATCGGTTGGCATCAACTCAACAATGGCGAATTGATCGCACGCGCCGAACAGGCCGGGTACAGAGTCCTTCTCACAACGGACAAGAACATGCGCTATCAACAGAATTTGAGGGGGAGGGCCATAGCGGTTGTCATACTTGGAAAATCGCGGTGGCCCGGTGTGCGCCTTCATTTGGAGTCCATAGCTGCTGCAGTCAACGGTGCAGAACCAGGCACTTGTACCGAGGTTCTAATGGCCGATCCGTCTTAAGCGTCCCCGCACCTCTTCCCCCACTCCGCGCGACTCCAAACTCACTTCCCCCCAGCAACAAACATCTGCTCGATTTTCGTCTTACTCAAGCGGACCGTCGCCCGTAATCAAATCCGCTACCTTGCTCATCTCGGTCGACTCAACTGATCCCCCACGCCTAGAAACTCTGCCTCTGGACGAGCGCGACGGTCCTCCTCAGCCGCGAGATCCTGACCACTGCTGTCGAGGTGAATGCCTAGGCTGATATCGATCGGAGTCACTAGCGCGAACGCTGGAACTCGTCAATCGCGCAATAATGATTTCAGTGGACACGAGCACAACTCCGGACCTCTCCAGGGTTACCATCATACCGGGCCAGCGTTCTGGCCAACCCTGCATTCGAGGCTTACGCATTACCGTATGGGACATCCTCGATATGCTCGCGTCCGGCATGACAGAAGACGAAATCCTGAACGATTATCCCTACCTTGAAAAAGCGGACTTCCCCGCCGTGTATGCCTATGCCTCTCAGTTCGGCCGCGAACGCGCCACTACTTGAAACTCCTGTTCGACGCGAATCTCTCCCCTAAGCTCCCCTCGCGCTTCAAAGACCTCTTTCCAGAATCAGCCCATGTCTTTTCGACAGGTCTGGCGAAATTCACCTCGGACGAGATCGTTTGGACCTATGCGCGACTAAACGGGTTCTCGATCGTCACTGCAGACGCCGATTTTCTGAGGATCCTTAAGGAACGAGGATCGCCGCCCAAGGTAATACGCATTGAACGATGTGATTACAAGACATCCAGGGTCGAAGAACTGCTTCGACGTAATGCTATCCGAATCGCCGAACTAGAACACTCGGATCGCAATCATCTAGTCATTCGAAACGCTTAACGGGCGCAGAAAGAGGCCGATCTTGGCCCATTCGGCCTACTCTCACCTCTTCTCCCATTTCTCCCACTCTCTCGTGTGCCTCGATTCCAAGCTCACCTCCCGCCCCGCAATAAACATCTGATGATGTTCGTTTTTGCTTCGGCAGTTCGCGTCATATTCCGCAATTAGCGCAATAATGACTTCTAATGGACGCCAAGAAGCATGAATCTAATAACGTCGCAAAGGAAGACGAAAAAGACACCATTGAACAGGGGTGCGTGCGTGAACATTGAAAGACCTAGATCATCTAGAATTGTGGCGCTTTTTGGCCTCAGCGCGTTCTGCGCAGCATCAGCTTTTGGACAGCGATTTTCCTTTGGGGTTGTTGCGGGAGGATCGCTGACCAGCGATTTTGTTGATCAAACAGTTGAAGATATCCGTACTTATCCAACAGCCAAGGACTACATAGTGGGGCCGACGTTTGCCGTCACATTACCGGCGACCTTCTCTATTGAGGTTGATGCGCTCTATCGGCCCATGCATTACACCTTCGCCGTAGTGCTGCCGGATGGAACACTGGGTAGCGTATCACCGGCGACTGTAATCACATGGGAGGTGCCGGTGCTCGCGCAATATAAATTTAGGGAATCTGGCGTGCCAATACGGCCTCTGCTGGAACTTGGTCCCTCGTTTCGTGTCTCCGGAAACCTCAACGGTAGTTCGCCATCCACATACGGCATAACTTCAGGAGCAGGTATTGAGGCACACTTCTGGAAACTGAGGGTCGCACCACAATTGCGGTATACGCGTTGGGCGGCAGATCATGTCGACCTTCCTTGGGACCCTCGGACCAAACAGAGTCAATTGGAACTGCTCGTCGGCTTGTCTTTCTAGGGAGACGTAAAGCCTAGGGAGACGTAAAGCGCCGCAATTGTCGCCTCTGGCAAATGCTGGCTGTCCCGCTCGCATTTCAACCATCTCTATTGTGTGGGTTTGTTAACGGGATGATTCTGCCTGGATTGCCATCGCAAGCGACTCAACGCCGTCGTTCGCCACGTATCGAAAGCAGCGCTTATTCGAGACACGGAAGGCGGTCATCTCTACTATCTGCTGTTGGCGATACCGAGTCGCACCCACCTGAAGATCGCCAATAACATCCTTTCGGGCGGTGAGATCGTCTGATATGGCATCACCTCTTCTCCCACTTCTCCCACTCCCGCGTGTGCCTCGATTCCAAACTCACTTCCCGCCCCGCAATAAACATCTGCTTGATATTTGTCTTCGCCTCGAGCGGATCGCCGTCCGTCAGAATCAGATCCGCTACCTTGCCCCTCTCGATCGATCCCAACTGATCCCCCACGCCTAAAATCTGCGCGCTGTTAATCGTCAATCCCTTCAGCGCTTCGTCTCGCGGCAGCCCGAATGCCGCCGCTTGCGCCGCCTCGAACGGCACATTCCGCGCAAACTCTACATCGAATGTCCCGAAGCAGATCTTCACTCCCGCCTTGAAGAAATCATTCGGCAGCGTGTACGGCGCATCGTACGGATCATCATCGCGCAGCGGCAACTGAAACGTTTTGCCCAGCACCACTGGAATGTTGTGCGACTTCAGCAGCGGCCCCGTGCTCCCGATCTCACGCGGATCGGCAATGATGATCTTCACCTTCTGCTTATCCGCAAACGCCACCGCGTCTTTAATCGCCCGCTCCTTCCCTGCGCGCACGAATAGAGGCGTCTTCCCGTCAATCACCGGGATCATCGCCTCCAGCTTTGCATCCGCCCGAAACTCCGGCCCGCCCGCCGCCTTTGCCTTCTCATACCGCCGCGCGCGCTCGACAAAATCGCTCAACTGCTCGAGCCTCTGCTTATACTCCTTCTCCAGCTCCGTGTACCCGCGCGGTTCCGTGCCCAAAAAACTCGCAATCTGCCGTGGCACCGTCTGGATCTGCGGAAACATCATGTCGACAACCGCGCTCGGTTTCACCGCCGCTTCTTCCCACGTCCACCCTTCGAGATGCATCAGCGCGCCTTGCCCCGTGATAATCGTCCCCGGCCCCTGACTCGCCAGGCCGAAGCCGCTCGCTCCGCTCCCCGGAAGACTGATCACCGCCGTGATCCCAGACGCCCGCGTCACAGCGATATGCTCGCTCGATGGATTGTAAGCAATCTGCGCTCGCAACTCAGGATTGAACGGCCCGATCTCATCCAGATCCACCGTATCGCGCAGTGACGATATCTCCGATAACCCGACGTTCGTCGCCGCATTGATCAATCCCGGATACAAGTGCAACCCGCGTCCATCAACCGTGCGCGCGCCCTCCCGCGCCGCGATACTTGTTCCGAGTTCCGCGATTTTCCCGTCGATGACCAGCACCGATCCGTTCTGGATTTCAGGCGCAGTTACCGGGTGAATCGTCACGTTCGTAATCAACACCGAATTCTCCGCCGCCCCAAACAACCCCATCGGGAGCAGGCACGCAGCAACGATCAAACGAAAAATTCCCGGCCACATCACTGCACCTCCTCCGGCTTGGCAGCTTCCTTCTTCTTCCCAGCCTTTCCGCCCGGCCCCGCTCCTTTTTTGGGCTCACCCTTCCCCTCTTCCGGCTTCTTCTCCGCCGCCTTCTCCTTGTCCATCAGCGTCTTCTTCTTCTGTTCGAATTCCTTCCGGTTTGCAAGATCTTTGTCCCGGTCGAAATACTCCTGCCCGTCGATCCACACCTTCAACACCTTCGAGTAATTCGACAGCGGATGCTGATCGAACAGCACCAAGTCGCCCGACTTACCCACCTCGATCGACCCCACTTTGTCGTCGATACCCAACTGCTTCGCCGGATTGATCGTCACCATTGAAAGCGCTTCGGTTTCATTCAACCCGCCGTAACGCATCACTTTCGAGCACTCCAGATTCAAGTGCCGCTGCAGCTCATCCGAATCCGAATTTAGCGATACCACTACCCCCGCCCGCGCCATCATCGCAGCGTTATAGGGCGTCGCATCGTACGCCTCAATCTTGTACGCCCACCAATCGCTAAACGTCGACGCGCCCGCTCCGTGCTCAGCAATCTCCTTCGCCACTCTGTATCCCTCGAGCACATGTTGAAAGGTCCGAATCTTAAAACCCATCTCGTCCGCGATCCGTATCAGCATCAAAATTTCATCCGATCGATAGCAATGCGCATGCACGTACCGCTTGCCTTCGAGCACCTCTACCAGCGGCTCTAATCGCAAATCTTTTTCGGGTGGAATCGGATGCTCGCCTCGCCCCACGCGCTCGTTGTACTCTTTCCAATCCGCCTGATAATTCTTCGCTTCTGTAAAGCTGTCTCGAATCACTTCTTCCACGCCCATGCGCGTTCCCGGGTAGCGCCGCTCCCGTGCGGGTCCAGCGCTGAAGAGCTCACCCGGATACCCTTGCCGTTTCGGATTCTCACCAAGCGCAAACTTGATTCCCGGCTTCGCTCCTTCAAAAATCAACCCCTTCGCATCTTTTCCCCAGCGCAGTTTGATCACGATCGTCTGCCCGCCGATCGCGTTCGCGCTCCCGTGCAGCACGTTCGAAACGGTCAACCCGCCTGAAAGCCCGCGATAGATATTGATATCCTCCGGATTCAGTACGTCGGCAATATTCACCATCGAGGAGTCCGAAACGCTGCCCTCGTTCACGCTCCCCTCAACCGCCGTGTGCGAATGGCAATCGATGATTCCCGGCATCAGGTATTTGCCGGTGCCATCGACAACCATCGCTCCAGCCGGAGCGCTCACGTTCGTGCCAACCGCCGCAATCTTGCCGTCCTGAACCAGAACGCTCCCGTTTTCCACCGTGCCCTTCGTAATCGTCAACACCGTCGCGTTCCGAATCAATATCGTTTCCGCTGCGCTCGAGAAAACAACAACACAAATCAGTAATCCGATCGAAACCAGCCGCCGCATTAATTGATTCCTCTCTCGGGCTTTTGCGGCCCCGTAGTGGCGCCCTCCTTCTTTTCAGGCCCTTTCTGCGTCTCTTTACTCGGCTTGAACTGCACTCCGTCAATGAACACGTACTCAACCGTCGTTTTATCGTCGAAAGCATCGCCTTTCATAACCACCAGATTTGCGATCTTTCCTTTATCGATGCTTCCCAACCGGTCCGACAGCCCGTACATCTCCGCAACGCTAAGTGTCAATGCGCGTATCGCGTCCGCTCTCGATAACCCGCCATCCACCGCTTTCTTCAAAGCTTTTTTCAGATCGGGAGCCGTGTCCACTCGATCCGAGTAGAATCCGAACTTCACTTGCGCCTTCGCCAGCAGCCCCGGAACGCCTGGCGCGCGATCCCACATCTCGAGCTCGCGGTAGTTCGGGACATCCGCCGGATCCTGATCTTTCGGCTTCTCCGGCCACTTCAAGCTCACCAGCACCGGCACATTCGCGCGTTTTAATTCGTCAATGCGCCGGTACGCTTCGTGCAACCCGTACACAATGAAGGGCGTTTTCAGCTCAGGGCCAAAACTCAAAATGCGATCTATCTGTTGCGCTTCCATTGCTGGCAGCAGCACGCGCGGCGATCGCGCCAGCCCTTCCAAATCGTGATCGTATTCAGGCCTGCGTGTCCCGCTTACATGCGCATCATAAATCTGATGCGCCTGCTTGTAGTGATCCAGATCCAAATAGAGCTGCCTGACATAAGCAATATTCCCCATCAGCGAATTCGGAAATCCGGAAAAGAATCCGCCGGTCCGAAACACGATCTGCTGCCCGATCGGTTCGGCGATAACCATGTCTCGGCTTCGCTCGCCCGCCAAATTCACCATCGCTCCCAAGCCTTCGAAAATGCCGCGATTCGGAAACGTCGCCGCCGTCGTGAAACCCGCTGCCCGCGCCGCTTCTAATCTCCGATCTGTCGGGCTAACCAGATCCGCAGCCCTCTCGAAGGAATACGTTTGCGGCCGGTCCTCCGGCCCGTGCGAGCGCGGGGCTTGTGCCTGCGCCGGAGGAGTCTGTGGAGATGGCGTCACTGGAGCTGGCCCCGGCGCTCCCGCAGGTCTGCCTCCGCCCGCCGGTTCTGCAGCGCCCGGTATCCCCCACGTGCTCAGCGCATCGATAAATCCCGGGTACACCGTCAGTCCCGTTCCATCAATCACCCACGCACCGGCGGGAATCGAGACATTCGGCCCCACATCCTGAATCAATCCGCCGCGGAGCAGCACCGCCCCTTTCGGTATCTCTGCGCCGCTCACCGTCACAACGCGCGCATCCCTTATAGCAATGGGGGTCGGCAAGTCGGCAGCGTAAGCGGACAGCGCTGCCACAGCTAATACATAAACGTGTTTCATTGAAAATGGCTTCCAGTCACAAGTCACGAAGAAATTCTCTATTGTGTCACAGTGAAGCGAAGTGTCGGGTGCTCAGAAACTTGCGTCCCGTGGCGCTCCACATTCCTCGCTTGGAAACGTCAAACCTGCGCGGGCCATGCTACGGTGCCGTCATGAAGTTGAAAGCAAGCGATAAAGCATCGGTCAGCAAACCGTTGCTTAAGCAGTTGGCGGATCAATTTCGGGCCAGAGCGAAGGATCTTAAGAAAGAGCTCAACCAGAAACCTTCTGTTGCGTCTAATCTGCTGCAGCCCGCCGAATTGGATCAAGATGCCGGGGCGGGATACAATCCCGACCACACGTTCCCACAAACTTGAGAAACACGGGCAGGCGTTTGTCTGCCCTTCCCTTTCAACTCATCCGCTACACTGATTCCTTCAGCGGGTGAAACGGCGAATCACTTACAACGACGCAGGCGTCAACATCGACGAAGCGGATCGCGCGGTATCCGCAATTAAGCGCTTTGCTCCGAAAACCTTCAATCCAAATGTCCTCACTTCCATCGGCAGTTTTGGCGCGGGCTATCTGCTGAAGGGCTGGCAAAATCCCGTTCTCGTCAGTTCCGCCGACGGAGTCGGCACCAAGCTCAAAATCGCTTTTGCGACCGGTCGCCACGACACCATCGGCGAAGATCTCGTCAATCATTGCGTCAACGACATCGCCGTCCAAGGCGCAACTCCTCTTTTCTTTCTCGATTATTTTGCGGTCGGCAAACTCGATGCAAAGGTTTGCGCCGAGGTCGTCGCCGGCGTCGCGCGTGGCTGTAAGAGCAACCGTTGCGCGCTCATCGGCGGCGAAACTGCCGAGATGCCCGGCATGTACGCCCCTGGCGAATATGATCTCGCCGGTTTCATTGTCGGGGCAGTCGAGCGCAAGCAGCTCCTGACCGGTTCCGAAATCCGGCCGGGCGATCTCCTGCTCGGCCTTCCCTCTACCGGCCTTCATACGAACGGCTATTCGCTCGTCCGTAAACTGCTCTCAGATGCCGAGTTATCTACCGATCTCGCAGACGAACTCCTCAAAATTCACAAATCGTATCTCGCCGCCATTCAAGCGCTTCACAATGCCAAATTGCTCAAAGGCGCAGCTCATATCACTGGTGGCGGCCTCACCGGCAACATCCCCCGCATCCTCCCATGCGATTGCGCCGTTGAGATCGACGCCCAATCCTGGCCGCGCCAGCCCATCTTCGATCTTCTTCAAGAACGCGGCAACATCCCTCAGGACGACTTTCGCCAAACTTTCAATCTCGGCATCGGCATGGTCCTGATCGTCGCCCCCATCAAAGTTGGGTTCGTTTCGCAAATTTTGAAGAAGCTTCGTGAACCGTCCTACGAAATCGGCCGCGTCGTTCCCTGGAAGTCGCGCAAGCAGCCAAAGGTTGTCTATTCGTGAAGCCGCGCCTTGGAATTCTTTTGTCGGGACGCGGCTCCAATTTCGAAGCCATCGCTCAAAACGTCCTCTCCGGCAATCTCGACTGCGAAATTGGGTTCGTTTTTTCAAACAAGCCAAACGCGCCCGGCCTCGCTCGCGCTCGGGAATTCGGCCTCCCCTGTGGATCAATCCCCTCAGCAGGTATCGAGCGTACTCTTTTCGATAGCCAAGTCGCTGATTTGCTTATAGATCACGGTGTGAATTGGGTTTGTTTGGCAGGTTATATGCGCTTCTTGAGCGGGCAGTTCGTTTCGCAATTTTCGAATCGCATCCTAAATATCCACCCCTCGCTGCTCCCCGCGTTCCCCGGGCTGGACGCGCAATACCAGGCATTGACCCATGGCGTGAAGATCACCGGATGCACGGTTCACTTCGTCAATGAAGACCTCGATAGCGGCCCGATTCTCCTCCAGTCCGCCGTTCCAGTCCTCGACAACGACACGGTCGAGTCGCTCTCGGCACGGATTCTGGTCGAGGAACATAGGATTTACTCCGAAGCCATCGCCTGGATGCTTCGAGGCAATTACCGGATTGAAGGCCGGAGAGTCATTCAAACTTGAGCTACTAATAATGTTGAATTTGAAACACGTACTAGCCGCGGTCGCGGCTCTGATCCTGATCGTTCTTGGGTTCGTTTGGTTCTCAGGGAAAATAGTCGATGTAAAACTTGCCAGGCCCGTCCCCGCCATCGGCAACGACAGCGTGATCAGCGTTCAAACAAATGGTCCGCACGGCGTAAAATCTTTTTCCGCTTCCGTCGAACAAAACGGCCAAACCCAAACCGTCTACGAGGACAAGACACGATCGAAACAGACCAGCCGCGTCTACACGTTCTCTGCGGGCAAAAAGCAGGCTTCATTTTTGAAAGAAGGACCGGCGAAACTCGTCATCAAAGCTTCTTCGAACGACTTTCGCGGCCACACAACGTCGCTCGCTCAAGACATTCAGGTTGTCCTTCGGCCTCCCACGATCGTCGCCGATGGTCGCCAGCACTACATCAACCAAGGCGGGGCCGAGCTGGTGACCTTCGATCTAGGCGGCTCGTGGACAGAAGCCGGAGTTCGCGTGGGCCGCTATTCGGCGGGTTCGTTTCCGATGCCCGGCAAGCCGGACAACAGTAATTCGCGATTCTCGCTTTTCCCCTATCCCTGGGATGTTTCGCCCAATACAATTCCAGACGCATTCGTCCGGAACATCGCGGGAACCGAAGCCGTTACGACATTCTGGACAAAAATTTTTCCCAAGAAATTTCGCGAAAGTAACATCGAGCTCAACGACCACGAGCTCCAGAAGGTCGACAGCGATCTCGACCCGGAGGGTACCGGAACCTTAATCGATCGATTTGTAAAACTCAATCGCGAGATGCGCCGGGCAAACAATCAACAGATCTATGACCTCCGAACGAAAACCGAAAATCGCATCCTGTGGTCAGGTCCGTTCGTACCGATGAAAGGCGCTCGGGAATCTTATTTCGCCGATCGCCGCAGCTACTTCTATAACGGGCGAAAGGTTGACGAGCAGGTGCATCTCGGGTTCGATCTTGCGCAAACCACGAACATGCCTGTCCTCGCCGCGAATTCAGGAAAGGTTATTTACGCAGACCGCCTCGGGATTTATGGCAACTGCGTCGTTCTCGATCACGGGTACAGCCTGCAAACGCTATACGGGCACATGAGCAAGATCGAAGTAAGAGTGGGGGATTCGATTCAGAAAGGTCAGCGGATGGGAGTCAGCGGATCAACCGGAATGGCGTTCGGAGATCACGTACACTTCAGCATGCTGATCGCAGGAATCCAGGTCAATCCCATCGAATGGTGGGATGAGCACTGGATTCACGATCGCATATTGAGTAAGATCGGCGCTCAGGAGCCTTCTTCGCCGGTACTGCCTTCGCGCAAAGCCTTGAGACGCTCTTCGCGGCGCTGAGCGCGTTCGGCAGCTCGCTTCACAAGCTCCGAACCGACGAGTTCGAGTTTAGCGGTTTCGGCCCCGTCGCCTTTCCGCCAGCCGAGTCTAACGATTCGCGTATATCCGCCATCACGCTGATTGAACCGTGGGCCCAGCTTCTCGAACAGCTTCTCGACAGCTTCGGGTTTGGTGAGAAAGGCTTCCGCTTGCCGCCGAGCATGCAAATTGTCTTCTTTGGCGAGCGTGATCATCTTTTCCACGAGCGGCCTCGCCGCTTTCGCTTTCGGAACCGTGGTCGTGATCCGCTCTTCTTCGATGACGTTAGTCACGAGGCCGCGAAGCAGGGCGCGCCGCGCGCCGATATTGCGCTTGAGTTTGACCCCTGCTTTGCGGTGCCGCATTTTTATTCCTCGACTCCCGCGTAGTGCTCGTTGGCGGCGAAGTCCGCTGCCGTTGCCGGCGGCGCAGAGCCAACCAAGCGGCCCTGCTGGTCGAACTTCATGCCGAACGATAAGCCGAGGCCGGAAAGAATTTCTTTAATCTCATTCAGTGACTTGCGGCCGAAATTCTTTGTCCGCAGCATTTCGGATTCCGACTTCTGCACCAAATCGCCGATGGTTTGAATATTTGCGTTCTTGAGGCAGTTATAGGAACGAACACTGAGCTCGAGTTCTTCCACCGAGCGATTCAGAACTTCGTTCATCTGATTCGCTGCGCGCTCGGCCGGCTCTTCGACCACCTCCGGCGTCTCTTCGAAGTTGATGAAGATCGCCATGTGATCTTTGAGGAGCTTTGCCGCCTGGCCTACCGCATCCTGCGGCGAAATAGCGCCGTTGGTCCAAACCTCGAGATTCAGCTTGTCGTAATCGGTATTCTGCCCGAGGCGAGCCGCTTCCACCGTGTAATTCACTTTGCGAACCGGCGAATGCACGGAATCGATCGGAATATAGCCGATCGGCAAGTCTTCATCGTAGTTGCGATCGGCCGAAACGTATCCGCGTCCGCTCTTGATGCGCATCTCGACATACAGTTTGCCGCCTTCGCCAACCGTTGCAATGTGGAGGTTGCGGTCAAGCACCTCGACATCGTTGTCGGTCTCGATCTGGCTGCTCATCACTTCGCCAGGAGTCTCGATATTGAGTCGCGCAATCCGCGTGCCTTCACCCACCATCTTGAACGGCACCTGCTTCAGGTTGAGGATGATATCGGTGGCGTCTTCCACTACGCCCGGAATCGGGCTAAATTCATGCGAAACACCTTCAATGCGCACCCCAGTGATAGCGGCGCCTTCGATGGAGCTCAAGAGGACACGCCGCAATCCCGTGCCGATCGTGGATCCGAATCCTCGCTCGAATGGCTGTGCGGCGAATTGACCGTAGCGCTCAGTGAGCGACTCGGTATTGGCAACTAAACGCTTTGGCTTCTGAAATCCTTTAAACATACCTTTTGAAATCCTTACTTCGAATACAACTCAACAATGAGTTGCTCGTTTAATTGAATCTGTACTAATTCTTCGCGCTTGGGTTGCTGCAAGACTCGCGCCCTCAGCGCTTCACGATCCACTTCGAGCCAAGATGGGCTTGGTTGATGCGCAGTCGCGTCACGTGCTGCGAGAATTTCCGAGCTGTTACGGCTCTTTTCACGAATCTCGACCAGGTCGCCCGGCTTCACCGTGTAGGAAGGAATGTTTACCTTGCGGCCATTCACAACAACATGTCCATGTCGAACCAACTGGCGTCCTTGCGCTCGGCTCGTGGCGAGACCCATACGGTAGATGACGTTGTCAAGGCGGCGCTCGAGCATCGCGAGCATCAGATCGCCGGTGATGCCTTTTTGGTTTACCGCCTTCTCGTAGAGATTCCGGAACTGCCCTTCAAGAACGCGGTAGTAACGCCGCGCCTTCTGCTTCTCACGAAGCTGCAAGCCATAGCCGACGAGCTTGGCTTTCTTATCTTTGCCGTGCTGTCCGGGTGCGAAGTTACGCTTCTCAATGGCGCACTTTTCGGTGTGGCAGCGCTCGCCCTTCAGAAAAAGCTTCATGCCTTCGCGGCGGCAAAGCCTGCACACGGGACCGCTATAACGTGCCAATCCAAATCCTCCTATACCCGCCGTTTCTTTGGCGGCCGGCAGCCATTATGTGGAATCGGCGTGACGTCCTTAATAGAACGCACTTCGATACCCGCCGTTGATAACGCGCGCACCGCCGATTCGCGACCCGAACCGGGACCCGCTACGCGAACTTCAACTGTCCGCAAGCCCGCTTCTTTTGCCTTGTTTGCAGCCGTCAGAGACGCCTGCTGAGCTGCGAACGGCGTGCCCTTTCGCGAGCCGCGGAATCCTAGAGACCCAGAACTCGACCACGCCAAGACGTTCCCCAAGGGGTCCGTGAACGTCACGATTGTGTTGTTGAATGACGCCTGGATGTGTACGGTCCCGAACGGAACGTTCTTCTTTTCCTTCTTCTTGAAGCTTTTCTTTTTCGCGGTCTTCGCGGGTGCCTTCGCCATCTATCGCTCCCCTTTAGGTCTTAGCTGTCGCCTTCTTCTTGTTGGCGATTGTGCCCTTGCGCGGACCTTTGCGCGTCCGGGCATTTGTATGAGTGCGCTGGCCACGAACAGGAAGCCCGCGGCGATGACGCAAGCCTCGATAAGATCCCATCTCCATGAGGCGCTTGATGTTCATGGAGACTTCTTTCCGCAGGTCGCCCTCGATTGCGCCTTCACCTTCGATGAGATTGCGAAGATGGTTCACTTCCTCTTCGCTGAGGTCAGAGACTTTTTTTTCGGGGTCCACTTCCGCACGGTGCAGAAGCGACAATGCACGCGTCGGTCCGATTCCGTAAATATAGGTCAGCCCAATGGCTGCCCGCTTTCTTGCTGGTAGATCAATTCCTGCAATACGCGCCATAACGATTCTTATCCTTGCCGCTGCTTGTGCTTCGGATTCGTGCAGATGATGCGCACCACACCGTGGCGGTGAATCACTTTGCACTTATCACACAGCTTCTTTACTGATGCTCTTACCTTCATAAATTTCTACGGCCGAGTCAAAACCCACGGCCCATTATCAGTCACTGCAACCATGTGCTCAAAATGAGCCGAGTATGACCCATCTTTTGCTACCGCCGTCCAAGAGTCCGAAAGAACCTCGGCATCCGGTTTCCCGGCATTCACCATCGGCTCGATAGCCAGGACCATGCCCGGCTTAAGACGCGGGTTTTCACCCTTTCGGTCCACATAATTTGGAATCTGAGGCTCCTCATGCAGGGAGGTGCCGATCCCATGTCCGACAAACTCGCGAACCACGGAAAACCCGTTCGAAACGACGTGTTTTTCCACCGTTCCGCAGACATCAAACAGCCGATTGCCGGCTCGCACCCGGTCAATCGCTAACTCTAAACTTTCTTCGGTGATCTTCAGCAGCCTTTTCACCGAATCGTTCAACTCACCGACGCCGACGGTAATGGCTGAATCACCATAATAGCCATCCAGCAAAACACCCGTATCGAGCGAAACAATGTCGCCCGCCTTCAATTTTCTTTTCGAGGAGGGCATCCCGTGCACAATCTCTTCATTCACCGACGTACAGAGCACGTAGGGAAATTTGGTATTCGCCGCCTGCGTTCGATACCCTTTGAACGCCGGTTTCGCGCCCGCGTCAGAAATCATTCTCTCGGCTGCCCGCTCCAGTTCCTGAGTAGAAATCCCCTCGACAACCATCGCTTTGAGATCTTGCAAAATGCGATAGACGAGCAAGCCGCTGCGGCGCAGTTTCTCGAGTTCCATTGCGCTCCGCCGGACAATCATTTCGAGACACTCGCTCCCGAAATGGATTCCTGACGGGCAATGAAACCGGAAAAGATCAAGGAATCGCAGATCTGCCCGGTAATTTCTTCAGGCGACGCCGACCCTCCGTTGATTTCAAATATCGAGACGCCCGCGTCACGAAAATGGTTCAGAAGCGGACGCGTTTGCATTTTGTACTGGTCGAGTCGTTCCCGAATGACGGACTCACGGTCATCATCTCGCGTCACCAACGTAGCTCCATCAAGGTCGCAAACTCCAGCAACTTTGGGAGGATGCGTGCTTAAGCTATAGAGGGTTCCACAGACGGGACACTGCCGACGGCCACTCAGGCGGGCTACGATTATCTCGCAGTCGACGATTAAGTGTACCACAACTGTTTGAAATCCATCTCGTCCCAACAGCTTCAGCAATACTGCCGCCTGGTTCACCGTACGCGGATAGCCGTCGAGAATGATTCCAGAGCGGCAATCCGGCTCTGCGATTCTTATCTCGACTAACTCGTTCACCAGGTCATCAGGTACCAATTTGCCCGACTTGAGCAGAGCCCGGGCCTGATTTCCGACGTGATCGCCGGCCTCAATGTGCGCCCGCAACATGTCGCCGGTCGAGATGTGCGGGATTTTTAAATGCTGCCTTAATGACTTGGCCTGGGTTCCCTTTCCGGAACCTGGAGAGCCGAACAAAATAATGGCCGGTTTAACTGAAATCGGACTGGTAATTTTCGCGGGCAATCGATTAAGCGGTCGCGCTGCGCCGGCCGCGAATCCGTCCCGCACGCGGCGTAAAGCCTTCGTAGTGCCGCATGATTAACTGCGCTTCGATCTGGTTCACGGTATCCATCGCGACCCCGACAACAATCAGCAGCGAGGTGCCTCCGAAATAGAAGTTCACACCCAGGCCATCCAGTAAAAAGCGAGGGAAATGAGCGTCGATGAAGTTGCCGACCAGAGGCAGTCTCTGGAGCTTGATGCCCGAGATCATGATTTGCGGAATGAGCGCCAAGATCGATAAATACAAACCGCCGACCACTGTGATCTTCGAAAGAATCTTGTCCATATACTCCGCCGTGTTCCTCCCCGGACGAATGCCCGGAATGAACCCGCCATACTTTCGCATGTTGTCAGCTGCTTCATTTGGATTAAAGATGATCGATACGTAGAAGAAGCAGAAGAAGACGATCAGAATCACAAAGGCCAAATAATAGAGCGGCTCCGAACCGCCCAGCGAGCCCAGCATGCTGCTCAACCACGGGCTGTTTTTCACGATTGGGAATTGGAGCGCTGTTTGAGGCAAAGCGAGCAACGATGAAGCAAAAATGATCGGGATCACGCCGCCGGCATTGACCTTGAGAGGCAGATGCGTGGATTGGCCGCCCATCATTTTGCGGCCGACTACACGCTTCGCATATTGGACGGGTATCCGCCGCTCGCCGCGCTCGACAAGCACGATAAACGCAACCACTGCGAACATCACCGCCAGAATGATGATCATCTGAAGCGCGTTCCATTGATGCGTCACGAACGTGTTCTGGTAGATGCTGATGATGGCCCGCGGAAGGCCAACAATGATACCGACAAAGATGATGAGCGACATTCCGTTTCCGATGCCGCGTTCGGTGATCTGCTCACCCAGCCACATAATGAAGGCCGTGCCGGTGGTGAAGGTCAGCGTGGTCATAATAATGAAGCCGGGTCCGGGATTCAGAACGAAGTTGCCCTCTGAGTGCTGCAGCGCGAGAGCGATTCCAATGGATTGGATAATCGCGAGCCCCACGGTCAAGTAGCGAGTCCACTGAGTAATTTTGCGACGCCCGAGCTCACCCTCTTTTTGCAACTTGTCGAGCGTGGGAATCACGACAGTTAGGAGCTGAAGAATAATGGAAGCGGTGATGTAAGGCGTAATGCCGAGCGCAAAGATCGTCATGCGCCGCAGCATGCCGCCGCTGAAGAGATCAAAATAGCCCAAGAAGCCGCCCGCCGCGTTCCGGTTGAAAAATTCCTCGAATCGCTGCGTATACAGCCCGGGTGTTGGAATGTACGCGCCGATACGATAGACGGCGAGCAACCCTAGGGTGAAGAGAACCCGCTTTCGGAGATCGGGAATCCGAAACACGTTCGCGAGAGCTTCAAGAAACTTTGTCATGGACTTCCTTCACACTTTCCCGATTCAATTTAGGGTCGATACTTTAGACTCTACTTCTTTTCCACTGCTTCTTGGGCAGGAGGGGTCTTCGAGAGCACCTCCGCGGTTCCACCTAGCTTTTGGATTTTGTCTAGCGCAGATTTGGAATACAGGTGAGCTTTGATGCTTATTTTTCTGGTCAACTCCCCATTCCCAAGAATCTTAAGCCCGGAGTTCAATCGCTTCACCACACCGGCTGCGACGAGGGAATCGGGCGTAAACGCATCGCCCTCTAGCTTCTCAAGCAACCCTACATTGATGATGGCGTATTCTTTGCGGAAGATGTTTGTGAAGCCGCGTTTTGGAAGCCGGCGATGCAGCGGCATCTGACCGCCTTCGAATCCGCGCATCTTGCTATAGCCGGAGATCGACTTCGCGCCTTTCGCACCACGGCCCGAATATTTGCCGCGCCCGGAGCCCATGCCTTGTCCGATGCGCTGCTTTTTGTGTTTTTGGCCCTTCGGCGGCCGCAGATTACTTAAATTCATTTCGCCTTCCCGCTATTCCTCGACGATCTCAAGCAAATGCGGCACCTTCTTCACCATGCCTCTGAAAGCCGGCGTGTCGGGCCGCTCCACAACACGGTTAATCTTGTGAAGTCCAAGCGACCTGACGATGTCTTTATGCGGTTTAGGAGTGCAGATCGGGCTTCGCACCAACTTGATCTTAATTTTTCCTTCAGCCATATTTGCGCCTATAATTTTTCAACCGGCAAACCGCGCATGTCTGCGACAGCGTTCTTGTCGTGAAGCTGCTCGAGCGCGTTGATGGTCGCCTTCACTACGTTATGCGCGTTATGAGACCCGATCGACTTCGTAAGCACGTTCGTAATACCGACGGCTTGGATCACGGCACGCACGGGTCCACCCGCGATAACGCCAGTGCCTTCCGGCGCAGGTTTCAGCAGGACGAGACCGCTGCCGAAGCGGCCCAGCACTGGGTGGCGAATCGTGGTTTCGACAACATTGATTTTTCGAAGATTCTTCTTGGCCGCCTCGATGCCTTTCTTGATAGCCGAAGGCACTTCTTTCGCTTTGCCGGTGCCGTACCCGACGACCTTAGCGCCTGAGTCTCCGACCACAATAAGGGCCGAAAAGCTCATGTTCTTGCCGCCCTTCACGACTTTCGTGACACGGTTGATGCTGACCACCTGCTCTTTCAGGTTGAGGTTTTGCGTATCGAGCCGCTTGGGCTTTCCATTTACTGGCATTCTCTAAAACTCCAATCCGGCCTGACGCGCCGCATCGGCGAGCGCCTTCACGCGGCCGTGGTACAGATAGCCGCCGCGATCGAACACCACTCTCGTAATGCCCTTTTCCTTTGCGCGCTCCGCAACAGTTTTGCCGACCACTTTGGCGCCTTCAATGTTTCCGCCCTTCCCGCCAGCAAGGTCTTTTTCGATCGAGCCAGCCGACACTAATGTGTGGCCTTGCTGATCATCAATCACCTGCGCATAGATATGGTTCGTGCTGCGAAAAACAGCCAGGCGGGGCCGCTCCTGCGTACCGGAAACACGGCGGCGAATTCGCTTGTGAATGCGAACACGAGTGTCGTTGCGAGATTCCTGCGCCATCACTTAGCTCCCGCTCCGGTCTTGCCCGCCTTCTTGCGCAGGACTTCACCGGTGTACCGGACACCTTTGTTTTTATATGGATCGGGCGGCCGCAAAGCGCGAATCTGGGCGGCGACTTGCCCCACCACCTGCCGATCAAAACCGGTAAGTACCAAATGAGTTTGTTTATCGATTTTCAGATCCACTCCAGGGGGCAATAGAAATTCGATGGGATGTGAGTATCCGAGAGTGAACGTTGCGACTTTGCCTTTCACGTCCGCGCGGTAACCAGTTCCGACGATGTCCAACTCGCGGGTGAATCCAGTCGACACGCCTTGCACGGCGTTTGCGGCAAGGGCCCGCGTGAGGCCGTGGATGGCTGCTAATTTGTCGTTGTCTCGGACCAGCTCCAAGTGATTGTTCTTCTGCTCGATCTTAATTCCCGCGGGAATGGGCACGGCCAGTTTCCCCTTCGGCCCTTCAACCTCGAGCCGTTCGCCCAACCGGATGTTGACGCCTTTCGGAAGCGGAATCGGTTTGTTTCCTACTCTTGACATGAACTTCTTCCTTTACCAGATTTGGCAGAGCACTTCGCCGCCAACTCCTTCTTTGCGAGCCGCTGCGCCCGTCATGACACCCTTCGGCGTCGTTAGAATGTTGATTCCAAGGCCGCCGAGAATGCGAGGAATATCTTTGCTGCCCACATACACGCGGCACCCGGGGCGGGAGACGCGTTCTACCCGCGAGATTACAGGGAGGTTCGAAGGCGTGTATTTCAGATACAAGCGGATGTACTTCTTCGAGCCTTCTTCCGTCAGCTTGTAATTCAGAACGTAGCCTTCCTCTTTGAGGATTCGGGCGATTTCGTTCTTCAGCCGCGAAGCCGGTACGTCTACCTTTGCGTGCCGCGCAATTAAGGCGTTTCGCACGCGGGTCAGCATGTCTGCAATAGGATCTGCGGTCATGGTTTACTTTCGTTCACTAGCAATTCTTTCGTCATCTAGACCGGCGCTTGCGCTCCGGTTTTAAACACTCAATCCAATATCGAGTTCCTCACCAGCTTGCCTTGGTTACACCGGGTATTTCGCCCGCAAGCGCAAGCTGCCGAAAACAAATCCGGCACAGGGAAAATTTGCGCAAAAAGCCGCGGGGTCGGCCGCAGCGCTTGCAGCGGTTCCGCAACCGGCATTCAAATTTCGGCTTCTTTTCTTCTTTCGCGATCTTCGCAGTAGTTGCCATTAATCAAAACCTTCTTATTGCCGGAAGGGCATTCCCATGAAGCGCAGCAGCGCCAAACCTTCCGCGTCCGTTTTTGCAGTGGTAGTGATCGAGACATTCATCCCTTTCACTTTGTCCACCTTGTTATAGTCGATTTCTGGAAAAATCAGTTGGTCGCGCAGGCCCAGCGTGTAATTCCCGCGGCCGTCGAACGATTTCGGCGAGACGCCACGAAAATCGCGCACCCGCGGCAGAGCGACATTCATCAACCGATCCAGAAATTCGTACATGCGATCGCCGCGCAGCGTCACCATGCATCCAATTGACATTCCCTCGCGAAGCTTAAAAGCAGCGATGGATTTCTTGGCTTTCGTTACTACAGGCCGCTGTCCCGAAATGGCCGCGAGTTCGTTGACCGCTCCGTCCATCAATTTGCTGTTCGCCGTAGCCTCGCCCAGACCGATATTGAGCGAGACCTTTTCGATCTTGGGAACGGCCATCGGGTTCTTGTACCCAAACTCCTTTTTCAGCGCTGGAACCACATTATTGGCGTAGTGCTGCCGCAATCTCGCTTTTGCGGCGGAGCGCGCCTTCGGCTCGGCTGTGCGCTCGATTTCCTGGGCACTTTTACTTTCCGCGCGCTTGCCCTCTTTTTGAGGCGCCGCTGGTTTCGCCGGCTTCGCCGCTTTTTGTGCTTGCGCTTCTTTTTCGGGCTTCCCTGTTGGATCTGTTTTCTTAGCCATTACCCGTTACTTCCTGTCGATTGTCTCGCCGCCCTTTCGGGCGATGCGCACGCGGCGCACTTTGCCTCCAACCGTGTCCAATTTGAAACCAATTCGCGTCGGCACTCCTCCCGGAGTTAGAACCATCACGTTCGAAACGTCGATGGGCATCGGTTTATCCGCGATTCCGCCTTTGATCTGTTTCGACGGATTCGGGCGCGTATGGCGCTTAACCACCATGACGCCTTCGATCGTGAGCTTGCGCGCGAGACGGTCCACTTCGAGCACCTTGCCCGTTTTGCCTTTGTCCCGGCCGGCGATGATCCTGACCAGATCGTCCTTTTTGATCTTGATTCGAACCGGCTTGCGCTCGCCTCTCGCTTGCCGGCGCTGATACGCAATCTTCGGCATTATTCAGATAACCTCCGGCGCGAGCGAAACGATTTTCATGAAACGCTTGTCGCGCAGTTCGCGCGCCACGGGGCCGAAAACGCGGGTTCCGACAGGCTCACCGGCTTCATTGATCAGCACAGCCGCATTCGAATCAAAGCGAATATAAGTGCCGTCTTTTCGGCGTGTCTCTTTACGCATACGAACTACGACGCAACGAACCACCTTGCCCTTTTTGATAGTGGAATCCGGCGCAGCTTCTTTGACGCTCGCGGTGATCACATCGCCCAACCCCGCGCGAAGACCGAGATCGCCGCCGCGGGGCAAGATGCATTGCAGCTTGCGCGCGCCGCTGTTGTCGGCTACCTCCAGCATCGTTCGCATTCCAATCATGGCGTTTCTCCCTCAATTTCCCTCTCGGCCTCAGAGACCGGCTATTTTCTTTTGATCGTTTTCTTCACGCGGGTATCGGCTTCCGCCTCGAGAGCCGGATGCTCGACGCCCACCTGCACTGCGCGCCGGATCACGTCTCGCAATTCCCAACGCTTCAACCGGCTCAAGGGACGGCACTCGACGATCCGGACCACATCTCCCACTTGCGCGGATTGCTTCTCATCGTGGGCGTAGAACTTTTTGCGTTTGTGCACGATTCGCTTATAAACCGGATGAGCTACGCGGCGGGTTACTTCAACCACGATGGTCTTGGCCATCTTGGTCGAGACCACTTCCCCGACTTTCTCGTTCTTATGTCCTAAACTCTCTGTACTCTGCTGTGCGGCGGCCATAAACTGCTATTTCTTTCTTGTTTTCCTGGTCTTACTCTTTTCGCTCTTAGGGGACTTCGGCGCTGGTGCGGGCGCGGCGGTCTCACCAGCAGCATGTTTTTCCGCCAGCACGGTCAGCATCCGCGCTCGATCCTTCTTTAAGTTGCGAAACTTCTTGAGGCCTTCCATCTGGCCCATGCCCATTTGGAAGCGCAGTCGAAAAAGCTGGTCCTGAGCATCTTGGGCCTGGCGCTGCAATTCCGCCACATCGAGCCCGTGCATTCTTGCTGCTTTCATAAAACTCGCTATCCCACCTTCGCTTCTTCGCCCGGTTGGGTCCGCGCGACGAACTTAGTCGGAACGGAAATCTTCATTGCCGCGAGGCGCATCGCTTCCGTCGCGGTCTCCAGCGGCACGCCTTCCATTTCGAACAGCACCTTTCCGGGCTTAACCACGGCAACCCAAGCTTCCGGCGCTCCTTTCCCTTTACCCATACGCGTTTCAGGCGGCTTCTTCGTAATCGGCTTGTCGGGGAAGATACGAATCCAGACCTTTCCGCCGCGCTTGATAAAACGCGTCATCGCGATGCGGGCTGCTTCGATCTGGCGATTCGTTACCCATCCGCAACTGACCGCCTTCAATCCGAAGTCGCCGAACGAGAGCTCGGAGCCACGCCAGGCTTTGCCGGTCATGCGGCCGCGCTGCTGCTTTCGGAATTTGACTTTCTTAGGCATCAACATAGCGGTTCTCCCCTAAAGCGAGTCATGCGACTTACTCGTTCGGCTCCTTTGTTTCCTCGGGCGCGCTTTCAGCGGTGGCGGCCGGCTCGGTTGTGATCGGTTCGGCTGCCGCGGGCTCACCGGTCTCGCGCTTCTGCTCTTGCTTCCACGCTGGAGCTGCGACGGGCGCCAAAGGCGGAATGATAGGCGCCGATGCGGGCTTTGGCATTTCAGTCGGCGGTTGCTGCATGATTGGGCCGGTCGCTTCCGGTAATGAAGGCGGGGCCGCGATAGGCCTGCGCAATTCGCGTTCGCGATCCTCACGACGGCGGCGTCGCGGTTCGCCCTCATTTCGTAGCGAATTTCGGCGGCTGCCCCCATCGAGCACTTCACCCTTATAAATCCAAACTTTGACACCAATCACGCCATAAGTCGTGTAGGCTTGACTGAAGCCGTAATCGACATCGGCTCGCAGCGTGTGCAGCGGGAGCTGGCCCTGCAAATACCACTCACTTCGCGCGATTTCGGCGCCGTTCAATCGGCCGGAGACGCGAACCTTGATTCCTTTACACCCGAAGCGCAGCGCCGAATCGACGGCTTTTCGCATCGCGCGCCGGAACGCAACGCGCTTCTCAAGCTGCAGCGCGATAGATTCCGAAACTAGTTGCGCATCGAGCTCGGGCCGGTGCACTTCCTGAATATCAATGAAGACTTCGCGTTTGGTTTTTTTCGCGAGATCGCTTTTCAGTTTCTCAATCTCTGCGCCCTTGCGGCCGATGATGATCCCTGGCCGAGAGGTGCGAATCGTGATGCGAAGCTTGTTCCCCGGGCGGTCGACTTCTATCGAGCTGATGCCCGCCGCCTTGAGCCGTGTTAGCAACGATTCTTTCAGCTCGAGGTCCTCGTGCAGGAGTTTCGAATACTCTTGCTTGGCGAACCAACGCGAACGCCAGGTCTTCGTGACGCCGACGCGAAATCCGTAAGGATGAACTTTCTGGCCCATATCTTTTAACCGTTCCTCCGCACTACTCCTCAGCTTCCGTTTCGGCGCGCTCACCAACCTTCACCACGATGTGCGCGGTCCGGCGCTGATAACGGAACGCGCGCCCCATTGGAGCTGGACGAATGCGCTTCTGCCGCGGACCTTCGTTCACGTAAGCCTCCGTCACGAATAGCTTGTCGACATCGACGTCTTCCGATGTGTTCTCGGCATTTGCTATGGCTGAGCGCAGAACCTTCTCAATGGCCGGCGCGACGCGCTTGTTCGTTCCGCCCAGAATGCTGATTGCGTCGCCTGCTTGCTGGCCTCGGATCATGTCGACGACGAGCCGCGCCTTTTGCGGCGACACATGAATGTACCGGCCTTCGGCTTTCGCGAGGCTTGGCGTTGTTAACGAGCTTCGAGGCCTGTTCGCCATGATTACTTCACCGCCTTTTCCGTCGCCTTCGCGGCATGGCCTTTGAACGTTCGCGTCGGCGAGAATTCGCCGAGCTTATGCCCGACCATGTTTTCCGTTACATACACCGGGATGAATTTCTTGCCGTTGTGGACAGCGAGCGTGTGCCCGATGAAATCCGGAACGATAGTCGAGCGCCGGGACCAGGTCTTCACTACTGATTTTTGATTTGAGGCGTTCAGATCTCCGACCTTCTTCATGAGGTGCTCGTCGGTGAACGGTCCTTTTTTAAGCGATCGTGCCATGTGAGATTCCTACCGCTTCTTCGCCTTTCTGGTTACGATCCAGCGGTCTGTCCGTTTGTTGTTTCTGGTTTTAAAGCCGCGCGTCGGCTGTCCCCACGGCGTGACCGGATGGCGGCCACCCGAAGTCTTTCCCTCTCCGCCGCCATGCGGGTGATCGACCGGATTCATCGAAACGCCGCGATTGTGCGGCCGGCGTCCCAGCCACCGTTTACGCCCCGCCTTGCCGAGCGAGACATTTTCGTGCTCGACGTTGCCGACCTGCCCGACAGTTGCCATGCATTCGATCTGCACTCTCCGCACTTCGCCTGACGGCAGCTTCAGCAACGCAATATCGCCTTCTTTCGACACGAGCTGAGCTTGCGCGCCCGCAGAGCGAGCCATCTGCCCCCCCTTGCCGGGCTTCAGCTCGATGTTGTGGACCACAGTGCCGGCGGGAATATTTTTGAGCGGCAGCGCGTTGCCAACCAAGATGTCGGCCTCGGGACCTGAGCTCACCGTTCGTCCCACTTCGAGGCCGACCGGACAAATGATATAGCGTTTTTCGCCATCTGAATAGTGAAGCAGCGCGATGCGCGCCGAGCGGTTCGGATCGTATTCAATGGCGGCAACTTTCGCCGAGACGCCGGATTTGTCGCGCTTGAAATCGAGAATGCGGTACGCTTTCTTCGCGCCGCCTCCACGAAAGCGGCTCGAGATTTGACCCTTGCCATCGCGGCCGCCGCTGCGCTTCTTGCCTTCGACGAGCGATTTCTCCGGCCTGTCCTTTGTAATGTCCTCGCGCGTGAGATAAGTCTGAAAGCGCCGCGTCGATGTTACGGGTCGAAAACTTTTGATGGGCATAGCTTTCTGCTCCCTTCCTTAGATCTCCGCGTACTCCGGAACTTTTTGTCCCGGACGCAATCGGACGTACGCTTTTTTCCAATCCGAGCCGTAACCTGTAAAGCGGCCGCGCCTCCGCAATTTCCCAGCGAAGTTTCCGGTTCGGACCTCCGCGACCTTAACTCGAAATAACATCTCGACAGCTTGCCGGATTTCGATTTTGTTCGCATCCGGATGCACTTCGAAGCACAGCGTGCGCTCGGACTCGCGCTTCGCGTGCCCTTTTTCGGTGATGATCGGACGGCGGATCACATCATATACGTTCATTTGGCGAGTGCCTCCGAAAGCTTCTTCGCTGCATCCTCGGTTAGCAGCACTTGCTGGTGTGCCAGCAGGTCGTAGACATTCACTTCTTTGGTAGGAAGAAGCTTCACTCCCGACAGATTCCGCGACGCGCGGGTCAAGTTGACGTTTTCACCGAGCTCGACCAGTAACACGGTCTTCTTCGCCTCGAGCCTCCCGAGAACCCCCGCCATATTTTTGGTTTTGTGATCTTGGAGCTCGAAAGCTTTGACAACTTTCAATTCGCCATCGCGCAATTTCGCCGAAAGCGCCGAGCGCAGCGCGCCCAACTGCATTTTCCGGGGTAGCTTGTATTCGTAGCTGCGCGGCTGCGGACCGTGCACCGTGCCGCCGTGCCGCCACAGCGGCGAGCGAATCGAACCCATGCGCGCGCGGCCCGTACCCTTCTGTTTCCACAATTTCTTGCCGGAACCCGAAACTTCGTGACGTGTCTTGGTCGCCGCAGTTCCGGACCGTCTCGCAGCGGTGTATTGGCGCACGGCTTCGTAGAGAAGCGCCTCATTCACTTCCGCTGCAAAGACCTCGTCGGAAAGCTCGATTGAGCCGACTGCGGCGTTGTTCAGATCAAAGATATCTACACTCGGCATAACGGTTACCGCTTCGCTCTTCCTACGTTTTTCATCGCTTCGCTCGGCGGACCATGACGTAACCGCCATTGGGCCCAGGGATCGCACCCTTAACCGCGATCACGTTTTCGTCCGGATCGACGCTGATAATTTCCAGATTCCGCACCGTCACTTGCTGCGTCCCCATTCGGCCGGCCATTTTCATGCCAGGAAAAACACGAGATGGAAAACTGGATGCGCCAATCGAGCCGGGAGCGCGATGGAACATCGACCCGTGCGTGGCTGGACCGCCGCGAAAGTGGTGACGCTTCACGAGCCCGGCGAATCCGCGACCTTTGCTGGTCCCGATCACGTCGACAAGATCTCGTTCTTTGAACTCTTCAGCCAGCACGCGGTCGCCTTGCTTCAGGTCGCTTTGATTCACATCGCGCGCACCCTGATCGAGCCGGAATTCATGCAGAAACCGGACACCCTCGGCGCCGGATTTCTTGAGGTGAGCGATCATAGGCTTGTTCTGCTTCTTCGCGTATTCCACCAGCCCAAGCTGCACGGCATCGTAGCCATCGATCGCCGGCGTCTTGCGTTGAGTGACGACGCACGGGCCTGCTTTCACCAGCGTTACGGGAATGACCTGCCCGTCGGCATTGAAGACCTGGGTCATGCCGATTTTCTTGCCGAGAATTCCTGGACTCATTTCTTAAATACTCCAATCACCGCATTGATGAACAGATCAATCGCTGCGTTCATGGCTGCGATTAAGTTCATACGCTAATTGACGCCCTACTTCTTGCCGAATGCTTTGATCTCCACATCAACGCCCGCAGGCAGATCGAGCTTCATCAACGCATCGACCGTGTCTTGTGTCGGTTCCAAAATGTCGAGCAGGCGCTTGTGCGTTCGAATTTCGAACTGCTCGCGCGATTTCTTATCCACATGCGGCGAGCGCAAAACCGTGTAGCGATTTTTTAGGGTGGGCAAGGGAATCGGTCCGGCGACAGTCGCACCCGTGCGCTTGGCGGTGTCGACGATATCGCCCGTCGATTGATCCAAGATCCGATGGTCGTACGCCTTCAGCCGGATTCGGATGCGTTCCTTCATCATGCTCGTAGTCCTACGCCAAAATCTCGGTCACGGTTCCGGCTCCGACGGTGCGCCCGCCTTCGCGGATCGCAAAACGCAGCCCTTTGTCCATGGCCACCGGCGTAATCAGGTCGATCTCGAGCGTTACGTTGTCGCCCGGCATCACCATCTCCATCCCTTCAGGCAGCTTCGCCACGCCCGTCACGTCCGTGGTGCGGAAATAAAACTGCGGCCGGTAGCCATTGAAAAACGGCGTGTGCCGCCCGCCCTCTTCCTTCGACAGCACGTACACTTCGCCCTTGAACTTGCTGTACGGCTTAATCGTGTTCGGCTTCGCGATCACCTGCCCGCGCTCGACATCCGTCTTCTCAATGCCGCGCAGCAGCAACCCGACGTTGTCTCCCGCCCGGCCCTCATCGAGCAGCTTCTTGAACATCTCGACGCCCGTCACCACCGTCTTGCGCGTCTCGCGGAAGCCCACGATCTCCATTTCCTCGCCCACCTTGCAGATGCCCCGCTCGATGCGCCCCGTCACCACCGTGCCACGCCCCTGAATCGAGAAGATGTCTTCAATCGGCATCAGAAACGGCTTGTCCACCACGCGCTGCGGCACCGGCACATATTCGTCGACCTTCGCCATCAGCTCGTCGACCGTCTTCTCCCACTTCTCTTCGCCGTTCAACGCCCCGAGCGCGCTCACGCGCACCACCGGCAGATCGTCGCCCGGAAATTGATAGCTCTTGAGCAATTCGCGCACTTCGAGCTCCACCAGCTCGAGCAGTTCCGGATCGTCCACCATGTCGACTTTATTCAGCGCCACGACGATATACGGCACGCCCACCTGGCGGGCCAGCAGAATATGCTCGCGGGTCTGCGGCATGGGACCGTCGGTGGCCGCGACCACCAGAATCGCGCCATCCATCTGCGCTGCGCCGGTGATCATGTTCTTGATGTAGTCGGCGTGACCCGGGCAGTCGACGTGCGCGTAGTGCCGGTTGGCGGTCTCGTACTCGACGTGCGCCACCGCGATCGTGATGCCGCGCGCTTTCTCTTCCGGCGCGTTGTCGATTGAATCGAAGCTGCGGAACTTCACCTTCGGGTTGTGCTTGGAGAGCGTCTTGGTGATCGCGGCGGTCAACGTCGTCTTGCCGTGATCGATATGCCCGATCGTCCCGATATTTACGTGCGGCTTGCTGCGGTCAAATTTCTCTTTCGCCATGTTTCCTTCTCCTGCGTATTCCTTTTCGGTATGGGCAGGCCCGTACCCTACCTAATTGCGATTCCGCCTTTATTCCGATTGATAATTTCCTCGGCCAGATTCTTGGGAACTTCTTCGTACTGGCCGAAGTGCATTGTGAAGCTGCCGCGCCCCTGAGTCCGCGAGCGCAGCTCAGTCGCATAACCAAACATTTCCGACAGCGGCACCATCGCTTTGATGATGTGCGTGCCGCCCGCGATCTCGGTGCCTTCAAGACGCCCGCGGCGCGAAATCAAATCGCCATTGACGGACCCCATGTACTCTTCGGGAACCGTCACTTCGACACGCATCACAGGCTCGAGCAGGACCGGCTTCGCCTTCTGGGCTGCCTTCTTCACCGCAATCGATCCCGCAATCTTGAAGGCCATTTCCGATGAATCCACTTCGTGGTAGCTGCCATCCCAGAGCGTCACTTGCACATCGGACATGGGATAGCCGGCCAGAATGCCGCCTTCGAGCGCTTCTTCAACGCCCTTCTGCACAGCGGGAATGTATTCCCTCGGAATGGCGCCGCCGACGATCTCGTTGTCGAATTCGAAGCCCTTGCCAGGAGCGGGGGCAATTCGCAATTTGACGTGTCCATACTGGCCGCGGCCACCGGTCTGCTTCGCGTATTTCTCCTCGGCTTCGGCCTTCCCGCGAATCGTTTCGCGATACGCGACCTGTGGTTTCCCGACGTTCGCCTCAACGTTGAACTCCCGCTTCATGCGGTCAATGATGATTTCGAGATGCAGCTCGCCCATGCCGGCCAGAATCGTCTGCGCCGTTTCCGGATCTGTATTCACCCGAAGTGTCGGATCTTCGGAAACGAGCTTCTGAATGGCCGCGCCGAGCTTCTCTTGATCGGCTTTTGTTCTAGGCTCGATCGCAAGCTGAATCACGGGCGCCGGAAAGTCGATAGATTCGAGAAGAATCGGCGCCTTTTCATCGCAAATCGTGTCGCCTGTGACAACTTGCCTTAAGCCGACCGCCGCGCAAATATCGCCGGCAAATACTTCCTGGATCTCTTCACGCTTGTTGGCGTGCATTTTCACGAGACGCCCGACGCGTTCTTTCCGCGCCTTTGTCACGTTATAGATCGAATCACCGGTTGCGAGCTTGCCCGAGTAGACGCGAATAAAGCAAAGCTGGCCGACAAACGGATCGGTCATGATCTTGAAGACCAGTGCCGCGAATGGTTCCGAGTCGCTCGCCTTGCGCTCGAGTGACTGTTGCGGATCGTCTACCGCAGTTCCCTTCACCGGAGGAATATCGACGGGTGAAGGCAGGTAATCGGTAACTGCATCCAGTAAGTTCTGCACTCCCTTGTTCTTGAATGCAGAGCCGCAGATCACGGGAAAAATTTTCTGTGCAATGGTGGCTTTGCGAATGCCGGAGGCGAGCTCCTGGTTAGTGATCGCCTGTCCTTCGACGAACTTTTCAAACAAGATGTCATCGGTTTCGGCCACCGCTTCGATGAGTTTGTCACGGTACTCTTTCGCTTTCGCGGCAAGATCGGCCGGGATCTCGATATCGTCATACTTAGCCCCGAGTGTCTCGTCGCGCCAGACGCGAGCTTTCATGCCGACCAGATCGACTACGCCTTTGAACTGATCCTCAGCGCCGATCGGCAACTGAATCGGCACCGGCCGCGCATTGAGGCGATCGCTGATGGTCTCGACGGCACGATAAAAATCCGCGCCAACGCGATCCATTTTGTTGATGAAGCATATGCGCGGAACGCGATATTTGTCGGCTTGCCGCCAGACGGTTTCCGATTGCGGCTGAACGCCCGCAACTGCATCGAATACCGCGCAAGCGCCGTCGAGCACTCTCAAGCTGCGCTCCACTTCGGCGGTGAAGTCGACGTGTCCCGGTGTATCAATGATGTTGATCGTAATGTCGCGCCACGCGCACGTCGTCGCGGCAGACGTGATGGTGATTCCACGCTCCTGCTCTTGCGCCATCCAGTCCATAGTGGCGGTGCCTTCATGCACTTCACCGATCTTGTGCGTACGCCCGGTGTAATAAAGGATGCGTTCGGTCGTAGTTGTCTTACCGGCGTCAATATGCGCCATGATGCCGATATTGCGCATTCTTTCGAGCGGTACAGTGCGGGGCATATGGTTACGTCAATTCACGGATTTTCTTGATCCGAATCAATTACCAGCGATAGTGCGCGAAAGCTTTATTCGCCTCCGCCATGCGATGCACGTCGTCCTTCTTCTTTACTGCGCCGCCGCGCATGTTTGCGGCATCGTTTAATTCGTTGGCCAATTTCTCGGCCATGCTCTTGTCCGGCCGGGTCCGGGCGTTCGTGATGATCCAGCGCAGCGCCAGACTTGTCCGGCGGTTCTGCGGAACCTCAATGGGCACTTGATAGTTCGCGCCACCCACGCGCCGTGTCTTCACTTCAAGCAGCGGCTTCACATTCTCGACCGCCTTTTTGAACAGCTTCAACGGGTCGTCCCCGGAGCGGTCTCGAAGGGTATCCATCGCGGAATAAAAAATCCGCTGCGCCGTGGTCTTTTTCCCATCCCACATCATGGAGTTCACAAATTTTTCGACTAGCGTCGAGTTGTACAGCGGATCGGGAACCACTTCTCTCGGCTCTGGGCGTCTGCGGCGTGGCATTTGATCTCCTTACTTCTTGGCAGCCTTCGCTGGGGCGGCGGCTCCGCCTTTGGGACGCTTCGCGCCGTATTTTGAGCGGCCCTGCTTTCTGTTCGTCACGCCCGCCGTGTCGAGTGTCCCGCGAACTACGTGATAGCGAACACCCGGCAGATCCTTGACGCGTCCGCCGCGAATCAGAACAATCGAGTGCTCCTGCAAGTTGTGACCAACCCCCGGAATATAGGTCGTCACTTCGATTCCATTGGTAAGGCGCACACGCGCAACCTTTCTTAACGCGGAGTTCGGCTTCTTCGGTGTAGTCGTGTAGACACGCGTACACACTCCACGCCGCTGGGGGCAGGCCTGTAACGCGGGACTTGCGGTCTTGTACCGCGTCGCCCTCCGCCCCTTTCGCACAAGCTGGTTAAACGTCGGCATTCTTTTAATGGCGCATCATGACGGCTCTCGTCCGCAATCGCGCTTGAAATCGTCCTCTCTTCAGCAACACACCCAATCGCCCGCGACGGCGCGATAACGCCGCTCGAGCGACTCAAACGTTTGTTAATGCCCGTTCCGGGCTATTTAGCAGGCTCGAACACTGTCGGCTGCAAATGATTACTGCCAGCAGGCTGATATAGCGTATTCACCAGCCTTAAACGCGAGGGTAACTGCTTCGGAAACGGCCCATGCCAGCATCGCAACGTCACCTCCAGATCTCCCTGAAAGCTTATTGCTGCGACAGCGGGGCCCGACTTCCAGCCGGATGCTTATCTGGAATCTTCGCCTCGCTCAAAGCGGGCTAATTCCCTTCAGGCACGGTAGCACGGAAGCCGAACAATCAACTCGCCAAACCCTACAAGTTTAGATAAGTGCGGATCCCATGTCAATTAAGACCCGCACCCACCTGGATTAAGGATACCTTAGCCGTGAACCCGATCCGTGAGCCGGCCCCTAACTTTCGTCAATCACCTCAATCGCGGAAAGATTGGCGTAATTGACGATGGGAACAAAGGACAGCAACAACTTGCCCTGCGCGTTCGGCTCCAGGCCATGGAAGGTTTTGGTGATCTGGCGACCGCGGCCCGCTTCGCCCAACATATCGAAGTTGCGGATCAGCGCCGTGCCATTGCAAAAAACATCGAAAAGACGGCTACCCGCGCCGCCACGGTCTGCGCCGCTTGCTCCGAAATATGTTTCCGCAAAGAAGAGCCTCACCGCATAGCGGCCCTGCGCTACCGGTATCGCATAAGAGAAATTTCCATACCGCTCACGCTCATAAAGCTGCGGGTCCTCGGATCCACTGACGCTTCCAAAGCGCGCAATCGTCCTGCCGCCCAAGAAGTAATCATCGGGAGCCCAGAGCGTACCGGAGTGATCGAAAAACGTGCTGTCCTGCGTTACGATGCGGATGGGAAGAAGACGGTGAGGAGTACCCGGAACAACTTCTATTGCGTTTACTAGAGGGCTGTTCGCGGCCTTGGTCCAATCCAAATGCAGATATCCGTCTTTTTCGGGGCTAACATCCTTGAATACCCTTACGTCAGCCGTGTTTGCTCCTGCATCGGAGATGATGTCGAACTGCGGCAGAATGGGCCGGCCATTCAGCGAGACGTTGAAGATACGAACACTCTCGCCACCTTCCATGGCGGGGCCGGGAACGTATGAAGTGTCCGCGAAGTACAGACGCAACTCGTAAACACCGGGTCGCAACGGTATTTTGTAGGAAAACTCGCCGGCTCGCATCGCTTCAAAGAGGTGGGGATTTCGCGTACGGTAGATCGGCTGAGCGGGCACATCCAACGCCGTGCCACCGGAATAAAACGAATCGGCTCCCCATTCATTTCCGTCCCGGTCGCGGTAACCCATGTGCACTTGTCCGCAAAGGATTCGAACGGCTTGGTTCTGCGCACCGGCGATTGCCCGTGTTGCGGCTGCCGCGACAAATGGCGGCGAAGAAGCCCGAGAAGACCGCCTGAATGAGCCATTCGCAAACAAGAAGCCAAACAGGAGAACCAGTGCGCCGGACGCTCCGACGGCCCAGAGCCTCATTGCCGAGACACGGCTGGTTAGTTTCGGGGGCGTATGCTGAATCGGCGTATCCAACTGCTTCCAGAGAGCCGCCGAATCCGGGGGGCTGCCGTTGCCGTTTGCTGCATGGTGCCCGTTCGGCTTTTCCCGCACCACAAACTCCGGTTGATAATGGCCGCTTTGAATCACAATTTCCAGCGGCTGATCCGCACCCTCGCCGAGGTAGAATTCCTTCAGCTTGCGGCGAAGCCGGTGCATTTCGACACGCACAATGGCGTCCGTGCTTTGGTCGAAATCAGGCGATCTGCCAAACACGTCCGTCGCAATGCTGTACTCCTTGATCGCTGCGGTTTCGCCGCGGAGTGAACGGGCGCAGAGATACTCAAGCAACGCCGAAAGCCGCGGATTCTTTGAAAAGCTGCTCGACCCCAGGACAGCTTCCAAAGCTTGCCAGCGCGCTTCCGATGTGGGAAACGCAGGCACGTCGTTCATGGACGTCATGGGGATCGAAATCGAGTATACCCCATTCTTGATGAGACGGTTAAATCAGTTACAAAGCCGCACGTACGTTTAAGAAACGATTCTGTTTAACGCATGCTGCAACCGGATGAAACGGTTATAACCTAGCGCTCCCGAACAGAAGCCCTCATACTGACCTAAAGCTCCGAGGGGTAAAGCACCGCCTTGTCATGAGGTCTGTTATCCCAGTGGCTCTGTGTTGAGTCTCGCGTTTCTTTGTCACACAGGAGGTGACTACGTATGCATCGGGTTTTGGCTTCTGTTTTGCTCGTGCTGCTTTGCTGTTGTGTTGTGTCAGCTCAGGTAGGGGCTGGAGGAACCATCGTTGGGACCATCACCGACCCATCCGGCGCGGCAGTGCCCAACGTATCGATAGTAATCACCAACACTGATACGAACGCCGTCACACGCGTGACCGCAAACCAGAACGGCGAATATATCGCTCCTGATTTGCAGGTCGGTCACTATACGCTCCGCGCCGAGGCGCCGGGGTTCAAAGTGGCTGAGCAAAGGGACATTGCGTTGAACGTTGGCGATCGCCGCCCGATCGATCTCAAGCTGGAAGTGGGCAGTACGACCGAAACCGTTAACGTCGAGGCCACTGCGGTTGCGGTTCAATCCGAGTCCGGCGAAGTCAGCGATGTCATCACCGGGCAGCAGGTGACGCAGCTCGCTACTAACGGTCGCAGCCTTTACACGCTAACGGCGCTTATTCCTGGCGCTTCGAGCAACATGAGCGATTACCAGAGCCCAACACCGGTCGGCGGCAACTCGACGGTAAGTTTTAATGGCCTCCGTCAGGCTCACAATCTGTTTATGATCGACGGCGGCGAGGATCTCGATCGCGGCGGATCGGGCAACATCAGCGTCATGCCGTCGATTGACGCGATTGGGGAATTTCGGGCAATGACGTCGAATTACAGCGCCGAGTTCGGCCTCGCCTCCGGCGCCACCATGACCATGGTCTTCAAGAGCGGAACCAAGGATTTTCATGGCGAGTTGTGGGAGTTCTTCCGCAACGACTACCTGGACGCCAATAACTTCTTCTTGAATCAGGCGGGGAAGCCAGCGCCGGAGCTTCGCCAGAACATTTATGGCTTCAATTTTGGCGGCCCAGTAATCATTCCGAAAGTTTACAACCGGAACCGCGAAAAGACGTTCTTCTTCTACAACATGGAATGGCGCAAGATTGTGCAGGGCGGTTCCATTAACCAGCAGGTTCCTCTTACAAGCCAGTATGGTGGAAACTTCGGATCGACGCTGGGATCGAGCCTTGCCAATTTTCACACACCTTGCTCGAATCAAGTCTCGCCTGGGGTCGCGGGCAGGTTTGCTGCTGCCGGCGTACCGCTTAGCGTTTGTCCGGCCGGAGGAACTCCCACTTACGCCGCATGGCCAGGTAACACAATTCCGACTTCGCTGCTCGACCCGAACGCGCAAGCGCTGCTGAGCGCAGGCATCTTTCCGGGCCCGTCGATCCTTCAAAGTGCGAACGGCGTTACCACCGGTAACTTCGTGGGTGGCGTAGGCGCTCCGACCGATGTGCGAGAGGAGATCGCGCGCATCGATCATCGATTTTCGGATAAATTCTCGATCTTCGGCCATTGGGTAGATGAAGCGATCAGTCAGACGTATTCACCGTCACAGTGGAACTCGGATAACCTTCCGACCAGCCGCGATGTCTTCGGGAATCCCTCGTATAGCGGGGTCATTCACGCAACGTATTCGATCAGCCCGAACATATTGAATGAGACCGCATTTAACTACAACGGGAACCGGATCAATATCGTGCCTATAGGCATCATCAGCCGTCCGAGCGCCTTCAATGTTCCGGAATTGTATCCCGGAAACAATCTCAACCGCATCCCGACGATTCAGTTGAGCGGCGGCGAAAGCGCGAATTACGACGTTGGGAGCTGGCCCTGGCACAACAAAGCGGACGATTATCAGATTCGCGACGACGTCTCCTGGTTGAAGGGTTCGCACCAGCTCCGGTTTGGCGGAAGCTGGATGCTTTATAAGAAGATTCAAGACCTGTTCGGAAACACGCAAGGCAGCTTCAGCTTCAACGGGACATACACTGGTAACGGCTTTGCCGACTTCCTGCTTGGGTATGCGGCCAGTTATTCGGAATTGGCGATTCAAGACGCCGGGCACTGGGATAGTAAGTCGTACGACGCATACGTGCAGGACACATGGAAAGTTACTCCGAGACTAACTCTGAACTTAGGCGTGCGTTGGGATGGAATTCCTCACACGTACGAGGAAAACAACCGCCAGTCCAACTTTTATTCGAATCTTTACAACCCTGCGAATGCAGCGATCATCCTGCCCAACGGCACGATCGCGCCGGGCAGCCCAGGTCTAGGAACGAGCCCGAATCCTATTCTCGCTGGACATCCGCTGTATTTAAACGGAATCGGGATCGCGGGCCAGAATGGCATTCCGCCAGGGCTAGTGAAGAATGACTGGGGATTGTTTGCGCCGCGGATAGGGTTTGCCTACGATCCGACGGGCGCCGGGAAGACGGTCCTTCGCGGCGGCTTCGGAATCATGTATGAGCGCATCCAGGGCAATGACGTTTACAACGCAGGCCCAAACGTTCCGTTCACCCTGAATTCGACCCTCAGTAACGTTTTCCTTTCGAACCCGACCATCAGCATCGCTACAGGAACTGCAGCGGCAGCGCCCATCGCCGCGCCGTCGATCACCGGCATGGCGTACACCGATTACAAGAATCCGGCCAGCTATCAGTACAGCTTCGGCATTCAACAGCAGCTTTCCGGATCCACGGTTTTTTCGGTTGAGTACGTCGGGAACCAGAACCGGCATCAGAACGATACGCGTAATATCAATCTTCCGCCCGACAACCCGGCTTTGCTCGCGAACATCGCGCAGGGAAAGACACAATACAACTCGGTTGTGCCTTACCTGGGCTTCAATTCCATCGTCTTAGCTGAAGACGCCGAGAACTCGAACTACAACGGCCTGCAAGTAGAGCTGAGGTCGCAACTGAGACAGGATTTGACCGTCCAAGCGGCCTACACTTGGTCCAAAGCCCTGGACCCGGCCACCGGAGCTAACGGTTTTGGAAACGGCGCTTCGGGCGACCTGGCGCCAGTCTCCAACCCATATAACCGCGCATATGACTACGGCCCGAGTGGACTCGACCGCAGCCATATCTTTGTGGTGAATTTCATCTATCAGCTGCCTTTCTTCAAGAACGCGAATAACCTCTTCCTGAAATCCGCACTGGGAGGATGGGAGCTCTCAGCGTACGGCACTATGGAGAGCGGCTTGGCGTTGAATGTGGCGCTGGGTGGAAACTTCGGCAACAATGGAATTCCGAATTCGACCAACCGGCCGGACGTGGTTGGCCCTTTGGGTTACCCGAGCGCCATTCTGCAATGGTTCAACACGTCGGCATTCGCGCCACCGGCGCCGGGCAGTTGGGGCGATGCGGGCAAGGGGCTTCTGCGCGGTCCAGGCCGCGACAATTGGGATGTCGCGCTGTTCAAGCGCTTCGCCTTCAGCGAATCCGGCCAGCGCGCTTTCGAGCTCCGTTTCGAGACATTCAATACCTTCAACCATACGCAATTCAATGCCGTCGATACGACGTTCTCCAACGGCACCTTCGGTCACGTGACCAGCGTTTGGGATCCGCGCGTTTTGCAGCTCGCTGCCAAGCTGCACTTCTGAGGCGAGCACAATCGGTGTCTCTATTGCGGGCCGTTGATCTTCATCAGCGGCCCAGCCTTTCGTTCTTCATGCAATTTCGCTACGATTGCGAACTCCGCATCGGCCTGCTCGGCGCGCCCTAGTTCGCGGTATAACCGCCCCAGCTTGTAGTGCGCGTCATACCGCTTGGGATCATCCTGGATGGCCGCTAGGAACTGCTCGATGGCGGCGTTTGTATTCTTTTGTTCGGCGTAAATTGTTCCCAGGTCCACATGCGCCATGGCGATCTTGTTATCACCTTGGATCGCACGTTTTAGATCTCCTTCGGCTTCTTGCTTATTGCCGTTTTTCAGCAGTATGTCAGCCAGAAATGCAAGAGCTTTCGGATCATCGGGCGCTTGCCTGAGTTCTTCGCGAAACTGGGTTTCGGCGTCGGTGTAGCGCTTTTCCCTCCAGAACAGGTAACCCAGGCCGAAGTGGGCTTGTGGATGTTTCGGATCTGCGCTAATCGCTGCTTGGAACTCGGCGATTGCTTCCGGAGTGCGGTCATCGGCATCGTAGGCTTCTCCCAGCAGCATGTGAACAGGCGCCGAATTTGGATTCCGATTCAGCAGTTCGCGGAAAATCTCCTTCGACTTGTCATACTGCCCCGACCACAAGTAACACTTGGCGAGTAAGTAGAGAATTTCCGCATTATCTGGTTGAACTCCGGCAATTGGTTGAAGTCCGCTCGCCGCTTTCTCGTACTCCCCTAAGCCGAAGTAAGTCATCGCAATGAGTATCTTTGTCCGGTCGCTTGGGCTCCTTGTTTCTTGCTTTTGGAATGCGGCAAGCGCGTCGCGAAACAAGCCTGATTTGAAATAGGCAAGGCCTAGATCCAAATAGATGCCGGGCAGATTGGGATCGAGCTGTACTGCGCGTCGATAGTGCTCGATGGCAGCGCTGAAATGCTGCTGTTGAGCTTCGCGGACGCCGGCGTTCGCTTCAGCAAGCGCCGTCGGGCTCCCGCTTTGTGCGTGCGCCAGAGACAGGGCAAAGGCGACCACGAATGCAAGCTTCTGCGGGGACTTCATCGTTGCAAAACAAAAAACGGCTGATCGAGGTTTGCCCTCGATCAGCCTACCTTAGTTTTGGGTTGGAGGAGAAGTGTTTCTACAGAGAAATCGCTGCCGGATCGCTCTCAAAGAACTCTTGGGCCAGATTAGCCGACCTTAAACGGGGCAGACGCTCCGGTTGACGTTTGCCTCGTTTATTAAATTTTCTTTAGTATGAACCTATTGGTTCCCCTTTGTCAACTGGAAAGATAATCGCTCGGACATTCCGAGACGAAGAACGTAAACAGGGCCACTCCTCGGTAGGTGCGCCGTGAGCCTCTCCTTGTCCCCCTGGCCGCATTGGCAACGGGAATCTTAATAGCCCATTTTTTCTATTTCCGGCTGCCGGATGTGCTTGGCGCTCTGGCCTTAAGCGGCATATTGGCGATCCTGGCCCAGGTGCTCCCGAGCGGCCGCCGCATGCGCCTGGTTACGTGCTGTCTCCTTCTCGCGATTGTGGGCATCGTGACGCAAGTGATTCACCGGCAAGGGCGAGCCCCGCGCCTGAACGCCGAGGACACGGAAACGGTTCTGGTCTCTGGATGCGTGATTAACCCTCCCGTATTCTCTCCAAACCGCGAGCAATTCACCCTGCAACTGGCGCCCCATGCTGCCGCCCGGATCTCAGTCAATCTGAAGGGCAACGCGAATCTCGGGCTGGACTACGGCCAAGCGGTCGAAGTTGTGGCTAAAATCCGTTCTCCCCGTAATTATCAGAATCCAGGCGCATTCGACCTCGTCGGCTACCTCGCGCACCAACATATTTATTGGCTCGGCACTGTCTCGAATCCAGGGGACATCCGGGTGCTCTCTGGACGGTGCGGATCACGGGCCGTTAGCTGGATCTACAGCATTCGAACCTGGTCCCTGGGGCGGCTTGCGCGCCTGTATCCGGATGATCCTCATACAAGAGGCTTGCTGCAGGCCACGCTCATTGGCGAAACCAGCGGTGTCGATCGCCGCTGGACAAACGATTTCCGCGTCACGGGTACTTATCATGCTCTCGTCATCTCCGGGCTGCACATCTCAGTGCTCGCGATGACGCTTCTGTTAATCTTTCGTCTTGCTCATTTGCGGCGTGTTCCTTCTTTGTTGGTCGCCTCCGTTGTTTGCTGGCTTTACGCATTCATTTCGGGCTTCAACTCTCCGGCCGTGCGCGCCGCGGCAGGGTTCACCTTGTTCATGGCAGCGAGCTATTTTTTCCGAAAAACCCGGACCTTGAACTTGCTGGCCGCGATCGGCATCATTTATCTGCTTTTTGATCCGGATCACCTTTTCGATCCAAGTTTTCAGCTTTCTTTCTTGTCTTGCGCGATCATCGGCGCATTCGCGATTCCTGCGATGGATCGTTTCACTCGCCCGCTTCGTGCCTCTGTGAAGCGGTTCGATCAGATCCCTTACGACGCTCAAATCGAGCAGAGAGCGGCGCAGTGGCGCGTCGAGCTACGCCTGTTCACCGAGACTCTTCGTGTTTGGTCCGGCCTTTCCGAAAGGGTGGTCCAATTCATCGTTTCGAAGAGCGTGTTGCTGGCGGCCTTCGTGGCTGACGTGGTGATTCTCTCCGCTTGCGTTCAATTCGGCCTAGCCTTGCCGATGATCAGCTACTTCCATCGCATCTCTTTCACCGGACTCTCGGCAAACGTCATTGTGGTTCCGCTGCTTTCGCTTGTGGTTCCCATCGGTTTCGCGTCCATCTTCACGGGTTGGCATTGGCTCGCGGCGCTGACGAAAATCCTTCTGCGTTGGGCCGAGTGGGTGGCAACTTGGCATGCCCGGCTCGAGCCGGCCTGGCGCATCGCTGGAGTGCCGTTTTGGCTGTGCGTTGCGTTCGCGGCGTCTCTCCTGGTGTTGGCCATCGCGATTCGCCGTAAACCTGCCGCGATTGCTCCGATACTCGCGTGTTCAATCGTTCTTTTTGGCGTTATCTGTTGGCAGCCTTGGAAGCCTGACATTCGCACGGGCATGCTCGAGCTAACCGCGATTGACGTCAGTCAGGGCGATAGTCTCCTTCTCGTTTTCCCGAACGGCGAAACGATGCTTATCGACGCCGGCGGCTTCCCAGGAATGGGCCGCATGGTTCGCAAGCCACAGCTCGATGTAGGTGAAGACGTCGTGTCGCCTTACTTATGGAGCCGTCGTATTCGCCGTCTGGACTATGCCGCACTTACTCACGGTCATTCCGATCACATGGACGGGCTGGCTTCGGTGCTCGATAATTTCCGGCCGCATGTGTTATGGATCGGGGCCGAGCCGGAAACCGCAGAATGGGATAGAGTCCGGCAGCACGCCGCTGCCGACAACGTTCGAATCGTCTCACTTACCCGCGCCGCAGCTCCAATTGAAATCGGCGGAGCTACCGTCCGCGTTCTTGCGCCATCCCCAGACTACGTAGCTGGAGACGCCCCACACAATAACGATTCGCTGGTGTTCGAGGTCACATATAAACGCCGCAGCATTCTCCTCACAGGCGACGCAGAACGCCCGATCGAAGATGACATGCTCAACCATGACGAGCTACACAAAATGACTCTGCTTAAAGTGGGGCATCATGGCAGCAAAACATCGTCTTCCGAAGAATTTCTCGATCAGGTGAATCCGCAGTTTGCTTTCATTTCAGATGGCTACAAAAATCAATTCCATCATCCGCATCCGGAAGTTCTAGAGCGTCTGGCCGAACATCACGCGATTGTATTCCGTACCGATCAACGTGGCTTGATCACGTTCCGAACCGATGGCGAAAAGGTGGAGATCGAACCGTTTCGGTGAGGAATCGGCCACGTCATCTCTCCTTAGGTTGGCCTCAATTGGACGCAGATTCGCCGGCGAGTTGCCTTCCGAGTACTAGTCGCGGTTTTGCTCTCGATTAGTACTAAAGTTTGCGAATCTCCGGACTCCGAGGCCACTTATCTCTGAAGTGCCGGATACATTTGAAGAAACTCAAGGCGTAGCGGAGGCCACCGGGCAAGCAAGGGTGAGGTCCGAAGCCGGTGAGTCGTCGCCGCCTCCACTGGGAATCTTCGACGGGCTAGGGCGCGACTTTCGACACGCTATGCGCGCCCTATATAAGAAAGCCGGGTTCACCACGGTTGCCGTTTTGACCTTAGCGCTCGGAATTGGCGCTAACACCGCGATTTTCAGTATCGTGAACGCAGCGCTCTTAACCCCAATTCCGATTCCCCATCCGGGCCAGGTCGCGATGGTCTGGTCGGATCGCATCGCTGCCAATTCACAAGGATTTCCAGCATCGGAGCCCGATTTTCAAGATTGGCAGGCCAGCGGCGTTTTTGAAGAACTAGCCGGCTTTATCACGGAAGGCTATAACGTGGTGATCGGAAAGCTTCCGGAACGTGTTTCTGGAGTGTCCGTAACACGCGAATGGTTTCAAATTCAACAAGTGAAGCCGTTTGTCGGGCGATTCTTCGAAGTGGAAGATATGCGGCCCGGACACGATCATGTCGCGGTGTTGACTTATGGTTTTTGGACCTCTCACTTTAACGCGAATCCGGCAATTGTCGGGAGAAGCATCACTATTAACAGCGCTCCCTACACGCTCATCGGAGTGTTGCCCAAAAAAATCGCGAGGCTCAGCGACGAAGAACTTTATGTTCCGTTAGTTTTCGAGCCGCCCCTGCTCAACGACCGCGGGATGCACGGCGTGTTGACAGTTGGGCGGCTCGCGCCCGGTCTCACCTTTGCAGCCGCTCAGACAAGAATACGGGACCTAAGCGCGCGTTTGGCAAAGCAGTTTCCAAAGGAGGATGGCGCGTATCGATCTCGGCTGCAGCCGATTGAAGAGGCATACGTCGAGGATGTACACAGCCTGCTTTGGGTGCTATTTGGGGCAGTGGGATTTGTGCTTCTCATCGCCTGCGCGAATATAGCGAATCTTTTGCTGGTCCGCGGTACCGCACGCCAAAAGGAGATCGCGATTCGTACCGCGCTAGGGGCAAGCAAATGGAGACTCATCCGGCAGCTACTGACGGAAAGTGTCTTGCTGTCTTTGTTAGCCGGTGTGATCGGCATCATCCCGGCTTTTCTCGGAACTCGATTTTTCACGAAAATGCAAGTCGAACAACTGCCAAATGCCGATCTGGTCACCATGAACTTTCAAGTTCTGATTTTCACGTTGGCTTTGGCGATTGCCACCGGTCTGTTGTTCGGCCTGGTTCCGGCGTGGCAAGCGTGGAAAGCCAATGCAAACGCGCCTCTGCGAGAGCGGTCGCAAAGCTCGGGCGGGCAACGATTCGGGAATCTGTTTGTAGTGTGCGAAATCGCGTTCACAGTGGTGCTGGTCACGGGAGCGGGATTGATGCTGAGAAGCTTTCTACACCTGCGCTCAAAAAGTCCGGGCTACGAAGGTCAGCATACGCTCACGATGAGAATTGCTCTTACGGGGGCTCAGTACGGCACTCCCGAAACGCAGAACGCTTTCTATAAAGAGCTAGTCGCACGCGTGGAAACTTTGCCGGGAGTTGAAACCGCAGCGGTAGTGAATTGTTTACCCACCTGCGAGGACGTGCAAGGCGGAAGCCTCCAGTTTACGGACCGGCCCCAACCGAAACCGGGCGAAGCCCCTTTGGTCACAATTAGTGCCATTACTCCCGATTATTTTCGGACCATGCGGATTCCGCTGGTTGCGGGCCGGTCTTTCTCTGAACACGATGGCGCGAATGATCCTTTGGTGGTGATCATTGATCGTGAGCTCGCGCGCCAATACTGGCCGAATAGGAACCCGATCGGGCAGGTTATTGCACTCCGGCGAAAGACTCCTCCGCGCAGAATTGTTGGTGTTGTGGGGCGCGTCGACCTAAGCATCGCAGCCAAAGGCAAGGGCCGCGTCGGCCAAGTCTATATCTCAATGGCCCAGGCGCCGGAAATCGACTTGAGCTGGGGAATGTCGCTCACCGTGTCGACACCTATGGATCCCACGACACTCGCGTCTACGGTCCGCAGGACTGTCGCGAGTCTTGCACCTGATCAGCCGGTTTTCGATGTTCAGACTATGGTGCAAGCGCGGGAGAAAGGGCAAGCCTCGGCACGCCTAGGGACTTGGCTGCTTGGCTTTTTTGCGCTCTTAGCGCTTTTGCTGGCCGCTGTTGGCGTGTACGGCGTAATTTCGTACACGGTCGGCCAGCGCACGCGTGAGATCGGGCTGCGAATGGCGGTCGGCGCTAGCCCGTTTGAGATTTTGCGCATGGTTCTCCGGCGAGGGATTTTGATGATTGCCGTAGGTATTGCGATCGGGCTAACCGGCGCAGTCGCTTTGACTCGGCTCATGCGGGCGCTGCTTCATGAGATCAGCACGACGGATCCAGCTTCGTTTTTGGGTGCCGTGCTGCTGCTCATTTTGATTGGCCTCGCAGCGTGTTACGTCCCTGCATGGCGCGCGAGCCGCGTGGATCCAACCGTGGCGCTGCGATATGAGTAGCTCGGTGCCGGCTTACGGATGCGCGATGACCATCAGCGTAGGCGCACGCTCAAGCGTGCATTCGAGCGCGATGCGCAGATTTTCCGGATCGAGAGCGGCAAAGCTTTCATCGAGAATGACGAGATCGGCGCGCCCCAGTAGCGCGCGGGCGATATAGATGCGGCTGCGCTCGCCATGCGAAAGCTGCCAGCCGCCCTCGCCTACCATCTGCTGCATTCCACTCGGCATCGTATCGAGAAGGTGCCCGAGCCCGAGTCTGTGGCACAACGATTCGGCATCTTGCATGTCCGCCGCGGTCGGCGGCCACCGACGCCCCATTAGTAGGTTGAAGGCGAGCGTCTCGGTAAGAATATAATTCTCGTGAAATTGCGGCGCTGCCACTACGCGCTCGCGCCAGCGATCCGTTCCGAGCGTGTGCATGTCGAGACCATTCGAAAGCAGCAGGCCCGATTCCGGCTGGCGCATCCCGCAGAGCAGTGAAGCGAAGGTTGTCTTCCCGCCACCCGATGGACCCTCAAGCAAGATACGATCGCCTCTCTTGATGGTGAGGCTGCAAGCTTGAACGACGGGAGCGCTCTCCGTGCGATAGCGATAGGTGAGGCGGTCGGCTTCGATCACCTTGGAGGCTCCACCCGCGCAGTCCGCTTCCGCAGTTCGCATTTCGCCCAGATTCTCCGTACGCGCCGCGGCCCTGAAGAGCGGTGCGAGGCGCTTCCACACAACGAAAGCGCCGGCGATATCGGTAAGCGATACAGTCAGGCGCTTGAGCGCAGTGAAGGCTAAAAGAATCCCGCCGAGCAGAACAGCGATATGGCCCGGCGAAATTTGCGCAAGAGCGATCATCGGCGCGAGACAGGTGAGTCCGGCGACGAGCCAGCCGCGCGGGATCGCCGCAACGAGCATCGTTACAGAACGGTCGAGTGAAATTGATTTCTCGAAATAGTCATGGAGCGCCTGATCTTCAGAATCATGCCAGGCGTCGGGCTGCTGCTGCACTAAACGTGTTCTGTGTCCGACCATGGACTCAATCAGATCGTGAGTCATTTCGAGGCGTGTATCCGTCCAGCGTTGATATCGCGCGAAAACGCGCCAAGCAAGCGCAAGCACGATTCCGAACCAAAGCACGAGCAGAAGAGCCAGTCGCCCGAGCACAAATCCGGAAGCAGCTAGCTCGATCGTCGCAAGCATACCGGCAACTGCGCCGCTGAGCGCGAGAGTTTCGACGGTTTCCGCTTCGAGCGCCTGACCAAGAAAACTGCCGATCCCTTTGCTGCGCATCTCCTCGGGACCGAGGCGCATGAGGCCGTAAAGGAGGCGCCGCTTCAGAAGTCCGCCCAAGCCTATCGCAAGCTGTCCCTGAAGTCGAGTGGTGAGTACGCGGAACGGAATCAGCGTCATCAGAATCAGCGCCCAGGCGAGAAGCCATCCGCGATCCATTCGCCCCTCGAATGACATTCGGCCCACGATGATCCACGACAAGAGCCAGAGACTGTACTGCGCTATATGCGCGATGAGCAGCGTGATCCCCTTTGGAATCGCGTTTACTTGTTTCAGCCAGGGAAACGGGCGGGCTCCCGTGGGCGGCCGAAAAATCCAGCACTGATCAAAACGCGAGTCGCTAACCTGTTCGCGCGAGAGAAGCCGAACCGTCCGCTGTCGCCGGTTGTGTGGAATTCGGGCGGCGTCGACTAACTCCTGCAGCGAGGCGTGGATTCCGTATTCGGCTGGCTCGCGGATGATTTGGCAAACGTCCTCAATTGAGATGCACTCGGTTTTCTGAGTCGGCGTTAACACCCAAAGCTTCCGGCGATTCGCTCGCACTACGGCGAGATAAAAGGAGCTGTTGAGCCGCAGCATCGCCGGAAAAGCTGCCGGCAGTTCTTGCTCCAAATCACGGAGACCGATTTCCACCTGGTCGGCTTCCAAACCGATGTGCTTTGAAGCGCGCTCGAGCCAGCGTCCATCCGGGTGGGGCGGGTTCTCCACCTCCACACACCGGGACATCAATCTTGCTTTTTGAACGAGTGCCGAGAGACAGCGGCCGGCTTCTTCGGCCGACCAGGCGAACATCTCGATTTGGCCGAGGCTCATCACGCAACCTCGCTTTCGCGCTCCTGATCGTGAACCGGTTCGGGATGCTGCTCCACGATTCTGCCCGAGTGAACATGAATGCGCCGCCACATTCGCGAGGCCCAGAGGCCGGAACGCATTTCGCGTTCCGCCTCGAGTAATTCGAGATAACGCGAGTTCGCGCTTCCGCACAATTCGCCTGGCTCCCCCTCTTCAGCGATTTGGCCCTTTTCGATCACCAGTACGCGATCGAACTGCTGAGTCTCTTCAAGGTCATGCGTGATGCACAGCAAGGTTGAGCCCCGCCAGTACTCTCGTGCCCTGCGCAGAAGCTCGCGGCGCTTCTCGCGATCCAGTCCGCGAAACGGCTCATCGAGTACAACAAGACGAGCATGCGTGTGGAGCATAGCGCGGCCAAGCCGGACGCGCTGCCCTTCGCCCCCTGAGACTAGCGCTCCACCTTCGCCGAGTTTCGTCTGCAGCCCTTGCGGCATTGCTTCGAGAACGCTCCGCAGCAGCGCGGCATCAATGGTGCGTCCGACTGCAAGCGCTTCCTGACCCGCGCCATACACCAGGTTCGCGAAAAAAGAGCGATTCCACAGTTGCACCGCGGGATCGACCCAGGCCATCGAACGGCGCAACTGATCGCAATCGAGTGGTAAGCCGTTCACGAGAACGTTTCCCGCGCATGGCTTAAACCAGCCAAGCAGTATCCCGACCAGGCTGGATTTGCCCGCCCCGGATGGCCCGACGATAGCGATGTGCGCGCCCGGCGCAACCTGAAGATTGATGCCGTTCAGAATCCTGTGCCCGGATACCTCAACAGAGACTTGCTGGAACTCGAGTGAAGGCGCTCTATCAAGCGGCTCGCCCATTTTTTCCGGCGTAGGCTCTTCTGGAGCGCCGAGCGGCTCTAACAGCCGAAGCGTCAGATTCCGATAGTGTGGAGATTGCCGGGTCACAGCCGCGATCTCTTGTCCAAACAACGGCAGATTCAGCGCCCAGTACACGACCAGCAAAACGCTTCCGGCGCCGGTTCCCTGAATGGAATGGCTCAAGATGAGCCACGCGACTAGGCCGAAGATCGCAGTAAGCTGCACGGCCTCCACGCTGACTACGGCTCTTTGCAGACGCAGCGCAGCATCGCCCCATGCGCCGAGCAGTCTTTCGTGCTCGCCGCGAAGACTGCGCTCAGCGCTGTGCGCCCGAATAGCGACGAGGCCAAGCATGGCGTCCAGGTAAAAACGGGTAAGTGCCGCAGCATGGCTGCGCACGCGTAGATCGCGTTCGGTCAGAAGCGACTGCACCATGAATGCCGGTAAGAGAGCGGCGGCGACGGCGAATACAACCAAAGGCGTTGCGGCCGGCGCGAGCCATATAATGCCCGCAGCGGTCGCGCAGAGACCGAAACCCGCGCGCATGAGCTGACGAGTGAGCTCTGGCAAATTTCGGAGACGATGTGTAACATGGCTTCGCTCGGCCATATCGGAAGTGAGGCGGCTTTGGAAATAGCGATCGCCGAGTTTTGGAATCTTTCTTAGAAATGCGAGCCGCAGACGGTTTTCAATCTGGCGGCCGATCCTCAAAACACCGGACGAGATCGGTAATTCGAGCAGAAGCACAGTAAGGCTGAACAACAACAGAGCCGCTATCGCAGCTGCGCGCTGACCGACGAGCTTCAAATCGGCGGTGACATCGAACAGAGTTCGAAACAGAAGCGCTTCGATCACGGTCGCGCATGCCGCCAGGGCGAGCGCTGCCGTGATCGCGCTGGGGCCCAATAATCCGCTTTCACAAACAATGCGGAACAGCTCGAGGCCAGGGCTAACGGGGCGCTCGGCAACGGCAGCGGCTAATTCGGGAGTCAGATTGGGCGCTTCGGCGGGAATCGCGCTAACCGGTGAGACCCGTCCCGCGCGAATGCGGACAAGCACCGCGCCGCGCATCAGTACCTGCGCTTGCCCGTCTGTGTCGTCTGGACCGCGGCGAACCGACCAATACGCATCCGGTATAAGTTCTGCTGTTTCCACAAGGCGCGCGATCAAGCGAGCGCTTTCGGAGCCTTTTAAACCGTGCGAATCGATCAGTGCCGTGACCAGACGCGTCGCAGCGTCGAGCGCTCCCAGCGCTTGCCAGCGAGGTTGCTCAAGAGCTTGACTTGCAAGAGACTGAATGTCGCGGCTTCGGATCCCGATATGACTGAGCCGCTCCGTAAGCGCGGCTTGGAATTCCGCCGAGCTTGCAAATTCGCGCCAGCCCTCAGCGGGAACCATCATCGTGTGGCAGAAGACTTCGTTCGTGAACTGTCGGTAACCCGTCCACCGGCGTCCCGTCGCAGGATCCATCACCTGGACAATGCGGCCGTGGAGCCGCCACGCCACAACGAAATGCGTAAGACCGTTAGGCAATTTGACAATGACGATTGCGGGTAGCGCTTTTGATTCGCCGAGCAGAAGATGATCGACAGGAAGCATGACCTGCTCAGCTTCGAGCCCTAGCTGATTGGCGACCCTCTCCATCGTGTCGATGGAAGTGCCATCAATGCCGGTTTGGCAGGCCTCGCGTAGGCGGTCATAACTTACGTGAATCCGGAAGCCCTCGAGCAAGCATTTCAGGGCTGCCGGGCCACAGTCCATGTTGGAGGTTTGGACCACCTCCGGAGCGAACAATAATCTCAATTGCTACTCGCCAGCGCGCCAGCCGAGCGCAGAATGAGCGCTGCGGGCGAGACACGTTCAATTTCAACTTCGACGGAACCCGGCAGCCCGTTTAAAAGAGGCATTCGAGATCTGGATTTTGAGTCGATCCAGAACTCGATGATCACGCTGCCGTCGCGAATTGTGCGTACAATCCGCGAAAGGCGGGCAGAAACACCTCCATCTTTGGACGCAAGTAAACCCCGCATATGGAAACGCGCGCTTTGGCCAGGACGCAGCCCGCCGAGAGCAGATATCGGAAATTCGGCGACGATGCGGGGAAAGCGCTGCGATGGAGATCCGTCAATTTCGACATGAGCGGATAACGACACTTCGTAGCGGATTATTTCTGCTTTGAAGGCCCAGATGAGCCAAGCTGCTAGGAGGAGTGCGCCAATTGAGAGGCCTACTCTTGACTGCCAGCCGCCATCTCGCCGAAGCGACTGACTAACACGATGAAAACTGTTGGACATTGCAGCTTGCGGGGAAAAGGCCGCTCGATCAATTTGGGAAAACTGGTCAAGATTCTAAACTTTATTCGTCGAGCGGCCGATAGAGTAATTAACTGGCCCAAATGGACTGGCCAGCTTTCACGTTTGACTTGATTTTCAAGGCTGTTCCTCCTTTCGTAACTTGTGGAGCCTTGCGGGCAAGGCAAGACTCCAGCAGGTACTTTGTTACGAGTTAATGAGATTAGGAGTCCCAGATCGACTGGCCGGCTCTCACGCTGCTTTTAACCTTCATTCGTCAGGCTCCTTTCTTTTCGATATATATGAGCCTTGTGGGCAAGACAAGGCTCGGAAATCTTAAGCCGATATAGAGAGAAAATCCGCTTATATCGGGAAATTCTTCAGTTTATTTTGAGATTTTTGGCTCTAAAATTTTTTGATTTGTGAAGCCAGTATAGCGAGATTCGCACCTTAGTCAAATAGCTTGGAGGCGCTAAGCTGGTAGGATTTATCCTATACAGGTACTGGGTACTTTTGCCGTACCGCGCTGCAATCCGGATGCAAATTTCAGTTTGGAAATTACTCCGCTTTAGGCTCGCGCTGCAGTAAGTAAGTCTCGACAAACTCTGCAGTCGCAGCGGCGAGGAAATCTCGATTCCGCTTCTTCACAAAACCGTGCCCCTCGTCTTCGGCGAGTAAATACCAGACCGGTACATTGTTTTTTCGCAGTGCTTCGGTCATTTGTTGACCTTCGGTGTAAGGAACGCGCGGATCGTTTCGGCCCGCGACGATAAACATCGGCTTCGTGATTTTTGCCGCATTGTTCAGCGGCGAGATAGTTTCGAAGAAATCCCGCATCTTCGGATCCCGCTCGTCTCCGTATTCAACCCGGCGGAGGTCGCGCCGGTAAGATTCCGTGTGCTCGAGAAACGTTCGGAAATTGCTGATCCCGACCTGCTCAACAGCACAGCGGACGCGATAGCTGTAATGTGTCATCGTGGCAAGCGTCATGTACCCGCCATAACTGCCGCCCGTGACCATAATGCGATTCGAATCGAGCTCCGGCTGCGCTTTGATCCAGTCGAGTAGCGCGCCAATATCCTTGACCGAATCTTCACGCTTCATTCCGTTGTCGAGGTTCAGGTACGTCTTGCCGTAGCCCGTCGATCCGCGGACATTGGGAAAGATCACGGCCACACCCAGTTCATTCATGTAATAATTCACCGCGCCCAAATAGCTGGGCCGGAATTGGCCTTCCGGACCGCCATGAATGTCGATAATTACCGGGCGCGCTCCGGTGTAACGCATAGCCGCCGGATACAGGAAGCCGGAAATGGACAGGCCGTCAAACGATTTCCAGTGAATAAGCTTAGGCTCTGGGAATTGAGAAGCATTGAGCCCACCCGTTTCGCTGTAGGTCCATCGATCGAGCTGCTTGGTATCGATGTTCAGCGAGTAAACGTCGCCGGGCGTGTGAGCGGATGCAAGCGTGAAGCCGATTTCGTGTCCCATGGGGCGCCAACGCAGACCTGAAATGACCCCGGACGGAATATCCGGCAGCGCGATGTCTTTGCGGGAACGCGCGTCAAAGACGTGCAGCTTGCCATAGCCGCCTTCATCGACTAGATAGCCCACGTAGCGGCCGTCGCGCGAGACATCGAGATCGTCCAGGTCCCAATGCAGGTCAGATCGAAGGACGGTCGGCTTCTTCGCGGCGAAATCGATGTACGCAAGCTGGCGGTAATCGCTGTTCGCGTTCGATACAACGAAAGCCCCTTTACCGTCGTTCGCGAATTTCGCGCTAAACCAGCCGCTGTCCGGAGCATCCGGACCCAGCTTTGTCTTCCGGCCAGACGATACGTCCAGTAGATACAGTTCGCTCACAACTGCAGATCGATCGAGCGTGAGGAGAATCTGTTTGCCGTCTTCGGACCAGTCGCTTACCGACCAACCCGGCTCGCTGGTTTGGAGGAGAATGCGCGCGGATTTAGGGTCACGGGGTTCGACTAGCCAGATATCGGCGTTCGTCCCGTCCCGCGCAGTCGAGCTGTACGCGATCTGCTTGCCATCTCGCGACCAAACAGGGCCCGTGTTGCGCGAGCGCCCGCCTTTTGTAAGCAACGTGATATTTCCGGTTCGAAGATCCAGAATATACAGCTGAAAGAACTCGCCGCCACCGGTATCCTTGGCGAAAACCAGCTCGTCACCGTTCGCAGGATTGAACAGACCCCCGGCGACGCGATCCGGAAAGAAGGTGAGCTGACGCCGGTCGCCACCCGGCATGGCAACACGATGAAGCTGAGGAACGTCGCCGAAGCGCGTAGAGATCAGAATTTCGCGCCGGGAAGGGCCCCAGTCGAGCAGCGCGGCGGAACGGGATTCGTTGTAGCGGTTCACTTCATCGAAGAGCGCGCGCGGAATTTCGGGCAGGCCGTCGGGTTTCAAATTAGAGGGCACGGGCAGAGGGGCGTCGGCAGCATGGAGAAGGGCAAAATTGAGCGATAGAATCAGCAGGACAGAGAGGCGCATATCGGGTTCGATTGTAGCGAAAACCGGCGCTGCTGGATCAAGAGTTTCGTAGGAGGATGCGATGGCTGTTACGGTGAAGCCGATCAAGCTTTGGAGAAAAGAGATTGAGAACAAGCCAGGGGAATTGGCTCAGACATTGGAGCCGCTGGCGCGCGCGGGAGCCGACTTGCAGATTGTGATGGGCTATCGGTATCCGGGGCACGAGGAAAGGGCGGCAATTGAGCTTCACCCCATCGAAAGCAAGAAGCTCAGTTCGACGGCTACAGCGGCCGGATTGCATGACGCCTCGATCGCAGCGCTACTGGTCGAAGGCGATAACCGTCCTGGCTTGGGGCACGGCATAACCGAGGCGCTCGCGCGAGCGGGAATCAACCTTGATTTCCTGGTGGCGCACGTCATGGGGCGGAGATATTCGGCGGTGCTTGGATTTGATAACCAAGCGGATTTGAAGAAGGCGACTCCGCTGATCAAGAAAGCGGCGGCCGCAAAACCGGCGAGGAAACGGGCGCGCTAGCAACGTCGAAAGCTTGGTCGCTCAGATTCCAGTCACACGGATGAAGAGCGCCGCGATCGCGGCTCCGCAAATCGGACCAAAGATGGGCACCCACGCATAGCTCCAATCCGAAGGGCCTTTCCCGGATATGGGTAGAAACGTGTGAGCTAGCCTGGGCCCAAGATCGCGTGCTGGGTTAATGGCGTAGCCGGTCGTCCCACCCAGAGAAAGGCCGATGCTCCACACCAAAGCGCCGACGAGCACCGGACCGAGCCCCGGTGCAATTCCTCCAGGGGCAAGACGTCGGGAAACGAGAGAGCTCGCCACAAGCACCAACACAAATGTCGCGATAACTTCGCTCAAGAAATTACTAAACGGCTTTCGGATCGCAGGGCCAGTTGAAAAGCATGCCAATTTTTTCTCGGCGCTCTGTGTGACGTCCCAGTGCGGCAGATAAAAAAGCCAGACTAGGACGGCGCCGATAAACGCGCCCAGGATCTGAGCCGGAATATAAGTCAGAAGCCGGCGATAATGGCCGGTCATCAGAACAGAAGCAACCGTAAAAGCCGGGTTGATGTGCGCATCGGCATCGCCAATCGAAATGCTCACCGCCACAGCCGAAAACACCGCGAGTCCCCATCCGACGCTAATGGTTAGCCATCCGCTGCCTTCAGCTTTCGAACGGCTCAGCAACACACCTCCAACGACCCCATTTCCTAAAAGGATCAGGATCATGGTCCCGACGAATTCACCGAGCATAGCGCTGTCCATATGAGAGATGGCGTTTTCGCATTTCTATCACAGCGGCGCTTAGTGGTTGGCCCAGGATCGCGCGCGTTCGAGAGCGCGTTGCCATCCGGCCAATTGAGAGGCACGTTGAGTCTCATCGATTTGCGGTGTGAATTGCCGGTCGCGAGTCCATTGCTCCCGGATAGCTTCCGCATCGGGCCAGAAGCCAACCGCGAGTCCCGCCAGATACGTTGCGCCGAGTACCGTAGTTTCGGGATTTCCAGGCCGCGTTACAGGCGCGCCGATCAGATCGGCTTGAATCTGCATCAGGAGGTTGTTGCGCGCTGCGCCGCCATCGACGCGCAATTCTTCGAGCGCGATTCCGGAATCGTCTCGCATGGCTGCAAGTACATCGGCTACTTGAAACGCGATGCCTTCGAGTGCCGCTCGCGCCAGATGGGCACGATTGACCCCGCGGGTCAGCCCGATGATCACGCCGCGCGCGTATTGATCCCAATGCGGAGCGCCGAGACCGGAGAAAGCAGGGACAAGATACACGCCGTTCGAGTCTGGCACAGACGCGGCAAGAGCTTCGATATCGCTGGCCTTGCGAATCATCTGTAGTTCATCGCGGAGCCATTGCACAATCGCTCCGGCGATGAAAATACTGCCTTCGAGCGCATACGCGGTGCGTCCACCTACGCGCCAGCCAATCGTTGTCAGAAGCTTGCGTTTGGACGCGACCGGCTGTTCGCCTGTATGCAGCAACATGAATGCGCCGGTTCCGTACGTGCACTTCACCATACCTGGACGCGTACACATCTGCCCAAAGAGCGCAGCTTGCTGATCCCCGGCGATCCCGGCGATCGGGATGCCTTCAAGCACGCCCACCGTTTCGCCGCAGACTTCACTCGATCCGATCACTTCCGGCAGCAGCGAAGCAGGGATTTCGAAAAGATCGAGCAGGTCCTGGTCCCACCGCTGCGTGTGAATGTTGAGCAGCATTGTTCGCGACGCATTCGTGACGTCCGTGACATGCCTGCACCCATTCGTCAGTTTCCAAACCAGCCAGCTATCGACCGTTCCGAAGGCAAGCTCGCCGCGCGCTGCGCGCTTTTTCGCGCCGCCGATGTGATCGAGCATCCAGCGAATCTTACTCGCCGAGAAATATGCGTCGATCACTAGTCCTGTCTTTTTCCGAATCGTTTCTTCGAACCCCCGCGTGCGGAGCTCATCGCAGTAGCCGGAAGTTCGCCGGTCCTGCCACACGATGGCGTTCGAGATGGGCTCGCCCGTTTTGCGATCCCAAATAACGGTTGTTTCCCGCTGATTCGTTATGCCGATTGCTGCGATGGCAGCGGCACTCGCGTCCACCTGCGTAAGCGCTTCCATGGCGACTCCCCACTGGGAGGACCAGATCTCAATGGGATCGTGCTCGACCCAACCGGGTTGGGGAAAAATTTGCGGAAAGGGCCGCTGAGCGAGCGCATGGACGCGACCATCTTGACCGAGTAGGAGGGCGCGAGAGCTGGTCGTGCCTTGGTCGAGCGCGAGGATGTATCTCATCCTCGCGCTACCAGGCGTTTCAGTGGGAAGGAAGCGTTATTGACAAACCGGCCCCGCGTCGTGATAGAAGACGTCGTTATTGGAAAACCAGCCGTGGATTCCATCAGAGGGCTTTCCATAAAACCAGTTGAAGAAGGCCAGCTCTTGCAAATGATACGAAAAGCCGTTCGGCATAACTGTTGTAGGCGCCAACGTGCCGGTTAGCGGATCGCCTACTTCGAGGTTGGTTTGACAACCTGATTGCTGTCCAACGTGTCCCCAAGCCGGAGTTGGGTTATTGCCGAATGGATCATTCGCCCATTCTCCGACCTCATGCGCAGCGATGGCAGTATCCAAAAAACCAATGCCGAGCAGGTCGGTCGAATCGAAATCGAAGGGCGAGTATGTCTGAATGGTCGAGCCAACTTGGAAAGCCCCATGATAGCCGCCGTAGCAGCAATCGCCAATGTTCGTGATCGGTGTCGCGGCCCAGACGACGTTATGCACGACAAAAATCGGGAAGGTTGTCGGCCCGACGCCTTGTGACTTCAGCGATGGGATGAGCGTATTGATCACGAAATTATCAAACCAGTTGATATCGACAATTCCCATACGGCCGCAAGCGTTGAAGGGCGGCTGAGGAATAGTGGTCCCGTTAGCGGCAGGGACGTTCACCGTGATTTCTTTTACGGTCGTAACCGGATTGAGCAACACGTGGTACGTGCTGTGGTTGTCGACGGCGTAGAAGTTGGCGCGCTGGAAGGCATCGATGTATTGGGTTGTTCCCAGATCTGTTCCACCCCAGGTAAACGTCGCGGTCGATTGAGTGATGGGCGATTGCTGAAGAAGCGTGACCGGAACGTTATTCGAGGAACCCAAGCACGACTTATCGGCGGCGTTCGGATCGAAAGTAGTAACACCGGATTTCGTGGAGAAGTTTCCGGTGCTCGAGTCGTAATTGATACCGATCGTGTTCGTCACGATTTTCAGCGGAACGATAAATGTATGGACACTAGCGCTGGTTCCGCCAGTAAATGGATTCGAGCCTACGATCGTGCCTGAGTAACTGTTGCCGTCGCGCGAAGACGTGACTTTATAACTCGACACGGGTATTGTCGTCGTAGCCGGAGGCCCAAATTTTTCAAGCTGCTTTTGTAGTGCTTCGACATCGGCCTTTTTAGCCGGCCGAACGGTAAAATAACCGTTCAGTTTCGGCGCATTTGTCTGTTGGATCTGATCCTGATCAGCATCTTGAGCCAACAATGCTGGGGCAATTGTAACTGCGGTTAAAAATGCGGAAGACAAAAATAGTAACGTATGCTGCATGACACCTCCGTCCATGGATAGTGGATCGGCGGCATCACTGTCAATGTTTGGTACGTACAGTATCGTCTGGCAATCGTGCTCGAGCCCGACGGTGTTACCTATGTCTCAGGAACAATCTGTTACCTATGTGCCCGGTCCGGACAATGACTGGTTTGGCGTCCCCAAGGGGATTCGAACCCCTGTTATCGCCGTGAAAGGGCGGTGTCCTAGGCCGGGCTAGACGATGGGGACGCAACAGAAATGCGCGGACTTTCTAAACTGTAGCAGACCGAAACTGCAAGCTCTTCCAGGCCGTGGCTGGCGATTGCGCCTAAATCGTCTTCAAATAAGCTAAAAGATTCGCTTTATCGTCGGCCGATAAGATGTCCGCATAGGCGGGCATTCCGTTTCCGCCACTGTTGATCTGCTCGAGAACGTTCGCCTCGGTTACGGCCTTGCCGTTCGCCAGCTTCGATCTCTTGAACAGCCCTTTCAGTGAGGGCCCCATCTTCTTCTCGCCAGTGTCGACGTCATGGCATACGGCGCACTGCTCAAATGCAGTTTTGCCTTTAGAAGCATCGCCGTGAGCGGTTTTACCTTGCTGATTGGCCGCACTCGACGCGAGCGGCGCGCCGGCGAAGCACAACATTGCAAGCGTTCCTGCACTTGCCAGAACTAGTTCTGCAATTCCCGATACACGGCGAATCATCGAAATCTCCATCTCCTCCCAGCCGGGAAGTCCCGGTTTCAGTCTAACAACCCCGTTCCAGAAAGGCGGGTCCCATGGGAGGCCATCATGCGGGATAATGTTGGACATCCGGTGTATTGACTGACGAGCCCTGCAGCGAAGTCGGCTTCCGGACTTCAAAGAGGTATTCTCATGGTCCAGCGAGCGCTTGTTTGCTCTTTTGTCCTTTTGTCTGCAATCGCCGTGGCTCATCCAGAGAGCGCAGTTCCCAATATGACCGTTGCTCCCAAAGCCGGGCCCATCCAGTTCTTCCCGGAAAGCGAGCTAAAGCCTGGGATGAGAGGCATGGCATGGACCGTGTTTCAGGGCGACAAACCCGAAGCAGTGCCAGTCGAAATCATTGGCACTTGGGAAAACGCTTGGGGGCCGAAGCAGGACATTATCGTTGCGAAACTTACCGGCCAAGCGCAGCGGACCAATGTAGCTGGGGGTATGAGCGGCAGCCCAGTATACATCGATGGCAAGCTGGTGGGCGCAATTTCGCTGCGACTGAGCATTTTTTCACCGGATTCGATTTGCGGCATTACGCCAATTCACCTCATGCTCGAAATCAAGGATTTCGATAAGAGCCATCCAGTCGATAGCCGTACGCCCGATAAAGCTGAGCAGGCAACCGCTTCTTTGCAACTGCCCGGCGAACTGCTCTCTCGCGCCGCACAAGGTTCAAACCGGCTACCTGATACGGCTATGATGAGTCCCATTGCGACGCCGATCGCGATGTCGGGATTTACCGATGAGGCAGTCAAAGAGTTTGCCCCGATTTTCAATCAACTCGGGCTCTCGGTTTCGCAGGGAGGAGCGGGAGGCGCGCTCGATTCAGCGAAGCCGGCATCCGATTGGGCGACCTCCTTACGGCCTGGGGAAGGAATTGCGGCCGTGCTTGTGTCCGGCGATATGACGATCACGGGTGGAGGGACCGTCACTTACAACGACGGCAAGCGCATTTTGGCTTTTGGACATCCCATGTTCAACCTGGGACCGGTGGATATGCCGATAGCAAAAGAAAACATAATCATGACGCTCGCCTCCGCGTATCAGCCGACCAAAATGGGAAACGCCTCGGCGATTGTTGGCGCTTTGCGCCAGGACCGTCACAGCGGCATCGAAGGCGAGCTCGGCGCAACGGCGGACATGATTCCGGTCACGATGCACGTTCGCTCCCATAACCCTGACGATTCGATCCGCAAATCCCAGGATTTCCATTTCAATGTGTTCGTCGATCAGAAGTGGACGCCGTATTTAATGATGGCCACACTGTTCAACTCACTGTCGAACTTGAACGATTTTTCCGAGGAAGCCACCTATCGCTTGCACGGCGAACTGCAGGTGGAAGGCCAAAATCCCATCGAACTCACCACAATGCAGGCTCCGGCGGAAACGCCTGTGCCGACTCCGATGCTCCTTGCTGGATGGTGGGGAGATAAGTTCAATCGGCTTTTTCTAAATTCATCGAAGATGCCTAAGCTCAATACTGTGAATGTCACAGTGGATCTCATCCCGGAACGCCGTATTGCGCAGATTGAGTCAGCGTGGATTGCAAATAATAAAGTCAGCGCAGGTACCGAGGTGCCTGTCAAAGTATTTTTGCGGCCTTATCGGGGCGAACGCTTGGAGCGCACCGTTAACGTGAAAATACCCGCTGGCCTACCTCGGGGCGATCACCAGATTCTCTTCAGCGATGCAGAAACGCTCAGCCGGTTTCAGAACATCGCGAGCTCTCTTAACCGGATTGAAGACATTCCGCAGACCGTTGCCATGCTGAACGAGGAACGCAGCAACAATCGTCTGTATGTTTCGCTGATCGATTCTCAGCCCACCATCTATTCAGATGAAAAAGTATTGCCCAGTTTACCGGCGTCAGTGCTCAACGTTATGCAGAGTGGACGCGCCACAAATCATCAGTTCGTGAGCTCTCCCGAAAGCGCCCATGAGCAAACGTCGGTACCCTTTGACGTTGTTGTCACGGGCAATTACTCGCTAAAGATTTACGTGAACTGAAAGTTATCAACACCATTCATGAATAAGTACTCGGGCTTGTACCGGGCCGTAGCGGTGCTTTTGGCTATTGCCGCGCCAACTATTTTGTTCGCGGTTGACACTCGCGTCTGGGAACAATCGGATCAGGCGGCATTCGCGCGCGGTACGCCAAAAAATCTTTCAATCCGCAGTGATGGCCATCTCACTTTGGCGCCCGTTTTTAAGGAGCTGGACAGCACCGGTGTTCCTTATCTTTGGGCCATTGCCGAGGACTCGAGACAGACCCTCTATTATGCGGGGGGTGCGCCTACTGGAGCCACGACGAAAATCTTCTCGCTCCCGCCCAATGGGAAACCGAAAGTTTTCGCCGAAGTGACAGGGCTTGAAGTGCATGCGCTTGCTGTGGATGCACAGAATCGAGTGTATGCTGCGGTGTTGCCTGATGCAAAGGTGTATCGAATTGATCAGTCCGGCAAGCCGCAGCTCTTTTTCGATGCGAAATGCAAATACATTTGGGCAATGGCTTTCGATCACACGGGCAATCTTTTCATCGCAACAGGAGATGCCGGCATGATCTACCGTGTAACGCCCGACGGCATTGGCGCTGTGTTCTTCCGCACGGAAGAGACGCACGCGCGTTCCATGATCATCGATCGGAGCGGCAACTTAGTTGTCGGCACCGAGCCCAATGGATTGGTATTGCGTATCTCTTCGAAGGGAGAAAGCTTTGTACTGTATCAGACCAATAAACGCGAAGTGACCGCGGTAGCGGAGCATGACGGCACCATCTATGTCGCGGCGGTCGGCAATAAGCCGTCTAGCGTCTCGGTAACCGGCCCGGCCCCGGTGCTTCCGGCCAATCCCCCGCCGGTGACTCCTACGGGCGCAGCCCGCCCGGGTACCGCTCCTCCGACCCTGCCGCCTCCCATTGGATCTCTTAGCGCGGCTGTTACGGGCGGATCGGAGTTTTATCGAATACAGCAGGACGGATTTGCAGAAACAATATGGAGTTCCCCCTCCGATTTGATCTACGCGATTGCGTTTGATCGCGACGGGCATCCATTGGTCGGAACCGGCAACAAGGGGCTGATCTATCGAATCGATTCGATTCATCTCTCGACGCAATTGCTGAACGCGCCGCCAACTCAAATCACCGCCTTTCTACAAGGAAGGAATGGCATTGTTTATGCCGCAAGCGGCAATGTCGGCAATCTTTATTCCATCGGACCAGCTTTCGAGAGAACTGGCTCTCTCGAAAGCGAAGTGCTGGATGCGAGCGATTTCACGCGTTGGGGTAAGGTGCATTTGATTTCGGCCTTACACGGCGGCCGAATCTCATTCCAGACGCGAAGCGGGAATCTGAGCCGTCCTCAGAGCAGTTGGAGTCCATGGAGCTCAGTCGCTGTGACGGATCTTGGAGGCCAGATCGAATCGCCTTCAGCTCGATTTCTTCAATATCGCGTCACTCTCTCGCAGTCCTCAGAAGGCGATTCGCCGGATCTGAGCACTGTTTTCATCGCCTACCTGCCCAAAAATATCGCTCCGCAGATTCATCAAATCCAAATCGCGCCGTTCAATTATCGCGAGAGTGCCGGCAGTCCTTCGGAGCCATCCACTTTGCCCTCCGGCTCACCAGCCACGCTGACATTGCCCGCAGTCGGCCAAAAAAAATCCTCTGGTTCAACCGCTACGCTTGAGCCTTCGGGAAGCGCTACTCTTCAGTACAGCAAAGGGTATGTTACGGCGCGTTGGAGCGCCAGTGATCCGAACGGCGATCCGCTTCTCTTCAAAGTAGAGATTAAGGGAAAGAAGGAAGCAGTTTGGCGCCTAGTAAAAGACAAACTAAAAGACGAACATTATGCTTTCGACAGCACTGCGTTTCCGGATGGCGATTACGTGCTGCGAATTACGGCCAGCGATGCGCCGGGAAATACGCCCGCCGACGCGCTCACTTCCTCGCTTGATAGCGAACCATTTACAATCGACAACACACCGCCCGAGATAACAAATGTTGCAATAACAAAAACCGGCACTCTTCGCGCCGTCACTTTCACTGCTAAAGATGCGCTGAGCTGGATCGATAAGGCCGAATACTCAGTTGACGGAGGAGATTGGACGCTGCTCGAGCCGGTCAACAAAGTGACAGATTCTCAGGCGCTAAATTATTCAATCAATGCGCAACCTGGCCAATTGATCGCAGTGCGCATATTTGATGAGAACGATAATGTCATCGTCAAACAGTTTTCCATTCAGTGAAGCGAAATCGCTTCAGCTATTCTTCGGCACTGTGAAATTGAAAACGGGGCCGTTTAATCCTCGGGCAGGATCTCGTTTAATCCAACTTCTAAATTGAGTCGCGCGCACCGTAGCTTGCCATCTTCTACCGGGGTCGCCGGGCGTTCGGGCGTTGCGATCCAGGCTTGCTTTTCATATGGATCGATAATCCAGATCATTGGTACCCCGAATTTCAAAAAATCTGCCAACCGGTACTGAATGCGGTGCCAGCAGTCATCGGGCGATAGTATTTCAACGCAAAGCGCGGGCGCAGTCTCCGTTACTTCATTCCGATCATCGGGACTAATGAGGCAGATATCGGGAATTCGCACTCTTGTGCGCGAGACGCGCACTCGCTGTTCCACCATGACTCTGTAGTGGTGCTTCTTCTCACGAGCAAGCAACCAGCCGCTAAGAAGTGTTTGAGTTCTGCTATGCCGGTTTTGCCCCACATTCCGGTCCTCTAGTACCCCATCCACGTAATCGCAATCGGGCTCGTAGCTGGTATTGAGGTATTCCTCCAATGAAACGTGAACTACCGTCGACATAACTCTTAGCCTATCGTCTCTTTGTTTTTATAACAATCGGCGTTCCTTCGAACCCAAACTGCTCGCGCAAGCGATTGATCAAAAAGCGCTCCAGCGAAAAATGCATTTTATCCGCTTTGTCTGTGAAGACAATGAATGTCGGCGGCCGTATGGACGCTTGCGTGATGTAATAAACGCGGATATCGCTCTCAAATTTCAGCGTCTCGACAAACCGGTTCAGCTCGCCCGTGCTGACTCGCTTCGATGCGGAATCATAGGAGCGCCGAATGGTTGAAAAAATTCTGCGAATCCCCTCGCTCTTTTTTGCCGATGCGAACAAAACCGGCGCGTAGTCGAGAAATTTAAGCTGATCGCGCACGCTTTCGGTGAACGCTCGCTTGCTTTTGCCCAGCGCGGCATCCCATTTGTTCACGACGATGATCACGGCCCGCCCCTCCTCATGGGCGTACCCGGCAATCGTCGCATCCGATGCCACCACACCTTCTGTGGCATCGATGATAAGCAGAACAATATTCGCCATGCGAATATGGCGTCGGGCCATCATGACGCTGAGCTTCTCCGTCATCTCGCGGGTCTTGCCTTTGCGGCGAATGCCGGCCGTATCGACGAAGCGAAACGTGGTGCTCCCCTCGCGTATGCTCTCGTCGACCGCGTCTCTAGTAGTACCCGGAACAGGAGAAACGATCGCTCGTTCTGCGCCGACAAGCGCGTTCAGCATCGTCGATTTGCCGACATTCGGACGCCCGATAATCGCAACTTTGATTCGCCGCTCCCCTTCGGTACCGGCCTCTTCGGAACTCTCAAGCTCCCGAGGAAAAGCCGCAGTTACGATTTCGAGTAACTCATCTAGCCCGAGCTTGTGCTCAGCCGAAATTGCAAGCGGATCGCCCAAGCCGAGGGAATAGAATTCATGAATCAAATCCTCGCGAGACGGCGCGTCGATTTTGTTGACGATGAGAGAGAGCGGCTTATTCAGAGTGCGAAGCAGTTTCGCGAGCTCCCGATCTGCCGCTGTAATCTCGGCGCGGCCGTCAATCACAAAGATAATGTGCGAGGCGAGGTCGAGTGCAACCCGGGCCTGCTTCAAGATTTCCGTAGGAATGAGTGCGTCATCGTGCGGAATAATGCCGCCCGTATCGACAACTCCGAAGCGCTTCCCCCGATATTCCGCTTCGCCGTAGATGCGATCGCGGGTAATTCCAGGCTCATCCCCTACGATCGACCGGCGATTGCCCAGGATTGCATTGAACAATGTCGATTTACCGACATTGGGCCGGCCTACGATCACCAGCGTCGGCAGTGCTTCATTTGCCGCCATGCCGCTAGCGTCGCATAGCATGCACTTTGGCTTGCCTTTCTCGGCAACGCCGAGTTAATCTGAGCGTCAGGACCTCGCGATATCCGAACCGACCCACATCCTTTGCTCAGCAAGAGATCCTCGCGCCGTTGGAGCTGACGAAGCGAGAGCTATCTATGTCGCGAAAAAAGATTTCTAGCGGTGTGGTCCACGAACTTCCCGCAGATCTTAAAAAGCACTTACATCTGACCCGGAGGCATTAACAGCATGGGAGGATATTACACCGCTCGCACGCAATGAATGGATATGTTGGATTGAGTCAGCTAAAAAAGCAGAAACTAGAAGCCACCGGATTGAATGGGGTTGTTCAAGTCTTAAGGATGGGAAACGACGCCCCTGTTGTTGGCCCGGATGCGTTCACCGTTAATTCAAGATAGTCCAACTGGACATTCGGACCGACTGGAGTCGACTAACTTCCGGTTTGCGCGTTCTCCAGTAGCAAATCCGGGGACTTTCTTCCATCCTGGGAAACCCTCGCCGAGGACACCCAAGGACCTCTTAGTCGATTGCGGCTTGCCTGGAGGGCACTAGCGTCAGTAGCACGACCCCGATGATCGCTGTGATGATCACATCCTTGAAGTCTCGAGGGGTGCCATGACTATAGGCCTGAACTGTTTGAATAATCATCACAGCGGAATGGGCCAGACTCTGCCACGCCGCAAAGGCAATCAGAGTGCGATAGTTTCTGGGCTTCCTTGCGGCCAATAATAGAAAGACCCCGAGCACGACAAAGAATGTAATGAACATGGGTTCGCACTCTTCGTTGTGCATCTCGATCAGCCATTTGCTGCGCCACAAATCCGTGTACAGCGGATAGAGCAGCCCAACATAAAACAGCCCGATCACTGCCAGAACAATTTGTCGAGTCCGCTCGTGTTTCACCATGCGGATTGTACAACCTTGGCAAGCATGAAATTGTGCGATGAGCGCGAATGGCCGGCTGCAATTTGACTAACCCATCACCTGAAGCTCACGGCCGGACGGCCGCAGCAAATCCCGAACGGCCACTTTCCTGATGTTTGCCCGTTATCCGCGAAGCGAGTAGAACTATGCCGTCTCGATCAAATTATCGCTTAAAATATCTGGTACAATCCTGCGCAAATGAAACGCTGCGACAGTTGGAGGTTCTGCGCAAAGCGTCCATCGCCTGGGTCTATTCTTCTGGGGCTGCTTCCTTTCACGGCCGTGTGCTTTTCAGTGTCACTCTGGGACCATGTTTATCCCATGGTTCTGGGTATCCCATTCAACCTTTTCTGGCTGACCTCGTGGCTGCTCCTCACTCCACTGTGCATGTGGGGCGCGTATCGGCTGGAAATGAGTCCGCGTTTCTCAGCCAGCCGAAGACTCAATAAAAAACCCCGCGCTCCTCGCCCGCCTCATCGAGATGGCGGCGCACGGTGAACCCGAACCTCATCGCTCTGGCAGTAATTTCTGGAATCGTCGCAACCGGCTCTTTTGTCGGTTTTTATGCTGGATCCCACCGAAAGATGGATCTCGAGCAATGGATTGTCGGAGGTAGAGGTTTCGGCATGCTGCTCGTCTGGATGCTCATGGCCGGAGAGATTTACACCGCGTTCACATTCCTCGGGGCCTGTGGATGGGCCTACTCCAAAGGTGGACCCGCTCTATATATTCTCGGGTACGCGCCTTTGATGTATGTGGTTTCTTTCTATATTCTGCCGCAACTTTGGGAGGCCGGAAGGAAATACCGTCTCCAAACGCAAGCCGATTTCTTTCAAGCTCGCTACGACAGCAAGTATCTTGCCGCCTTTGTTGCGCTGGTGGGCATCGTCTTCATCATTCCGTATTTGCAGCTTCAAATCACTGGGCTGGGGATGATTGTGGAGGTGGCGAGTTTCGGACGGATCCCTCGCATTCCAGCGATGGTGATCTCCTTCGCTATTGTTGCGGCATTTGTACTCAATAGCGGAATCCGTGGAGTGGCATCGGTCAGCGTATTGAAGGATGTTCTATTGCTGTTTGCAGCCGTTTTCGTTGGCATCGCGGTGCCATACGCTTATTTCGGCGGCATTGGCCCGATGTTTGCCGTACTGGCGCGCGCTAAACCGAGTCACCTGGTAATGCCAGGCGCCACCACCAACCTCGGACACACCTGGTATGCCTCAACAGTTTTCCTTGTAGCTCTTGGGTTTTACATGTGGCCGCACTACATCTGCGCCACCTTTACGGCGAAGAGCGGCGATGTCTTGCGCCGCAACGCGGTCATAATGCCGTTCTACAGCATCACTATGCCGCTGATGTTCTTTGTAGGCTTCGCCGCAACTCTGGTTTTGCCGGGTCTCAGCAACGGCGATCTTTCGATGTTGACCATTGTGCGGAAGACCTTCCCGCCCTGGTTTCTGGGAATCATTGGCGGGGCAGGCGCTCTCACAGCGATGGTTCCGGCAGCGATTTTGATTCTCACTGCGTCCACTTTGTTTGCCAAGAACCTGTTCCGCCCCATTCTGGCGCCCGGCATGACTGATCAACGGGTTGCGAGGTTGGCCAAGATCACGGTCATGGTGATTACTACTGCAGCGCTACTTTCGGCGATATACAGCTCCACTTCTCTTGTAGGTCTTCTGCTGGTGGGATATGCCGGGGTAGCACAGTTCTTTCCCGGTATGGTGTTGGGTTTGTATTCCAAGCGAACGACCTTGCCCGGCGTGTTCGCCGGACTGGTGACTGGTGTCCTTATTGCTGTTGTTCTTATGCTCACTAAGCACGATCCGGTGATGGGACTGAATGCCGGATTTATTGCTCTGTGTTTCAACTTTGCCGTAACCGGGGTCGTGAGTTGGCTGATTCCTGCCGAAGCGCGTGTAAGTGCTCGCTCGGCTCCGATTGAGATGACGTGAGCGCGACGAGTAGCTTTATTTCCCCTCAACGTGGGAGCAATGGTTCGAGGCGATCTTCCACTCGCCTGACTCGCTGATCCAAGTGTCGCTGCAAATCACCGCACGCGCGCGATGCGTGCCGTTGAGGGTCCCGTCGTAGGTGAATTTGTAGTGGGCGACTGCGGTGTTGGGACCGAAGGTCGCCACCTTCAGGTCGCTAAGCTCGGCTTTGTTGAACTTGATGGACTTGTCCTGCATCTGCTTGATGGCCTCTGCCCTTGTCGCCCATTCGCCCCAACTGTACCCCTCGACATAGCCGTCGGCCAGGTGCTGTTGATACCAAGCGGCATCGCTATGCATCTGCGCGTGGTGCATTTCTTTTTCCAGTTGCTCCACCTTAGAGGATGCCTCTCCGCCCTCCTGCGCGACCAGCGTGCTTCCCACTGCCAGCCAGCACACTGCCATCAATCCGGCCGTAATTTTCCGATTCATCTGAGTTTCCTCTCCTTTTTTGTTCGACATTCCTGTTCTCGAGTTCGGATGATGCTTACTTATATTTTGTTTCGCGACTGATGACTTGCAACGCACTGCCATTTCCCACCCGGCATCTTCACCCACGTATCGGTCCAACGCTCATTCTCGTCAAGAGCCTGACCCGACGCATCGGTCCCTTTCCACTTCTCGGTGCCGGTCGCTATGGCCGTGTTGCCAAAGACGGTAATTTTCACGTCGGTGTTTTCAGCACTGCTCCATTTGATCGACTTCTGTGTTGTTAGGAACTCGGCTTTCCCCATAACTTTGCCGTCGCTCGATGTATCCACGAATTTTTCGGCCAGCAGCGGAGCCGTCAAATCAGGATTGTTTGTCTTTTGCGACTGAAGCCATTGTTCTTCTAGAGCAGCTACGGCCTTCTCATTACCGCTGGTCGTTTGGGCTTTCGACTGTGCGGCACTCACCAGTAAAACTAAACCAATCAAACACCACATTGCGGTTCTCTTCACAAAAGGTCTCCTTGAATATCCGGTTTGCAGGCGTTCACAGCTTGTAGTCTGCTCACAGTAGCACGTTTTCAGCGTCTACGTAGCTCCGCTGTGCTCGCGAAGAGTTTGGCGTGCAACTGACGAACTGACGTGTCGCTCGGTCGGCCGTGACCTCGACGAACTTCCCTTTGATGCCGTCTCGATCCGGGACCCACACACCAATGCCATTTACTGTCGCTGCTGTTGGGATCTCCTGCGTCCGGATTAGCGTGCTGCATGGTTCCATCCGAATTGAAAACGAACATGTAGGACTGAAACGACACTTCTGAAAGTAACGCCGAAACTCTTCAACGTCAACATGATTCGTGTCATACTTGCTGATACTCTCTATGCCGTGCAGGACCTCCATGCCCGGATCCAACAGAATGATTATGCCTTTGCCGTTCGGCGTAAGGGCATTTGTATTCGGGTGGATAATGTCGGCGCTACTGGCCGCTCAAGCGGCCAGCCCAGGTCACTATCTTTTTGCCTGGGCTGGTGATCTTGCGGGGAAGGGTGAAGACTTCATCGCTGTCATCGATGCGGACCCCGCATCAGCAGATTACGGCCGGCTGGTCGCCTCCGCCGCCTCGGGCATCCGCACCCGGCAGGTCCACCACACTGAATACTGGATGCCCGAGAGCGGTCTGCTCTTTGCCAACGACCACATGGCTGGCCGAACGGTAGTGATGGACGTGCGCGACCCGCTCCATCCGAAGGTCCACGCCCGCTTTGGCGATATCGGCGGCTTCAGTCACCCACACTCGTTTCTCCGTCTGCCGAACGGACACGTGCTGGCGAGCTTCCAAATCGAGGGCCACATGGATCACGGGATGGGGGACATGGCCGGGATGCCCATGACGATGCCGATCACCGACGTCGGAGCGTTGAGGGGCGTGCACGGCGGCATTGTTGAGCTCGACGAAGAAGGACACCTGGTACGCGCAGCCTCCACCGCGGATCCGGCACGTCCTGACGATCTGCTTATGGCCTACAGCCTGCTGCCGCTGCCAGATATCGACCGGGTGTTAGTTACCAATTCCTCGATGCGCGACGAGGATATGATCGGCCACACCTACCAAATCTTCCGTCTGTCTGACCTGAAGTGGCTGTCAACCAACGACCTGGACCCCGGACCCGGGCGCTATGGCGAAATCAATCCGGAAGAGGCCCGACGCGGCCCGGACGGATCAGTGTACTTACAGACTACGGGCTGCGGGATTGAGCGCATCACCGGGATCGCCAATGACCATCCCCGCTCCAAGCTGGTTTATCACTTTCCGGGCTCGTTCTGCGGTGTGCCCACCATCGTCTCGCATTATCTAATCCAAAGCGTGCGCCTCACACATGCGGTGGTTGTCCTGGATCTCGCTCAGCCTGACCGTCCGGTCGAAGTTTCACGCGCCGTGTTGGATGCCCAAATCGCACCACACTGGACTGGATATGACGCGAAGACGCACCGGCTCGCCGTTACTGGATATGGAGAGAACCGTCTGTTCATGCTGACCTTCGACACCGCAACCGGCACGATCATGATGGACAAAGCCTTCCACGATCAGACCGGACGCCCCGGCTTCGATTTCAGCGAACGCTCCTGGCCACACGGCTGGAGCGGCTCGGCCGTAGCACACGGCGTGGTGTTCTCGCGCTAGTTCCGTTGGAAGCAGTGCATTCTGAGATGGCAATTATCTACACACGGATAACTCTATGAAGAAAATCACCTGGATGTGGTGTTTCAGCGCCATGTTGTCCCTGGCCGGCGCTGCATCGTCGCAGAGTACTAATACCATGGGCGGGATTGAAAAGGCGGTAACAGGACTGGAGCCGTCACGCCCGCGGGCGTCAGCTCAAGCCACCCAGTCGATTTCCGTGTTAACCTGACCTCTTGAATTCGCAGTCCCTCCCTGCGAGTATTCAAGTGACCCGGGAAGTACCGGCGCTAGGCTTTGCAGATTTCAGTTCGTCAAGCGGAGACCGCGTAAATGGATGACCAACACGCGAAACCGGACGAATTCGACGCAGGCTCACAGCCGACAGCGACCACTTTCATAACGACAGGAGGCGCGCCGGCCTTAAACGGGCTCGGCGAGCCTCATCCGAACATAGGCGCATACAGTATTCTCGGTTTGCTCGGGCAAGGCGGCATGGGAATCGTCTACCGGGCCGAGCAGCAAAATCCGCAGCGGATTGTCGCCCTTAAAGTCATCCGGGCGGGGGTCACCACGACCCAACATCTGCTGCGCTTCGAGCAGGAAGCGAACCTGCTCGGACGATTGCAGCACCCGGGCATAGCCCAGATCTACGAGGCCGGAACTGCCAATAGCGGCGGAGGGGGTCAACCCTACTTCGCCATGGAGTTCATCCAGGGCCTGCCCCTTCTTCAATACGCCAACACCCACGATCTCGGAACGCGGTCTCGTTTAGAGCTGATGGCGAAAATCTGTGATGCCGTAAATCATGCTCACCAACGCGGCATCATCCACCGCGATCTGAAACCGACGAACATTTTGGTAGACGAATCCGGGCAACCGAAGGTGCTCGATTTCGGCGTAGCGCGCGTCACCGACTCCGACACGCAGGCAACGCGGCAGACCGACATGGGCCAGCTCATCGGCACGCTGGCCTATATGAGTCCAGAACAGGTGCTAGCCGATCCTCTGGCGCTCGATATCCGTAGCGATGTTTATGCGCTCGGCGTGATTCTTTACGAACTGCTAGCACGCAAAGCACCGTATGACACCGGGCGAAAAGCATTGCACGAAGTCGTGCAGGTCATTCGCGAAGAAGATCCGGCCCCCCTCAGTTCCATCAATCGCCATTTCCGCGGCGACGTGGAAACCATCGTTGCCAAGGCGCTCGAAAAAGACAAGGGGCGGAGGTATACCTCAGCCGCTGAATTCGGCGCGGACATTCGCCGATATCTCGCCGACGAACCGATCGTGGCGCGGCCGCCGAGCGCCAGTTATCAGCTCCAGAAGTTCGGGCGGCGGCACAAGGCACTGGTGGCAGGTGCGTCGGCGGTGTTTGTGGTTCTTGTCGCAGGGATTATCGTGAGTTCGCGAGAGGCGGTTGTGGCCCGCAGAGCGGAGCAGATCGCGGCCAGGGAAGCTGCGTCGGCCAATGCGGTCATCGATTTCTTGCGCAACGATCTGCTTGCTCAGGCCAGCGCAAACAAGCAATCCGGCTTCGGCGCTAAAGTTGATCGGGACATCAAAGTGAGAACCGCTCTGGATCGGGCCGCAGCGCGCGTCGGAGGAAAGTTCGACCGACAACCAGAAGTCGAGGCTTCGATTCGGGACGCCATGGGAAAGACATACGAGGATCTCGCGGAGTACGGGGAATCCCAGAGGCATTTGGAACGCGCGCTCGACCTGGAGCGCCGGCTTTGGGGCCCGGAGAATCCAAAGACCCTCAACACGCTGAACCATCTGGGACGTACTCTCTGGCATCAAGGCAAATATCAAGAGGCGGGGGCGCTTTTCGGTCCGGCCCTCGAGATGGAGCGGCGGGTATTGGGTCCCGAGCACCCCGACACGCTGTACTGCATGAACAACCTGGCCAACGTCTATAGGGCGGAGGGAAAAAACGAACAGGCCGAGCCGCTCTACCGGAAGACGCTGGAGATCCGGCGCCGCGTGCTCGGTCCCGAACATCCCGACACACTGACATCGCTGAACAATCTAGCCAACGTTTACTGGTCGCAGGGCAACTACCCGCAGGCTGAGGCGCTCTACAGCCAGGCCATGGAAATCCAAGCGCGCGTGCTCGGACTAGAGAATCCGGCTACGCTTTTGTCGATGGGCAATCTCGCCGACACTTACACGCAACAAGACAAGTACGCTCAGGCCGAGCCGCTCTTCACTCGCGCCCTGGAGATCAGCCGCCGCGTGTTGGGGCCGGAGCATACCTTAACTCTTGGCTTCCTCTCAGATTTTGCAACCTTGTATCAGCGACAGGGCCGATATGCTTTAGCCGAGACTTATGCCGCGCAGGTTCTGGCGGGACGCCAGCGCGCCGGCTCATCGGAAGACCCGGCTGACATTCAGTCCGCAATGTGCGATCTGGCATTGATCTATGTCTCGGAGGGAAAGTTTACCGAGGGTGCACGTCTTGCGCGCCAGACCCTGGAGTTCGCCGAAAAGAACCAACTGGACAACTGGGAACGATTCCGCGCGGAAAGTCTGCTCGGCGCCAGCCTGGCTGGACAGACGAAATACGCCGAAGCAGAACCGCTGCTGCTACAGGGCTGGCAGGGGATGTCGTCGCACAAAGAACAGATTGGGGTCCCAGAGTTATATCACGTGGACCGCGCCCGGGAGTGGCTGATACAGCTTTATCAGTCATGGGGCAAGCCCGAGCAAGCAGCCGCCTGGCGAAACAACTGAGAGCGCAGGAAAGCGAATGGGCCGCGAGCAACCGGAACCAACAGCTCAGAGGTGCATCAACGAGTCCGATCCCATAATCTCAGCGCAGTTCACGGATGGAGTCATTTTTCTCCGCCCTTTGCATATGGGCGATGCAGCTGACCATCTCGCCGGCGAAGACGAAGCAATCGCGCGATGGCTAAGCGGCGGACGCAGTACCATCGAGACGGTGCAGACCTACATTAATTCGTGTGAGGAGCAGTGGCGAAACAACGGCCCACGAAAAGCATTTGGAATATTTGATGTTGCTAGCGGAAAGCTGATCGGTTGCATCGAAGCTAACCTTGATCCGCCCGTTAGCCCCGGCCAGGCGAATGTCTCGTTTGGGATCTTCTCCGCTTGGAGAGGAAAGGGCATTGTCGGGCGTGCGATCAATCTCATGAGTGAGTACGTGCGAGGAGCTAATCAGATACGGCAGATGGTGGCCAGAATCTCGCTGCTGAACACCGCTTCTCTCAAGGCAGTTCAAAGGGCGGGTTTCCGACTTGTACGAGTCGTTGGAGAGCCCGAGGGCGAGATGGCTCACTTTGTGCGGGATCTCTGACCGCGGTGAGTTTTTCAACAGCATCGATCCTTTATGAACGAGGGCAGTCAAACAACCGCAGTCGCTTCTGCAGACCTGGGTCTGAAATATCGACGCAATTGGCTCTTATCGCTCGCTCAGGATTGCCCGGCTTGGCACCCGCGAGAGATTCTCTTGCTACTCACATTCCACGCGATTATCATGCGAGGCGATAATCTGCCACTTACCTTCGCGTTTCAGCCACGTATCGGTCCAAATTTGACATACCATTGCGCTCGGTTGGGACTTGTCTTTGCCGACAGCATGTTCGCGGCCATAGACAACGGCGACACTGTCTCCGAAGAAATGCACTTTGGCCTCATCGAGTCCGCAATCATGCGCGGTGCGTGCGCTCTTCTCGTCCTTCAATTCATCGGTCTTTGCGAAGCGCGCACCTTTCGTTGAGGTGCCTTGGAAATCGTCGGCAAGCAGACTGGCAACCACGCCGTTATCGACGCATACACTCTCGGCCCACTTGCGTTCCATATTGATGATGTATTTCGCCGTCTTATCATCGGCCGATGCCCAGTGACTCTGCTGTGCGTGCGCCGGGAAGCGCAACAATATCCCCGCGGTCAATACAGCGAACATCCGTAAATGCATTTCTTCCTCCAGTGACATAGGCTAACAGCAGGACGGAGGACTCGTCTGGATTGCGATAAGGCGGCAGTGGCAAAGTTTAGCGGTGTTAGCTTGCACAGGCAAAAACGACAACCGCACTGGCGTGACTAGGGGGCGCGATTCGTTGATCGTCGGCTGTGTGGTAGCATCGATTTCCTTCCAAAGCCTAGGCAATCCCATCAGAAGGAGTTCGCGATGGCAGCAAGAAGTTACGACATCGTTGCTGTAGGCGGAATTGGTAGAATCGGACCCTGTGCCTGACTCGATTGATATAAGGGATTTCGCGACTCGCTACACAGCGGCATGGTGCAGCCGTGATCCCCGGAGCGTTGCTGCATTTTACTCCGATCAAGGATCGCTCCGCGTCAATGACGATCCTCCTGCGGTCGGAAGGGACGCAATCGCACAATTGGCGCAGTCCTTTATGACGGCGTTCCCGGATCTTCGCGTCTTGATGGACGAACTGAGGCTGACCGAGAACGGGCCGGAGTATCACTGGACGCTTTGCGGGACGAACTCCGGCCCGGGAGGCACGGGGCGCAAGGTCCGCATCAGCGGTTTCGAACGTTGGCGTATTGGAACGGACCGCTTGCTTGCGTCCTCGCAGGGGCATTTCGACGCGGCCGAATATCGCCGCCAATTGGAACAAGGAGCGTAAACAGCAGACATGAGGTTCCGAACTGCGCTTCTGCTCTTCCTGGCTTCGTTCGCTTTCGTGACGACGTCGTGCGCCCGGTCCACCCAAGGCGGTAGCCCCGCGGCAGAGGAGGCGAAGCTCCGCGCTCTCGACGAGCAATGGTCCGCCACGGCAGCAAGAAACGATCTCGAAGGGACCGTCGCATTCTATGCCTATAATGCGGTGCTGCTTGCTTCCAACGCACCGATCGCTACGGACCGGAAGTCGATCCGAGAGTCCTGGGCGGGCCTGCTCGGCCCCCACAACAATGTGTCGTGGAAGGTCTCCAAGGTCGAAGTGGCCGCTTCCGGCGAACTTGGATATCTCTACGGAACGTACTCACTGGCGCTTCGGGACCCGAAAGGCGGGCCGCCGGTCTCCGACACCGGTAAATTCGTCGAGATCTGGAAGAAGCAAGCGGGCGGGGAATGGAAATGTATCCTCGATACCTATAACTCCGACCTGCCCGCCGTCCCGGTACCCGAGACAAAGAGATGACCGTTGAAAAATTGCGCGAGAGCGGCGTGGCGGCTACCGTCGCATAATCTCGTCCTCCATCACCTCGCCAGAACCTCGCAATCGACAAAATCCGAAATCCGGCCGGATGCTATGCTCCAGCGAGATGCGCATCCATCTGGCAGTTATTGGAGTGGCTGCCGCAGTCCTTTACGCTAGCGCGTGCAGATCAAACTCTGGCGTGAAGAACGAGGCGGCTCCGATTGTCGGAACTTGGCTGGTCAAGGTCCCGAGGCGCCGTTTCCGTACCACATGTTCATTTTCCATTCAGATGGAACGATGCTACAAACCAACCCAGACGCGGGAGATCCGAATACCAGTGACAGTAACGGAGCAGGGGTGTGGACGCTTGTTGCCGGCGGAATCAAAGGCAAGTTCGTCGAGGTGACTGCCGACCGAACAACGCGGCGGTTCGTGAGCCGGGGTGAGATTTCCTTCGTAGTTCACGTGCGCGGTGATTCTCTGAGCGGCACGGCGAGCGCGATCTTCTACGACGAAGAAGGGCGACAAACGAGAGGGCCATTAAGCGCAACGCTCGAGGGACGGCGCGTCGTGCCGTAAACAGTAACTTAATTACCTTGCGAGTTGCCGCCGACCTAACGGTCCGAGCGGCCGGCTTCTACTTAGCGCTCGGATCGTCGGCGATCCGGACATTAGCTCCGAGTCGCCCGTCCTCCCACAGAGAAGGCATCTCGGTATCAGCGCAGCTCTTTTTGTTCTGCACAATCCTGTGCTGTGATGTTTTCATGCCTCGAAGGGTTCTTTGTTACTGTTTGCTATGCGTTGTCGCTGGTCTTGCCAATGCGCAGCACGAAGAGCAGCGGCAAGGACCCGCATCTCTGTTCGTTAAGGCCGGGAAGTTGCTCGATGTGCGCAAAGGAACGTACGTAAACAACGCCGCGATTTGGATTGAGGCAGAGCGCATCAAAGAAGTCGGCCCCATCTCTCAGGTTGTCGCCCACGCTCCACGAGGAGTAGAAGTAATCGATTTGAGCCGGCTCACCGTAATGCCCGGCCTGATAGATTGCCACACGCACCTTATGGCTCGCTTTGACGATACGCCGGACGCTTACTTGCTCGGCTTGGCAACTAAATCGGAAGCCTTCCGAGCACTCGAAGGAGCAGCCGACGCGCGCGTTACCCTACTCGCGGGTTTCACCACCGTGCGGGATGTTGAAAACGAAGGCTCCATGTATGCCGATGTGGCGCTACGCGATGCGATCCAGCAGGGCCTCGTCGATGGTCCGCGTATGCAGGTTGCAACGCGGGCAATCGCGGCTGTGGGTCAATACAATCCTTTCGGCGTTTCGCCGGACCTGACAAATTTTCCGACCGGCGCTCAGATGGTGAGTGGTGTCGAGGAAGCCAGCCGCGCTGTGCGTGAACAGATTGGTCACGGCGCAGACCTAATCAAGGTATATGCGGATTGGCAGCACCCTACCCTGACGGTTGATGAGATGCGCGTCATCGTCGAAGAAGCCCACAAGCAGAAACGCAAGGTGGCTGCTCATGCGACCACCCCGGAGGGAATTAAGAACGCAGTAACGGCGGGCGTGGATTCAATTGAGCATGGGCATGGGGCGGACCGTCAGGCGATCGAAATGATCAAAGCGAAAGGGATATTCTTGGTTCCTACCGTTGGCGTCGTCGACGAGTTCGTCCTAAAGCGCAAAAACGGCGCAATGTCTCTTGAGGAGCGCCGTAGGCTTGAACAATTTCTGCTTGGAATTCAAGAGGAGATTACGGTGGCGAGGGAATTAGGTGTGAAGATGGCCTCTGGATTCGATGCCAGCAGCGCCGGCTTACAAGGAAAAAATGCTGAAGAGTTAGTTGGTCTTGTGAAGCGCGGCCTGAGCCCTGCGGACGCGATCCGATGCGCCACGATGAATGCCGCCGAGTTGCTGGGCTGGGAGGATCGCCTTGGTGTGCTAGAGGCTGGCAAATACGCCGATGTAATCGGCGTCGAAGGAGATCCGCTTACCAATATAATCGCGCTCCAGCATGTGCAGTTCGTCATGAAGGGCGGCAAGGTGAAAAAGGATGCTTCCATAGAAGGGGTTCGGGATAGGGCTCGGTAGTTCGCACTCCGACGACAATCTGGGTGCATTACCCGGAAAGCTCGTGCTTCAGCGGCTCTGGCTTTCCCACTCCAGAGAACGGCTCGCGTTGTACTTCTCGGATGAGGCGAATGATACGCACTGCTTGCGCTCGATCACGTTCAGCCCACCATGCCAAGTCCTCAAATGCCGACGAGTCAAACTCAACCCGCGTCACAATCCAAGCTTCGCGGCCACATCTTCGAGAGGTATGCCATCCCGCCTCTGTAGAGAGGTCAACGACGATCCTTCATCACTCCAGACTTAAGCAAGTAGGCGGTTTCGTACTCTGAAGTGATTTCCTTCCACAACTCGATGGGAACAATCACCGCGGTCTGCTCGCCGGCCTCATTGGAGACGATCTGGATATCACTATCCGGCACAACAGCTTAACCTGCAAACGGTACGCCGCTCCCGCTTTGTATCGAGTCAAGACAGAGCCCGTGCGGGTACTAGCGCACGTGAATTGGGAGATAAGAAAGCAAGTCGCCATGAGCAATATTGAAACAAGCTCGCCGAGATCGTGAGAGTTCGGGTGGGACTGCTGCACAACCGCTGATGAGGAGTTTCAGTCTGCGCAGAGGTTAATGCTTAGTAGCTGCTGACGTAATTTGCCGAATTCCCTATAAGGTTGCCTTCACGACCGTGTCCAATTTGAAGGTTCTCTATACATCGACCGAGCTACATAACGCCATTAGGGGAGTTCTCGGTTCGCCTTCGCCCAACGAGCGGAGGGTGGCTCTTGTTGCATATGCAGGAAAGAATGCGCATGCATTCTTGCTGGACCCCAAAGATCTTGAGATCGTATGCGCACTGGAGCCATCTGCGACGAGCGCGGAGACACTCATTCGTTTGAGGGAGCGCGGCGCCGAAATCTCCCAATCGGATCGATTGCACATGAAGGTGTACTGGTCGAGCAAGAAAGGTGCCGTCATCTGTTCTGCTAATGCCTCAGCAAATGCGCTTGGGCGAAGAGGTCTCAAGGAGGCGGGGGTCTGGATTCCGAAAGGGGCAGTGGACATTCAGAAGTTATTACGTTACGCCAGACCGCATTCTATTCGCGATTCCGATTTAAAGGCGCTCGCGCGTGAATCCGATCAGATACAAGCAGCTCGTCCGAGACGTCAGACTCGAGTCCATGATGAATCGCCAACGCTTCGAGATTGGTTGGCCTCAGGGGGCCGCAAAGACTGGGATCTCGGATGGTGGGATGCGTCCTGCCATGTTGCTAAGGCTGCGAAGACCGAGGCAATTAGCCACTACGGGGTAGGAGAACCCGCAGACTTCCTGACGTGTAAAAGAAATTATCACAGCCCAGGTGACTGGGTCCTCACATTCAACGTGGAGGGAGGCAAGAGCGCTTCTTGGATGTATGTCGATTTCGTAGTCAAGGTTCCGCGCTCAGACAAACGGGCATTCTACCCAAGCTATCCTTATCAAGCTGCACAGGTACACCCAAGCAGCTTGTATCCGGCTCCTCCCTTTAGGCTCGATTCACAAGCACGGAAGGTTATCGCGGCTGCGGTGAAGGGGTTCGGGCGAAAGCAATTCGAAAAGATGAGAACGGCGCGGGTGCCTTCCGCCTTTCGGCAATTGCTCAAAGCGCATGTCAGAAGCACCCAGGGAACCACGTAGCAGACTATACGCCGGGATAGCTTGATCCCGCCTAAAATACCCAGCCTAAGAACAATCTGAACAGGTTGGGGCCGGGAGTGCCGTGAACTCAGACAGTCAACGCGCCGATGGGTCAGTTGTGTGCGTCCGGATTAACTGCACCATGGAAGAGGCCGAGTGACACAAAACAGTGACATCGATCAGGCTGCTGCCCAGGCAAGGCATTCACAGTCAGTGAGGACGGCTATTATTTGCCGAAACAGGGTACGGACAACAATACTGACTCGAATTGCTGTGGCTTTTTTTGTGGCGTCCTTGGTTTTTCCCGCTGAACAGCGGGAATACAACAAAGGAACACTCGATCGCTGGGATCTGCTCTCTACAGGGACAGACTGTAGCACGAGGGAGGGGCTTCTGAGTGGAATATCCACGCATTGCGCGAAGACAGGCGTGAGAGTCTATCACGTCCTAACATCCGAGGGGTTTGACTACACGCTTCAACCAGAGACCTGGGATCCCTTTAAAGCTGTCCAGCTCGGTCAGGAGATCAGCTACCGAATTGACGAGAAGGGAAATTTCTGGACACCTGACCCAAAGCATGGTGTATGCCCTTGGCCATGTACGGGGGAAAAGAGAAGGGAATTCAAAAGTTCTGGCGATCCGAAACATGAGGCCAAATACTTTGTGAACCTCGTAGAAAAGAGGAAGGTTGATCCTTACCCGGCGCTAACAAATAAAGACGTTCTCGATATGTCACGCCTCGGACTTTCCGAAGCATTGATCTTTCAAAAGATCAATACCTCGAAAACTGCGTTTGACCTCAGTATTCCGGCGCTGAAGGCGCTGAAAGACAGCGGCGTTTCGGATACTCTGATTTCCGCAATGATGCAACGTCAGAATCAGTGACCCGCCCCTCACCCGGGCCTTCACCCGCTCTCGATCATCCTATGAGAGCGGTTCGAATCGCAAGAGCGAAAGCGGAACGAGGAAAAACGAAAAGAGGCAGGGCGAGCCGAACGTAAGCGGCTTGAAGAGGCGCGGGAGGAGCGTCGTGCCGCTGGGCTCGCCCTCAAACAAGCCATCGAACAACGCAAGCAGGACACGCACCGATGGGATATTTGCTCGTGCAGGCAAAAGTCGACAACCAGGTTCTACAAAAGATCCACTTGGAGACTCCGGAACATCGCATCACCGTCACGCCCCAGCGCATCATCGCCGTCGAAAACGCCGCGTAGGAGCGCCGCGCTGCTTGACATCGGGGCCCCGGACGCGCGATACTTCCATCGATAGCCGATGGGAGCCCTCCCCAAAACATCTGAGCTTCTTCCCGGGACGCTCGATCTGTTAATTCTCCGAGCGCTACTTCCCGGCCCGATGCACGGATATGGAATCGCCTCGCGCCTGAAGCAGGTTTCGGACGACGTCCTTCAGGTTGGTGAAAGCTCGCTCTACCCCGCGCTGCAGCGTCTCCTGCTGAACGGCTGGGTGAAAGCCGAATGGGGCACATCTGAAAATAACCGGCGTGCGCGGTATTACAAATTGACCGCCTCCGGGCGAAAGCAACTCGCAACCGAGCGCGAGAATTTCTCTCGCATGATCGGCGCAATCCAGAAGGTCCTCGACATGGCATGAGCGGCCGCTCCTTACATACCTCGCTCGCTCGAAGCTGGCACCGCCTCGCCTTCCGATGGCGCCGCGCTCAGTTCTATCGAGAGCTGGCCGAAGAACTCGAATTTCACAGCCAGCTCAAAGCCGCCGAGAATCGCCGGGCCGGAATGTCGCCCGAATCCGCCCTTGCGCTCAGCCGCAAGCAAATGGGCAACATCACCATTGCAAAGGAAGAATGTCGCGATATGTGGAGTTTCATGCGCCTCGAACGGCTTTGGCAAGACTTGCATCACGCAGCTCGGATGTTCGCGCGAACACCTGTGTTCACAGCGGTCGCGATCCTCTCGCTCGCTCTCGGCATCGGCGGAAACGCAGCCATGTTTAGCCTGGTAAACACGCTTCTCATCCGGCCTCTTCCATATTCCCGGCCTGAAAGTCTCTACCGGATCACCGGAACCTATCCTCGTGCTGCAATTCCGTTTCTTCAGCAGCGCAGCCGGAGTCTCGATATCGCTGCGGTCAGCACCGCATCGGAAATGAATCTGACGCGAAATGGTCTCGCGATTCGCATTGTCGGAAGCCGTATCTCCCCAAATTTCCTTTCGGTGCTCGGCGCTTCTGTGGCTAAAGGCCGCAGCTTGAAACCGGGAGAAGATCTGCCCGGGCGTGATGGCTTAGCGATTATCAGCCATTCTCTTTGGAAAGAAAGATTAGGTAGCGATCCCGCAATTCTTGACCGCGTTATCGCGCTCGATGGCGTGAACCGCGAGATCGTCGGCATTATGCCGGCAGGCTTCAGCTACCCCTCAGCGAAAGTGCAGATATGGATACCTATGCGGCTCGATCCATCAAATCTTCTCGAGTACTGGGCGGGCGGATTTGTGCCCGTCATTGGCCGCCTTCGTCCCGGAGCAACAGTCAACAAAGCCCGCGAGGAAATCAGGAATTCGGTGGCGCAGTTCCGAAAAACATTTCCCTATCCGATGGCTCGTGATTGGAACGCAAACGTAACCGCGATTTCCCTGCAACAAGACATCGTAGGCGATCTGAGAAGCAAGCTGATTATTCTGCTCTCGTCCGTTGGCATGGTCTTGCTGATCGCGTGCGCCAATGTAGCGGGCTTGCTGCTATCCCGCGCGGCAGCACGCCGGAAAGAAATAGCTCTGCGAGGCGCCCTTGGAGCCGGCCGCTTGCGCATCCTGCGACAACTGCTAACCGAAAGCGTTGCACTCGCGCTCGTCGGCGCCGGCATTGGGATCATTCTCGGCATGAGCGCGCTTTCCATTTTCAAATCCGTGTTGCCGCCCTTCACGCCTGGTCTTGCAGAGGCGTCAATTGATTGGCACGTGGCCGCGGCAGTTACAGTCATTGCGGTACTCGCGGGGCTTGCCTTTGGACTCGCTCCCGCCTTGAGCGCCCAGCAAACCGATCTCACCGAGACAATCAAAGCCGGCAGCCCGCGATCAGTCGGAAGCGCCTGGACTCAATTTCGCAGCCTTCTCATCACCGGTGAAATCGCGCTCACGTTAGTATTGGTCGTCAGCGCGGGCCTCTTGTTGCGCAGCTTATACAGGCTCTCTGAAGCCAACCCCGGTTTCAACCCGGCGGGTATTCTCACAGTCGAAATTAGCCCGGATCAGTTCTCGTGCACTCAGCGTGCCGCGTGCGTTGCTCTGTACGATCGCCTTCTCGCGCGTGTTCGTAACATCTCCGGCGTCGCCGATGCCGCGATCGTTAATTCAGTTCCTCTTGATGGACAACTCCCAACGATTCCGCTCGATATAGAGGGACACCCGAAATCGGCTGACTATCCATCTCCGATGCTTTGGTTCGGCGCCGTCACTCCGGATTACCTCCGCATCATGCATATTCCGCTTCTCGCCGGCCGCGAGTTTACCTCCGCGGATGGCCCGAATTCCGCCGGAGTAGTGTTGATCAGCGCGTCTACCGCAAAACATTTCTGGCCGGGAGAGAACCCGATCGGCAAGCACCTCAAGCTCGCTGGTGCCAAGCTTTGGCGAACGGTAATAGGTGTAGTTGGAGATGTTGACCACAACAGCTTGACCAACCCTCTGCCGAGCTGGATTCAAGGCGCGGTCTACATGCCGTACGGCCAGTCCGCCTGCGAAGACGGACAGATCCCAGCCGCGATGACCTTACTTGTCCGGCCAAACCTCGATAACGCGTGGCTCCGAACCGAGATCCGCCAAATCGCAGAAGACCAAGCCCCGAACGTCCCCGTCGGCAGAGTGCGGCCGTTGCAGGACATCGTGTCCGCTTCCATTGCCGACTTCCGCTCCACCATGCGCGTGTTCATTACCTTTGCGGGTGCGGCTTTATTGTTGGCGGCGATCGGCATCTATGGCCTGCTCTCTTATTGGGTCACCCAAAGAACCTACGAGATTGGCTTGCGTATAGCAATAGGAGCCACGCGCCGACAAATCGTCGCGTTGATTTTGCATCAAGGCATGCGGATCACGATGTATGGCGTCGGGATTGGCCTCTTCGGTGCACTCATATTGACCCGTTTCTTGCGCAGTCTCCTTTACGGCGTCGGCGCGACAGATGTCAATACCTATGCAGAAGTCGCCGCTTTGATCTTGGGAGTGGCGCTCGCGGCAGCGGCTGTACCGGCCTGGAGGGCCGCCCGCATCGATCCCGCTAAATCGCTGCGAGTTGAATAACGGAGCTATTGGCCTGACTCGCCGCCGACTTTCAGCACCGCCAAAAACGCTTCCTGCGGTATATCAACGCGGCCCACGCGCTTCATGCGCCGCTTGCCTTCTTTCTGCTTCTCGAGCAGCTTTCGTTTACGCGTGATATCGCCGCCGTAACACTTCGCCAGAACGTTCTTGCGCATGGCCGATATCGTTTCCCGAGCGATAATCTTGTTCCCGATCGCCGCCTGCAGCGCAACCTCGAACATCTGCCGCGGAATCAGTTTCCGCAACCTTTCTATAAGAGCCTTGCCGCGCTCATACGCAAAATCACGATGCACGATGATCGATAACGCATCCACCGGCTCACCGGCCACGAGTACATCCAACTTCACCATCGGCGATACGCGATAACCCGACAGATGATAGTCGAGCGACGCATACCCGCGAGAAGCCGATTTCAACCGGTCATAAAAATCAAGCACAATCTCGTTCAGCGGCAACTCATAAAGCAGAAGCACGCGGCCACTCCCGATGTATTCAAACTTCTTCTGTATGCCGCGCTTCTCTTCGAGCAGCTTTAGAATTTCGCCGATGTACTCTTCGCGCGTCATCACCGTAGCATCAATGATCGGCTCTTCGACCTGTTTGATCGATGACGGCTCAGGGAACTTCTGCGGATTATCGACTTCGATCACCTCATCCGCAGTAGTCGTCACTCGATAGCGCACTCCGGGAGCCGTCGTAATCAGATCGATTTCGAACTCCCGCTCCAGCCGCTCCTGCACGATCTCCAAATGCAGCAGCCCCAGAAAGCCGCATCGAAATCCGAAACCGAGAGCCACCGAATTTTCAGGCTCGAACGTAAACGCGCTGTCATTCAGGCGCAATTTCTCCAGTGCGTCCCTCAGCAAGCCGTGCTCATGCGATTCCACAGGATAAAGCCCGGCGAACACCATCGGCTTGATTTCCTGAAAACCGGGCAAAGGTTCATCAGCCGGATTTGCATCGTCGATAATCGTGTCGCCGACTTGCGCGTCGGAAACCGTTTTAATATTCGCGAACACGAAACCAACTTCTCCGGAATCCAGTTGGTCGCACGCCACCGGTTTCGGCGACTGGTATCCGAGCCCCTCGACCTCATACGTCTTCCTGTTCGACCATAACCGGATCTTTTGCCCCTGCCGCAATGAGCCATCCACAACACGCGTAAGAATGATCACACCGCGATAGGGATCGAACCACGAATCGAAGATCAGCGCGCGCAGCGGAGCATCCACGTGTCCCTTCGGCTCGGGCATGCGGTGGACAATCGCTTCGAGAGTTTCCTTGATCCCGATCCCGTTCTTGGCGCTCGCGAGAATGGCGTCGCTCGCATCAAGACCAATCACCTGTTCAATCTGTTCTCGGATCCGCTCAGGCTCGGCCGAAGGCAAATCGATCTTATTAATGACCGGAATAATTTCGAGATCATGGCTCAGCGCTAGATACGTGTTCGCCAGCGTCTGCGCTTCCACGCCTTGCGACGCATCGACCACCAGTAACGTCCCTTCGCATGCCTGCAAGCTGCGCGAGACTTCATAGGTGAAATCGACGTGACCCGGCGTGTCGATCAGGTTCAGCTCGTATGTATTGCCGTCTTCCGCTTTATAGTTCAAGCGAACAGCGTGCGCCTTGATCGTGATCCCGCGTTCGCGCTCCAGATCCATCGTGTCCAGGACCTGGTCCATCATTTCTCTTTGCGAAAGCGCGCCGGTATATTCCAATAAGCGATCCGCGAGCGTCGATTTCCCGTGATCGATATGCGCAATGATAGAAAAATTGCGAATATAGCGGGAATCCATGCGGTAGACTGAGGGGTAAACCGAATTATCCCACAGCGTGTGGGCGCACTGCGTTCGCCCGCTTCTCCATGCCTTATCAAACGTTCCAAGGTTCGCTCGACGCCACCAACTTGCGCATTGGAGTTGTCGTCAGCCGGTTCAATGAGTTCATCACGGAGCAACTGGCTCAAGGGGCGTTGGCAATCCTCGAAAAGCACGGCTGCCCGCACGAAAACATCAGCTTCGTGAAAGTGCCCGGCGCTTGGGAGCTCCCTCTGGCGGCCAGGAATTTGGCCTCCCGCTGCGACGCCATCATCGCTCTCGGCGCAGTAGTGCGAGGCGATACGCCGCACTTCGAATATGTCTCCCGCGGAGCGGCTGACGGCCTGAATCAGGTCAGTGTCGAAACCGGCGTGCCGATCGCATTCGGCGTTCTCACCACCGACGATATGCAGCAAGCGATGGATCGGGCAGGCGGCAAGAGCGGCAATAAAGGCAGTGAAGCCGCCGAAGCTGCTATCGAGCTCGCCAATCTGATCAAGCTGCTGAAGGAATCGCGTTAGACATGGCGGCCCGGCACAGATCCAGAAAACGCGCGCTGCAAATTCTCTTTGAGTGGGACATGCGCGGAGAGCCGGTCGAACGGGCCATCGCGCATTATTACGACACGCTTTATTCCGAAGAAAGCGATAAGCAGCCGAAGCCTGACAAGTTTATGGAAGAGCTCGCGCGCGGGACCGTCGCGAATGCTGCTCAAATCGATGGCAAGATCGAGGCGAAATCGGAGCACTGGCGTCTCGAACGCATGCCCGTCGTAGATCGTAATATTCTTCGCCTCGCGATTTACGAACTCAGCCAGCAGGCCGTACCCGCGCCGGTCATTATCGATGAAGCCCTCCAGCTCGCGCGCCAATTCTCGAGCGACGAATCGATTCCGTTTATTAACGGCGTTCTCGATGCGGTGCATCGTCAAACGGCAGCAGCAACCGGTTAACCGTAGGGCCCGGACATGTCCGGCCACTATTTCCCAATACAGAACGTCGAGAAGATCCGATTGAGGATATCGTCGGCTGTCGTCGCGCCGGTTACCGCATCAATGGGCCGCAGCGCGGCATACAAATCGAGCAGCAGCATTTCGTGCGGAATCTCAAACGCGACAGCGCGCCGAGCGTTCGCCAGAGCCTCCAGAGTCTCGCGTAACAGCGCTTCATGACGTATGCTCGTGATGCTCCCGCTCTCTGGTGCCGCCAACCCCTCCGGCGCGAGCCGGCGCAAAATCGCACACCGCAGATCATCGATACCCTCCCCTGTCATCGCGGAAACCGCGATGAAGCTGTCCTCAGCCGTCAGCCGCTGTTCGAGATCACATTTATTGCCCGCAACTATTGCCTTTCGATTCTGCAACTTCTCGCGTAATAGCCTGTCTTCATCGCTCATCTCTTCGGAAAGGTCGAGTACAAGCAGCGTGAGATCGGCATCGGCCATCGCCTGGTAACTTCGCTCGATCCCAAGCGTCTCGACCAACTCCTTCGCCTCTCGAATTCCCGCGGTATCCACCAGGCGCACTGGAATTCCATCGAGCGAAGTTGTTTCCGACACAAGATCTCGCGTCGTGCCGGGAATTTCAGTGACTATCGCGCGATCTTGCTCGAGCAAGCGATTAAACAAACTGCTTTTACCGACATTCGGCCGTCCCACAATCGCGAGCGTGAATCCCTCGTGAACCAGCTTGCCCGCCGCAAAGCTTGCAACGAGATCACGCACTCCTCGTTCGATGGGTTCTAGACGACGCAAGATATCCTCTGCGCTTGCGACACTAACATCGTCTTCGGCAAAATCGATGCCGGCTTCGAGCAGTGCGATCAGTTCCAGAAGCTGCTCTTTAATTGGGCGGATACGTCTTGAAACGGAGCCGTCGATTTGCTGAGCCGCCACGCGGGCTTGATACAGCGTCGTCGCTTCGATCAGATCCCGTACCGCTTCCGCCTGAGGCAAATCGATCCGGCCGTTGATATAGGCGCGCAATGTGAATTCGCCTGGTTCTGCAATGCGAGCGCCTCGCTCTACCGCCCGTTGAACACAGAAACGAAGCACCACAGGAGCGCCGTGGCAAGAGATTTCGATAACGTCTTCGGCTGTATAGGAGCGTGGCTTCTCGAAAAATGAGACCACCACTTGATCTACAATCGAGCCTGCGGAATCCAGCAGCTCTGCGAGTTCGCTGGTCCAAGGACGCCACCGGGGTCCTTGCGTGAATCTTAGAAAGCCTTCCGCGATCTCGCGGCTCCGTGCTCCGGATAAGCGGACAACACCCAAACCGCTGCGGGCAAGAGGAGTCGAAATGGCGACGATCGTGTCGCGCGGATTCATTAACGGCGATAGATCAGCGTGGTCCGCGTCCGCGGCCGCCACGCGGAGGCCGGCTACCGGTTCCTTGGCGACCTTCGCGCCGTGCGCCGTCGCTTCGACGCGCGCCACCATGCCCGTTTCCACGGCTGCCGCGTTCGCGCCCGAAACGAGGCAAGGGCGGTGCGGGTGGAGTCGGCATATCAGCGGGAATAATCACCACTGCGCGGGCCGGCCCAACACCCACGCTCTCGCTGCGCAGGTCCTTTTCATCCCGCAGAGCCAGATGAATCACCCGCCGCTCACGGCTGCTCATCGGATTGAAATGGAAGGGCACGCGCGTCCGCTTTACCTTTTCGGCAGCCGCGATCGCGCTCATGCGCAGCTCTTCTACTCGCAGCAACCGGTAATCGTTTGCGTCGAACGAAATCAGCGAGTGGTCTTCGAACGGGATTCTCAGCGCCTCCATGCTGAGGTGCTCCAACGCGAGCAGTAGTTCCGCGCGATTACTCAGCAGTAATTCAACGTCGCTTCCGTGGAATCTCACGATAATTTCCGGATTCTCTACTTCCGGATGCGGATTCGGCCGGCTCTCGAATTCATAGGTAACGTCAAAACCCGCCCGCTCGAGCAGCGGTTTCAAAAACGCATCCAGCTCCGGCCCCAAGGAGTCCGCAGTATATTTCATACGGTCTACCTTTTGACTGTCTTCCGGACGGGAGCTTTGGGCGGCGGAGGTGGTGGCAGCGGCGCCGGAGGGGGCATGAATTTATTGATAATCAACTGCTGAACGATCCCCACCAAATTGCTGGTTAACCAATATAGTACTAGTCCCGCTGACGCGTAATAGAAGAAGAAGCCCATCATTATGGGCATGAACATCATCATTCGCTGCTGATTCGGGTCGACGCCCGCCGCCGGGGTCAGTTTCTGCGAGAAGAATTGCGTCGCCACTAAGACAATTGGCAGTAAGTGGATGGGCAATGCCTCGGCAGCCGAAAGATCGGAAACCCACAACCACGGTGCGTGTCGTAGCTCGATCGCGATGTTCAGAACACGATAAAACGCATAGAAGAATGGCAACTGCAGCAGCATGGGCAAACATCCGCCCAACGGATTGACGCCCTCTCTCTTATAAAGCGCCATTACCTCCTGGTTTTGTTCCGCCTTCCGCGGATCGCGGATGCTGATGTCCTTGTACTTTGCATTGATGGCTTGGATCTGCGGCTGCAACTTCTGCATCTTCCGTGCCGATTTCAAGCTCGTGAGCTTGAAAGGAAACAGCAGCACGTTAATGATGAGCGTCACCAGAATGATCGCCCAACCGTAGTTGTTCGTCCAGCGGTCGTGAACCCAGTTCAGTGAAAGAAAAAGCGGCTTGGCAAGAATCCCAAAGAAGCCCCAATCCACCAACTGGGCCAGCTTTGGATTGACCTTTCTGAGAATGTCGATGTCCTTAGGTCCTACGTAGAGCGAAAGCTCGTTTTCCGTGCCTGTTGAGATGCCTACGCCAACATACGGTGTTGTCTTGTCCTCGTTTGCTCCCTTAAGTGCATCGTTGTACGTTCGGATCTCGAGCGCGGAAGAATCTACCGGAAGTGCGACGGCAGCGAAGAAGTTGTCTTCCAATCCGCCAAACGTGTAGTTGCCGCTATCGGTAATAGGTCCGTCTTTCGCGTCTTTTGCCGATTTCTTAATCAGCTTGCCGGCATTGGCGTCATAGCGCACCGTCTGCTCGCTCACTGCCGCATTTCGAATTTTGATGTCGCCGAATCCACCGCGCCATACCAGGAAATGCTGCACAGGAGTGTTGTTCTCCAGCACCACCGACCGGACGTTTGCGAGAAAACTGTCCTGCCCAAAACGGAACGATTTCCGGATGTCCGTTTTGCCGTCTGAAAACTCATAATCCACTGCGCTACTGTCGCTTGAAACCTTTGCCTGATAAAGAACGGAATTGGGATCTATCGAAAGCTTCCGGTCTTTCACTTCGATTGCAAATGCCAGCTCGATGCTCGCGACAGCAGGGTTGATCAGTTCCAGCGGCTTGCCCGTGTTGTCTCGATAGCCTTTCAACACCCAGCTCCTGATCGTCGCGCCGCGGTTGGTGAAGACGATGTGATACTGCTTCGTGTCAATGACCGTAGAAAGTTCCGCAGGCGCTTGAATGTGCGTGCTCGAATTTTCAGTCTGAGCCGCAGCCTGCGCCGGAGCGGCCGCAGTCTCCGCGGGCTTCTTCGCGAGAGCCGCTGCAGCCTTCTGATTCTGATCGCTCGGCGCGACGGGCTTTGGTCCGGGAGCAGGCTTAAAGAGCCACTGCGAAATCAGCAGCACCGCCATCATCAATCCCAGCGCGATCGGGAGCCGCTTTTCTAGCGAGACGGGCTGGTTATTCACATCACCGGATTTGTCAGGCATAGCGAATGCGGTAGTCCGCTCTCATTGGACCGGGTCAAATCCTCCTTCATGAAAGGGATGACAACGGCCTAAGCGCTTCAATCCCATCCAGAATCCGCGCAACGCCCCGTGCTTATCTATGGCGGCGAGCATGTACTCCGAACACGTGGGATAAAACCGGCACGCCGAAGGGAGCCAGGGCGAGATCACTCGCTTGTACCCTCGGAGAGCCGCGATTAACAGTCCTTGCATCGCTCAAAAATCCGGCCCACTTCCCGGCACAGATCCGCAAACGGCGCTTTGATCGCGCTGCGCCTTGGATTAAACACAATGCTCCAATTGGAGGGGATGGCATTCATCTGATTCCGCACCGCTTCTCTCATCCGGCGTTTCAATCGATTCCGTTCGACGGCCTTCCCCACCGCTCTGGGTACAGTAAACCCGAACCGGGAAGGGACTGCCTCGCCGTTCATCCTCAAGCAGAACGCCGCGAAATAGCGGCTCGTCATGCGAACACCTTCCTGGTAAGTTCTGCGGAACTCGGATGATCGGAGAAGCCGCCTTGGTTTAGGAAATGACAGCAGTGCAAATTAATTTCGAGCGCTACTTCGCGTCGCGAACAGCCGGCTCATCGCTCACCGTTAGTTTGTAGCGGCCCTTCGCGCGCCGGCGCGCCAGCACAGCCCGCCCATCGGCAGTTTTCATCCGCTTCCGGAAGCCGTGAGTCTTCGCCCGGTGGCGATTATTCGGCTGAAACGTACGTTTTGGCATTTACAATCCTTGATTTGAATCGAGTGGCCCTGGTGGGGTGCGCCGACAACCGCGCGTAGACTCAAAACCTTATTATACGGGAGCGGCAAATCACGCTTTTGGCGGCAACCGATACCTGGCTACGTATACGTCGTGTACCCCTATCGAGACTTAAACACGATAGGACTTTTGCAGTGTCTCGGTCGTTGACTCTTCGCAACGTCGGCTAGTAAACTGATGCTCGCCATATGAAGTTACGTCCGTTGTTTTACTAAGCAACGCATTCTCCAATATCTAAGTTTCCTCTCATGAATCGACGACTCAAAGGACTTCCCGTATGTTCATAAAACGCTATTCTCAAATCTCTCTTTTCTGTTTCATCATCCTGGCAATCGGTGGTTTCCGTTCCGTCGCTAGTGCCCCCGCTCAGATCGGTTCGGCAACGCCCGCCAGAATCACCCAGCCAATCGACGAAACAAAATTAGTTCCACTTTCGGGCAATACACATCCGCTTGCAACTGCGCAGGCCGATAGCGGACCCGTGCCGGACAGCTTCGCGCTCGAACACGTGTTTTTGCAATTGAGCCGCGGCGCCGAGCAGGAAAACGCCCTCGCAGCCTTCATGAAGGAGCAGTACGATCCGAATTCGGCCAACTATCGCAAATGGCTCGCACCAGGTGAACTGGGATCGCAGTTCGGACCATCCCTTCACGACATCGCAACCATTTCGCGATGGCTGAGCTCACACGGCTTTCGCGTCAACGTGGTTCACCAGAGCGGGATGACAATTGATTTCTCAGGAACTGCCGCGCAGGTCCGCGAAGCATTCCACACCGAAATCCATCAGTACAACGTTCGGGGCGAGCGGCACATTGCGAACGCCAGTGATCCCGAAATCCCAGCGGCTCTCGCGCCTGCTGTCTCCGGCGTCTTGGCGCTGCATGACTTCCGGCCCAAACCGCAAGTCCATAAGCGCCTGCCGAATTTTTCGTTTAACTTCAGCAATTCGGAGCAATATGATGTAGCGCCCGCGGATTTTGCGACCATCTACAATGTCAATCCGCTGTATAAAGCCAGCAAGCCGGTTACGGGAAAGGGACAAACCATCGCAGTCATAGAGGATTCAGACATGAATCCATCCGATTGGACGACATTCCGCTCCGCTTTCGGCCTGTCAAAGTTTTCCGGGAAGTTGACCCAAATTCATCCTGGGCCGGGCTGCAGCGACCCCGGCAAAAACGGGGATGAAGTCGAAGCCGCAATAGATTCCGAATGGGCCGGAGCAGTCGCTCCCGACGCAAACGTTGTGCTCGCTTCCTGCGCCGACACCACCTCGAACGCCGGAATCTTCATCGCTGCGCAGAACCTGATCGACAGCTCGACTCCTCCGCCAATCATCAATCTCAGCTTCGGCGCGTGCGAAGCGGCCTTGGGGTCCGCTGGCAATGCGTTCATCAACGCTCTTTGGCAGCAAGCCGCAGGTGAGGGGATTTCTGTTTTTGTCTCCTCGGGCGATGAGGGCGCCGCAGGTTGCGACGACTCAAATATCGTGCCTACTTGGGCTACCAACGGCATCGCCGTAAATGGTTTCGCTTCGACACCGTACAACGTTGCCGTCGGCGGAACAGACTTCCTCGATACCTCAGAGGGTACCAACAGCACATATTGGGATACCAGCAATAGCCCGACCGGTAAATCCGCGCTCTCGTATGTGCCGGAAACACCGTGGAATGATTCCTGCGCGGGGAGCGTGGTTTATCAGTCTTTCTTCTACAAGAGTGGGGTTGATTTCTGCAACAGCTCCACGGGTTCTCAGGTTTTGGACATTATCGCCGGAAGCGGAGGGCCCAGCTACGTGTACTCCAAGCCTGCCTGGCAGGATGGCAAGGTATTCGGGAATCCCGCCGATGGCCGCCGCGATTTACCGGACGTCTCGTTGTTTTCCTCCAACGCCTTCTGGTCTCATGCGCTCATGTACTGTATGTCAGATCCCAACCAAGGCGGATTTCCCTGCAAATATGGCGATGCAACGGATGCGTGGAATAACAGCGCCGGGGGTACGTCGTTCGCCGCGCCTCAATTTGCGGGTATTCAGGCGCTCATTAATCAGAAAGAAGGCGCTCGTCAAGGCAATCCCAATCCAGTTCTCTACGCGCTTGCTGCTGTAGAGTACGGGAGCGCAACTCATCCCAACGCCGGCGAGCTGTACAACTGTAAGGCAACCTGGGGGAATCAGGTCTGCGAATCGTGCATTTTCTACGACATCACGGTGGGAGATATTGACGTCCCGTGCCAGGGTTCCAATAACTGCTACGATCCGTCTGGCGATCAATACGGAGTTCTTTCCACGTCCGATAAGTCGCTCGAACCCGCCTATCCCGCACACAGAGGCTGGGATTTCGCGACCGGTCTGGGAAGTGTAAATGTCACGAAATTAGTGAATAGCTGGCCATAACGGCGAATCACCTGGCACGTAAAGAAACACGATCACAAGCGGCGAGCCATTCCGTCCGCTTTATTAACAGCCGGCCAACCCCGCTAGTACTTTCTCTTAGTACTACTGCCCAGTGTCATTGAAACGAAGTTCGGCCTGCGATTATCGATCCTCCGGAGGCATTCTGTTCATGCGGCAAAAATGCATTTCTTTTTTCACCTGCGCGGCGGTCGCCCTGTGCGCCTCAGCCCTGTGGGGACAGGAGGACTCGGCGAAGGGATCGCAGCCGAACGTCCCGAGATTGAAGGTACTCAGTTGGCACAAAGCACCGCCGAAAAAGGAAGACGTTGAGGCAATGAAGAATCTGGCGGCGAACAATTCGAGCAAATCGCTGCCGCTGTGGACTCTCTTCACCGAGGCCTCGCGCGATGACAACGGTTACTCCGGCGTGATGGTGGGCCGCGACCCCTTCAACGGCGGAGGGGGCGTCAATGTGGCCACTTACATCGTTCCGCTAAAAATTACTACTCACCAAATCGCCGTAAGCGTCAATTCGAAAGGTATTCTCACGAACAAGCCAGGAAAGACCGTTTTTGACCCTACTGCCACGGATAAGGCGTGCCTTGGGTCTTCCAATAATGTTCCGGCGACTCTGTTCGAGCAATCGCCAATTTTTAAGAACACAAATTTTGATTTTGGGGGCACGATCGTCGGCGATACGCAGTACGTTGACGCTTTTCAGCGGGGCAATTTCTGGCAAGTCGAGGACCGCGATCACTATCACGTTCTTCTTGGTCCGGTGAAAACGCTCAAGGCAATCGATCTCGATGTGCCCGTTAAATATGGGACCGCGCTTGCGACCACTGCATTAGGTCCGCCAGCCTTCTGCGCGCCCATGGCAATTGTCGATATCGGCTGGTTCGATACGTGGGTCGCAAATACACTGATTCCGGCGCTGTCATCTCAGGGCGTAAATCCCTCGAATCTTCCGATCGTTTTCGTACACAACGTGGTGTGGTCAATCGGGCCGCCTGAGCTCAACGACTGCTGTGCGATCGGTTATCACTCTTGGACCGGTTACCCGCTCCAGACCTACTCGTCCATCAATTTCGACTACACCGATCTCTTTGGGCCTGCAATTCTTGACACCGCCGTAGCGTCGCACGAGGTGGCGGAATGGATGAACGATCCCTTCGGCAACAATCCCACGCCAGGATGGAGCGCTGGACAAGCCACTGGTTTCTGTCAGACGAATTTAGAAGTCGGCGATCCTTTGACCGGCACTGAAGCTCCCCGGATTGCGATGTCCAACGGTTTTACGTACCACTTGCAGGAGTTGGCCTTCTTCTCATGGTTCTTTGGATCGCCTTCTGTTGGCATCCACAATTGGTTTTCGAACAACGGGACTTTCTTAACGGACGCGGGTCCGCCATGCATGTAAGCGGTGGAAATCTAAGACGCGAGGGAAATATTCAAATGAAATCAAAATTGACTGCGTTCTTCTCCTGCGTAACCCTCATCCTGTGTAGCGCCGCAATTGCGGTCGGACAAGATCAGGCAGAAACACAAGGCCGCCACATACCGAAAATGAAGGCATATTCGTGGATGAAGCCGGGGCCCGATCGCTCCCAGGTCGAAGCTACGAAGAACTTGGCGGCGACGAATTCGGGCAAAACATTGCCGTTGTGGACGTTCTCTACTCGGTCTTCGCGCGATGACAACGATTATTCCGGTGTAATGGTCGGTCGCGATCCGTTCAACGGTGGAGGAAGCGTAAGCATTCCCACCTACATTGTTCCGGTGATCATAAAAACTCACACCATCGGAACCGGTGTCAACAGCAAGCGCATTATTTCCACCAAGCCGGGTGTCACAACGTTTGATCCGACACTGGCCGATAAGGCCTGCCTGGGGACGTCGAACAATGTGCCCGTCACCCTGTTCGAAGAATCTCCCTTACTTCAATCGGCACTCTTCGACTTCGGCGGTAGCGTTATGGGCACGACTCAATATATTGACGCTTTCCAGCGTGCCAACTTCTGGCGAGTCGACGATCATGACAGATATCATGTTTTGCTCGGCCCGGTGAAAACCCTTAAGCCGATCGTCATCAATGTACCGGCGAACGATGGCACCACTCTTCCCGCATCGCTAACCGGTCTTTGCGCTACGGAGGGCATCGTCGATATCAACTGGTTTGACGCTTACCTCGACAGCACAGTCATTCCCGCGCTTGTATCCGAGGGCGTAAATCCCTCTAACTTTCCGATCTTTTTGGTACACGACGTTGTCTGGGCCTCCCCGGTGACGAACCTGAACGACTGCTGCTACATCGGCTATCACGGCTACACCGGTAGTAATCCAATCCAGACCTATTCGCCAATGGATTTCGACAACAACCAAGGCTTCTTCTTCAACCCCGAGATCAGGGATTCGTATGTGCCAGCCCATGAAATCGGGGAATGGATGAATGATCCGTTCGTTACGAATCCAACTCCGCTCTGGGGCCACGTGGGTCAGCAGCCCGGCTGTCAGGGCAACCTCGAAGTCGGCGATCCCTTGACCGGCACGGAATCGCTCCGCGTCGTGATGTCCAACGGCTTCACTTATCACTTACAGGAATTGACGTTCTTCTCTTGGTTCTTTGGAGCGCCGTCCATTGGCATCCACGGCTGGTTTTCAGATAACGCTACATTCTTGACGGATGCCGGTCCACCGTGTCACTGACGTATTGAATCTAACCGCGTTAGGCCGCTGGTAAATCCATGCGGTCTGACGCATAGAAGGTTCAGATAGCTTCCAAGTTGCGCCTCAAAGATATCCTTCCCCTGTAAGGCGAACTCCGGCTCAGAACGCTCCTCAAGATTTAAGACTAATTTTCCTTGGATTTGGCCGATAACGTACTTGAAGCAGTACCTCCTGCGCAACGGATTTCGTGTGCCTTACGTACACAGATGTAAGCGGCCAATGCGACAGAATCGATTTCCGAGTATCCTTATATGCCTGCTCATCCTGAGCCCGGCGGCCGCATTAACAAAAACCAAGAACCTCAATCCCAATAGCAACCCGCCGCAGTACGCCGCCTTTAGCAAACCGCTAGGAAAACAGGAGCAACTTAGACACGCACTTAACCGCCTGACGTTCGGTCCTCGTCCCGGCGATCTCGAAGCGTTGAAGCGAACCGGCATGCATAAATGGGTCAATGCGCAGCTTTCTCCAGATCAAATTCCGGAAAATCCTGTCCTCGCCCAGCGCTTGAAGCCGCTTGAATCCCTTCCGATGTCGATTCACCAAACATACGTGCGCTATCCGTCACCTCAGGTAATCGCCGCCGTCGCGCGTGGACGCGGCACGCTGCCCGATGATCCCGAACTGCGCACGGCTGTGGTCCGGCTCGCGGGGCGTTACCTGAAGAAACACGAAGCAGACGCATCCAGCTCGCAAGTGGGATCGCAAGGGTTGTCCCAAAATCTGAACGACGACGCCGATCTCGACCCCAAGCTCAGTTTGTCCGAGATATTGAGCTCGGACGAAATCGACACTTTGCGAAACGGCAAGCCGGAACAGAAGAAGCAAGTGCTAGCCTCAATTCCTTCAGAAAAACGGCTCGATTTCGTCTGGGCGCTTCGGCCGGAGCAGCGGCGGCAACTCCTTTCGGTAGCCCCGGTCTCTTTGCGGCGGGACCTCATGCTTTCGATGAATCCGCAGAACGTGGTTGCGAGTGATCTGACTGAAGCGAAACTCCTTCGCGCAATTTACAGCGATCGTCAACTCGAGGAGCTGCTGGTTGACTTTTGGTTCAACCATTTCAACGTTTTTATTGGGAAAGGCGGCGACCGCTACATGGTGCCGAGCTACGAGCGCGAAGCGATTCGTCCGTACGTGCTCGGAAATTTCTATGATCTGTTGCTTGCCACGGCTCAAAGTCCAGCGATGCTGTTTTATCTGGACAACTGGCAATCGGTTGCGGCCGATTCAGCGGGTCCCGGCGCGAAGCCGCCGAATCCGAATCAGAAAGCGAAACGGGGGCTGAACGAGAACTACGGTCGCGAGCTGCTCGAGCTGCACACGTTAGGGGTTGATGGCGGTTACACGCAAAAAGACGTGATCGAGGTGGCCCGCTGCTTCACTGGCTGGACGATTGCGAGTCCGCGCAAAGGTGGCGGATTCGACTATAACGATAAGGTTCACGACAAAGGAGAGAAAATCGTCCTCGGCCAGGTGATTCCGGCTGGCGGGGGAATAGACGACGGTTTGGCGGTGCTGAACATTTTGGTCCATCGTCCTTCCACTGCCCACTTCATCTCGCTGAAACTCGCGCAACGCTTTGTCGCCGATGATCCGCCACCCTCTTTGGTAAACCGGATGGCGCAGGTATTCCGGGAAACACAGGGAGATCTCCGCGAAGTGACAAAAACGATGCTGACCTCGCCCGAGTTCTGGTCGCAGGGAGCATACCGCGCGAAAGTGAAAAGTCCCCTTGAAATGGTTGTGAGTGCTGTTCGTGCCACAAACGCGAATGTCGACTCGGCGTTCCCACTAGCGAACGAATTGCAGCGCCTGGGCGAGCCTGCATACCGCAAAGTAGAGCCCACCGGATACTCGAGTGCCAACGCGGAATGGGTAAGCTCGGCCGGATTGCTGGAGCGGATGAATTTCGCGCTGGCGCTATCGCACAACAAGCTGCCCGGCGTCAGTGTCGACACTACTGCATGGCAAGTCCAGGCCCGAAAGAACCCGCTCGAACTGGCGCACGTTATCCTCGGCCAGAGTCCAAGCGAACCGACTAAGAAGGCGATCAAGAAGACGCTGAGCGATCCGCAGTTACAGAAGCAACTTACCGCAAACGCAAAGTCAGGAAAGCCGCAAGTTCCTGCTTTAATCGTCGCGCTGGCGATCGGTTCGCCGGAATTTCAAAGGCGTTAAACGCAAAGGAAAGGAGCGCAGATGCGTTCTCGAAGATTATTTTTGAAAAGCTCAGCGCTCGCGATGTTCGGGGCAGGATCCGTGCCTGGTTGGCTCGCGCGCGCTCTATATGCGAAGGATGCTCCGGGCGGGCGAAAAAAGATTTTGATCGCGATATTCCAGCGCGGGGCTGTGGATGGATTGAACGTTGTCGTGCCGCATGGCGAGCCTGCCTATTATTCCTCGCGTCCTTCCATCGCCATTCCGCGGCCCGACGGCACTGAGAACACGGCCATTGATCTCGACGGGCGCTTCGGACTGCACCCTGCGCTGCGCTCCTTGAAACCACTGTGGGAGAAGAAGCAGCTCGCGATTGTCGAAGCAGTGGGATCACCGGATCCGACGCGCTCGCACTTTGATGCGCAGGACTACATGGAATCGGGCACGCCCGGCGTTAAGGCGACCTACGACGGTTGGCTCAATCGTGCATTGCTGCCCGAGACTCATCCATCACCGCTCCGGGCAATTAGTTTGAGCGCCGATCTCCCGAGAAGCTTGTGCGGCAAGAATGAGGCTGTCGCGATTTCGAGCATCGGCGATTTCCAGGTGAGGGATGCTCGCGCTGCCGGCGTGTTTGAAAGCATGTACGGAACAACATCCGATCAGGTCTTGAACGGAACGGGCCGCGAGACGTTCGAGGCTATCAAAATCATGCAATCGCTGCAGCGGGCTACATACACGCCGGCAAATGGCGTGAAATATCCAGGCGGGCATCTTGGCAAGAGCCTGCAACAGATTGCCCAACTCATCAAAGCGAATGTAGGACTGGAGGTGGCCTTTACCGACGTTGGCGGATGGGATACGCACGTCAATGAAGTGGGCGCTCAGCCTCATGTCGGCCAGCTTGCGAACCTTCTGCGTGAATTCGGCGATTCACTCGCCGCGTTCTCGGAAGATATGGGAGACCGCATGGCCGATATCACAATTGTCACGATGTCGGAATTTGGCCGCACTGTCAAAGAGAATGGCAATCGGGGAACCGATCACGGGCATGCGAACGTGATGTTTGTGCTGGGCGGTAGAGTGCGCGGGGGAAGAATCTGCGGTGATTGGCCGGGGCTGGAATCAGAGCAGCTTTACGAAGGACGCGATCTGAACGTAACCACTGATTTCCGCACGGTGCTTGCCGAGCTCGTGACGAAGCACATGGGGAATCGCCGGATTGGAAACATCTTTCCAGGGTTTGAAGCGTCAACGTATCGCGGCATACTCTCCGCTTGAGCGTTTCTGCCTGTTGGCGAAGCTCCATGCATCGCCGACGATTCGGTCCAGATCTGCGCGCGCGGGTTTCCATCCCAGTTGTTTCTGCAATTTTTGAGAATCTGCGACAAGACTTGGGGGATCTCCTTCTCGCCGCGGGCCGATCGTATGCGGGACCTTGTTTCCCGTCACTCGCTCAACGGCCTGCAAGACTTTCAAAACAGAATGGCCAGATCCGGTGCCTACATTGAAGACATCCGATTGACCATCGCGCAGCAGATGTTCAACCGCGAGAACATGCGCGGAAGCGAGATCGCTCACATGGATATAGTCACGAATGCAAGTGCCGTCCGGCGTTGGGTAATCGTCTCCGAAAAGAGTGATGGGTTTGCCCGTCAAGATGGCGCGAAGCATCAGGGGAATCAGGTGCGTTTCGGGATCATGTAGCTCCCCGAGGCCGGCCTGCGGTTCTGCGCCGCATGCATTGAAATAGCGCAAACTAACACTTCGGAACGCGCGGTAACGATCGAGCCACCCTAGGATTTTCTCGACCATGACTTTGGACTCGCCATACGGATTGATGGGCGCGAATGGCTCGGTTTCAGGGATCGGTACTCGTTGAGGAATGCCGTAGGCCGCGGCAGAAGAAGAAAATACGAGCCGCGTGATTCCGCAGTGCAACATCGCCTCGAACAGCGAAACGGAGCCGCTGACATTGTTCGCGAAGTAAACCTCAGGGACCTGAGTGGATTCGCCCACCGCAATATATGCCGCAAAGTGAATTACCGCTTCGACCCGCTCATCGCTGAGAACTTGTTTCAACCGCTCTGTGTCCCGGATGTCAACGACTCGAAGGAGCCCCTGCGGAACCATCTCCTTGTGCCCCCGCGATAGATTGTCGGCCACCACTGCCGAATGGCCGGCTTGTTCTAGAAAATATCGAGTGTGGGAACCAATGTAACCGGCGCCTCCGGTGACGAGGATGCGAGCCAAAGCACTTCCGAGTGTAACGGATACGCCGCCGATCATCGCTCGCCGCCGGATGAATCATTGCGCATTAGATGCTAAAAATATGGCGCTCATTGATGTACGCAGCGTGGGCAAGATATATCGGTCCGATGGCGCCTCAGTCACTGCGCTAAAGAATGTCTCGCTCGAGGTAAATGCTGGAGATTTTATCGCCGTCGTGGGCCGAAGCGGATGCGGGAAATCGACCCTGCTCAACCTATGCGGCGCGATGGACTTTCCCACAACGGGCGAGGTGATAATTGAAGGCCGTTCGACCACGAGTCTCACAGACGCTGAGCTGACGCGCATCCGGCGCGAAAAGGCTGGTTTTGTATTTCAATCTTTTCAGCTTCTGCATACCCTGAGCGCAGTGGAGAATGTCGAGTTACCGCTCCTGCTTGCTCGTAAACCAAACGCCCGGCAAACCGCCCTTGCGCGATTATGCGCTGTGGAGATGGAACAATACGCCGATCGTTTACCCCATCAGCTCTCAGGGGGAGAACAGCAACGAGTCGCCATCGCTCGCGCCCTCGTGCACAGTCCACGTGTGATTCTCGCCGACGAACCGACCGGCAATCTGGATTCTGCAACGAGCCAATCTGTATTGAAGTTGCTTCTGAATTCGACCCGCGAGTTTGGTGTGGCCGTTATCATGGCAACGCACAGTACCGAGAATATCTTTGCGGCGAACCGAATTGTCCGGCTTCACGACGGACGCATCGAAGGAGCGATGAGCGGAGTTCGATGAAGACGCTCGGGCCTTTGCTCGTCAATTTGATCGTGCGCCCCATGGGCCGGGAGCGGGTCCGGACAGCGCTTACGCTCTTTGCAGTTGCCTTGGGAGTTGGAGTGGTAATCGCTATTGATCTTGCGGGTGCGGCGGCGGCCGGCAGCTTTCATTCTTCGTTGGAGTCGCTCGCAGGTAAGAGCACTCTAGTCTTGCATCAAACAGGCGGCATCGATCAGAGTCTTTTGGGACGGCTGGTTCAGTTGCCCTATGCCTTCGACTTCGCGCCGCGAATCGAAGATTTTGCTTCGATCAACGGCAAAGGCGAGGCGTTGCCGTTTCTGGGGCTCGATCTTATTGGCCATCCCGGACAGCACGAGTTCCAGAATGATCGTCCTGATTCGGCCGCCCGGGATTTAGCTGGGGCGAATCCCGTCTGGGTAGGTCAACGACTGAAGCTGCGCCCTGGCGATCAGGTGAGTTTGCTGATCAACGACTCGATACATAGATTTACCGTGAGGGGCATTCTGAAGACGCGACGCGGCGAGATCGCGGAAAAGAACGCCATCGTCGCCGACATCGGGCTTGCTCAGCAGGTCACCGGGAGCGCGGGGAAGCTCGACAGCATCGATGTGACAATTCCGCCAGACCACTCCGTCGATTATTGGCGCGAGATTCTGGCGAAAAACGTTCCGGCCGGAATCACTATAGATGACCAGGGCTCACGCACCGAGGAAAACCGGAAAATGCTTACGGCATTCCGCTCGAATCTGCGCGTGCTGAGCTACATAGCTTTGCTTGTCGGAGCATTCCTCATCTACAGCACCATTGAAGTCTCAGTCGTCAGGCGCAGAGCTGATATTGGCATTGTGAGGGCGCTGGGCGCTACAAGAAAAATGGTGGCGACCGCGTTTCTCGCAGAGGCGCTGGTTATCGGTCTTGTAGGAAGCGTGCTCGGCGTGGTGATCGGCCGCGTAATGGCCCAAGGCGCAGTCGCATTGATCGGAAGCACAGTGCAGTCGCTTTACGTAAGCAGCGAGCCGGCTCCAATTGCGCTTACCGGAGGGGCCATTCTCATCGGCATTGGAACCGGACTTCTGGTTTCCATGCTGGCAGCTCTCGCTCCGGCGATCGAAGCTTCACAAGTGGCTCCCGTAGAAGCGATGGCGCGCGGGCGCCAGGAATACATTACGATTACACGATCGGGGAAAAAAGTTGTGTGGGCCGCTGCAATGTTTGCAACTGCTGTGGTCCTTTCAAAGCTCCCTCCGTTAGAACGACAGCCAATTTTTGCCTATGCTGCGGCACTCCTGCTCGTCGCCGGCACGGCTTCGGCAATTCCCGCCACGGTGAGCTTTTTTGAAGGTGTTGCGAAGCGGGCCGTCTCGCTCTTGCTCGGTGTGGAGGGATCACTCGCGTTACATGCGCTTCGAGCATCGCTTGGGCGAACCTCTGTACTGACGAGTGCGTTGGCGACCGCCGTGGCCATGAGTTCGAGCGTCGGAATTATGGTGGGCAGTTTTCGAGAGACTGTCTGGGTGTGGATGGAGGATCAGTTGAAAGCCGACTTTTATCTGAGCCCCGCTGGAAGGCCCGGCGCTGACCGTCATCCCACGATGGACCCAGGAATCGGAAGCGCAATTGAACGGCTCCCCGGTGTTGCTGCGGTGGATCGAGCTCGGTCCTACACGATCTCTTACGCCGGACTGCCAGCCACTTTGATGGGAGCCGAAATCAGCAAGGCCGGGAGCTCGCGCAATACGCGATTCATGCCTGGCCAGGATCGCAATAGAATTCTCGGCCAACTCGGGAGGGGCGATTACGCAATCATCAGCGAGCCTTTCGCGAATAAGCATGGCTTGGGTGTGGGGAGCGAGATTGTGCTTCCGTTGCGTGGTGGCAAACAAACGTTCAAAGTTCTCGGCGTGTATTACGACTATTCAACCGAACGCGGAATCGTCCTGCTCGATTGGCACACTCTATTGAAGTACTTGCCGGATGCCGCTCCATCGAGCCTGGTTGTCTTTCTGAAATCTGGAGCTGATCCGGAGGCTGTTCACCGAGGCATCGATGGAGTGATTGCCGGGCGCCCCGTGATGGTCCTGACGAGTTCGAAATTACGGCGGGAGGGCATCGCGGTATTCGACCGGACGTTTCGCATCACGTATGCTCTGGAAGCGGTTGCCGTAACAGTAGCGGTCTTGGGGATCGCAGGAGCGCTCCTGGCCCTCGTGATTGATCGCCGCCGGGAGTTTGCGCTCGTGCGTTTTCTTGGAGGCGCGCAGGTGCAGATCCGGCGAATCATACTTTGCGAAGCAGGTCTGCTGGGCCTGCTCGCGAATGGCATTGGATTGGGACTGGGTACGCTGCTGTCCCTCCTGCTTGTGTTTGTCATCAATAAGCAATCGTTCGGATGGACCATTCAGTTTCATTGGCCGGTTGCTTTACTGCTTGCTGTACTCACGACGGTGTTTGTGGCAACTTTGTTGGCAGGTATCTATCCCGCGGGAGTCGCTACACGCATGAATCCTATTGAGGTGATCCATGAAGAGTAGAGCGATCGCCGCATTCTTGGCGATGCTGCTCTCTGCGTCCGCCAGGCAATGGCAGCTTGCTTTGCCGGGTTGTCATTATCAGTTCCCACGCGATCATTTCAGCCATCCTGACTACGAAACCGAGTGGTGGTACTACACCGGAAATTTGCGTGACCCCGGCGGACATCGCTTCGGGTTTGAATTGACCTTCTTCCGCGTAGCGGTCAACCTTCCCCAACAGACTGTCCCCAGCGACGCGAGCTGGCGGCCCGATCAAATCTATCTTGCGCATCTTGCGCTGAGCGACATTGATCGGGGCGAGTTTTATCACACGGAGCGTCTCAACCGGGCAGGTCCTGGATTGGCGGGAATCGATTCATCTGAAGGCCGGTATTGGAACGGCAACTGGCAAGTACGCTGGGTCTCGCTCGAAACAGGAGAGCAAGAGCTGCGAGCCGTGTGCGAGAGATTTGCTATACATCTGGATCTCACGCCTGAAAAGCCATTTGTCATTCACGGAAGAAACGGCGTGAGTCAGAAGGGGGCCGAGCCGGGGCGGGCATCGCATTACATTTCGTTTACTCGCCTCCGCGCGTCGGGACAACTTGAATCGAACGGCGGCTCTTTTTCTTTGACCGGACTTGCGTGGATGGACCACGAATTCTTCACAGGGCAACTTGGCAGCTCGGTAGCCGGATGGGACTGGTTTGCGATTCAACTCGATAATAACGAGGAATTGATGCTTTATCGTCTAAGAAACAAATCAGGACAAGCGGATCCTTATTCGTCCGGAACTTACGTTGACGCGCGTGGCGAATCGCGGTTCCTCGATTCGTCACAGATATCCTTCTCGCCGGGAGAATTCTGGCAAAGTCCGGTTTCCGGGGCTGCATATCCGGTGGCGTGGAAGATCGCAGTGCCTTCTCTCGATCTGGAATTGTCCGAACGCACTTCGCTCAAGGATCAGGAGCTGTTCAGCCGGAACAGCTATTCGCCGGCATACTGGGAGGGCGCGGTAACTTACTCAGGGCGCATCCACTCGCAGCCGGTCAACGGCGTGGGATATCTCGAGATGACGGGGTATAAAGAAACGCAGAAGGTGGGCGCGCACTGATGCGCTCAATCTTTCGGCGCGATGCCAAGAGCTTTCATCTTGCGGTAAAGATTGCTTCGTTCGAGTCCCAATAGCTCGGAAGCGCGCGTCACGTTCCCGCCTGTTTCTTCAAGCTTTCGCAGAATGTATTCGCGCTCGGCGGCTTCTTTTACATCGTGAAGACTGCCGAATCCATTCCAGGCTTTGGCTTGCCCCTTGCGCACCGCTTCGAGGGGTAGATGCCGGGCCTCAATCCGATGTTGCGGATGCAGAATGACGATCCGTTCCATTAGATTGCGCAGCTCGCGCACATTTCCCGGCCAATGATGGTTCATCAATGCCGCAGTGGCGTCCTCACTCAGCTCCTTCGGCTTGCGGCCATATGCGAGAGCAAATTCACGCAGAAAATGGTCCGCGAGCAGCGGAATATCTTCGACCCTTTCTCGTAACGGTGGCACTGTGAAAGGAATCACGTTCAACCGATAGAAAAGATCTTCGCGGAAATTTCCCCGCTCGATCTCTTTCTCCAGATTCTTGTTCGTCGCAGCAATGACACGCACATCGACTTGAATGTATTGCGCCGTGCCTACGGGCTCGAAACGATGCTCATCCAGAGCGCGCAGCACCTTGGCTTGCGTCTTAAGGCTCATATCGCCGACTTCGTCAAGGAAGAACGTACCACCATGCGCCTTCTGCAACTTGCCGGTCTTATGATCCGTGCTGCCATCCAAATTGGTTCTGCGATGTCCGAATAATTCGCTTTCAATCAAGTCTTCGGGCAATGCCGCGCAGTTCACTTCAACGAACGGCCCGCTCGAGCGCTGGCTGGATCGATGAATCGCGCGCGCTACCAGTTCCTTCCCTGTGCCGCTTTCCCCATAGATGAGTACCCGGCCATTGGTCCCGGCCATCAGCTTCAGTTGCTGACGCAGGGCTTTCATGGCAACGCTCTCGCCAATGATTTCGTGAGCACCCGCGTCTTCCCGAAGCCTTTGCAGTTCAAGGTCCATGCGCCGCTGTTGCACGGCGTTCTTCACAACAACACTGACCTTCTCAATCGTAAGCGGCTTCTCGATGAAATCAAACGCGCCGAGCTTCGTTGCTTTGACCGCGGTTTCGATATTCCCGTGCCCAGAGATCATGATCACCGCGGGCCGCGATGCCGCAGGCAGCTCCTGAATCTGCGATAACGTCTCCAGGCCATCCATGCCCGGCAGCCAAATGTCTAACAGCACCGCTTCATAGGACTGGCGGGCGAGCTCCGTTAGACACAACTCGCCGCTGTTTACCACCGTGCACTGATAGTTTTCATCGCCGAGTACACCGCCTAACGATTGGCGTATGCTCGCCTCATCATCGACAATGAGAACCCTGGGACCGAGCGCCGGCATTTTTGGATCGCTATACCTTCAGCGTAGCGGGATCCGTGTCGCGCATCTCCGTGAGAGACATAGTCTCATTCGGAGCGAAGGCGTTCAGTTCAACGATAAATCGCGCGCCGGCTGGATAATTATCCTCTACCCTCACTCTTCCGTGGTGCTCCGTAATGATGTGGCTCACAATCGCCAAACCAAGTCCGGTGCCGCGATTCTTGGTCGAAAAGTAAGGGAGAAACAGCTTTTCTTTGTCCGAAACCGAAATCCCGCAACCTGTGTCGGTGACCGAAAGCTCCAGGGTTTCTGGGGAGATGCGGGAGGTAGCGACCTGCAAATTCCGGACCGGTGCATCACTCATCGCGTGTGCGGCGTTGTCGATCAAATTGACAATCACTCGCTTGAGCTGTTCCTTATCGGCAAGCACGAGAGGAATGGCGCGGTCCAGATCGACATTCACAGCGATGCTATCAAGGCGGCCCGCGAATACAGTCAACGCGCTTTCGACAACTTCATTCAGATCGATGGGAAGCGGGTGCGCGCTCGGGAAGCGGGAGAATTGCGAGAACTCATCGACCAGAGACTTAACCGTTTGCACTTCCTGCTGGATAATGCTGGTGCATTCTTGAAGAATCGCGCGGGCCTCGCCATCGATGCGCAGCCGGATTAGTTGTCGCGCGATCCGGTCCGCGCAGAGTGAAATGGGCGTTAAGGGATTCTTGATCTCATGCGCGATACGGCGCGCCACTTCCTGCCAGGCTGCGGCCTTTTGCGCCCGCAATAAGTCGCTTGTGTCTTCCAATACCAGCACGAACCCGCGCTGCTCCGCTAATGATGCGGCCGTCACAGCGAGATGCAGTACGGACGATGCCTGCCTGATTTCAAGCTGAGATGCTGCTGCGCCTGTTCGCCGCGCGCGTTTCAGCAAGTATCGGATTTCGGCAAGATGCTCGGGCGAAAAAAGATCTGCAAGGCGTTTGGCGGAGGCCACGGCTTCGCGCGAAAAGATTCCGCTCAAGGCGCGATTCACGCGCTCGATGTGCTCGTCCGCTGAAACTGAGATAACACCTGTCGGAATGCTCTCGAGAATCGCCTCCGTAAAACGGCGCCGAGCTTCCAGTTCTCGCGCATTCGCCTCGAGATCGCTAGTCATTTCATTAAATGCCCGAACCAGTGTGGCTAGCTCGTCGATGGCATTCACTCGCACGCGATACGATAAGTTCCCGCGCTGTACCTCCTGCGCTGCTCCCAGCAGTGCGGAGATCGGCATGCTGATTTGACGCGAGAGAATCTGCGCGGACCATGAAGCGAAGAACAAAACGAAAAGTGTAATCAGGCAGATCAACAGAAAGTATGTATCGTGATAAAATTTTCTGCGGCCGGCTTGCTGATTTTGTTCTTCCAGCAGCCGCTCGATTGCAGTTGCTTGCGGCAACGCGTCGGCGGACAATTCTGAAACCGCAGTTAAACGCCCCAGTTGCGCTGCGCCATCGAAAATATCCGCATTCGTCCGCAGCAGAGGTCCGTTCGGCTTGGCCGGGCTTCGAAACAGCGAGATAAGAGCTCCCGCTGGGCCGGTGAGGTCAAGCTCGCGAATGCGGCGCGGTTCGCAAATCGCGCGAAAAAAGCCAGCATCTACTTGCTCTGTTACGGCCGCCTTGCGCGTCTCTGGAAGTAAGCTGATCCAGTCCGTTTCGGCTTGCGCGCGCTCACGGACAACCCTCTCGTAAGAGTTCTTCAAATCCTGGACTTCGAGCTGTATAGTTTCCGCAGGACGGCTGAACCATTTATCGAGAGTACGATTCAGAACATAAACGCTGAAGAGAACATAAAACAAAGCGGGAGCAAGTGTTAAGGCCAGCGCCCCGAACAGCAATTTAGAGCGAATTCTCGAGCCTTCTCTGTTCTTTTGGCGATCAATGTAAACCTTCACGCCCGCTCGAAACAGCATGAAGGCAAGCGTCACTGTCAGGACAAAAATAAAGGTCGAAACCGCCCATAAAACGATGGTTTCGATCAGACCGGAAGGCGAATAACTGATGCGGAAGGAGCCCTGCCATATGACGAGCCCCAGAAGAGCGAGGAAACTTAGCGCGGCGGCAGCTAGGGCAATACGTCGGCGCACAACACTGCCATGTTAGCCCAGAAACGCCGCCTGTTGAACGGGGGAAGAGCGGACAGATTCAGCGCTATTTCTCTTTACCCGTTACCGTGCGGCTTTGCGTCCGAAATTCATACTGCTGAATCTGCAAAGCCATCTGCCCTTTATCGTGACGCGTAATCCGGCCGCGAGCCACCAAATTCAGAAAACATTTCTCATTCAGTTGCGCCGGCCAGCTAATAGAAACCTCCAGCCGCGTGCCGACTGGCAGATCGTGTTCCGAAGTAAAGAGCACACCCGAGCTACTGATATTCAGCGTCTTTCCGGCGCCCGCTAGAATCTCGGTCCGTTGATTCAGCGTTTTATACCGCAGCTCTCGTTCGATTGGGAAGCGGCTCGACCGCCGTCTCTCCGTGACTGCATCCGATTTTTCTTGGCGCCTGGGTTGGGTCAGAGTATTTTCGGACACTGTTTGAGGACCCCGATACCTAAGCTTACACAATTGCCAATCATTATTCTATTTATTCCGCGTTAATTCCGCTTTCTTTGCCGCGTTTTTTATTTAGCCATTCCAGGCGCTCCCGCAATTTTTCTTCGAATCCCCGGTTCGTTGGCTCATAGAATACTGCACCGCGCAAGGAATCGGGAAGACATGGCATATCCGTAACCGCATCCGGCTCGGCATGCGCATGTCTGTATCCTTTTGTATACCCCATTTCCCTCATCAAGGGGGTAGGAGCGTTCCTTAAGTGTAGAGGAACCGGCACCGCGACCGTACTCTCTATGATTGCGTTCACTTTGTTGAGTGCCTGATAAGCCGCTTCCGATTTGGGCGCGAGAGCCAAATAGATAGTCAGTTGGGCCAGCGCTTGATCTCCCTCCGGCATTCCCAAAAAATGTACCGTTTCCATACACGCAATCGCCTGTTCGACAGCTCTAGGATCGGAAAGCCCAATGTCCTCAATTGCCATCCGGATGAGCCGCCGCGCGATGTAAAGGCGGTCTTCTCCGGCTTTCATCATCCGCCCCAGCCAGTACAGGGCGGCATCGGCATCGCTTGACCGCACCGATTTGTGCAGGGCAGAAATCAGATTATAGTGTTCCTCGCCGGATTTGTCATACAGCAGAACCTTGCGCTGCAACGCGTCAGCGACAGCTTGCGGCTCAATGACCCCCAACTGGGCCCGTTCGGCTGCGATTTCGAGAGTATTGAGCGCGGCACGGGCATCACCGCTCGAAGCGATCGCGATTTCTTCGAGCAATTTCGGGTCGATTTTCAGGTGTCGATCGCCCAAGCCTCGCTCCGGATCCGCGAGAGCCCGTTTGAGCAGCTCAACCACTTCTGAGGTCTCCAGCGCGCGAAGCCAGTAGACCTTGGTCCGCGACAACAAGGCGGAGACGACTTCAAATGAGGGATTCTCCGTCGTCGCGCCTATCAAAACAATGTCTCCGCGCTCAACGTAGGGCAAAAATGCATCCTGCTGCGCTTTATTGAAACGGTGAATTTCGTCTATGAATAGCACCGTTTTGCGGCCCAGCCGCCTCATTTTTTCAGCGTCGGCCATTACCGCTTTTATCTCTTTGATCCCGCTCAAAACAGCGCTGAACGGGAGGAAATGCGACTTGCTCTGCTGAGCGATCAAACGGGCGAGCGTGGTTTTTCCCGAGCCGGGAGGGCCCCAAAGAATGAGCGATGTCAAATGGCCGCTTTCGATTTGCGCCCGGAGCGGCTTATCCGGTCCGATGATATGCTCCTGGCCGATAAATTCATCGAGGCTTCGAGGCCGCATGCGGTCTGCGAGCGGGCTCTGCGCGTCTTTGTGGACTCGCTCCGATTGCAATGGGATGCTGTCGAACAGGCTCATTGCGAGTTCCTCGCCCGGGACGCTTGATACAAGGCGATAGAACAGGCAATCGCCGCATTCAAGGACTCAACTTTCTCGGTTGGAATGGAGACGCGCTGTGCCACTCTCTGCAATTCTTCGGAAAGGCCAAAAGCTTCGCTCCCCACCGCGAGGGCACAAGCGGAACCCAGATTTGCTTCGGCGATTTCGAGTGTCGCCCCGGAACTCAGGGCATAAATCGTCACAGCGCCGCGGCGGGCATGTTCAATGAGTTCGGCTACAGCGAGTCCTTCGAGAAAGGGCACACGAAACATGGACCCGGCGCTCGCGCGCAGTAGTTTACCGTTCGATACACGGACGCAGCCTTTCAGGAAAACCACTCCGGTCGCGCCGAATGCTTCAGCAGACCGGACAATTGTTCCTGCGTTGCCCGGATCTTGAATGCCGTCCAATATAACAATTAAGGCGGCAGCGCCGGTTAACTCCTTCCAGGACCAGATTCGAGGACGCACAACGGCCATCACTTCCTGAGGAGTCTCCGTCGCGGCCGCTGCAGCGAAAGCTCGCGGCGAAAGCTCAACCAGTTCGGCACCGGCTTGCTGCAACAAATCAGAGTAGTGGCCGCGCGCGGCTGCAGTGGCAAAAATCTGCTCGATCCGCCACTCACCGCGAAGCGCTTCTTCGAGCAAATGGGGACCTTCGATCACGACAAGGCCATCCTCGGTGGGGCGACCCATGGCCGCAGCCCGGCGGATAGTCTGCACGCGTGGATTCTTCGTGCTCGTGAGTTGCATCCTGGTTCTCAACCAGATTTCCGGCGTAGACTAAATTCAGCCAAATCAAAATGCGAGCGCTGAAATTCGCCTCATGAAGCGCGCTGTTTTAGGTTTGTTCGTCCTGCTCCTTGTTCTGCTTTTAGCGTATCTATTTTATGCTGCAAAACAAATCGAGCAGCAGTCGACGATCGATGAAGCGCAAAATGCAGACGTGATTATCGTCCTGGGGGCGGCCGAATATCGGGGCAGGCCATCGCCGGTCCTGCAAGGCAGATTGAATCATGCGCTCTTCCTTTACTTGAGGGGCTTGGCCCCGTACATTTTGACCACCGGCGGCGCGGGCGGCGATCCAGTCTTCACCGAGGGCGAGGTAGGTCGCGCTTACCTGGCCGAACATCAAGTTCCCTCCGAGGCGATCCTGGTTGAGCCGAAAGGATCGACAACCGCTCAGAGCGTCGACGCGGCGGCGGAAATCATGCGGCGGATGAACATGCATTCCTGCATCGTCGTCAGCGATGGGTATCACATCTATCGCGTGAAACGCTTGTTGGAGGCGCAGGGGATTAAAGTTTATGGCTCGCCACGTCCCCCTGCCGCCTTATTCAGCCGCATGGAGCTTCGATGGCTCTATTTCCGGCAGGCGATCGGATATGCGCTCTGGAAAATCGGGATCAATATTTGATCGCGTCGATTCGCAGACCACGAACCCCGATGGTCTGCGCCACCCGATTCTTAGGCAGCGTTTTCGACGGCGATGATGCGCTGGCGCGTGACGGTGATGCGATGTTCGGGAGTTTCCGAGTGGATGTTTTGTAGAACCTGGTTGTCGACTTTCGCCTGCGCGAGCAAAATATCCCATCTGTGGGTGTCCTGCTTGCGCTTTTCGGCTCTGAGCTTTACGAGGTCGTTGAGGCAGCGGTGGAAGGCACGATCGTTCGTGGTCTGATAGCGAAGGAACAGCGCGAAGCTTTCGTCATCGGCTTCGGCCAAAGCGGCATTCTGCAATCGAAGAGCGCGGCGGGTGAGCCAGTGATGCTCGGCCATTTTGTCGACCAAAATAGTTTCGGTCGGAGTGGCGGGCTGGTGCTCGTTGTGGAGCGCAGCCTTGAGTTCGTCGAATTCTTGTTGGGATTCGCAGGGAAGGACGGAAAAGCGGCCGCAGAAACCCCACTGAAGATTGTTGCGCGAGGAAATGGCTTTGCCTTTGGGCGTTTTGGGACCCGAGGAATGTTGCGCATTGGCGCGATTCGCGGTGATCTGAGCTGGCGTAGACATTGATAGTTGCTCCTTCGGAGCGGAATCTAGCATTTCGGGCAGGCGAAACAGAATGACCTGAGTTTCGATGGGCGTTTGTTTTCAAGCAGAAGAAAGTTTTGGGAATTTGTGAATGCGGTCGGGGCGTTCGGCGAGCGAGATGTAAAAGAGATGCCCTCGCTGACTGGAGATCTCGAACGCCGGGCCGTTTGCTGCGCAGCTAAAATCGGGCTGTGGGTCGCAAACCAGATACCCTTACGGCTGCCCTAATGGTTCTCGTTGGGATTCTGGCCTCAAACTGCGATTGGCACAAGAGAGACGCTTTGGACACCACTGAGCAGCGGGATCAGGCAATCAGGCTCCTCAGGAATGCTTACGACGCGTTCAATCGAGGCGACATTGCAAAAGCAGTCGCGGAGCTTGATCCCGCTATCGAATGGACGGAACCAGCGCCTTTCTCCGGCGGCGGAACTTATCATGGGCGCACAGGCGTTTGCCAGTATCTGACCCAATCGCGAGCTGGCTGGGCAGAAGGTCGAAGCGAACCCGAGAAGTTCATCGTGACACGAAATCGTGTTGTCGTCTTTGTTCACGCCCGAATACGAATGAAGGGGAGTAGCGACTGGCACGAGATCCGATTGGCCGACGTTTATACGTTCCGAGAGGGCAGACCTATCAGCATGCGAGCGTTTGCGGACCGAAATGAGGCCTTAGATTGGGTCGGCGTTCACGATGCTCTCTGATTGCATCGGTAGAGCGCTCGGGCGTGGCCTGCGCCTCTGATGTAAATTTTTTGCCGCGTCAGCCCCCTGCTGCTGCTAGCGTTCTCCACTCCACGACTCGAACCGCGCGTAACGACGTCCTAAACGGAAAGTCCTTCAGCCAAGCCGGAGCCCGATGAGCGCATAGTGCCATAGCTCCTGCATTACGCGAATTTCTTCGGAATCAGCCCGGCCACGATAATCCCTTCAACGCGGCGATCAGCGGCGATTGAATCCTCAGCCCACGGCTTTCTTCACGAGTGCTCCGATCTTTGCTTCTTCGGCCGCGGTCAGCTTATTTAGCGCGAAGGGGTTGGCCACATGTGGCCTTCGTCCAGGTTCGCTTTGTCACTGAAGCCGAGCGTTGCGTACCGCGTCTTGAATTTCTGTGCACTTTGGAAGAAGCAGACGACATTGCCGTCCTTAGCATACGCGGGCATCCCGTACCAGGTTTTCGGCGCGAGGGTTGGCCCGTTGGTCTTGATGATGACATGGAGCCGCTCGGCCATGGCGCGATCCGGCTGCGGTAGTGCGGCGATCTTCGCGAGCACGGCGCTTTCCCCGTCCGCTTGGCTCGCGCCCCGCCGTTCCGCCGTCAACTCTTGGATGTGCTCCCTTATCGCGATTCGTTCCTCGTCCGTCAATCCCTTGGGCTCCTTTCCGCTCGCGCTAGTGCTCGTGCGGGATTTCGGAGTGTTCTTCTTTGCAGGTTTCATTCTGACGAGGGTATCAACCTGCCCGGGCGCATGGCAAAATACCTCCTGCACATGCGTGCGGTACACTGCGTTCGCTGGTTAGTATTCCCGCAATGAAACGTGAGTTCGCCGGGATTGTCGTTGTTATTGCTCTGCTCGGTGTCGAGCTCTTGGCCCAGTCACATTCCGGCTTTCCTGTTGACATCACGGGCGATCCGAGTCCCCAGCCGTTGCGTTGAGATACGAGTAATGTTGTCCCAGGCTCGCGCGATCGCCGTTGTGCTAGCGCTACTCTCGTCAACGGCGTGTATTTCGGGTACCTCTCGCGCGTTCCGAGTTTTGCCCGCGAGTCCGGACTATCTGTTGCGATATCCGAATTCGAAAGTGGCAACTTTCTCGGACGTGCTTCGCCTCTACAACGGCTTCAAACCCGGCGATGGTTCCATGTTTCTTCGCTCCGGCATGGAACTCCGGGTCGAGAACGCGTACTACAAACCCGGAAGCTCAAAGCGAGGCCTAGAGGGGTTTCTTGGAACCGAAGTTGCTCGATACCGTATGCGGCCGAATGGGGAACTTGAACTGTTATCTGTTCAGTCGATGAAGGACCGTCCGAGTGACGACGTCCCGGTCGAAAGACTCATATCCGGTGTCCAAACCCGTTGCCGGTATCACCGCTTCTATTACGAAATTTTCTTCCGGAAAGCTGGGGAGTCGCGTGGCTCTGTGCTGCTAGGCGCTAACTCTTCGGACGAACTCACTTCGCTCGCTGCGCAATTGCTCAGCGATCCTGAGTCCGTTTGTAGGCACGGATCAGAGCAGTGCACAGTTTTTCCCGAAGCTTGTTCGGTCTCAGTGGAGATACAAATCGTCGTCGATGGAAAAGCAACAACCGTTCCTTGGAGCAGCACTCTTTCTGCTGTCGCGGAGCATACCGGCACACTCAAGCTATTTCGCGTGAACAATGGGCGGCTGCTCCCCGTTGAATTCGACGCGCGTGATGACGAGGCGCTTGAATTGCCGCTGTTGCCTGGAGACCATGTGACGTCGCAATAGATCCATTTTCGGCGAATTCATGTTGCTATCAGACAGGGTTTCGCGAGCGATCGGAGGCTTGCGTTCGGCTACTTCCTCGTGAGCACGGCCGCCAGATAACGGAGTTCGGACTCGACTTCGGCGGGATCGGCCACCGTATCGGTGATTTCCTGGCGAAAGAGGTCGCGATACCTCTTGCGAAGCCTGTGGATGGCCACCTTAAGTGCTCCTTCTGACATATTCATCTCGTGTGCCAAAGTGGCATACGGAGCCTGGGACTGACCGAGGAGGAACACCTTCAAACGCTCAAAATGCTCCGCACAGCCGCCCTGTAGAAAGTCGTCGTGCAATCTCGCCATTACTCGCTCAAGCACTGAAAGCGCCCAGCGGCGTTCGAAGATGCGCTCAGGCGTTTCATCGTGCGAAGGCTCGCGCTGGTACCGCTCTTCGCCCGACGAAAACTCAAGCGGGAGAAGCGCTCCGCCGCCACGTTTGTGCGCACGCTGGCGGTCTTCTTCGTCGGCCACGAAGAATTTCAACGAGGCCAAAATAAACGAGCGAAAGCGGCCCTTTTCCGGGTCAGCGCGATCGAGGTATCGGCCTGCCAACACCCGCCTGAAGAACTCTTGCGTGAGATCTTGCGCCTGATCGGCCGGATAACCGCCACGCCGCAGCCAGGCGTATAACGGATACCAATAGTTCTCACATAGAGCCGCGAGAGCTGAACGAGCTTCCTTTCGACGCGGATCGCCGGCAGCTACCACCAAAGTCCACCGTGTCGTCGGAAACCGCGCTGATCCCGGCGGCGTGTGCATAGTCTTACCTTCTGTCATGCGCTCATCCTCGCATTCCGCTAAACAGAATAAGGAAATGCGCGATCAAAGTTACACGCAATTATTGTTGTTTCGCAAACTCAGCCTTGGCTTGTTGGACAACTGGAACATCAGGATCGGCATCCTTCCAGATAGCCAGCAGGTCCTTATAAGCTGCGGCCGATTTCGCTCGATCTCCGGAAGCGGATAATGCTCGGGCGAGTTGGAGCCGCGCCATGGGTCCGATCGGATCGTTCTGCGTAATTCCCGGATGATCGAGAATTTTTTGAAACTCGGCTGCTGCCTCGTGACGACGGCCGATCCGGGAATAAGCAAGACCACGCACGTAGAGGGGATAGAGAGCTCCGAAGAACGCCCCAGTGTAATACGCTGTCCCCGGAACGCCAAGTTCATAGGGAACGGCCGTTTGCGTCATTTCAAGCGCCTTCGCCGGGTCTCCGCGGTTGAGAGCTTCGAGTGCGCGCAGCGCAGGCAGATAACTGAATTGGACTGACGTGTCCTCGGGGTACCGCTTTTCGAAGTCTGCCTGGATCTTGTGAGCTTGCTCGGAATCGTGTAGAAGCGCTAGACCAAACGCAGGCCCGTAATCGGCGTCCCTGCTTCGGTACAGGGACAACGCCGTCGCGGCGCTTCTTTTCGCCTCCGTACGCTTTTCAAGCAACGCATTCCAAACAGCGCGAGCGCCCTCAAACTGGGCGGCGCGCTCCAGCAAACCTGCCTGCCGGGCCAGGTTTACCGCACGATCCGATACCCGATTTGCTTCTTTCACACGGCCTTGGTATGCCAACGTCAGGGCTTCCTGGTGATCGAACGATCCTTGAGCTTCCAATTTTGCCTGACGGTGGGTCACCTCTCGTTCCATTGCCGCCTGGTCGCTCTCCAGAAAGGCAATCATGTACCGGCACAGGGAAAAGTGAACGATGTCTATCCTACGTTCCGATCCCTTACGAAGCACTGCCTCGGCTTCCGACAGGCGGTTCTGGTAGACGTAGGCCCAAGCGATGTTTGCGTACGCGATGGAGAAGCTCGGGGCGAGTTCGATCGCTTTTTGACCTTCTTCTACAGCCTTTTCGTAGCGCCCAACACCCTGGGACGTAAAGCCCGACATAAGCCCGTGAGCGTCGATATCCCCGGGATACTTTTGGGACCACGATTCAAGGCTCTGACGCGCCAATTCCAGATTCCTCGTTACCTGTCGGTGATAGTTAAAAGTTACGAAATAGTTTCCGCGGTCTGTGCCCTACCTAGGGTAGCCTTCGTCGCGGCGCTGAAGGATCTCCAGGCTTCCAGTGAAGGCGTGGTTACATCGGTCCGCTCACTTGCGTCCTTGTTGGTGGGCGGAACCGATTCACCTCCCCGGGTCCCGAACCGGTTCGCCATTTGGCCCAGCGCCTTGAAGACTTCCTCTTTCCTGGCCACGGCGGCCTGCTCTTGGTCCAGAACATCTCCGGTTCGGCAATTCCTGGCGCGCAAGCCCAAGGTGTACTCGCTTCCAAGACTTGCGATGGACCCTTCTACGACTGCTCCGCTTCCTGTCCGCTCGCAGATTTCGGACGCAACCTCGGGTGTGAGCTTAGTATCTGCGGGCCGGACCATGAGACGAAGTGTCTCGCTCATGCGTGCATCGGAAAGCACTTTGAGGTATGGGGAATTCTCAAGGTCGCCTGCCAATACACGGCGAAGCGTACCGCCGAATGCCGGATCGCCAGTGGAGTTCGCGAAATCCGCCAAAACGATGGTGCGCTTATCAGCCAGCTTGGGTTTTGGCGGTGGCTCGTGGCGCAGGAGCGACAGAACCAGCACTCCGCTCAGCAGCAGGAAGACGAACGCAGCGGCTGCGCCGAAAACCCTCGGCTTGTGCCTGCGAACAAACTTGCGCGAACGGTCGACCGCGCTCGGAGGCGATGCCAGCACCGGACGGTGGTCGATATGTCGCTGGATATCGGCGGCCAATTCAGCCACCGAAGAATATCGCCGCTCGCGAACTTTTTCCAAAGCCTTAAGCGTGATCCAGTTGAGATCGCCACCTACGAGACGACGCAGCGAAGTCACGTCGGTCTTACGGTTCGCGGCGATCTCGACAGTCGCAGGGCCCATGGCGTTCAGTTTTCGCGAAAGCGGCGGGGCCTCTTCTTCGCGGATGATTTCGAGCATTTCGGCGAAAGCTGCGCGGCGCAGTCTGGCGGCATCGAAAGGGACAGTCCCGATGAGCAACTCGTACAAGAGGACGCCGAGCGAATACACATCGGAGCTCTCGTCGACATCTCCCGTCATGACCTCGGCCTGCTCGGGACTCGCGTATTCTATGCGCAAAGCGTATTTGCGCAGGACGCGAGCGCGCAGGAAGAGTCAGGCAAGGTTACAGGATGTTCAAAGGCTACCCTACGGGGCAGCTTCGGATACACCAGCGCAGGAACTCTTCTTCCTTCCTATGCCCCGCCTCCTTTTGCGGGTCCGTTTGGCGAGATCGGTAGGCAGACCTTCAATGGGAAAGGTCATACTGACGCAACCGCAACTTCAAGCGCAAACGGCAACATCGCAAAGATAACCGCTGAAGGCACGTATAAGGTGAATGCCGATTGTACCGGCTCCATGACACTCTACATACCTGCTTTTGATGCCACGGTTCACGCGGACTTTGTGATCGATGACGACGGGGCAGAGCTTCGAGTCATCGGCACAGACTCAGGATTGGTGGAGACGCGTGTTTACAAAAAGCAGTGCCGAGCGGGTCGCGAGGAATAGTAAAGGGTCTTGCCGATAGGGTGCGCGTTTCTCTGCGCAACGTGATTGCGCAGGAGCAGGGGGCACGGCCGACGACGATTTTGCGTTAAGTCAACGCAGAAGCGCTCCGTCGTCGGCCTCTGCGAATTCGATTCCTTTTCTTTCGCGTCCGAGGGCCGCGATCAGAGCCGCGCCTGCAAGCACGACGCCCGCGGTCAACGACATTGCCGCCGCATAACTCACATGCTCGGCAAGTACGGCTTCCAGATAACCGACGGATCCGGCTACGAGGACGCCACATTGATACGCGAAACCAGGCATAAATCCGCGGATCTGATTCGGCGAGAGCTCGCTGAGATGGGCGGGAATTACGCCCCATGCGCCTTGCACGCAGAACTGTATCAGAAATGCTCCGATGACGAGCAAAGCCAGTCGCGGCGAGTAGGCCCAGAGCGGAATGAGAAGAATTCCGCCCAGTAACGAAAAGACCATCGCTCGCCTCCGGCCAATTCGATCGGACAGCAACCCGATGATGACGCCTCCGATGAGAGCTCCAACCATCGAGATCGCCGAGATTGCCGATCTTTCGACCGGGCCGAATTTCCAGAAGCGCTGCAAAAAGGTCGGATACATGTCCTGCGTGCCGTGGGAGACAAAATTCATTGTCGTCATGAGCAGCGTCAGATAGAGAAACAATTTCCAATGACTACTGATGCTCTTGCCGAGATTCGCCCAACTCTCTTGCTTCGATTTTTGCCAGATCTCCGACTCCTTCACGCGGAATCGGACAAACAGCGCGAGCAAGGCCGGCAAGCCGCCGAGAAAAAATAACGGCCGCCACCCCCATCTTTGAAACAGCAGCAAATAGCACAGAGCGGCGAGGAGGTTCCCCAGCGCATAACCTTGCTGAAGGAAGCCCGACAACACGCCGCGCCATTTTGGCGGCACTTTTTCCATGGCGAGCGACGCCCCAACGCCCCACTCGCCGCCCATCCCTATTCCGAATAGGGAGCGCAAGATGAGGAAAGTTGTGAAACTAGGGGAGAAGCCCGTTGCCACCTCGACAGCGGAATAGAAGATCAAATCGATCATCAGCGGTATGCGCCGCCCATAGCGGTCGGCCATCAAGCCGAAGATAAATGCGCCGACGGGGCGAAACGCAAGCGTAAGCGTAATCGAGAGCGCGACCGCTTTGTCCGGCTGGTGAAACTCTCGGCCGATTGCGGTAAGGCAAAACGCCACGAGGAAAAAATCGAATGCGTCGAGAGTCCAACCAAGGAAGCTGGCGGTCAAAGCCGCCCAATGATCGCGATGTGTGCTGGCTGCCTGGGATGGCGCGCTCATCTCGCGCGGCGGTTGCTCATGGGTTCTCGCTTCCGCTCGCTGCCGCATTCGGTTCCCAGACAGTTTCTGGAGTGCCGAGGACGCGATTCGCCCACCGGCTCCAGACAAAGAGCGCATCACTGAGCCGGTTCACGTATTTGAGTGCCTCCGGCGGAACACTTTGCTCCTTCGCCAAGCGGACAAGCAGCCGTTCGGCTCTTCGACAGACGGTGCGGCAGACGTGTAATTCAGCATCAAGCCGGCTTCCGCCGGGCAATACGAACGACCGCAGCGGCTCGAGCTCTTCATTGGCGCGATCAATTTCGCGCTCCAGTTGCTCGATTTCGGCGTTGGTAATGCGTGGCTGCTTCGGGTGTACATCCTCGGGCAAGGTTGCGAGAATCGAGCCCAGGTTGAAAAGCTCGTGTTGCACTCGTTTCAAGATCCGTGAAAAATCCGCGAGTTTTTCCGTATGACCGGCTTCGTTTTCGGCAGTGACACGCGCCAGACCCATGAATGCATTCAACTCGTCCACCGTGCCATAGCATTCGATACGGAGATCGTCCTTTTCTACACGCTGGCCGCCGGCCAACCGGGTTTGTCCTTCGTCGCCCATGCGGGTGTAGATGCGGTTAAGCGCGATCCGCGGCTCGTTGAACGTCTTTTCACTCACGTCTTGGAGTCCCTCTTGAAGTGTAGACGGAATGCGCTCGCCCCTGGCGCGGTTTTATAATCTTGACAGCACAACTATGGGGATCCCGATTCGTGTGCTCGTCGCCAAGCCGGGCCTCGATGGACACGATCGCGGCGCTAAGGTGATTGCACGCGCCCTGCGCGATGCGGGGATGGAGGTTATTTACACCGGTCTCCGGCAAACGCCCGAGATGATCGTGAATGCGGCCTTGCAAGAGGACGTCCAGGTCATCGGGTTGTCGATTCTTTCAGGGGCGCACAACGCGATTGTGCCGCGCTTGATGGAATTGCTGCGCGAGAAAGGAATGACGGATGTTCTGGTGGTCGTCGGCGGGATAATTCCTGACGAAGATGCGGCGGAGCTGAAGAAGCTGGGAGTTGCTGAGGTGTTCCAACCCGGCGCTTCGCTTGAAAAGATCATCCAGTTCATTCGCGACTCGGTGAAGCAAGCCGCCTGAGCGAGATCCCGGCTTAGGATGAACCGTGCAACTCGGTTTCTGCTAGAAACAGAGCAGCAGGGTAGAAGAGGAAATTCATGCAGGACAGATTGAGCATTGCGGTGTTCGTCGATTACGACAACATCGAGATCGGAGTGAAATCGACGCTGAGGCGTGAATTCGATGTCTCACTCCCGCTCGGCGCGCTGAAGGAGCGCGGCGATATTGTCGCGAAATTCGCATACGCGAACTGGGGACGGCAGGAGGGCGCGACACGGCAAATGGCAGAGAACGCTGTGCAGATGGTCCAGCGCATCCCGTCTCCGCGCGGCGACAAAAATGGGGCCGACATCAATCTGGCGCTCGACGCGCTCGAAATGGCTTTCACGCATGCACATGTCAACGCCTTCGCAATCGTGAGTGGCGACAGCGACTTCATTCCGTTGGTCAACAAGCTTAAAGAGTACGGCAAAACGGTGTTTGTGGTGGGCGGGAAAGCGTTCACGAGCACGATTCTGCAGCAGAATTGCCATGAGTTCGTGAGCTATGAATCCTTGCTCGAAGACGGTGAGCGCATCGTACCGCAAGCCATGCCGGACCGGCGCGAGCGCGGTGATCGCGGCGACCGCAGGGAACGAAAGGAGCGCGGGCAGAGACCTGCGCCGCTAGATCTCACGCAGGTAATGCCGCTCGTCGAGCGAGCTTTGCAGGTGCTTGAACGGCGCGCCGTTCAGCCTCAGCTCGGTCTTTTAAAAAGCACGATGCTCCAGCTTGACCCCGCGTTTAGCGAGCGCGCATATGGCGCGGGAAGCTTTTCCGATTTCGTCGAAAAGCTCAAGCGGGCCGACTTCATTAACGTGAGCGGTTCAGGCGGGCGCTATGTGATTGAACGGCGGGGCGGCCATTCCCCCGAAAAAGCCGCGCCGAAGCCGGAAGAGGCGCTGCCGTTATTGCGCGATGTGCTTGAAACGCATCGCATGGAGCTCGAAAACGGCGCGACCGCAGAAGAGCTCGAGCAATGGGTGCAAGGCGAACATCCTCAGTTTGAGCTGGCGAAGTACGGATTCCAGCAGTTTTCAGAGTTTTTGAATTACGCTCAGGACAAAACGGTGGTTCGCAGTGAGCCGGATGAAGAGCGCGGGCTGATCGTGCATCTCGGCGCGGAATTCTATCCCCCGGCGTTGCCGGAGCCTGTGGCCGAGCGCGTTCTAGAAGAGGAAGACGAGCCACAACCGATTGTCGAAGGCCAGCCAACAATTTTCGAGCCGAATCCTCCGCCTCCCAAGCCCAAGAAGGCAGCAGCACCCCGAAAGCGCGCTGCTTCTGGCGCTGCGGCCGGCCGCCGTCCACGGAAAAGAAAGCCTGAATGAGAGCCGGGGCGCCGCTTCACTCATTAGATCTCTCGCTGGACGTCTACTCGCTTGACAACGCCGATGACGTTTTAACGCCGGCATTGATCATCTACCCCGAGTTGGTAGACGCCAACATCTCGGCAACCCTGAGGATGCTCGGAAATGATCCGAACCGGTGGCGTCCTCATATCAAGACGGCAAAACTGAGCGCGATTCTGCACCAACTGATCGGGCATTCCGTTGTGAACTTCAAATGTTCGACGACGCTCGAATTGTTGACTGCGTGCCAGGCGGGGGCTGCTGACGTTCTGCTTGCCTTTCCGGTGACGGGAGCTAATGCGCGGCGCGCAGTCGAGATTGCGAATCAGTTTCCGCAGACGCGCGTCTCTGTTCTGGTCGAAACATTTGAGCAGGCCCTTCACTGGAGTGGCTCGAGCATCGGAGTTTTCATCGATGTGAACCCCGGCATGGACCGAACGGGCATCGGCCAGGAGCGCGTCGAAGAAATCGTCGCGCTGGCCCGCCGGATCGGCAACCAGTTCCGGGGGCTTCATTACTATGACGGCCACGTGTCGGCCTTCGAGCTGGCGCAGCGGGAAACGCATGTCCACGAAGGTTACGATCACCTGCTGCAGATCATAGATGCGCTCGAATCGAGCGGCCTGCGGCCAGGCGAATTGATCACCTCCGGGACGCCGGCGACTCCTTTTGCGATTACGTACCCCGGCTTCCGCAATCGTTCGCTCTTGCACCGGGTGTCGCCGGGGACGGTTGTGTTCAACGATATGACCAGCCTGGAGCAGCTTCCGCCCGAATGCGGCTACGTGCCGGCTGCTGCCGTGCTTTCAACCGTGATTAGCCACCCCACCCCCAACCGCGTCACGTGCGATGCGGGACACAAGAGCGTTTCGGCCGATGCCGGCATTCCGACTTGTTCGGTAATTGGCCGGTCGGACTTGGCGCCGCTCAAACCGAGCGAAGAGCATCTGCCGATTGAAGGTTCGCCGGCTGGAACCCTTCCCAAAATCGGCGAGAAGCTTTACTTAATTCCCCGGCACGTTTGTCCCACCGTGAACAATTTCGATGAAGCTTTGTTTGTTGTTCAAGGGCGCATACGGACAATCGAGCGAGTGACGGCCCGCGGACACGAGAGTCCTTTAGGGCTCGAAACAGAGAAGCTCGTCTTGTCGCTTTCATCGTGAGCACTCGGCGCTCCATGGCGGGCGGCCCCTGCGATCCTGACGCGCTTACGAAAGGGCCAAATGGCCGGGCTCTATGCAGATGGTGCAGTTTAGAAGTTCCACGCGGCCGCTTCACGTTCTGCTCGGAGTGGTGCGTCGAAGAATGGAAGCTTCGCAGCAATCCGAATTATCTTCGAGAAAAAGTATTTCAGCGGGATCGCGGCATCTGTTCGATCTGTGGATTGAACTGCATTGCGGAACTGCGCCGCATTAAACGACTGCGCGGGGCGGCACGTTTCAGAGCTTCCACTGATTGGGGACTTCGTGGCCGCAAAACACTCTGGGACGCGGATCACATCATTCCGGTCATTGAAGGCGGCGGCGAATGCGATCTATCGAATCTGCGTACACTTTGTCTGAAGTGTCACCGCGCGCAAACTCTGGAATTGCGAAATAGACGAGCACTCGCGACCAGCGAAACCGTGGCCGCGAGTGCAGGGACTACTGAGTAGGCTTAGGTACCGGTCTTACTCTTTGACTCGCTTCCCGTTGAGGACGGGCCCATGCGCTGCGATCCGGCAGATCCACCGCTGTGAGAGCCGCTTTGCGAAGCTCCTCCCGCTGCGGCAGACGCGGCAGATCCAGTTGTGCCTGTTCGCGAGGTGCCACTGCTTGGCTCGCCACTGTGAATCGGAATCTCGCGGCGATTCGAAACCTGCTGCGGCACAGGGACGGATATTTCTAGCACTCCGTTGCGGAACTGCGCCTTTGCTTCGTCAGGATTTACACCGTCGGGCAAAGGGATCTCCCGATAAAACTCGCCATAACGGCGCTCCGACCTATAAGCGCCGCCCAGCTTATGTTCATGTTCCGATTTGCGTTCGCCGCGAAGAACCAGGGAGTCGTTTGTTACTTCCACCTTTACGTCTTCGGGCTTCAAACCAGGCAGTTCGGCGTGTACGTGCAACTGGCCGTTCTCTTCCGCTACTTCAATCGCGGGAAACCATGTACCGCTGCCTTGGCCCGCGCTTTGGCCGAAGAAGCTCCCGAACGTGCGATCCATTTCCTCGCTCATGCGACGCATCAGCGAGAATGGGTTAGCCGAGAAGAAGTCGGTTGGGGTTAAAGAGAAACCGAACGGATCACCGCCCCATGAACGGGACAAATCACGCCCACCGCCATGGCGTTGAAGTCCGGTCTGATTTGTTTTAGAAGTTTGTTTGTCCTCAGAAGTGTGTGTCGAAGATTTCTTCACGTCAACTTCCGCCATAACAATTCCCTCCGTTAGTTTGACGCCTCAGACGTGCCGTCGTGCACTTTCTGATTTGAGATTTAATGGTGGTCTTAATCTTTTTGGGCGAAAAAAGTTCGAAAGAGCTTAGGTTCAGCGGCTCTCGCGGGTAAGCAACTCTCGCGCGCGATTTAGCTCCTTCCGTTTGGCCGCATCTACTCGTGGAAATGTGAGATGTAGGCCGTCAAGTGTATCGACTATAACGGATGCCACCACCATCCGCGTGAACCATTTGTGGTCGCCGGGGATCACGAACCAGGGATTTCGTGGAGTCGCGGTGTGGCGGATCATATCCTCGTATGCTTCCATGTAGTCATCCCAGCGCTCACGTTCTTTGACGTCGTTTTCAGAGAATTTCCAGTTCTTGTCAGGCTCATCCAACCTGCTCAAAAACCGCTTTCTTTGCTCCTCCTTGGATATGTACAGAAAGAATTTTCGGACGAGGACGCCATTACGATCCAGATACGATTCAAACGAATTGATAGCTTTGAACCGCTCCTTCCAGATTTCTTTCCCGACAAGAGACGGCGGCACGTGCGCTTTTTGCAGCAGCTCCGGATGCACGCGCACAATGAGAACATCTTCGTAATAAGAACGGTTGAAGATTCCGATTTGACCTCTTTGCGGTAACAGCTTTGACGCCCGCCAAAGGAAATCGTGATTGAGATCTTCTTGGGAAGGCTGCTTGAAGGAAAAAACCTGGCATCCTTGTGGATTCACACCCGACATGACATGCTTGACAACGCTATCTTTGCCCCCCGCGTCCATGGCTTGCAAAATGACCAAAAGCGCCCAGCGATCCTGAGCGTATAACTTTTGCTGTAAATCGCTCAGGCGCTGGATATCCTTCTCTAGGACATCTTCTGCTTCGTCTTTCAAGTCGAGACCCTGAGTGTCGGCGGGATTCACGTCCTTTAGAAGAAAATCCTTTCCATGCTTCACGCAGTAGGGCTTAATGAGCTTCGATGGTTTCGGCAGCTTCTGGTTCATGCTGGATCCCGTCATTCTTAATATCGCGAAGCTGCACGCTGATCTCTGGAACTCCAGACCGGGCTCCTTCGTATGAGCCGGTATGGAATCTTTCGGCGCCGATGTGCGCCAGTCCCTTCGCATGATGGGCAAAAGTCCAGCCTTTACCGCTATCGCCCTAACCGCACTAGCCCTCGGCATCGGCGTGAATACGGGAATTTTTAGTGTTGTCGATAAGGTGCTGCTCCAGCCGCTGCCTTATCCTGAGCCGGACCGGCTTGTGAAGCTAGGACGCAAGTCTCCGGGCGATGAGGGATATACCGACTCGATTCCAAAGTACATGATCTGGCTGCAAAACCACGTGTTTTCAGCGATGACGATCTACGATCACCAAGGTCCTGGTCTCAATCTGAAGAACGGAGACAGGCTCGAGCAAGTCAAGGGCTTACACGTTTCGGCTGATTACTTTAAGGTTTTTGGCTTCGGACCTGCGATCGGAAGAACATTCAACAGCTCTGAGGATTCGCCGAACGGGCCCAAGGCGGCAGTGGTCAGCGAGAAGCTTTGGAAAACTCGCTTCGGAGGCGATCCGAAAATCCTGGGACGAACAATCATCCTGAACGGGGATCCGTATCCGGTGATTGGCATAATGCCCGCGAATTTTATACCAGATCCGCCGGCGGATATCTGGATTCCGTTGCAAGCGGACCCGAATAGCACAAACCAGGCGCATTATTTGGCGGTTGCCGCAAGATTGAAGCCGGGCGTCGACATCGGGCAAGCTCGCGCAGAGATGAAGCTTCGCGGAGAAGAGTTCCGGCGCCTAAACCCGAAATGGATGGATAAAAGCGAGAGCGTTGCGGTTACTCCTATGCGGGATGTGATGGTGCGCAACGTGAAGACAGCTTTGTTGATCTTGCTCGGAGCGGTTGTTTTTGTGTTACTTATTGCATGCGCGAATGTTGCGAACTTATTGCTTGCCCGCGCGGCTAGCCGCCAGAAAGAGCTTGCGATCCGCGCTGCCATGGGCGCCAGCCGGGGGCGCGTGGTCCGGCAGCTATTAACCGAGAGCGTAATTCTTTCAGGCATTGGGGGAGTTCTCGGCTTGTTTTTGGGAGCCTGGGGCGTCGGAACTCTACTCGTTCTGGTACCGGGCAATATTCCTCGATTGACCGACCCCGATATCGCGCACGGCGTCTTGTCGATTCTCGATTGGCGCGTGGCGATATTCACGATGGGCATTTCGTTCGCTACGGGAATCGTCTTTGGCTTATTTCCGGCGCTGCACGTTTCAAATCCCGATCTTGCATCCACGTTGAAGGAAGCGAGCGGGCGGTCGAGCACCGGAGCCCGGCAGAGCCGAATGCGCAAGGCGCTGGTCGCGGGGGAAATGGCTCTCGCGCTGGTCTTGCTTACGTGCGCTGCGCTTCTCATCCGAACATTTATCGGACTGAGCACGGCCAATTCGGGCATTGACTCGCATGGCGTATTAACGATGCAAACTTCGCTTGCCGGCGGGACCTATTCCAGTACCGAGAAGGTGAACAATTTTGCCGTTCAGGTAATTCGGCGAATCGAAGGCATTCCGGGTGTGAAAGCGGCCGCTATGGCGGTTGCGCTCCCGACTGAAACGGAGATCGATCTGCCTTTTTCCATAGTTGGCAAGCCGCCGAAGGCCGGAGAACAGTTTAACGGCAACGAGCAATGGCGATTCGTGTCGCCCCATTACTTTGACGTGTTCAAAATCCCTTTGCTGCGAGGCCGAATGCTTAACGAGAGAGATACGGGCAATTCAGCGAAAGTAATCATCATCAATCAGGCAATGGCGAAAAAGTATTGGCAGAAAGAGGACCCCCTCGGCAAGGTGATTGTAATCGGCAAAGGCTTGGGACCGCAGTTTGAGGATGCGCCACGCGAGATTGTCGGAGTGGTGGGCGATGTGCGCGAAACGGGTCTTGCGGACCAGGATGTTGCGGCGATGTACATTCCGCAGAGCCAGGTTCCTGAGCCGCTGACCCAGCTTGCGAATAATGTGATACCGCTTTCCTGGTGTGTGCGCTCTGCGATGGACCCGAACTATCTCGCGATCGCAATACAGAAGGAGTTTCACGCCGTGGATGCCTTAATGCCCATTTCAAAAGTGCGCACGATGGATCAGGTCATTGCGGAGGGCGTGTCGCGGCAGAATTTCAATATGCTCTTGCTGAGCATCTTTGCGGCGATAGCGTTGGTGTTGGCCGCCATCGGCATTTACGGCCTCATGTCTTACTCGGTCGAGCAGCAAACGCAGGAGCTAGGGATTCGCATGGCGCTCGGCGCGGGGCGGCAGGAAGTCTTGGGGCTGATTCTGCGGCAGGGAATGACGCCGGTGGGAATTGGAGTGTTCGTTGGGCTTGGGATAGCCTTCGGTCTCACGAGACTGCTGTCCAGCTTGCTGTACGGAATAAAGTCGAGTGACCCGCTCTCGTTCGGCGCTGTCGCGATAGTGCTGACCTGCGTTGCTCTTATTGCGATATACGTTCCGGGCAGGCGAGCGATGAAACTGGATCCGCTGGTTGCGCTGCGAAACGAGTAAGCCTAAGCGAGCTCATTGACACTTCGAGATCGTGCCTCGATCTGATAGCTTCGAGGCATGTCCAATCGTTCGCGCAGGCGTTTTCTTCAGTTCGCAACCATCGGCGCAGCGGGCGCCATTGCCGGCAACGCGCATTCACCTGAAGGCTCACCCACTTCTTCGAGCGTAATTAATCTGCCTTTCGCGCCGCTTAATCCGCGGCTGGGCATGATTGGTACGGGAGGGCGCGGCACTGAGCTTCTGAAAAACTTTCTGGGGGCGGATGTTCAAGTCAACGCACTATGTGACATCGTGTCCGAAAAGGCTGAGAACGCGCGCACGCTGGTCGAGAAGGCCGGCCAAAAGCAACCAGTTCTTTATACGAAAGGGGATTACGCATTCGAGGGTTTAATTTCCCGCGAGGATATCGATTTGATCGTGATCGCGACGCCATGGCGCTGGCACACCACGATGGCAGTTGCTGCGTTGAAACAGGGTAAGCATGTGGCAATCGAAGTCCCAGCGGCAACGACTCTCGAAGAGTGTTGGAAACTTGTCGATACCTCTGAAGCGACTCGACGGCACTGCATCATGCTCGAGAACTGCTGCTACGGCTACAACGAAACGCTGATACTTGGCATGGTGCGAGCCGGTATGTTCGGCGATCTCCTCTACGGGGAGGCGGCGTACCTCCACGATCTCCGCGAGGAGCTGTTTTCAAACAAGGGGGAGGGTCTGTGGCGCCGCACGGTTCACACGGAGCGCGACGGCAATTTATATCCGACGCACGGCCTTGGACCCGTGGCCAACTATATGGGAATTAATCGAGGAGATCGCTTCGATTATCTTGTCTCGATGAGCACGCCGGCGAAGGGGCTTGCCGAATACCGGAGCTCTCACGTGCCGAAGGACGATCCGAAATGGCAGGAGCGTTACATCACGGGAGACATGAACACGTCTCTCATCAAGACGGCGAACGGATTGACGATCAATCTGCAGCATGATGTTTCGAATCCGCATCCTTACGATCGTCTGAACGCGATCGCAGGAACGAAAGGCATTTTTCGAGATTATCCTCCCCGCATCTACTTTGATGAGCAGCCGGGCGGCGAGGAGTGGGGCAGCATCGATCAATATAAAGAACGCTTCGAACATCCGCTTTGGAACCGGGAAGGCGAAATCGCACGCAAGCTGGGCGGCCACGGAGGCATGGATTATCTGGAGTGTTACCGGCTCGTCGAGTGCATGCGTCAGGGTCTGCCGCCGGACATGGATGTATATGATGCAGCCTCGTGGTCTGCGCCGGGCCCCTTAAGCCAGGCGTCCATCGCTTCTGGTAGCGCTCCCGTAAAATTTCCGGATTTCACTCGCGGGCGATGGAAGGAGCGGAAGGGTTCCACCATCGCCGGTGCGGTCGCGTAAGCGAGCGGACATAGTAATTAGACTAGGTAATTTCGGAACTCAGCAGGAGTCCCATGTTTCGGAAAGGATTTCGAAATGAAGAAGACTCTCTACTCTTTGATCTTGAGCGCTGTATCCATTCCGCTGATTGCGTTCGGGATGCCGCAGTCTAGTTCCAGCTCGGGCTCAGGTTCCAGCAGCCAATCGGGCCAGTCCGGGCAAAGCGGCCAGTCCGGGCAAAGCGGACAATCCGGACAGTCCGGGCAAAGTGGGCAAAGCGACAGGATGGGACAATCCGGCCAGAGCGGTCAATCGGGTGACACGAGCGGCGCGGGCCGGAGCGGGAAATCGCACAGGCATAAGAAGAACAAGAACTCCTCCGGTGATACGAGCGGCAGCGCCGGTACAAGTGGCACGTCCGGACAGAGCAGTACGCCTCCACAGTAATCTCCTTACCTGACGAAGCCACAGCCGGCATACGGAAGTATGCCGGCTTTTTTTGTGCCGTAACGCAGCTAATCTAGGGGTATGGCTCACATATCCAGCGCCCCCCAATTCACGTCCATTAGCGGAGTTCCTATAGAGCCTCTTTACGGGCCTGAGCAACTGGCGAACTTCGATCCGGCGCGGGATTTGGGGGATCCTGGCGAGTTCCCGTACACGCGTGGCATTCACCGCGACATGTATCGCGGAAAGCTATGGACGATCCGGCAATTCTCGGGGTTCGCAACGCCAGAAGAGACGAACCGGCGTTATCACTACCTCCTCGAACACGGACAAGCCGGGCTATCGGTTGCGTTCGATCTGCCCACATTAATGGGCTACGACCCGGACCACCCGATGAGCGAAGGCGAGGTAGGCAAATGCGGCGCTTCGATCTGCTCACTCGAGGATATGGAGATTCTGTTCCGCGGCATTCCGCTGGGCGAAGTGACGGTATCGATGACCATCAATTCGCCGGCTGCGGTTTTGTGGGCCATGTACCTGGCGGTCGCGGAAAAGCAAGCGGTCGATTGGCAGCGCTTATCGGGGACGCTTCAGAACGACATCCTAAAAGAATATATTGCGCAGAAAGAATACATCTTTCCTCCCCGGCCGTCGATGCGACTTGTGACCGATACGATCGAGTTCGGCGCGCGCCACACGCCTCGTTTCAATCCGATTTCGATCAGCGGATATCACATACGGGAAGCCGGTTCTACGGCCGCGCAAGAACTGGCGTTCACTCTGCGCGATGGAATTGAATATGTCGACTGGGCGCTTGACCGAGGCATGCAGATTGATGAATTCGCGCCGCGATTGAGCTTCTTTTTCAACGCTCATAGCGATTTTTTTGAAGAGATCGCAAAATACCGGGCGGCGCGCAAGATTTGGGCGCACGTGATGAGAGAGCGTTATGCGGCGCGGAATGAGCGCAGCATGAAGCTGCGATTTCACGCGCAAACCGCGGGATGTTCGCTCACCTGGCAACAGCCTTATAACAACGTCGTGCGCACAGCGTGGCAAGCCATGTCGGCCGTGTTGGGCGGAGCGCAGTCGCTCCACACAAATTCGCTCGATGAAGCATACGCATTGCCGAGCGAAGAAGCCGTCACGATCGCTTTGCGCACGCAGCAGATTCTCGCGCACGAAACTGGGGTGGCCAATACTCCGGACCCGCTCGGTGGTTCATACTTCATCGAAAAGCTGACCCTCGATATGGAGGAATCGGCGAACGACTATATTCGGCGCATCGATCAACTTGGCGGTATGATCCCGGCTATCGAAGCGGGATTCCCTCAATCGGAAATCGCCAGCGCGAGTTATCGATATCAGCGGGAGGTAGAGCAAGGCGAACGCGTGATCGTGGGTGCAAACCGGTTCCATTCGCAAGAGCAGCAGATTGAAATTTTGCAAATCGATGAAACCGCGCAGCGCAGCCAGGAGGAGAAACTGAAAAGGCTCCGCGCGCGCCGGGACCGCGGGGCTGTTCAAAAGAGTCTTGACAATTTGAAACGGTCCGCGGAGAGCACAGAGAACACGATGCCCTGTATCATTGACGCCGTCCGCGCGTATGCAACTTTGGGCGAAATTTGCGACGCGCTTCGGCATGTCTTCGGCGCTTACACAGAAACGACGCACCTTTAAGGCGTGTATCGGACAGAGGATCAGATATTGAGTTTGTCGACTACGATCTTCGTAACGGATCCAGGCTTTTTCCACTCGTAGCGGTCTATCCTCACGGTTTGTTGAGCTTCGCCGAGCGCGAATGTAATTAAGAGCTCGCCTGCGACTTGTTGGTTTTCGAGAAACGTCACAAGATAGCCGCTTTTCTTCAATTGCGTGAAGGCATTGGAAATTTCAGCCGAAATCTCTTCAGCGCTTCGCGCAGTATAAACGTGGCCAGAAATCGTGTTCGCACTCATAAGATCGTCTAGCCCTAGATTCTACTTCAGAACGCGGCCCGACAATCCACGCCGCGGTGCGCTCTATCTGCGCCGCGCCGTCTTTCGTGAAGCAGATTTCCGTCCTGAAGGTCCCTTTGACGTGCTCTTTTTCTTAGCCGCACCTTTCTTCGGAATCTTCGCTCCTGATCTGCGGGCTTCGCTCAAACCGATAGCAATCGCTTGCTTGGGATTTTTCACTTTTTTCCCGCTGCGGCCCGATTTCAGTTCGTGATGCTTAAACTCGTGCATCGTTTTTTTCATCTTTCCGCGAACGATCCGCTTCGATTTTGGATCGGAGCCTGAAGATGATCTTTTCGAACTGCTCTTCTTTTTAGTCGGCATGAATCTCTCCCCTTTCTTACTGGAGACAAATATTAGAAAAGTTGTTTCAGGCAAGTGAATTTCAAAGCGCCTTAAAGAGCAGCGCCGTTGATATCCTGAGTTCCAGAGGTTGTTTTGTCCCGAGTTTCCGCGGCATTCAGAAGTTTCTTTTCCATTCTTTTTTCAGGTGTATTGCCTGAGGACATCGCCTATCAGTTTGGATTCACGAAAGCGAAAGCTGTTCCGGCGACACCCGCCCGGGAAGCACCCAAAGCGAGCGATGGAGCGCTCCAAATTCTGCACGTGCTGCAACGCGATGCGAGGCTGGTCGATTTTCTTATGGAAGACATCAATTCCTATAGCGACGACCAGATCGGCGCGGCGGTGCGCAAATTACACGCCGACTGTAGAGCTAGTCTGACTCGCCATTTGTCGCTCAATCCAGTAATTGACGGCATCGAAGGCACGTATCAGGCGCTTGATGGATCGAAAACTCCAGATGCGAATCGAATCAAGCTGATCGGGAATGTGCCTGCAAACGGGAAAGTGCCGGGCGGCACTCTGCGGCACCGTGGTTGGATAGCTTCGTCCGTCAATCTTCCTTCGCTTGGCAAGCAAGATCCGGCAATTCTCGCTCCGGCGGAATTAGAAATCGAATAGAACTTTACGCGGCATGCCTGAATTTGTAATTGGCATTGATCTAGGCACGACTAACAGCGCGCTGGCCTATGTGCCGTTCAGCGTCTCGAATGGCGACCGCCCCGAAGTGAAAATGTTCGGCGTGACACAGCTTGTGAATCCGGGCGAAACTGCCGAGCTTGATCTTTTGCCGTCGGCGCTGTATTTGCCGGGCGAAAGCGAATTTGTAGAAGGCGCTCTTGCGCTCCCCTGGAACGAGCGACCTCCATACATCACCGGCCAATTTGCTCGAAAGCGTGGGGTTGAGAATGCTACTCGGCTGGTGACCTCAGCTAAATCATGGTTATCGAACCAAAGCGCCGATCCTACGCAGCCGATTCTCCCGCTTACGGCTCCTGAAGGTGTAAAGAAAATCACTCCTTTAGAAGCATCCCGCGAATATCTGCTTCATTTCCGGCATGCATGGAATCAAGCGCATCCGGAGGCCAAGTTCGAACATCAGTCGGTTCTTATTACTGTTCCTGCATCGTTCGATCCGGCGGCGCGCGAATTGACTCAGCGAGCGGCGAAGTTCGCTGGTTATCCCGAAGCGATCATTTTGGAGGAACCGCAGGCGGCTTTCTACGCCTGGATTGAGCGCAATCCGAATTGGCGCGAGCAGGTAAAACCCGGAGATCTGATCCTGGTTGTCGATATCGGCGGCGGGACGACGGACTTCAGTTTAATCGCTGTGACGGAAGAATCCGGCGAACTGCGGCTAGATCGAGTTGCGGTGGGAGAACATCTGCTACTGGGCGGCGACAATATGGATCTCGCGGTAGCGCGGTACGCCGAACAGCAGTTCGCGCAAAAGGGCACGCGGCTGGATGCGATCCAATTTAACTCACTGTGGCAGCAGTGCCGGGCTGCAAAGGAAGTGCTGCTTTCGGGCAGTTCCTCCTTACCCGAAGAGCATCCCTTAACGATACTTGGGCGCGGAACGGGACTGATCGGCGGAACGATTCGCGGAAAAATCACGCGGCACGAGATTAGCAGCTTGTTGCTCGACGGATTTTTTCCGCGTGTGAACGCCGATGCAGCACCGGAACGCCAGCGCCGCGCCGCGCTGATGGAAGTCGGGTTGAACTATGCAGCCGACCCTGCGGTTACGAAGCATCTGGCACAGTTCCTGAGAAACGCGGCCAAGAGTGCGGGATCGGGCGAACTCGCGCGTCCTTCTCATCTTTTGTTGAACGGCGGCGTGCTTCAAGCGGCTGCGATTGAGCAGCGATTGTTCGAGGTGGTGAATAGCTGGATTCAAGAGGCCGGCAAAATAGGTGTAATCGAGCTGCAGAACGAATCGAAGCAGGCCGATCTCATGCACGCCGTGGCGCGCGGTGCTGCCTATTACGGGCTGGCGCGAACCGGCAGCGGCGTGCGCATCCGTGGAGGAGTTCCGCGCACTTACTATGTCGGTATCGAAAGCTCGTTGCCTGCTGTTCCTGGTTTGCAGTTACCCATGAAAGCGTTCACCGTTGTTCCGTTCGGCTTAGAGGAAGGCTCGACAATCGAATTGCCTCAAAAGAAGTTTGCGTTGGTTGTAGGAGAGCCGGCCGAATTCCGTTTCTTCTCGTCGCTGTCGCGAAAGAGTGACGCTCCCGGCGTGCTGCTCGAAGAAATCTCCGAGGATATGGATGAACTCGCGCCAATCGAGGTATTCTTGCCGCCACAGGACAACGGAGCGCGCGAGGAAGTGGTACCGGTGACGCTCGAGAGCAATGTTACCGAAACAGGCATGCTCGAGCTATGGTGCGTTGCGGCTGACGGACGGCGCTGGAAACTTGAATTCAGTGTGCGTGAGCGGGCCGACGGCGTTTCAGTCAGCTCATGAACGTTGGTATCGATCTCGGGACCACCAACTCCGCGCTCGCCTATATCGATCCACAAGAAGCCGCTGAGGCGGACTTCCCGCCGATTCATGTCTTGCCGATCGAGCAGCAGGTTGACGCGCATCAATCCGCAACACTGAGGACGCTTCCTTCATTTCTTTATCTAAGCGATCCGCCGGTTGTGGGCGTATTCGCGCGTGATCAGGGCGCCCTGGTTCCAACTAAGACGGTCCATTCGGCGAAATCGTGGCTCTCTAATTCCGAAGCGGACCGCACCGCGAAAATTCTTCCTTGGGATTCGCACGAAGAAGGCCGCGTACTGTCGCCAGTAGAGGCGTCGAGTCAATACCTTGTGCATTTGCGAAATGCTTGGGAGCACGCGAAAGGTACTGGGCTGATGGCTCAGAAAGTTGTGCTGACTGTGCCAGCGAGTTTCGATGAAGAAGCGCGGGAGCTGACCGTAGAGGCGGCTCGTGACGCTGGAATTGAGAATCCGACGCTGCTCGAAGAACCGGCAGCGGCTTTCTACGCCTGGATCTCAAGTCATCTTGCGCGATCGAACAAGGAGCTGTTCGATGGACAGATCGTACTCGTATGCGACGTGGGTGGGGGGACGAGCGATTTTACGCTGGTGCGCGTAGATCGCGAAGGCGATCGCGTTCAGTTCACGCGCACAACTGTTGGACGGCATCTGCTGCTGGGCGGCGACAACCTGGATCTCACCATATCCTGGCTTGTCGAATCGAAACTTGGCAAAACATTATCATTGCGGCAGCGCAGCGCTCTTCGGCGGCAATGTTCAGCAGCAAAAGAACTGCTGCTTTCGCAAAGCGGCCCGCCTACTGTCGAAGTAACCGTTCTCGGCGGCGGGTCTTCATTAATTGGCGGAACGCTAAAGACGTCAGTTACTTGCGACGAAGTTCTAGAACTGGCTCTCGGCGGCTTCCTTCCGCCATGCCAGCTTACAGACAAGCCCCAGCAGGAAAAGCAAAGCGTGTTTCGGGAACTGGGACTGCCGTACGTATCCGACCCAGCGATTACGCGGCATCTCGCTGAGTTTTTGCAGAACTCGCCGGCTGCTGAACATGGAGTCGACGCAATCCTGTTCAATGGCGGGTTTTTCATTCCACAGGTTTTTCGGCAGCGTGTTTCTGATGTTGTTGAGCACTGGTTCGGCCGCAAACCGCTGCTGCTCGAGAATCAAGATCTGGATCTCGCGGTTGCAATCGGCGCAGCCTATTATTCATACGTGCGCGCCACGGGAAGCGGCGTTCTGGTTCGAGGAGGCTTGCCGCGTGCATATTTTCTCGAGCTCCAAGATTCCGGCACCTCGGCGATTCGCGCCGTGTGCCTAATGCCACGAGGTACCGAAGAAGGTCAAGAGATCAAACTCAAAGAACCCGAATTGCAGCTTCTGGCGAATACGCCCGTGGCTTTTCGACTCTACAGCTCATTAAGCCGCACAGACGATGCGGCGGGCGACCTGATTTCATTCACTCCGCCGGAAGACATGCTCGATCCGGCGAGTGATCCACGATTGCACGCGCCCTTGCGAGCGGTGATTCGATTTGGTAAGAGTGGTGAGCGTTTGATTCCGGTAGCGCTCGGAGCTCGTCTGACAGAGGTGGGCACCCTCGAGACGTGGGCCGATTCTAAGGTTAGCGAACATCGATGGCGCCTTCAATTTCAGTTGCGCAAGACTGCAGAGACTGTTGAGGCTGGTCCAGCAGTCGCCGCAGTGCGTTCTAACGCGGTGGTCAGTCCAGAAGCGCAGGATCGCGCGGAGTCGCTGATTGAGCAAGTTTTCGGCCAGCGAAATTCGAACGTACCTCCTGAGCAGCTTCCGGCTCGTCTCGAGCAGGCGTTGGGATTGGGGCGGCTTTCATGGCCGCTTGTAACCATCCGTTCACTGGCCGACCAGCTCCTCGCTGTTTCCAGCGGACGCACGAGAAATCCTGCTTATGAAGTGCGCTGGCTCAACCTGACGGGGTTTTGTTTGCGGCCCGGCTTCGGATTTGCGGGCGACGATTTTCGGATTGAACAAGCCCGGCGCATTTATGCCGGAGGACTCACGTTCGGCAATCAAGTTCAATGCGAGATCGATTGGTGGATCTTTTGCGGCCGGATTGCCGGAGGCCTGAATCGCAACCAACAAGCCGACATTTTTCAGCGCCTCTCGCCGGTTCTGTTGCCCAAGCAAAAGCGAAAGCAGCGGATCAACAAGAGCCTTCATCGCGAGATGTGGCGAACTGCCGCAAGTCTCGAATTACTGCCGCAGCAAACAAAGGCGCAACTGGGCGAGAGCTTGCTCGCAATGGCGCAGCAAGGGGAGATGATCGATTCCGCCGCGTGGTGCTTATCGCGCATCGGCGCCCGCAAGCTCTTCAGTGGACCGGTAAATCTGGTCTTGTCACCCTCAATTGTTAGCCGCTGGGTGGGAGTGTTGCTCGGTTTGGCGAACACACCCGCGCTACTAGAAGCTGTCGTTCAAATGGCGCGGCAAACAGGAGACGTTGCACGGGATCTTCCTCCAGCGACGCTCGAAATGGTGCGGCGCGCGTGTGAGGGTAGCTCGCGAGCTGCTGATTTGCTCCATCAGCTTGCAGGCGCGGAGGACGATCTCGCGCTCTCAAGCCGTGTATTCGGCGAGGAGCTTCCTGCAGGTCTCGTTCTTGTGAGCGCTGCTGCCGAGTAGATTTGTGCGCGAGCCAGTACGCGAACTGAAGATCGTTCAGCGCATCCGCGATCTGGCCGAGTCAGGACATCGTGACCGTCGGATCACTCGCGGCATTGGGGATGACAGCGCGGTTTTTCGGCCACACGCGAACGAAGACCTTGTTTTCACCTCCGATTTCGTTTTAGAGGGCAGGCACTTCACGCTCCAGACTCACACGCCAGGGGACATTGGGTACCTAGCGCTCGCGAGAAGCCTTTCCGATTTGGCAGCGATGGGCGCTGAACCGGTGTTTTGCATTGTGTCGCTCGCGGTGCCAGGCGGTCACGCGTCCGGCTGGGTGGGGCAGTTTTATCGAGGGCTTCTTAGACTGGCAGATAAGTACAAGATGACGCTGGCAGGAGGCGATCTCGCGAGATTTGATCGAGTCGTTTCGGATGTGATGTGCTGCGGACGGGTTCCGCGCGGCGAAGCGATTCTGCGTAGCGGAGCGAAACCGGGAGACGGCATTTATGTCACGGGCGAGCTTGGTGGATCTGCGCATGGATTCGCGATCCGCCGCGGGAAAGCATGGGGGCGCCTTTTACGTCCACAGCCTCGAATTGAAGCTGGCGTCGCGCTGCGTCGCCTGGGCGTTTCCGCCGGAATGGATATCAGCGATGGCCTCTCGCTCGATCTGCATCGATTGTGTATCGAATCTCGTGTTAGCGCAGAACTGGAATTCAATTTGCCGATAGCCGCAGGCGCGAGCGTCGAGGAAGCGCTGCATGGCGGCGAAGATTACGAACTTCTCTTCACGGCTTCGCCTGGTACACGAGTACCAGGGCGAATTGCGGGACTAAGTGTAAGCCAAATCGGCGTGATTACACGAGGGCGAATAGGGCAGGTCCGCTTCGGCGGGCGCGTGCTGAAGTCAAAGGGATTCGATCACTTCAGCTAGGCGAAACGGTGGGTGCGGGCGGCGGGGAAGCGGAGTTCACGTCTTTGCGCATCTGCGTGACAGATTTGATCAAGCTCTCCACTTCATTGCCGACGGGAACATATTCCATGGCGATGTAGCCTGCGTACGCTGCCTTGCCGATGGTTTTGTAAATCTCGTCCCAAGGCATTTTCCCGGTACCGGGATCATGCCTGCCCGGCGCGTCGGCAACGTGAAAGACGGCTACATACGGCATCGCTTCGTTGATCGTTGAAATCGGATTTCCATTTTGAACGTATTCATGATAGATGTCGAACAACAAGCGGAAATGAGGATTGTCCACATCCTTGACCGCTTGCAAACCCTCCTTGCAACTCGTCAAATAATAGCCCTTGTGATCCACCTTGCTGTTGAGCGGTTCGAGAATCAGGGTCACGTTTGCCTCTGCCGCAAGGTCGGCGGCTCGTTTTCCACTCTCGACCATGCTGGCGTATTGCGCCTCGTGACTCATGCCGGGCTGAAGGTTTCCGCTCATGACGATGATCTGCTGAATACCCAGTTTCTTGGCCCATGCGATCGAGTCCTTCACGTCATTCAGGAATCCATCGCGATGATCGGGGTTGACCATCGTGACAGGCCGCTTCGTCCAGTCATGCTGCCCGAGTAGCGCATCCATGGCTAGTCCGTACGATTGGGCGACACGTTTATATCTGGCGACTTCAGCTTCGGACCACGCGAGGTGCTCGCTCACGAGTTCTGTTGACTGCACACCGGCATGGGCCGACTTTGCCAGCTTTTCTTCGAGCGTGCCTTTCAGCGTCCACAACATGACTGAGGAAGTGATACGCGCTTGCTTCGGCGGTGCTGCCGGCGCGGCTTGTTGCGATGCTTGCGCGAGAACGGCTTCCCTCGCTGCTCCTGCGAGCACCGCGATTCCTAAGAACGATCTTCTCGAATAATGCATGCGGACTTCTACGATCATAGAGGTTCTAGGATAAGTAAGGACGCGATTTTAATGTCCGAGTTGCGCTACACCACGCCGCATGGAATTACAGTAGTGCGATCGGCTTCGAAGGCGCAGTACGCGCGAGGGCTTTCGCGACTTTTGAAGCAGCTCGATACAACACGGGGCGCTTATCTTTCATCCGGCTACGAGTATCCTGGGCGCTACTCGCGCTGGGATGTTGCCAGTGTCGCGCCGCCGATCGAGATCATCGGACGAAAGCGTGAGATAGAAATTCACGTATTGAATCAGCGCGGCGAGATTCTGTTGGCGTTGCTTGCCGGGGTGCTGCGCGATCACCCACATTGGGCGTCGTTTGAGCAGACTGAAACATTGTTAGTTGGCGAATTGAAGCCGCTTGCGGACCGGTTTCCCGAAGAGGAGCGCAGCAAGCAGCCCTCGGCGTTCTCTATTTTGCGATCGCTTATTCAAGAGTTCCGCCACCCTGAGGACTCACGGCTGGCTCTTGTTGGAGCATTCGGATACGATCTACTTCTCGAATTCGATCCGATCCAACTGCGCTTGCCGCGCGAATCTCAAAAGGATCTCCACTTGTTCCTCTGCGATGACATTTACTTCATGGATCGCAAGCGGGAGGTGATCGAGCATTTTCAATACGATTTCTCGGGCGCGTCAGGAAGTACGGCGGGACTTCCGCGAACATCGGCCAAGGAGGCGAAACCCAAGTCTTCGGGCAACTCAAGCGAAATTGTCTCGGATCACACGCCCGAGGAGTACATGGCGAAAGTGGAAACTGTGCGCGAAGGTATGCGGCAGGGCAACTATTACGAAGTTGTGCTGCGGCAGACGTTCAGCGCTCCGTACAGCGGCAGTCCATCCGAGCTTTTCAAGCGAATTCAGGAATTGAATCCAAGTCCATACCAATTCGTCATTCAAATGGGCGATGAACAACTTGTTGGAGCATCCCCAGAAATGTTTGTTCGCGTAGAAGGCGAGCGGGTTGAGACGTGTCCGATTTCAGGAACGGCTCGCCGGTCCGGTGACGCGCTGCTTGATGCGGAAAGCATCCGGGAGCTTCTGAATTCAACGAAAGAAGAATCTGAACTGACTATGTGCAGCGACGTGGACCGGAATGATAAGTCGCGCGTCTGCGTTCCCGGTTCGGTTCAAGTCATCGGACGCCGGCTGATTGAATCGTATGCAGCCCTGTTTCATACAGTCGATCACGTTACGGGGACTTTGATGGACGGCTTCGATTCGCTTGATGCTTTTCTGACACACATGTGGGCGGTGACCGTAATCGGCGCGCCGAAAAAGGCAGCCGCGCAGGCGGTCGAAGATCTCGAAAAGGACACCCGCGGTTGGTACGGTGGCGCAGTGGGCATGATCAGCCTTAACGGCGATATCAATACCGGCATTCTTATTCGCACTGTTCATCTGAAAGACGGAATGGCGCGTTATCCGGCGGGAGCGACGCTGTTGTACGATTCAGACCCGGCATCCGAAGATCAAGAGTGCCGGTTAAAGGCGACGAGCTTTTTCCGGGCGCTGTCTCCTGAGATTCGTCCAGAAACAAGGCATCATGAAATGCGCCGCGTGGGCGAAGGGGTTCGAATGCTGCTAGTCGATAACGACGATTGCTTCATTCACACGCTTGCGAATTACGCGCGCCAAACAGGAGTGAGCGTATCGACATATCGCTCCAACGTGGCACTCGACGCGATTAGAAGCACGAACCCGGATATCGTGCTCATCTCGCCGGGACCGGCCCGGCCCTCTGATTTCGGAGTCCCGGATCTGGTCAAAGAACTCGTAAGACGCGGGATCCCAACGTTTGGCGTTTGCCTCGGTCTGCAAGGGGTTGTTGAAGCGTTCGGTGGTCAGCTCGACGTGCTCGGATACCCAATGCACGGCAAGCGATCGCTTGTGATCCACAACGGGCAGGGCGTGTTTCGCGGCTTGCCTTCACCATTTCGCGTGGGGCGCTATCACTCGCTGCATGCGAATCGCGACACCTTTCCTGCGTGTCTCGAAATCACGGCCGAGTCCGAGGACGGCATCGTTATGGGTATTCGTCACCGCGAACTGCCCCTTGAAGCCGTGCAATTCCATCCAGAATCCATCCTTACCCTCGAGCGCGACTGCGGACTTCAATTGATGGAGAACATGGTCGAGATTTACGCGAGCCAGGCAGTTGCGCTTCAGCGAAATTGATAAGCTTTGTCATCGCAGCCTGATGTTGCGGTAATCGGCGGTGGTCTCGCGGGTCTTTCTGCGGCGCTCGCAATCGGATCGGCTGGGTATGCGGTCACGGTCTTTGAAGCGCGAGCGTTTCTGGGCGGCCGCGCGACGTCTTATCCGCTGAATGCCGCTGACGACGACAGTCCGACCATTGATAACTGCCAGCACGTTCTACTCCGGTGCTGCACGAACCTGATGGACTTCTACAAACGGCTCGAGGTGGAAGATCGCATTCAGTTCGATCGCGAGTTCTATTGGATCGAGCCTGGCGGCCGTGTTTCGACAATGCGGCACGGCCTTTTGCCTGCGCCGCTACATTTCGCTGGCTCGTTCGCTCGTCTGCACTTTCTCGGAGCGGCAGACAAAATCAGCGTCGTACGGGGCCTGCTCGCCGTTCAGCGCGAGTTCCGAAAGCGGGCAGGGCTTGAAGAGATGAGCATGCTCGATTGGCTGCGGGAGAAGAAACAAACGCCTGTAGCGATTGATCGGTTTTGGCGCCAGGTGCTGGTCAGCGCGGTGAATGAAGATTTGGGGCGCATGGCGGCTGTTCATGGATTGCAGGTTTTCTATCTTGGTTTCCTCTCGCATGCCGATTCGTACGAGATGGGCGTCCCAAGGGTGCCGCTTGCGGAGCTCTATTCCGAAAACGCCTGGACGAAGTATCCGCGCATCAACATTGTGCATCGGGCGCCTGTGACAAACCTGCGAATCGAAGACCAGAAGATTTCTGAGTTGATTGCTAATGGTGAACCAGTTAAGGCTTCGCGCTATGTTCTTGCGATTCCCTTTGAGCGGATAGCGACCATTGCGCCGGAGTTGCGCATTGACGTTTCGCAGTTCACGCACTCCCCGATCACCGGGATTCACCTTTGGTTCGATAGACCGGTCACGGATCTACCGCACGCCACGCTACTCGACCGTACCATTCAGTGGATGTTCAACAAGCGCGAAGGCAAGCAGATCCAATTGGTCGTGAGCGCGTCGCGGAGCATGGTCGAGATGAGCCGCGCCGAGATCATTGAGCTTGCGCTGAAGGAGCTGAAAGAATTTTTTCCCACAGCGGCGGAGGCGCGACTCGAGCGTGCCCACGTAGTGAAAGAAGTGCGGGCCACATTTTCAGCCGCCCCCGGAATCGAAGATCAGCGGCCGGCCAGTTCGACAACCGTTTCCAACTTGTTTCTAGCCGGCGACTGGACGCGCTCGGGATGGCCTGCCACGATGGAAGGCGCGGTGCGCAGCGGCTATCTGGCTGCGGAAGCAGTGCTCGGTTCCTTTGGTCACCCGCAACGATTTCTTTTGCCGGATGTCGCCTGAAGCGCTTTAACGCTGATTTGCTTTGAGGACTTTCTTCCGTAGCCGGATGGATTGCGGAGTCACTTCGACGAGCTCATCTTCGCGAATGAACTCGATGGCCTGCTCCAGGTTCAACAGTCTGGGTGGAACGAGCCGGATCGCTTCGTCTGATGTCGAAGCTCGCATGTTCGTCAATTTTTTCTCCTTAACGATGTTCACGTCGAGATCGCTATCGCGCGCGTTTTCACCGACGATCATTCCCTCGTATACTTCCGTCCCAGGCGAGATAAAAATGACACCGCGTTCTTGCAGATTATAAATGGCATAACTCGTGGCAACGCCGGGCCGATCTGCGACGAGCGAACCCGTCGGCCGCATTGCGATTTCGCCTTGCCATTCTATGTAGCCGTGAAATAGCGAATTCATGATCGCTGTGCCCTTAGTATCTGTCAGCAGCTCACTGCGCAAGCCGATCAATCCGCGAGAGGGCACGTGAAACTCCAGCCGCACCCGGCCAGAGCCATGATTGATCATTTTGGTCATCTTGCCTTTGCGCGCGCCCATCTGCTCGATGACCACTCCGATAAACTCTTCCGGGCAATCGATGACCAGCAGTTCGACCGGCTCATGAAGCGCGCCGTTGATCGTGCGAGTAAGAATTTCCGGCTTGCCTACTTGGAGTTCGTAGCCCTCGCGGCGCATCATTTCGATGAGAATTGCCAGTTGCAGTTCGCCGCGGCCCATCACTTTGAAAGTTTCCGGGCCGCCGGCCTCCTCAACGCGAATCGAGACGTTTGTCAGGAGCTCCTTATCCAGACGATCTCGAAGATTTCGCGAAGTGACGAACTGGCCTTCACGGCCCGCAAAAGGCGAATTGTTCACCGTGAACGTCATCGCGATGGTCGGTTCATCGATCTGAATGTTGGGCAGAGCTTTCGGAGTCTCCGCATGCGTCACTGTTTCGCCGATCGTGATTCCCTCGACCCCGGCAATTGCGAGCACATCTCCGGGCTGCCCGACCGTTTCGTCAACGCGCTTCAGACCCTCGAACGAATAGAGCTTCGTGATGCGCGTCTTCTGAAGTGATCCATCGAGCTTGACAATACCTACTTCATCACCATGGCGCAACGTGCCATTGAAAACGCGTCCAACGGCGAGGCGGCCAAGATAATCGCTGTAATCCAAATTCGCGACCAGCAGTTGCAGGGTGGCTTCGGGATCGCCCTTTGGAGCGGGGATGTGCTTCACAATGGTTTCAAACAAAGGCGCGAGATTGTCGCCATTTCCGTTAGGATCGAGCTTGGCAATGCCCGCCTTTGCGTTCGTATAGATCACCGGGAAATCGAGCTGATCTTCGGTAGCGTCGAGATCAATGAAAAGATCGTAAACCTCATTCAGCACTTCCTGAATGCGCGCATCGGGACGGTCAATCTTGTTAATAACGAGAACAGGCGGAAGGTGGGCTTCGAGTGCTTTCATCAGCACATAACGGGTTTGAGGGAGCGGCCCTTCGCTGGCATCGACCAGCAGCATCACGCCATCGACGATCTTCAGGGCGCGTTCGACTTCGCCGCCAAAATCACTGTGGCCGGGCGTATCGACAATGTTAATTTTTGTTCCTCGATAACGAACGCCCGTGTTTTTCGCGAGAATCGTAATGCCGCGTTCGCGCTCTAGTTCGTTTGAATCCATCATGCGTTCCATGACTTCTTCGTTAGCTCGAAATAAACCGCTCTGACGGAGCATGGCATCGACGAGCGTGGTTTTTCCGTGATCAACGTGCGCGATGATCGCTACATTACGCGTGTTGATGGTTCCATTCTCGACACCCATCCGTAAGCCCATCGTCTCACGCAGAGCGGCTATGCGTCGATTCGCAGACCACGAACCCCAATGGTCTGCGCCACCGATTCTTAGGCGGCGTTTTCGACGGCGATGATGCGCTGTGGAGTGACGGTGATGCGATGTTCGGGACTTTCCAGGTGTATGTTTTGTAGAACCTGGTTGTCGACTTTGGCCTGCGGGAGCAAAATATCCCATCGGTGGGTGTCCTGCTTGCGTTGTTCGATGGCTTGTTTGAGAGCAAGCTCACCGTTCTTGCGACGCTGCGATTCGAAGCCAATTTCCTGCTTACACTTTTCGGCTCTGAGCTTTACGAGGTCGTTGAGGCAGCGGTGGAAGGCGCGATCGTTCGTGGTCTGGTAGCGGAGGAATAGCGCGAAGTTTTTGTCATCGGCTTCGGCCAAAGCGGCATTCTGCAATCGAAGAGCGCGGCGGGTGAGCCAGTGATGTTCGGCCATTTTGTCGACCAAAATAGTTTCGGTCGGAGTGGCGGGCTGGTGCTCGTTGTGGAGCGCGGCTTTGAGTTCGTCGAATTCTCGTTGGGATTCGCAGGGAAGGACGGAAAAGCGGCCGCAGAAACCCCACTGAAAATTGTTGCGCGAGGAAATGGCTTTCCCTCCGGGCGTTTTGGGACCCGAGGAATGTTGCACATTGGCGCGATTCGGCGATAGGAGATAGAGGCGTTCAAAACTGCCCTTTCGCTCCATCTACGCGTTTTGTTGAGATGTTATTTGTAAATTCTACTCAGATCGTGCAGTGCTTATAAATGTAGGCGCATTTTAATACAGAGAACTGGCTGCGGTATAATTCTCACACGCATTGAGCACTGCTTTCTACCGAGAGCTGAGGCACCGGTTTGCTCTAGGTACCTTATGGCTACGCATTTGTGTGTGTGCTCAGTCAGCGGAGCGCTGGTTGTGGCTTCGTATCCGAAAGAATCCGTTCCGCGCTCTGCTTTCAGTAATCTTCGTTTTTCTTGGCTGGTACGTGTTTACGGAAGCGAGACGTGACGTGATCATCATTGAGGTGATCAGTGTGCCAAAGAAGTACGAAGAACTGGGCTTCACGTCGGCTGTCATGACGCTGAGAGTCGTTGAACAGCTCCAGCAACTAGAACAGGCCGTTGAGAGTAGATCCACGAAAGATCGCTTAGCGCAGAACGCCGATATCGATGTACCTGATATCGAGGTGCCGGAAACGAAGCTCTCCTTGAAGACAATCGTGCAGCTCGTCCAGCAGGCTCTGCACGATGAGCCGCAGCACGTCCGCGGCGAGATTACCCGGCCGTGGGAGCAGAATGACTACGCAACCACAGATTCGGTTATCGTCTCGTATCACATTTATAAGGGCTCAGAATTCTTGCGGGCTGACGAAGAAGAATTTCATACTCAAGTGCCCGAAAAAGTCGTGCAGCAATATGCACAAGGCTTGTTGAAGAGATTAAATCCGTACCTTTGGGTTGTCTACTTGCGATCGAATAGGAACGATCGTGCGGCGGCTTGGAGAGAGTGTCAATCAATAATCACCTCCACGTCGGATAGCCACTTGCTTGCGAAAGCCTACTCGTTCCTTGGCCTCATGCTCGCCGATGAGGGGAAGCGTGACGAAGCCATCGAGAAATACCGCAAGGCCATTGATCTCGACCCGAAACTTCTAATGGCATACAACAACTGGGGCCTCGTACTCGCCGATCAGGGGAAGCGTGACGAAGCCATCGGGAAATACCGCAAGGCCATTGATCTCGACCCGAAATTTCCTCTGACGTACAACAACTGGGGCCTCGTACTCGCCGATCAGGGGAAGCGTGACGAAGCCATCGAGAAATACCGCAAAGCCATTGATCTTGACCCGAAACTTCCGCTGGTGTACAACAACTGGGGCCTCGTACTTGCCGATCAGGGGAAGCGTGACGAAGCCATCGAGAAATACCGCAAGGCCATTGATCTCGACCCGAAACTTCCGCTGGCGTACAACAGCTGGGCCAACATGCTCGCCGATCAGGGGAAGCGTGACGAAGCCATCGAGAAATACCGCAAGGCCATTGATCTCGACCCGAAATATGCTGCGGCGTACTACAACTGGGGCAACGTGCTCAAGGAGCAAGGCAAGCGTGACGAAGCCATCGAGAAATACCGCAAGGCCATTGATCTCGACCCGAAATTTCCTCTGGCGTACAATAACTGGGGCATCGTGCTCGCCGATCAGGGCAAGCGTGACGAAGCCATCGAGAAATACCGCAAGGCCATTGATCTCGACCCGAAATTTCCTCTGGCGTACTACAACTGGGGCCTCGTGCTCAAGGAGCAAGGCAAGCGTGACGAAGCCATCGAGAAATACCGCAAGGCCATTGATCTCGACCCGAAATTTCCTCTGGCGTACTACAACTGGGGCCTCGTGCTCAAGGAGCAAGGCAAGCGTGACGAAGCCATCAAGAAATACCGCAAGGCCATTGATCTCGACCCGAAATATGCTGCGGCGTACTACAACTGGGGCCTCGTGCTCAAGGAGCAAGGCAAGCGTGACGAAGCCATCGAGAAATACCGCAAGGCTAAGGAAATTGATTCCGGGATTCGCATACCTGAGTAAACCGCCTGCCTGAATGACAACGCAAATTCATGCCGTGGCGGCAATGCTGTCAGGTCCCTCCAGACCGATTTCACGTTCCTGACAAACCCACCAATTCCCCTAACTTCACCCAATGCCGCCGATGCGGGATCTTCTAACCACCCGCAATCTCTCTCACGAAGGCGAAAGCTTTGCGATTCTACCTTTCGAGAGAATTAGATCGTACCTTTGTTTAAGGCCAAATGAAATAGCCGCGTGAACGTTTGCCCCAGCCAGTGAGCCAACTTCCGAATAAGCGCCTAAACGGTGGGCAATTCGAAGAGACCGGGTCTGGTTGTGCTATAGGCGACGGTCCCTCATTCGGGACTGAATTTCGGGACTGGCGAGCCATTGATGCTATGGCATTTCGAAACTGGCCAGAACTTACTCCTTATGAGACAAGCAAGCAAATATAATCCAATGATGACCACTGGACATATGCGGAATGTGGTTCGCCGCAGCCTCGCTGTGCTGATGCTCGTCGGCACACCAATGGGCTGGGGCAGAGAAAAGATAGACCCTCCGTGCGAACGTGCAGCGCTGATAGACGTTTCGAACGTAGGCCGTCCCATGGACCACTGGTTCGTGATGCAAACAGAATGCTGCAACTGCACAATCCAAAACTGGCGGTTATTCTCTGGATTCAATCGGTGGGGTGAACGAAGTACAAATCAAAGACCAGACCGCGATTATACGGGTAGGGAAAAAGACGGCAAAAGCCCGCATCCTGAGAGCCGAACAAAGAGAGGGCTATAACGCCTCCTTGTAATCGCCTTGGACCCGCAGGCGAATTACTACAGAACGAGCGATCCGACATCGTTGCCAGAAGGCTGGGTCATCGATTACTGGGTGGCAGTGCTACGGCAACGGGAACTGCTCTTCCATCCAGTTGCACGAAGGCGACTCGATTCAGGTCGCTCGCGAGGCATTCGGATGGAGCTGCGGATATGTAGTCAGTGCGAATGGCGCGGGTGCCGAGTGGATTCGCAGTAGCGAGATCGCGCCGGTCAAGGCGGATTCCGATCCACCTCTGAGAGCCTGGTTTGGGACTTGGCAAGGAGGCGAGGACTTGGTTCACATCCAAGCCTCAAAGACGGTCGGGTGGCTAGCGCTGGATGGAACAGCAGCTTGGGACGGCCTCAACGGCATTCAGCACTTCGGCAACCTGGAGGGCGAAGCCAAGCCGACCGGCAACAAGCTGCATTACACCCGAGGCCAAGGAGAATGGGCCTGCGCCGTTGACATGACACTCCTGGGCGATTACATCCTCGCTAGCGACAACGATAAGTGCGGTGGAATGAACGCGCGCTTCGGTGGCGTCTGGCGGCGAAAGAAGTAGTTCGCAACATCGGTGCCCTGGCTTCAATTGCGAGTGCGTGGGAAAGGCACATTGTTTCGGTTTTAGCCCTAGCGGGCGGCATTGTCACCCCTCGACTACTTCTCGGTCGAGCGCAGCCTGGTAATGGCAGCCTCAAGCCCGGCAGCGTTTGCATCACTTGCAGGACCGCGGGTTTGCGAAACGATCCTACCGCTTCCATCGGCCAAAACGACATATGCAATCTTCGGGTCGTCGTAGTGAACCAGAGTTTTCCAATACGCTTCCCGCTCAAAGAAGGGAATGAGATGGGATCGCTCAGGCTCCTTGACGGAGCGCCGCATGCCGTGCAGGATCATTTTCATAACAAAGCCCGGTATACCTTGAAAGTCCGCGAGCTCGTAGTAGTCGACGAGGTCGCTTTTGTACATAGCTTGGAAGTGCTGGTTCCAGCTTGCGAGATCCTTGTTGCTTTTATGCGTAAAGCTGAGCACAAGAAGTATTGGCTTGTGACTCGCCGTTTTCGGGAATGCGACGCGACCCCCGCTCAATGTTGTGCCCTCGGTATGAGGGATCATGTTGGAAGTCGAGGCTGCCCCTGCGGCGGCTACGAGAACGGCGAAGGCTAGATGGATTGACCTTGTTCGGCGCGCTAGGGGATGGACATTTCGACGCCACAATTCAGGACTGCGTTCCATCCGATTCAGTAAGAGCCCAAAAGTTTGGCTAATCTCTATCAACAATAGTACTTGACAATACCTTCATTCCCATAGAGAATATGGGCATGGCTGGTGCGGCCCTTCGATTACCGGATCAGAGAGGGTATGTTTCTGATCGGGATCTCGAACAACTCCATGGTGCAAAAGCATGGCGCCACCCGCTCAACATTGCGGTCGTGGGTGCTCATCCGGACGATCCCGAGACCGGATGTGGCGGAACTATCGCGAAACTAGCTAGCGATGGCCACAACGTCACAATCGTTTACCTGACTCGCGGCGAAGCGGGCATTAAAGGCGGCGATCCCTGTACAACAGCCCGTCTGCGGACGGCTGAGGCGATTCGGGGGGCGGAGATATTAGGCTGCCGCGCTGTTTTCGCGAATCAGATCGACGGAAATACGAGGGTCGATGGCGAGCATGTGGAATGCTTCACTCGACTGCTTCACTCGCTCAAACCAGATCTCGTGTTCTCACATTGGCCGCACGATAGTCACTGCGATCACCGCAATGCAGCCGAGCTGACCCGCAGAGCGTGGGAGGCGCTGGGGCATTCCTTCACCTTGGCGTACTACGAGGTCATGGCTGGCATTCAAACGTACGATTTTGAACCCAACGTTTACGTCGATGTTTCGGGTACCGAAGGGCGAAAGCGGGCCGCCATCTATGCGCACGCCTGCCAACGGCCGGACCGCTTTTACCCATTCCACGTTGATATGGAAAAAGAAAGAGGAGAAGAGGCGGGCGTTGCACGTGCCGAAGCCTTCCATGTTGTTAGGCAAAGCGGCCTCGCGCAGGTCATTCCTTTCCCAGCGCGCGAAGGCGGTTGTCAGGCATCGACATAATTACCTGCACAGAACCCACCAACGCCTCATCTGAAAACGCCGCAATAAAGGATACGCTCGTTCCTCCGAATGGATTCAGCCGCATTCTCGAAAAAATCCGTGGCCTGACTCTTCGAGCAGGGGCTACAAGCGCGGAGAGGTAGAAGAGGACATGTGGCCGAAATTGAGAGAATATGCAGAACTCGGTGCGATGGACAGCGAAGGGATTCGCTTCGTCGAATTTTTCTTGAACAAACATTCGGAAACCATTACTGAATCGACACGACTGCACAACTCCGAGCCGACGGTGGCCGTGACGAGCTGCTTGTTGCACTAGAGACCATTCGGCTTCAGGCCGGAAGGCCCATGCAATTCAAGGCGCTCCCGCCGGACGTACAAGCGGACATCAAGTCCCTCTGGACCAGCTACCAGCAGTCGTTGAAGGAATCCGAAGCCTTTCTGTTCGGCATGGGAAATCCCGTGCTTGTGAAAGCGGCAATCGATAACGTGGAGTTCGGCAAGAAGTTGCCGAAGGATTTCTATTTCCACATCTCGCAGGAACCCTTGCTCCCGCCGTTATTGCGCCTCGTCGTCTTCGCGGCGCGCCAGATCGTGGGCGATGTGGAATGTGACCTCATCAAAATCTCGACAGACGGACGGAAAGTCTCCTTTCTGCGGTACCCGAATTTCGACCGCGTGCCACATCCCGAGCTGAACTATAGGGTGAAAGTCTATCTGCCCAAGGCGGCGCACAGCTTCCAGGATTATGCGGATTCGACCAATCCACCGGTATTGCATCGAAAGGAAGCTTTCCTCAACGAGCTTCACCCCGACTACGGGCGCTGCCTTCAGCTCACGGAACACGAGGAAGAGTTGGGGTTGCTCTCGCGCGCGGACATCGGCCTTCGAAACGGCTGGCACGCCGCGCTCGCCGAAAAAAATCTCTCCGAAAACGACTACGAGCTGGTACCTTTAGGAACCGGAACGCCCGCTTCCGAGGAACAACGATGCTAGCTGATCATCCGGCGAAACCCTAACCCTCGCCTGATCTCATCACCGCCATCCCACCTGAAATTTACATAGTCCCGCCAATAACTTACGCCACGCTCTTGCTCCACCTTACGTAAGTAGTCACGATAATTCCCGCATCATGTCCTCATACGCACAAATCCAAGCGAACCGTGCCAATGCTCACCTCTCTACCGGTCCGAAAACGCCGGAAGGTAAAGCCAAATCTTCTTTGAACGCAGTCAAAACCGGGCTCACCGGCCGCACCGTCCTGCTGCCAAGCGACGATACCGCCGCTTACCAGAAGCACGTCCAACGCTTCTTCGATCAATACAAGCCCGCCGGCGATGAAGAATCCGCTCTCACGCAATCGCTCGCCGACACCGAATGGCGCTTGCTCCGCATCCCGTCACTCGAAATGGGCATCTACGCCATCGGCCGCCTCGCGCTTTCCAAACAGTTCGAGCACGAAGAAGACCCGCAAGTCCGCGCCTCTCTCATCGAAGCGCAAGTCTTCCTCAGCTATCGAAAAGACCTCAACAATCTGAGCATCCAGGAAGGCCGCCTGCGCAAGCAGCGCGAAAAAGATCAAGCTGAGCTACAAAAGCTGCAACACGAGCGTAAACAGCGCCGCGAGAATCAGATGACGCAAGCCTGGCAGCTCTATGACCAGGCTCTGAAGGCCGGCGCGGTGTTCGATGCTGCCGAATTTGGGTTCGAATTTTCAACTGAAGAAGTCGAGCGTCACGCCGCCGAGGTGAGCAAGAAGATGGCCATCTATAACCACACGTACTACGACAAAAAACGGAACGGCGAACTGTAGCGGCCGCGGTACCGGGCTCGATGCCGCTACGAAGCCTTGAATCGGCGCGGAAACACCATCTCGATCCTGTTAATCCCTTAAGCTACACTGGGCCTGAGCCCTACCGCTCCAAAGCCGTCTTGATCCGCCGCCCTGCCTGCTTCATTTTTGCCCTTCTTCTCGCCCTGCCGCTCATAAGTCTGAGTTCGCCAGATCCGTATTTAACCGCTCAGGCGCCTCAAAGCAATTCGCGGGAAAACGAGTTCGGCATCAGCCTTACCTTGTTTTCGACACTGGCGGCCATCAACGCAGCGGGCTACGATGCCGGGATGGATTCGCCGCTCAACGAGCGCTTCAAGGTTCGTACACAACTTCGCGAAGAGCTGGCGAAACGCAACATCCCCTGCCTCCCGGATTTAAAAGCCTTTTATAAAGCGCATAAGCCTGCGTCCGATACGGCGGATCTCAGTCAATACATCTCGTTCGCGTTGATTGCCGATGGACCGCCCAATTTCGCCCTTCCCGCAAACGTGCCAGCCGATGCCGAACCCCTGAGGCCGCTTAGCGAGCTGCTTGCACGCTTCTATAAGCAGGCCAATCTCGAAGATCTTTGGAACCGCTCGCAAAAGCCTTATCTCGCGGCCATCTCGGAATATCAAGATGCGGTGATTAACACGCTTTTCGAAGCGAACGGTTATCTGCGGAATCCTTCCGGCTCCGGCTATCTCGGCAGGCGCTTCCAGATCTATCTCGATTTGCTAGCCGCGCCGGATCAGGTGCAAGTGCGAAGTTATCGCGATGACTACTACGTTGTGATCACGCCGGCGAGCGTGCCTGTGGTCGACCAAGTTCGCGATGCGTATCTCGCTTACCTGCTCGATCCGCTCACTTTCAAATACAGCGAGGTGATCAAAGAGAAGAAGCCCCTTGCGAAATTTGCCCAGGATGCTCCGGCTCTGGACCTTGCGTATAAAGACGATTTTTCTCTGCTGGTGACAAAATGTCTCATCAAGGCCATCGATAGCCGTCTTATTCACGGAGGCGCGGAGAAGAGGCAGGCATTTGTGGACCAGGCGATGCGCGAAGGGTTCATTTTAACGGCAGCTTTTGCCGACCTGTTGCCCGCGTACGAGAAGCAAGAGGAGGCCTTTCGTCTGTATTACCCGGACCTGGTCTCGGCGGTCGACGTCGGCAAAGAGCAAAAGCGATTGAAACGCGTGCAGTTTGTCCAGACGGTTGCTCCGCGCGTTATCACGCCGCCGGCTCGCATTCAGTTGGACCCGGCAGAAGAGTCGCTGCAGACGGCTGAGGGGCTTTACGAGCAGCACGATTATGAAAATGCGCGCAAAGCTTTCAAAAAGGTATTCGAGCAGACCGCGGATCAGGCGAAGCAAGGTCGCGCATATTACGGTTTGGCCTTGATCGATCTTCAAGAGAAACATTGGGACGAGGCTCTCGATCTCTTTCAACGTACGGTCGACAACAATCCCAAGTCTGCGCTTGCCGCGTGGTCGCATTATTACCTGGGCCAGCTCGCTTTAAAAGCTGGGGATCAGGACAAGGCGGCTACTCAGTTCAAACAGACTCTCGCAACGGAGGGCGCGTCGGCCAAGGCGCGTGATGCAGCGCAAAGGGCGTTGCAAAACAATCCAGGAGAACAAGACCAATGAGATCTCGAATCAGTAAGCACCTAGCAGCATTACTTCTCATCTCGATGCCGGTTGTCGCACACCAACAAGCCCAGCAGCAAACCCAGCAAAGCCAACCGGCAGGTCAACAACCGCAAGGACCGCACGCGAAGTCACAGAAAGAACTCGATGCATTGAGGCAAGTTCAGGCAGCGGAACAGGCCAGCAATTGGGATGCGGAAATTGCTGCCATCAACAACGTGCTCGAAAACTTTGCCGATACCGAATACAAGCCGATGCTGCTCAATGCGGCTATGCAGGCGGCGCAACGAAAAAATGATTATCCGCAAACTATCGTTTGGGGCGAGCGCGTTATTCAGAACGATCCCAAAGATTTTTCCGCCCGCATCATGATGGCGGCTACAATCGCGCAGCACACGCGCGAAAACGATCTGGATAAAGAGCAGAGTCTCAAGAAAATTGACGATTACGCTAACCAGGGTCTAGATCTGCTCAAAACGGCATCCGATACGCCGCCAGTCGGTTCCAGCATGTCGGCCACCGATTACGCAGCTTACAAGAAAAATGAAGCGGGATTAGCCCACATGGCGCTGGGCAAAGCTAACGAAGTGCGGAAGAAGTATCCCGAAGCGATTGCCGAATACAAAACGGCATTGAGCATAGACCCTCGTCCGGACCCCACGACGATGGCTTATCTGTCTCAGGCATACATCGAAAACAAGCAATACGACGACGCCATTGCGACTGCGGATAAAATTCTAGCCATGACCGACGTTTCGCCCCAAGTGAAACAGTTCGCCCAGGTGCAAAAAGACAACGCGACGAAATTGAAGGGAGCCGCCGCGCCTGCCGCGCCGAAATAGCTTTCCGGGTTAATGAACGCTTCTATCGGAAGCTTAGAAGAAAAGATTGGATACTGGTTTCGCGATCCGAACCTGCTGCTGCGCGCTCTTACTCATCGCTCGTGGTTATCGGAGCGCGGATCGCCTCTGCATCCGGAGCATGATAACGAGCAGTTCGAGTTTTTAGGCGATTCGGTTCTTGGCTTCGTCGTAGCTGAGTCTCTCGTTCAATCTCATCCGACTCTTACCGAAGGGCAGCTCTCGAAATGGAAAGGGCATCTAGTAAGTGCGGTTTACTTGTATGCGCGGGCGGTTGAACTGGATTTGGGTCATTATCTGCGCCTCGGGAAAGGCGAAGCGCGAAATGTGGGACCAGGCCGCAAAACTCTACTCGCGAATGCTTTTGAAGCGGTGATTGCAGCCATACACGTGGATGGCGGCATTGAAGCGGCGCGCAATTTTGTACGAAGGCATGTCCTCGGCGGCATTGATGATCCGGACAAGATGGATTCTATCGGTATCGTCAGCCACAAAAGCTTGCTGCATGAAAGGGCGCAGGCGCTCAGGCTCCCCGTTCCGGAATATGAACTGGTGGAAACAAGCGGGCCCGAGCACGCGAAGGTGTTTACGATTGAGGCAAGGATCGGCGAACTAGCTAGCCGGGGGAACGGGTCGTCAAAGAAGGAAGCAGGCCAGCATGCTGCGCGCCTGCTCCTGGATCGACTGAAGGATTTTGAAGTACGCGGCTCCGAATCAAGCGCTGACGACGAACCTACTTTGAGCGCCCACCGCGCGGCTGATTGAGGATTTCGAGAATCTCTTTCAGCTCTCGACGCAACTCGTGGTAAAGCGCGGAAGTGGCCGAGAACAACTCAACCTGCGTTCGGGACGGAGTGGTCTTCTTGTTATCTCGCTTCGGTTTTGCTTCGAGAATTTTGCGCGCACCCTCGATGGTGAACCGCTTGTCGTAGAGCAGGCGCTTGATCTCGAGCACCAGCTCGACATCTTTCCGCTTGTACAAGCGATGCCCGGTTCCGGATTTCTTGGGTCCCAGGCTGCCAAATTCGGATTCCCAGAACCGCAGCACGTACGGCTTGATACCCGCCAGCTTGGCGACTTCGCCGATCCGAAAGTACAGCTTATCTGGAATTTCCGGATTTGGACCACGCTTTGCGGCCAAATCTTCCATCGACTGACCTTAATTGTAGCGGAGAAACGGCAAGCAGGCGAATCGCGGAGCGCGATAAAGGCGTTCGCTACTGGAGCTTTTGACGAACTGCTTCGAGCGTATCTTTTGCCCAGGCGTTTTGAGGTGAGAGGCCGAGAATAATAGTGAGTTCCTTCTGTTCGGCCTGCAGGTCCGCCTGCTTCGCGCACAGTTTGGCGCGATTTTCGCGCGCGACTATGAGGTTGGGCTCGAGCTCAATAGCCTTGTCGAGGTTGGCTCTGGCTGAATCCAATTGCCCAAGGTCCAGGTACGCCCACCCGAGATCGTTGTAAGCGGACGCGAATTCGGGCTCCAACTGAATGGCTTTCTGATAATCCTCGAGCGCGAGTTGGTGCTGCCCCAGGCGAGATTTGGCGAGACCGCGGCGACGATGCGCTTCTGCCCAATCGGGCGCCTGGTGGACCACTTTATCGAAGGCATCCAGCGCGACCTGGTACTCTTTGTTGTCGTAAGCGGCGCGCCCGCGTAGGAACAACGCCATCACCGCGTCGGGCTGCAGTTTCAGCGCATCATCTGCGTCTGCCTCCGCCTGCGCGTATTTGTGCGCGTGCAAACGCATGTAGCCGCGAGCGAGAAATTCGTCTGGTGTTTTGGGCTGCCAGGTTGGATCTGGTTCCTGGGCTTGCGGTGCTCCGGCAGTGGAGGCGGGGCTTTGAGGCGCTCCGAACCTAGTCCCCACTTCGAAGGTCCCCTTGACTTCGATCGGTTGCCCGTTTAGCTCAGCAGGGCGGAAACGCCAATGTTTGATTTCTTCGATTGTTTTCTCGGCCCAAGCAGTGGACGTCGTGTTCAGGAGAGAGACGTCCTGCGGTTTCCCTTGCGAGTCGACCGTCAAGGCCACCTTCAAGTCGGAATTAGCCGGGTCGTCCTTTGGATTTTCCGGAATTTTACCGTGCGTAAGCTCTGGACGAATAGCTCCAGAGGGAAGGTTTAGCTGCAGGCTGGCGATTTGATTGTCGTGATGCGGCGCGACCAAGAGACGGAAGTTGACTTCAATGTTTGCGGTTACCGCTACCGGTTCGCCGTTTATCGTGGCGGGTTTGAACCGCCAGGAGGCGATTGCGCGAATCGCCATCTCATCCAAGCCGAAGCCAGCGCCGCGCTCCACTTTTATGTTTTGTGGGACGCCAGCGGTGTCTATCACAGCAGAGCAAACGACTATCGCGCTAACACCGGCGTGGCGAGCTTCGTCCGTGTACTCTGCTTCGGTTTTAGAAACGATGACGGGTTCAACATCCGCACGAGGCTGATTCGGCTGTTTTGGAGTTGGGATGGCCGCCGGCAATTGTCCTTGCTGGGCCGCAGCCACGGCCTGTCTCGCCCATTGATCATTGGGCGAAATGCGAAGAATAAGATTGAGTTCAGCCAGTTCATCTGGCCACCTCTTCTGAGTTCCGAAGAGAATCGCCCGATTCTCGCGGGCTCGCACAAAGTCGGGTTCGAGCTCGATCGCCTTGCTCAGATTAGTTGTGGCTTTGTCGAATTGGTTGAGCTCGCGGTATGCCCAGCCTAGATCGTTATAGCCTGCCGCTACGTATGGATTGAGCTGAATAGCTTTTTGATAATCCGGGACGGCTAAGTCGTGATGGCCGCTGTAAGAGTAACTCAGTCCGCGGAAGAGATAGCCCCGCGGCCAATTCGGCCTTGCCTGAATTACTTTATTGAAATCTTCAATGGCGGTTGAGTAGTCCTTTTCTTCATAAGCGGTACGCCCATGCAAGAACAAGGCGATAGAGGAATCGGGATATAACTTCAGAGCTTCTTCGGCGTCGGTTTTGGCAGCAGAATTTTGGTGTAAGTTAAGCCGCACAAAACCGCGAGCCAGGAATTCTTCTGCGGTTTGCGGTTTCCAGTTAGGATCGGGCCCGGAGGGGGCCGAAGCGGTGGGCGGCACGGGCGTGGTTGCCGGAGTTTGCGCCAGTTGTATCGGTTTAGGCTGAGGCGCGACGTACTTCGCACTCAGAACGTGATGGATATCGCTATAAATCAGATCTTCGCTGTCAGGGCGCTCGCCCACGCGGTAGGCCGCGATGATTCCGTCCTTGTCAATTACAGCAATGGTCGGTAAGTTTCTAGCACCATACTGGCGAATGACAGCCGCGTTTTCCCGCGTCAGCACGATGCGGTAGGTCAGCTTATTTTTTGCGACAAACCTACGGACCGTATCTTCCGGTTCTTCCGAATTGACGCCGAGGACGACGACATTCTTCTTTGCAAATTGCTTGGAGAGGCGTTCGATGGCGGGAATTTCGGCGCGGCAAGGACCGCACCAGGCCGCCCAAAAATCAAGGACAACGACTTGGCCTTTGAGCGAGCGCAACTCGACATCGTGACCACCGAGGTCTTTCAGGTGAAAATCAGGCGCAGCATGCCCAACGAAATAATCGGCCATGGATTGAGGCTTTTGAGCGAGGCCGGGCCCTACTGAGACGGCCCCAAGCGTGAGAATTACGAACGCATCTCTCCAGAACTGCTGCCGTAGGCGTGGCATTATATTCTCCAGAAGGTTAGCGCGTTAAGAATAGGTTATCTCTCTGGGTCGGACTGTGCGCTGCGGGTACGCATGCGACCATGCTTATAGTCGCTCATAGAATCGCCGAAAGGCAGAGCCATACGTTTGGCCCGCGTCACTCCAAACCTCCTTGAATGTCGGACTTGTTTTCCAGTGCTGGAATAACCTAATCCATCCAGCATTCTCCGGATGCTCGACCTGTGCGTCGTCCTCCAAATTGAGATCGAGATAAACCTCTTCCATCAACTGAATGAAATCGATAATAAGCAGTTTCGCTTTTCGCATCTCAGGCGAGAGTGGATCAGGGCGCGGGTTCGATAAGAATCCGGGAAACACCTCAGCATCGAGGAACCGAAGGTTATCCGATTCCGACAATCTTCCGATCAACTCAGAGTAGGCACTTGCATGTTTCGTAAAAGCGCCGGCCGCCGCTGTCACGGGCGGCATCCAATCCTGCTTCAAGTCTTTAAAAATAGCTTTCAGATCGGCTGGGGTTTGGGGGCTTGTTACTCGATGAAATACCTTCTCGACTACGTGCTTGCCCAGGGCTCGGTAACTTTCAAACTTCGATTCGGTGAAGAACTGATTAAGTGTTGAGTCGTGCGGAAAAGCA